>Ga0097691_1000011_pt1 | contig 161979 bp, 171 predicted proteins | sample NGESurdeep072012_8_FD_72858 | JGI IMG/M metagenome (GOLD analysis project Ga0097691, IMG submission 72858) | Arctic peat soil microbial communities from Barrow, Alaska - NGEE Surface sample 210-1 deep-072012 | ecosystem: Environmental > Terrestrial > Soil > Wetlands > Peat ... | reverse complement strand
TAAACCAGGCTATCTTAATCCTAGCTCCATAGATCTGAAGTTGTTTGTTGGTCATGGTTCTTGTTCTCACTTTCACTCCTTTCTAGTTTAGTGAATGTGTCCAAGATGTATGGTGGCTCAATAAAGCGGGATTGGAGGGCCATCGTACTGTCTATGTCAACTTTGCGGACCAGGTCCAAGGTTGCTTGATGGATTGTTAATGAAGGACTGGTAGGTCGAGTACCAATTAAAATCTAGCATTATTTTATTACTACTAAGAATTTTTGCGGAAACGTTAATCCTGGCACTTTTTTGTGCTAAATATCCAGTGTAACCTTTTTGGATAGGGATTGGGTTGTCGTTACTGTAGTAAATTACGTCACCAACTGGTGTCTTAAAATTCGCCTTATAAAGTGAACTATATATATCTTGGATACTTTGATTAATATTTTTGGTAGTTGTTAAGAAATATCTGTAATCACAAGTACCAGTTTTACCAGGAAATCCATAAGATGCGTTGAACTGACTATTATATAAAGTCATATATGAGGGGAAACTTATAGATGAATACGTTGATGATAGTTGTTTCTTTATACTTTGCGAGCTTTTGTTAAATTTTATTGGAAGCATAATAATGATAAATACGATCAATAAATACATACATATTACATTTCTTGTTGAATAGTTTTTTTGATCTCCAGTAATTCTTTTTAGTAAAAAAGGCAAGAAAATTATCAAAGATCCAACAAGAAGCATTACTAAGGAACACAGCATGCTGCTCAAAGTCGAATTAATATAAAAGTAAGTAAATGTTGCTAATGATAATAGTAATGCTACCTGGACTATGAGTATGACTTTTTTAGAAACGGACATTTTTGTTATGTTTAGAAATATTAATAACTGTTAATTTATAGATATATCATAGCATAAGTGTATTGGAGGGCCACCGTAGACGCTATGGCAAATGTATTTAAATCCCAAGTATCGTACTAACTTGTTCCACTGAATTATATAAAAAGCTATTTATGCCAGCTATCTTGGCAGCATCAACGCAACTTTGAGTGTCATCGAAAAAGTATATATTTTTAGGAGTATAATTATTTAATTTTTTTATTATATAGTTCCAGTATTCTGGTTCTTGCTTAGTATGTCCAATATCACAGCTAACAAACGAGCCGTCAAATTTATTAGGAAACATAATGTCGTTAATATATTTTGCTCTATAATTTTCTTGTTGGGTTGCTAGATATACTGGAATTCCTTTGTCTCTTAATTTATTAACTATGGATAGTAATTCATTATTAACTACATGTTCTCCCTCGAACCACATATCTAACAATATCTGTGGGTCTTTATGCCAATGCCATTTATCTGAATGCTTAATAATAAGTTCTTTAAGGTCTGCTTTACCTAAAATTGCATCTTTGAAATCTTCTGATTTATAGAATGGTTGTAGCTCATTAATGTCTACACCATATTCACTACTATATATTTCAGAAAATAATTTAGGTGGAAGTGCTAAAACACCATCTACATCAAACAGTAATACTTTGGTATCATTCATTGATTAATTGTAACAAAAAAACAGAGACATTTTATCTCTGTTTAAGCATAAGCGGTATGGAGGGCTAAGTTGCTGATTCGTGCACACGCTCTATCCTGATTTACTCCTCATATACGACAAGCTGAAAAGTTTAGAAATAACGTCCATTGATAAGTACTATCATGCCCGGATTTAAAGAAAAAGATCCTTGACATGTATGTATACATAGCCTACAATGTATACATGAGTAATATTCAATACACAATTAGAAATATTCCCGTATCTGTCGACAAGGTTATTAAAAAGCGTTCAAAACAATCTGGACGTTCTTTTAATCAGACAGTTGTAGATCTTTTATCTCTACAGACTTTTGGTACAACAGAAATTCCTAAAGATGATAACTTCGATTGGCTATATAACAGAAATACCCTTGATGATTCTTTTGATGAGGCTATAAGAGATATCTCAAAAGTTGATAAGAAACTTTGGGAATAAGTTATGTCATTCATCTTAGACACTAGTGCGTACTCTGCATTTAACCGTGGAGATAAAAGATTAAGAGCATGGTTTAGCTCAGACAACGATATTATTGTGCCAATTATAGTTATAGGCGAATTACGGGCAGGCTTTGTTGCTGGTACCAAGCAGAAAGAAAATGAAGAACTTTTGCAAAGATTTATAGATAGTCCCAACGTATATGTGCAGACCGTGACGGACAAGACTACAGTAATATACTCACAAATTTATCTTAAGCTTCGCGAAACAGGAAAACTAATTGGCACAAATGATATGTGGATTGCGGCAATAGCGCTTGAACTAGACAACGAGCTTCTGACTCTCGATGGTGACTTTGTCAACGTACCAGATCTAATGTTGGGCGCTGTATAGGTTGACTTCTGGAGGGCCACCGTAGACGCTATCGCAACTTCCATTCGGGAAAGTAATCTAGCGGGTTTGGATATATAAGAGAATTGTTTGCAAAATCTTTCTTGGTCGAATAACCATCTGGCGTCACTCCTTTTGCGGGTAGTGCTTTAAGGATTTGAACGTGTAGATGCCTAGACCAGCCACCATTTTCATTGTCTGGATAATCTCCCAATTTAGCTATAGCTTCTCCAGATGAAACTAATTTTTCCACGGGTCTGTTACAGGATAGATGTCCAAAGAATATATAGAAATCACAATCTTTAGGTTGAATTATTAAATAGTTGCCATACTCCCCAAAACCTTCTTCATAGTCACTTCTCACAATTACGCCATCGCAAGGTGAATATACAGTTTCAAGTCTTTTTGAAAATATATCAATCGCCATATGAATTACTCTGCCCGCTTTACCTGCAGTGGTATCTTCTAGCATTGCTGTTCTGTCTTCACCGTATTGCCCAACTAAGTATCGATAGCCACTTGTATTAATCAATAAATCATTGATCTGCTGTCTGTTAACTGGCTCCCTTGGATTGAGATTCTTACTCTTATAATCGTTGAATATTTTTTCAAAATTTTCCTTATTAGGGGTATTTTCCTTAATTTTAGAAAAATCCAAAATTAATTTCTTAGAGCTACTGAACATTTCATCAAGTGGTGATGTTAATTTGAGCATTGCTTTACTATAACAAAAAACAATGACTTTTATCTCTGTCTAAGCATAAACGTATTGGAGGGCCACCGTGGTGGTTATATCTACCGCAATAAAGTCTTTAAGCTAGTCTAAGAATGGTGTGCTGAGGGTCTACTGGGAGCTGACCCGAGAATAGGGTGTCGTAAAAACCAATAACATCCTCGTTTCTAGCTATCCCAAATTCACCGTTACTAGACATAACTTGAATGCTTTCAGGTACATCTTCCCCGAGGCCTATTAGGCTATGATGCGTGTTTCCTGCAGGTTCAGCCACTATCCCTAGTTCTCCCATTGCAAGTGACCCATCAACAACTAATCCCTCGCTTGAAAAAAATGGTTCGTCTGTGCTTGGGGGCAAACCAGCAATCATACGACCAAACCAATGGCAGTTAATCGGAGTGTCTCTTTCTGCTTGTTGGAAAGTCTCTAGCAGACGATGGCCAATTTGTTCTGGCAGGGCTAATAAATACTCATTTCTACCAGTTGTGTTTCTTTCACCCACATGCTGACCAAAGTAACCATCACTATGATACAGAGCAACGATTCTTTCGTAAGGCAAGCTAGCAGATCGTAACAGACCAAACTGAGTGTCTGGGTGCGTAAAGGCAATTATTTCAAGATTACTCGAAGAGAATGCCATAATAACTATATTATAGCATAAGCGGTATAAATATGCAAATGTGTAGGGCCACCGTCAATGCTGTATCAACTAGCCTGAAGCTTGGCGAATGGTCGGTGCAATAACTGGGTAACCTTGTCTTAACTGCCTGAAGGATGTGATGCCCCTGGACCTAAGATCGTTTGCATTATTAAGTGAATTTTCATACTTATCTCCAAGCACGTTATTTCTTTTCTCTACTGCTTCTTTATCACCTAAGTTTTGCAGCTTGTCATGCTCCGACTCAGCGACATAGACTTCGATTGGCTTATCAAGGTAATCCCACACTGCTATTAAGTTATGCCCGTCTATGGCTATAAAATCATTTTCATTATCACCTATACGTACAATTGGAGTAGGTGGTAAGCCTTCCTGGTTACCTAGCTTATATGCTTTAAGGATAAATTCTATAGTTTCATCTTTTAGAAAATCTTGTGATGGACGGATTTGTGAAGTCGAGATTGTGACTAGTTTTCCCATATCTTTTATCATACCAACAAAAAACTCCCTAAAACAGAGTAGCTTTAAGCATTAGAGTATTGGAGGGCCACCGTAGACGCTATCGCAACTATGGTAATGCTTAAGTAACTTCGTTTAAGGTGAAACGGATAAAATCTTTAACTTCAGAATCATTGCTCATTGGTTTTCCATGTTCCCAGTTCTCAGCTTCTTCAATCAACTTTATCCATTTGTCGCCATACGTCGATTTAACCCATGCAGATGCAACTTTTTTTGAAGCCATTTCGTTGTTTTGGGCACGATGAAGAATTCTGCACATAGTTAATACAGCGTAATTCCTAAGGTGGCCACTATCATAATCTGGGCTTCTGAAGGCGTCAGGGTCTGCAAGTTTTGGCTCCCAATCGTCAACTAGGTCTTTTTTCGAGGCTTGTCGAACATCTTCAATCGTTACTTTAGGGAAAATTGATTTAGGTTCGGGTCCACAAATGGCTATACCGCATTCTTGCAGAGCGTATAAATTGATAATCCATTCATTGCCATAACGAAATTGCCATATTTTACCGCCGTTAACATATGGTCGTTTTATCTCTGGACGAGCGGATGATTTGAGCATGGAGGTAGTAATATATGAACCTTCCAAACACTGTGCCCACGCAGGATATTTGCTGCCAATATTTTTGTGTAAAGTTTCTATTGACGATAGTTTTTCGTCCGACAGTTCAATTGAAAGTACCACAAGAAAATCAATATCACTACTATTTGGATTAAAGTCACCATACGTCAAAGACCCTGTTAAATATATCCCAACTAACTGTTTACCCAAAAGCTCAGTAAGCCCACTGGCAAACAGTGATAAAATTTCATTCACATCAGGATATGGAGTTAATGGTTGAGCCATCATATAGATATGATAACAAAAAAACAGAGGCAGGCGGCCTCTGTTTTAAGCATAAGCGTATTGGAGGGCCACCGTAGACGCTATCGCAACTACGTTAATGTTTAGTACCTAAGTATTTATATCAATCGTAAAGTCGAAAACTCTCAAGCTTATTTTTTTCAGCTATGGCCATTCTATCTAATGCTGGCTGAGCGGCTGTTCTGCCAACCATTTCTACTAAAGTACCTACTCTACAAAGGCCTAACGTTTCTCTCTCGGTGCAACCATCAAAGTCAGCATCATCTATTAAATCATCGTGTATATCTAATTGTTCCGATTGGGTTCCCATATTTTTATTATAAACCTTATTTTATATGAATAAAGCAAAAGCGTATTGGAGGGCCACAGTGATGATTATATCTACTGAACTCATTGGATTATGTAACCTTCAAAGTTGACGAATCATCAACTGGTTTCCATCCAAAAGGATTTATTGTGTCGTGAAGACGGTTGAGATTATTTGATACTGCATACATTGAAGTAAAACGTCCAGAAACAGGTGGAGTATTTACTATTTTTCTAATCAGTTCTTGGCAATCACCGTGACTGAGCCATACTGCATCTTCGAATGGGTGAGGTAGGGGTTTGTTGTTAGTTTGTACACCACCAAACCTAATAGCTATAACCTCAGTTCCATGATTTTTAGCCAACTCTCTTCCCAGACTTTCAAATAGAGCCTTATGAGCACCATATGGGTGTGGAGGCTTAACTCGTTCAAGAGGTCTAATTAAAGATTTTGTATTATGATGATAGAAATCATCAATCTGAACAGAGCTAGCCAATATCAACTTTGGTACTTTCGCCAAACGTACGCACTCAAGAATAGATAATACAAGTTGGGTATTGTATGGGTCTACAGTTTCTCTCAACCATCCCTCGCTATCCCAACGAGAGGCCAAATGTATAACTATGTCTTGTTGTTTGAATAATTTAAGGTATTGTTTTGCTTTTATTGCATCAAACTCAGGTAAGTCAAAGTCGCAGATGTTGTTATCTTTAAGTCCAGCTTTTATTACTCTACCAATACGACCCTTGCTACCAGTTATAAGTACATTCTTCACTATTTAATAATACCAAACTAAAAATAACCTCTGATGAGGCTATAAATAACAGAGGTGCTCGTGGAGGGCCACAGTCATTGCTATATCTACTGGTCTTATTACTGATTTTCAACTAAGAAACACATAACTGCTGTTCGTCCACTTCCAGTAGGGCGAATTTCGGGGTCAGGGAATTCATCAACTAGTACCATACCACTTTTCTCCATCATTCGCCTTGATGGATCGTTGTCTGCATGTCGCATGGCGTAAACCTCTTGTATACCCATCTCCCCTAAATCAGTAATGGCTGCGCTCAGAAGAGCCGTACCCAATCCATGCCCTGCGTAATCAGGCCTGACAACGGCCTCTGATAAGTAGCCATGAACAGCATCTTCTCTGCCGAGAGGCTGATACTGAGGATACCTGTGACCAATGTCGTAAGTAACTGCTCCTACAACTGATTGTATGGGTTTTGCAAGAGCTTTAATACCAAACACAGAACCATTAGCAATACTGGCAAGATACTTTCTTAATATTTCAGCTTCTGGTAGGTAATTCCATTCGTTTTGACCGTCAGTAATTATGAGATCCTCAATTGTCTGGGCATCACTTTCTCGAGCAGCCGTTCCGTATATACTGCCACCATTTCTTATAACCAATATCTTACCTGGAGTAGCCATTATATCTATACTATAACATAAGAGCTGGCAATTATATACTTGTTGATACCAAATAACTTCTGTATAATGTAAATATGAAAGCAAATAACTTCTTAGATTTCTTCGAGCAATTTCCAGATGAAGAAAAGTGCCGAGAATTCTTAACAGAAAAACGTTGGGGTAACGGTATAACCTGCCCTCATTGTGGGGTTGTGGGTATCAAGGCATACAAGCTAGCTACTGGGCGCATGAAGTGTGCCGAGTGCCGAAAGCTGTTTACCGTACTTGTTGGATCTGTCTTTGAAGATAGTCATATACCGCTTAAGAAATGGTTCTTTGCTATATATGTATGTACTAGCCTTAAGAAAGGTATATCCTCTATACAATTAGCTAAGTACGTAGGAGTTACTCAAAAGACTGCTTGGTTTATGCTCCAACGTATCCGCTATGTCCTAGATACAGGTAGTTATGAAAAGTTTACTGGTGGAGTAGAAGTTGATGAAACCTACATAGGTGGTAAAGAAAAGAATAAACACTACAACAAGAGAATAATCAGTGGTCAGGGTCGTGGTGTACAGGGTTTTGCTAGCAAGAAGATCAAAACACCAGTTGTTGGCATAGTTGAACGAAAAGGAGACATGAGGGCCATAGTAACCAGCGATACTGGCAGTAAAACACTAATGGGTCTTATCTCACACTACGTTGATCTTAGTGCTACTGTCTACACAGATGAGCACATGCCCTACAGAACTTTGCCTAAACTAGGCTATAAACACGAAAGCGTTAATCATGGGGTAAAAGAGTTTGTGAATGGTATGGCCAGTACTAATACGGCTGAGGGCTTCTGGAGCCATCTTAAACGAGGTATTGATGGAATATACCATCATGTTAGCTCTAAACATCTACAGTTCTACTGTGATGAGTATAGTTACCGTTGGAATACAAGAGATATGACTGATGCTGAACGTTTTGAAGACTGGTTCAAGGGTATAGATAACAAGCGCCTACTATATAAGCAGTTAATATCTAGGCGCTATAGGATTAATCATCATGTTTAGTCTGACGAAACCGAGAACCGACCTGACTAGCATGCTTGATTCAAGGCTGTTTGATGAGTCCACTTTTTACGATGCTTTCCTAAAAGATCTTAAGAAATGCCACAGTGAAGTGATTATAGAGAGTCCATTCGTGACCAATAGGCGGGTAACCCAACTGTTGGGAGTACTAGAAAAACTAAAAGAGCGAAAAGTAAGGGTTGCAATTAATACTCGTGACCCCGAAGAACATGACAGTGAGTACATGCGTGAAGAAGCCCGTAGAGCTCTATCATCTTTGCAACGTAAAGGCATACATATTTTGTTTACTGAAAGCCATCATAGGAAACTGGCAGTGATCGACAGAAGTATAGTCTACGAGGGGAGCTTGAATATCTTATCTCAGAATGATAGCTGCGAAGTAATGCGCAGGATTGAGTCAGTGCAGCTAGCATGGCAGATGATTAGGTTTGTAAAGATAGATCAGTATTTACAGTAGACTTGCAATATATAGATATCCACTGAGGCAAATCCAATCAAATATATAGCATTTATGTACTTGGTAGTAAATCTGAGCTAAACTGTGGGCATATAGATAAAATAGGGAACTACATGAAAATATTAAACGATCAAATTATTGTTAGCAATCTACAGAGTAATGGACTCTGGGGTACCCAGTACAATTACTACGTTTACGCAACTATGATGGCCGGATCAAATGTGTATGGTTTAGGTCCTGTAGTAGCAACCTTAGCGGCAAAATACTACATCCTAAATTTTAACGAGCAAGGGCTGGGAGTTTTGGGGCTTGGACTAGGGGGTAACGTTATAGACGGTCACGTTCAGATGCTGCCCTATAGTAAGATCAAACAATTAACTATAAAATCTAAGTTAATTACTTTAGGTCTAGCTTTGAATTTACAAATAATACTGACCGACAATAATGATACTTTAAATATGCAAGTTAGTCGTAGTGTCCCAACTATAAAACAGCAAGGGCCTAACTTACAAAATATCAGAAATCTCTTTTCTAACGGAGTACCTCAGAGCGTACAGTCTACGACCAGTCCTCAGCAACAAGTAAGCCCTATAGTACAAGAGCCAACTAGTAATAATCAAAAGTAGACCAGTCACAATCAAATAGCTAAGCCATATAGACATAAACGATAGGCTAGGAGATATCTATGACCCAACCTGCTCACTAAACACCACTATACGTTCGTTAAAGGTGTTTGTACCAGTTATAACGTCGCCATCACAGGAGATTAAATTAAGTCCAGGCACTCCAGCAGTCACTGGTGTAACAGCATCAGTCATACTGACGTTACTAGCCGGATAAACTACAGTCTTAACTACGCTATAAGTAAAAACCTTTCCATCGCCACGTTCAACCTTAATAATATCTCCAGCTACTAAATCTTTAAGTCCATAAAATACTCCGTGCGACGTCCAGCTAGATATATGACCGTCTATAAGAGTTGCTCCAGGTTGACCAGGCTCCGCTGACTCGTTATACCAGGCAGTATCAAAGACATTGTTTGGCGTTGCTAATGCTCCCGAAGAATTAACACCAACCGACAAAATCCTACTATTTACACCTAGCTTAGGTATTATTAAGTACCTGGGTAAATTGGGTGCGACGACATAGCTAGCCAGGACTGACGCAGTTGGCTTAACCGTAGACAAAGCATTTGTAGGAGGCTTTGTACCAGCTGCAACAGCTTTATTTGCTTCTTTAGTTAGTTTGTCTGCCTGGGCTACGGCTATATGATTAGCCCTAAAACCAACCAGACTCATGTATCCACCAGTCAAAACAATTGCTACTGCTAGTACTGTCAAGCCTAGTTGTAGTTTTTTACTATAAAATGCACTGAGTTTATTACTTCTTTTTGCCGGTAATTCTATATTTTTGTCCAGAATGCCTGAGTCTGCCTGGTCATGAGATTGAGCGGTTGGGTTAAAGCTGGCTCTAGGTGCTATTCCCTGAAAAGACATTAAGGAATCTGTGGTTGGCTCTTTTGTTTTTACGGATGCTTTGCTAGTCTGCGAGTCTTCTTGAATGACATCAGTAGTATATATAACGTCAGATATAAGCTGTGGCTGTTTTCGTGTGACCGGGCGCCTTATATATCCTGGGTTATCTAGATCATAACGGAATCTAGCACTAAGCCTCTGCGGATCTATCTTGCTAAAAGCATGAGACTCCATAGCTAATAGACTCTTAACGTTTTTTAGGGGTTGTGGCTGAAGAAGTTTTTAATCTTCGAGAAATATAGTATATGCCACCAGCAATCATCAGACTACCAATAAGTGGTAACTCATAAGGTGATTTGGTTAGAGCAGAACCAGTATCTGGGGCTTTAGGAGCAGGTGCAGTTGTCGAAGGGACCACTACACTAACCGAGGCAACGCTATACACTAGTGCGTTACCTACATTATCTACTGCCATACAAAATGTTGTGCTGGTGCAAGACACACTAATAAGATTAATACTACTGTCGATGTTCGTTGCACTAGACCAAGTTGTACCGTTGTAGTTAAAGGCGTTGCCGTGTTGATCTACTGCCATACAGAATGTTGTGCTCGTACAAGACACACTATTAAGGCCATTACTACTGTCGATGTTCGTTGCACTAGACCAAGTTGTACCGTTGTAGTTATAGACGTTGCCAGCATTATCGCCTGCCATACAAAACGAAGAGCTAATACAAGAGATCTCTAGCCGACTTGAAGTTAAGCTAGTTGCACTAGACCAAGTTGTACCGTTGTAGTTATAGACGTTGCCAGCATTATCGCCTGCCATACAAAACGAAGAGCTACAAGAAATACCACTTGTTAGGAAGTGGGGGGATGATAAATTAGCCGCAGAAGTCCAAGTTGTACCATTGTAGTTAAGAAAGTTACCATTATAGTCTAATGCCATACAGAATGTTGTGCTCGTACAAGACACACCGGTAAGTCCATTATTACTAGGGTTATCGATGTTCGTTAAACTAGACCAAGTTGTACCATTGTAGTTATAGACGTTGCCACCGGAATCTACTGTTACACAGAATGTAGTGCTCGTACAAGAGATGGATGTTAGAGTAACATTACTTACATGAGTTGCACTAGACCAAGTTGTACCATTGTAGTTAAAGGCGTTACCAGTACTGTCTACTGCCATACAGAATGTTGTGCTGATGCAAGAGATCATTTCAAGATTCGTACTGCCATCGAAATTAGACGGAGAAGACCATGTAGGTGAAGCGGCCAAGGCTTGCCCCATAGGTATTATTAGAATTGCCCCAAAGGTCAATATAAAGGCCGAAATAACCGACAAAACTCTACTCTTCATTTTTTTCATTTTGTTTTCACTTTTTTATTGTTTATGAATGTTCTATGTTGAGTATAGAATAAGTCAGCAGTAATACAAATAGTTTTCCACAGGTTTCGCTAGAGCTAGTATATACATTCTGATCGCTTTTACACTTCTTCCCGTATTATTCCCGTGGCTCCAAGCACAGCGTGTCTTTAATCCTAGCTATTTTTCAAACGAAAAACAGCTCAAATTCCATTGCCTGCAATGAAATTTATATCATTAAACTCAGGTTGCAAACCAAATCATTTACGATCATTTTCCCATATATCTCCAGATATACCTTGTCCTTTCAGTTTCTCGGTCGTAGTAAAGTGGATATGTACATGCTCTGGTATTTCTTCAACTTCATAATACTCATCAAGTAGAAGTTTCTTAACTCTTCTTTTAGCATATATAAGATCATTTAGGTTAGAGAAGACTAAAAGAATAAGGGGTTGTGGTTCTTCACCCTCCCATTCGTAACTAGATAAATAATCAACATATGCTTTTAGCCTGAACCTTAGCCTGTAGCTAGGTAATGTTGCGTCAAAAATCTCCAGGAGGTAGCTAGTTATTACTGAGCCCTTCTGTTTAATAATGCATAGGCTTGGACGCAATTTCTCATGTTCAGCCAGAAAGTGGTAGTTACTATCCGGATTTAGATAGTCTGCTTCAGTAAGGTATTTATATTTGGTCACAGAACCCTGTTTGGTATCTGTAGAGTCACTCGTATTACCGTCGCTACTACTTCTAGCATTAACAGCCTCCAGTCCAATACAGCGATCTGCTATTAGTAGGCTATGATGAATGAAAGTACGACTACGTTCCTTGTCCTTATAACGTTTTCGTACTTCTTCTAATGGATAAGAGGGAGACAGTGTACCGTCGTCATCCCATTGAACTGTTTTAAGGTAACGTACCCCATTAATGCCAAGGTAATATATAGCTGGTTTGCTCTTCTCAATAAAGTCGGTAGAGTATATCCACTCTACATAATCTTTATCTCTTAAGTCTTTAAGCCAAGCAATAACTCTTCTTTTATCTTTATGACCCATCAGTGACTGTATCTGTATTCTATCTAAGTATCTATATCTATATAGTAGTTCTAGTATCTCTTGTTGCTTAGTAGTTATCTTAGGTAGTTTCATAGATTTATATAGTTATTGATAGATTAAGTAGTTAGTTAATTAAAGCTTAGTTATTCGTCTATTAAGTTAGTTCCATTGTTTCGTAGCTGTTTAATGTTTCCTCGCCCTTCAACTCCATTTTTAAAAGGTAGGTACTACGAATTATTTCACACTATATCTGTAAAACCATGAGAATATTGTCACCGTCCTTGGGGACAATGGATATTCTAACTTTATTGTGAGTATCGTCTGTATTAAACGAGTAGCATATAATGACAAATAGGAGATTTGCTATGGCAGAATGGAAACTTACTAAAAAAGAGATAAAAGCTTTATCTAAGCAGGTTAAGAAAGACCAATCAAAAACTGCACCAGCTGAAAAGCGAATGAAAGTATCTATGACGTTTAATCAGGCAATAAAAAAGATAGCTCGAACGTCATCAACAAAGAAGAAGTAGGTAAATATATGTCTAAAAGTACACGTCAAATAACATTGGTATCACTAAGTATATAATTGCCTAAGAGCTTTAAATATGCAATCATGGAGGGCCACTGTGATTGCTATATCAACTAGGCTCCTGACAATTGGTAGTTAATAACACTTTATTGTATAATATGTATTATGGTAACAGATACTAGACTGACTACTTCTGCTGAGCGATTATCAGCATCGCTCCCATGGCTCATTGAGGTCGAATATAATCCAGCTGGCCAACCAATGGTTGATGATGCGAGAAAATCATTAGCTGGTGAGTTAGATCTAGCTAAGGTCGATCCAATAAATTTGGAAGAAGCATTTCTGGTTACTTTAGGACAAACAAAAACATTTGTGATGCATCAGGGCGAGGATATAAGGCGTGAAGGTTTGATGCTAGCTCCAACTAACAGTAATCCCTGGGAAGATGTAGTTTTTACTTATCAGACCGATGTAGCTGGCGAACCTATAGGATGGGCTGCTATAGCCAAACCTAATACAGAAAAACTTCAATATGAAACACCATTTATAGCAAATATAGTTATTAGAGAATCGATGCGAAGACAGGGCCACGGTATGAGGTTGGCATCATTACTACACAGACTATCTGGTGCAATATGGCAATTACCGCTTAGTCCTGGACCATCAAGTTACCTTAGTAGAGATGGCAGAGGTCTTACACTAGCATTTGAAGAGCGTGGGTGGCTAACAAAAGTACCAATGGACTATGGTCATTCGGAGTTAGTCGGAAATGGCTAGATAATCTTTAATCCGCTTATGTTTTGGGGGGCCATTGTGGTGGCTATCGCAACTGGGCGTAACTCCAGTGCTATGATATGGATATGAAAAAACTTTTGTTATTTGATATTGACGGAACGTTATTGAAGGGGTTAGGCGATGACCGGTACTCACGAGCGATCAGCAAAGTCCATGGCCTGGATATTACTTCCAATAAGGACATCCGTGGCTCCACAGATTATCTAATTCTTGCTGGTTTACTTGAAGGCGAGGGCTGGGGTGACAAGCAAATAGAAGTTGCTATGCCAAAACTGTTGAAGGAGCTTGATCAAGTTCACAAAGAAACATTTAAAGCCGACAACATGAAGCTTTTACCTGGCGTAGTTGCATTACTCGAGGCTCTTGAGGGCAAAACTGCTCTCGGTTTAGTAACTGGTAACCTAGAAACCATTGCTGAGCGTAAACTCACAGCTCTAGGCGTTTGGAGCTATTTTGCTGTCGGTGGTTTTGGGAGTGATCCACATGTAGTTCGTGCTGACTTAGTAAAAGCAGCTATTAAAAAGGCTGGTTACCAAGACAGTGTTGATCTGGTTTTCGTTATTGGCGACACTCCCAACGATATTGTTGCTGCCACTGTTGCTGGAGTTAAAAATAGCGTGGGAGTAGCCAACGGTTTTAGAGATACTAAAGAACTGGAAGAAGCTGGAGCAAAAATAGTTTTTGTAGATTTCAAGGATACCAAAGCAGTGTTAAAGAAACTAGGTATCAATTAGAACGCTTATGCTTTGGAGGGCCACCGTAGACGCTATCGCAACTGTACTTGCATATAATTAATCGCCTTTTTGTTCCCCGAATAATGCCTTCACTGGATCCTCAGATAAAAGTAGCATTGAATTTCTGACCCCATCATAAGCTGCGTATAAATCTTTTTGAGCTCTATCAGATAGTAGGACAGCTCCTGATAGGCCAAGCAATGATAGTTCTAAGCCAAGCAAAAATAGGTTTTCGCTGTTGGCAGGTACAGGACTAGGGTTTAAGTCTTGTTTCTGGGTGCTCTCATGAGTTAAGGCGGCATGTGTTTCTCTAGCTGAAGCAGTTGTAATATCATGTGCTGTTTGATGTATAGCAAAAATAGAAGCACCAGTCATAGCAAGTGCTGCAATCCTTGGACCAATCTTAGTCCATCTACTAGTCTCTTGCTGATTATTGGATTCTGGTGTTGCCATTATTCAATTATATCAAAACCAGAGACATTTTATCTCTATTTAAGCATAAGCGTATTGGAGGTCCATATAGACTTTGTCGCAACTATATTTCAGTAGAATAAGACTTAAGACGGTCTTCCGTAATCCAACCTAAACCACCCTGATTCTTAGGTCTTGACCATAGCTTAAATCTATCTGCTGCTTCACTTGTAGTGTCTCGATCCAGTATAACGATGTCGGTTAGTGAATTAACGAAGAAGTCTTTCTCATGTGCAAAATCGTAACCTTCAAAAGCTAGCTCTTCTTCAAAGTAGAGTCCTAAGTAATGGCATATAACAAAATGTACTAGAGCCTCTTGTCCAGTTATGAGTGTATGACCCCAAATCACTTTGAGTGAATCTGGGTCAAAGTCAGATGGAGTTTTACCATTTAATTTGAGCCGATGCCCACCCTCCATTTTAGTTACTAGCCTATCTATGGTTGCTTGGTAAAGTGGAGATTTTGGATCTGTAGATCGTCTTGCAATAGTCTCTAGATCGTCCTTCTTGCCACCAAGTGCCTCTAAAATATCGTGTGAATCAACTCTAGATGCACTACCTACAACTCCACCAGTATCTCTCATGGTCTTTTGAGATCGAGCAATCAGTAGTTGTTCAGCGTCAGTAAGTTTTGTCATTCTTATCACAAGTCCCACATAATTCTCATAAGTGTTACGAGCATATTCAGGATTTGTGTTAATGAAATCAAAAGCAGGTGCTAGTTCTGGGACATTCTGAAGTCTTGAGGCAAGCAACTCTAGATGCTGGTCGACCTCTTGAATTTGAGGGCCTTGTTCATTACTCATTAACTAATGATAACAAAAAAACAGAAACACAATATTTCTGTTTAAGCATAAGCATATTGGAGGGCCACCGTCATCGCTATATCTACTAATCTTATGTCACAAAAACGAATCAACAAAAACATAAGATTGACATAAATCAATAAATATAGTATAGTGTATAAATATGAGTCATTCGATCAGTGGTGGTGTTCCAGAAGTAGACGTAAGACAATCCTTTGAATCAGGTGATTTTGATTATCTCCCTGATGTAGCTAAAGGAATAGGTTATAGATTTCTCGCCACAAAATTTTTAGTGGATGGAACTTACCCAAGCGATGAATGTATACCAAGTATGCCAGACGCGACTATTGAGAATTTAGCTGAGGAAAATCTCAGAACATTGGCGTATCAACGTGACTGGCGTTCCCCTACAAAACTTGCTCTATTTGCAGCAATTAAAGTTAAAAGAGGGTTAGCATTACCTCCTTCTCTCGAAGAAATTGGTTATGTAGATATAAAACAAGCAGTTGTCTTACCGCATAATCAAATAAAAGGACGCATAACTGGCCCAAACAGAAAAATGCTAGATCTTGTTTTCGAAGATTTAGGTATAACTGATATACCAGAACAAGAAGTAAAACATGAAGCCGAAACTCTGTTTGGTGGACCGCTAATTAGACCTGGGCAAGGCGTTGAGTCCATGGGCACTCCCAAGCAAGTACAAACAAACAGGCAACACACTGTCCCTATAAGGGGTACTTGGCGTATAACTGGTAACTATCTCCGTAGAGCAAAGATAGACGAAATAGAAATAGAATATCTCAGTGGTGAAAATGCTGGTCAAATTGACTCAGCCGTTATGCTTAGACGATAATCATTACAGAAAATAACATTTGTTTGTATGATCTTTAACAGTAGTTATTCTGTAGTACTACTGAAGACGCTATCGCAACTATAATTAAGTCGCAAGTATCGTACTAACTTGTTCCACTGAATTGTATAAAAAGCTATTTATACCAGCTAGTTTAGCGGCATCAACGCAACTTTGAGTATCATCGAAAAAGTATATATTTTTAGACCCATATTTATTTAACTTTTCTAAAATATAATTCCAATATTCTGGTTCTTGTTTTGTATGTCCAATATCACAACTTACAAATGAGCCGTCAAATTTATTAGAAAACATAATGTTGTTAATATATTTTGCTCTATATTTTTCTTGTTGGGTTGCTAGATATACTGGAATTCCTCTGTCTCTTAATCTATTAACTATAATTAGTAGTTCAGTATTAACTACATGTTCTCCCTTGAACCACATATCTAGCAAAATCTGTGGGTCTTTATGCCAGTGCCATTTATCTGAATGCTTAATAATAAGTTCTTTTAAGTCAGCTTTACCTAATATGGCATCTTTGAAATCATCTGATTTATAGAATGGTTGTAGTTCATTAATATCTACACCATATTCATTACTATATATTTCAGAAAACAGTTTTGGTGGTTGGGCTAAAACACCATCTACATCAAAAAGTACTACTTGGGCATCAATCATCAATTAAGTGTAACAAAAAACAGAGACATTTTTATCTCTGTTTAAGCATTAGCGTATTGGAGGGCCATCGTAGACGCTATCGCAACTCAGTTTAAGATTTCAAGCGTTTGAGGAATTGCCTAGTATTGCCAGTGTCTAAGATTAATTCATAACCCCTCTTTAGATAAAAAGAAGTCGCAGGTCTTTTACCTTTTACGGGATTATCGTACAAATCACTATTAAATAATTCTATCGCCACATATCGTCCTTCAGCTGCAACTTCCACTGCATTTAGCAATAAACTGCCAATACCTCTATTGCGGTGTGTTTCGTGTACATACAAGTTTTCTAGCTCTAATACGTCTGGTGCAATTTGTTCGGTGTAGGCAAAACCTATTATCTGATTACCTATTTCAGCGACAAATGCAGGAAATTGGCTTATATGTTGGCCTATAGAGACAACCCTATCCTCGGTTAGCATATCCTGCCAATAAAGTATGGCAATAGCTTTGGTATCTAAAGCCGATGCTGTCCTAATATCAATACCCATAATTAGCAATTCTGGCAGATACAATCAAAGAAGCAAGCATAAACGGTATGGAGGGCCATCGTAGATACTATTGCAACCAAGTTTATGTTAGCGAATTAGACCTTTGGCACGTAGATCATCAAATATCAAATAATCCACTGGGCTAGTCTTAGACTTGTCGCTATATGTCATAAATGTAATCTTTTCTATCTCACTTGAGGCTTGAAGTTTACCAATAAACCCTGCTGTATAACATGTCATACGAACAATAGTGCCCTCAGGCTTGCCATGTGCTTGAGCTTCGAATACCCCATATGGCTCAATTGTTTCGGCAATTAGGTCAACATTTAACTCTTCTTTTACTTCACGTATCAATGCCTCATGATCACTTTCGTCAGCTTCTCGTTTACCCCCAGGAATATACCAAGTGTCTTTTCCTTTACTAAGACTTACTAGTATCTCATCGTCTTTAATGTAGATATACGCAAGCTTGTCGATAAATGTTTTATCCATTAACTAAATTATAACAAAAACTCCTCAAAACAGAGGAGTTTAAACATAAGCGTATTGGAGGGCCACTGTGCTATCTATATCATCATCTATTAAATTAGAGGGCTCTTGGAATACGTGAAGTGTCTTGTATCTGAATATGTCTATCGCTAGATCTATTCATACGAATAACACCAGTATCTCCACTGTTTCTTACTCTAATCTCAGTAGGTTCATTGTTCGGATTAGGATTAAGCTGCTCTACTAGTGCAAAAACACAAATTGCTAAAGCTTGTTCCTCTGTTACGCCAAGTTCATGGGCTATTGAAGTTACTGCAGGTACAAGATGCTCTTCAATTAATGCGTCCGGTAATATAAATTTATCTGTTTCTCCAAAGGGCATTATTTAAGTATCTATACTATCAGAATCTATTGCAAGCTTAACCATATTGGAGGGCCATCGTCATTGTTATATCTACTAGCATAACTTAACAAAAAGAGAGTATATTATAGTCATAATGGCAACTGAAGAAGGTCCTAATACAGACGGTTTTGTAATACCAGTTAAAATACCTGGTCAAAGACATGAAGGTACTTTCATGGAAGTTTACCAAGAAATCTTTGGGGTTTCTGATGAAGCGTTAGCTGTTGCGGCTATTAGAGTTGCGGAAAAAATGAAAAGAATTGATGAAAATGAGCGTCAAGCAGCAATTCTGGGCCGTAGCATATTTATTCGCTGATAAATACTAATAGAAATATAACAAAACATGTTAATACAGATGGCTACCGTACTGTCTATACCGAATATTCTTCAACACTGTATCTGATAACTACATTCAAGCCGTGTATGCATAAACTATCGATAAGATCTTCATCGGTTAAGGGAGGTTCCGTAGGTTCAGGGAAATAATCAAACGCTTCGGGCTCATTAGGTATTAATCTTGCGTCGATGTCAATGTAGCCATAATTACCTAAATATTCATCATGATCATCTAGCATCGCCTCGAATGGTTTGCAATTCTTCGTCATTGATAATTAATAATACTTTATTAACTGAATTAAACCATAAGCGTATTGGAGGGCCACAGTAATACTAATCTCCACCAGGTTCTTCCAAAACACCAGACATATAATTACCTAATCTATCATCCATATGATAGATACCAGTACCAACATCACTATCTGTTTCCATTCCATCTTCCATAAATTCAGGATAATGCTCATGGAATGCCCTAAGCACCATATCTACAGCTTTAACAGTATCTTCATCATGAGCTTTATATTTTAGTTCTTGTTTAAACCCTATTAGTGCCATAACAAAACGTGCTTGTCTTTCTGGGTCTTTAACGTAAATTCGCCTGAAGCCTCTAACCTCTGGCCATTGAGCTAAGTCAACTGGAACTGGTGCTCTTTCATTTGCCATTATATAAATAGATTAGACCCAATAATTAACAGATACAAGCATAACCATTTTGGAGGGCCACAGTGATGGTTATATCTACTGGGATTAAGCATAGCTCCTTTTTATATATTGCAGTAGTTCAGGAAAATCCTGTCGTTCAATAAAATGTTTTCCTTTATGAATCTTAATTTGAGTAGGGCTTAGCTTATTGGCAATAAACTCAAACTCGGCTTGTGGAATATATGGATCATCATCACCCCAAATCAAAGCAATATTCTCTTGATTGTGTTTAATTCTTTCCCACTGCCATGATCTATCAAAATAACCGCTCAGTTTTTCTAGTTCATCATCCAAGTCTCTATAACTCGGAGATATGAGTATAGACCCAAGTATTTTATTTTCCTCTGCATATCTCATAGCGGCAGTTGCTCCAGTTGACCAACCAATGATTACATCATTTTCTCCAACATGAACATGATCTTTTAGGAAGGGAAGCCAATATTCAGAGCGAGCTATGACTGAATCGGGCATGGTTTCAAAAAATGTCTCAAAGCCCAATTTCTCAAGTTCAGCTTTTAACTTTATAGCCCAATCATTTGACCAGTGACTCGTACTATTGCCATGGACGAAAACAAAACGTGGTTTCATGGCTTTACTATATCAGATAAAAAATAACCCCTGTGAGGCCAAAAATAACAGAGGTGCATGTGGAGGGCCATCTGGGACTTGAACCCAGGACACCCTGCTTAAGAGGCAGGTGCTCTAACCAGCTGAGCTAATGGCCCGTACTCCGGAATACTTTAACAAATTACCTCTGTTTTTACAATAATTTAAATGTAGTTAGATCTTGAATATAAATCAAATCAATAATTCTTTTGTATCTCTGTTACAATTACTACCATGAAAATACTAAGCGGAAGAGAATTAGCACACTTCATCAAGGAGAGACAAGCCCACGAAGTCAGGAGCTTAGTTCAGGCCAATAATATTCATCCAAAGCTATCTATCGTGGTTACTATAGATAATCCAGTTATTGACGTATACATGAAGCTTAAACAGCGATATGGGAACGATCTAGGTATTGAGGTTGAAGTTCATAGGTTCGATCAAAAAGAAGTGCCAACAAAATTATCTGAACTTAACGCTGATCCTAGTGTGCACGGAATTATAATCCAACTACCACTGCAAGACCCCGAAGAAACAGACAGGTTAGTGGGTTTAGTATCTCCAGATAAAGACGTAGATGGGCTTGGTCCTAAAGCTAATTTTGATCCAGCTACACCTATGGCAATTCTTTGGTTACTTGCCGGATATAATATTAATCTTTTAGACAAAAAAGTACTTCTAATTGGAAAAGGTAAGCTTGTTGGAATCCCACTTCAGAAGATGCTTAAAAACAGTGGCGTTAATGTGTCCGTGGCAGATAGATCAACAGAGGATCTAAAAGAAATATGTTTAGACTCAGACGTTATCATAACAGCGACCGGAAGCCCAGCAATATTATCCAGCGATATGATAAAAAATAGTGCCATTATTGTCGATGCTGGAGTAGCTAGCGAGGACGGTAAAACCGTCGGTGACGTTGAAGACTCAGTTTATGAACGTGACGATATAACCCTGACGCCAAAGAAGGGCGGGGTAGGTCCGCTAACAGTCTGCGCGCTATTTGAAAACGTCATAGTTTCCGCTAGACGAAGTGTTAAAACTGACCAATAAAACTAGTAAATAATAAGGCAATATCAGCTGGCATTTGATGTGATGACAACTGTCTGTAGTCGTATCCATCAGGTATATCGAAAACGTATTTAGTTTTTAGTTCAGGATATATCTCTTCAGCAAGCCGCATGGCTGATCTAGATTCCTTAATTTCACCGACACAGTCTAGAGGCTTATCTCCAGAAATCCCCAGAAGATTCTTGTAGGTGATCTCTAAACTAGGTTCAAGTAGTAAGTTTTTGCCTCCCCACAGTGCTTCTAGTCGCTGCCTATCAACGAAAGGTGTTAAAGCCAAGAATATAAAGCAGCATTTGGCACATTCGCCACACCAAAATAGGCTATCCGAAGCCATTGTGTAAGCTCGGTTACATGAACTAAATAGACCGTAGTATTTATCGAAACCAATTAATGCAAAAATCTCGGCAATTCTGAGCTCACTAAGTGGTCTAAGGAATGAGTAATAACGCATTGTATCACTCAAAAGTTCAGATAAGTGCTTCTGGAAGTCAGTTTCAAATTCCTGACTCTTAGAATATTGATGGTTTACGCTAACTCCTTGATAAACCAGTGAATCTTCGTTTGCTGAGCTTTCGTTGCCAACAATTACATCCCTATTGCCGCTGAGTATTGCCACCACAACTCCGCAAGCTGCAAAGATTGCCGATATTGGTATATGACCATTTAGTGCTCCGTTTGCATTAAGCTCAATTAACTTTGGGTCGATAGATCGTTCGACGTATAAATGGTTAAGGCCGACCTTATTTACAAGCGGCTCTAATTGAGTCTTATGATTTAAGCTCCAAGTCGTCAGCTTTTGACCGTTATTTCTTAGAGCTTCAATAACAACCAGCGAGTCTTTGCCACCACCGAGTCCAATAAGTAATCCCTCACCCTTACTGCTAATGTTCGCGCTTAGGTCATCCGAGTTTGATGGAAAAGACACTAAAGTGTTAGGGTCAAGTTGGTTAACATACCAAAACTCGCCTAAGCCTTTTTGGTAAGTTTTAGAGTAAAAATCTGCCTGAGGCTGCGTAATAGTGCCTTTACTAACAATAATGTTTTTTGGAACAAAGGCTTTGTAATATGATACACCGGCTATGAAGAACAGGCTTTCAATAGCACTATTTAGAGCCGCTTCATCGTATTCAACAAAATCAAAGTCAAAGAAGTACTTCTCTGTAAAGCTGTGTTTATCGTCTAATTTATAGCTAAGACTAAGAGTTTTAGACTGAACGTCAAAAGAATAGTCGTCAAAGATAAAATTCGTTACCCCATTCATAGACTGCTAACCGCGTCATTAAATTTGAGACCGCGGTCTTCAAAGTTCTTAAACATATCAAAACTAGGGAAACCAGGCGACAGAACAACGCTGTCGCCAGCTGTCGCCATAGACTTAGCCTGGATGACTATATCCTTGATATCTGTCGATTCATTTACAGTAAAATTATCATAAGAGGCGTTAGTCAATTCTTCGCTAACTCTATTTGCGGACTCGCCAATTAAAACTATGTCTTTTATAGTTTCCTGGTTCTCAATTATTGCTTCAACTAAGTCATTCAAATCTAGGCCACGATCCTTGCCGCCAATAATAAGTACCTTTGGCGATTTAATAGCGCTAATAGCAGCGATTGTGGCTGCTGGTGCCGAGGCGTATGAGTCATTGAAGAATGAAATGTCATCAACCTGTTGTCTGAACTCCAATCTAAACGGTAGACCGCTAAAGTCTCTAAGTACTTGAGCAATAGGGCCTACATCTGGACATATTTGCCAGACAGCTGTTACTGCAGCACAGGCGTTCTGATAGTTATGCCTACCAATCATTTTCAGTTCACTAAGTCTAATAACTGGCTCACCGTCGATTACTATATGGTTACCGGCTACCATTGCTCCTGGGGCTTTGAAATAAGGTATTTTTTTGGCTGCACCAGTGAAGGCAATTCGGACAGAGTTTTCGTTATCTGCGAAGTAAACAGCAATATCCTTAGGACTTTGAGTTCTAAATAGTAACGTTTTGGCTTCATAATATTCATCTACATCTATATGCCAATCTAGGTGTTCTGGTTCCACCATTAAGCAAAGACTAATATGGGGCGAATACTTAAGGTCAATTAGTTGGAAGTTTGCTAGCTCGAGCACAACCCAGTCCTGCTCAGTTATATCTGAATCTAATAAATCTAGAGGTGGTACGCCTATATTTCCACCCAAATGTACTCTTTTGCCGTTTGCTTCGAGCATCTTGGTAATTAATGTTGAGGTCGTACCCTTACCCTTTGTTCCGGTAACGCCAATAACGTTTTTGCTAGGACAAGTTCTCAAGAACTCATTTGTATTTGAGCTAACTTTCTTTAAAATGCCATAGCCATTTGCAGCGACAATATCTTTTGGGTGTATAGCAGGACTGCGGATTATTAGGTCATAATAATCCAAATTGCTTAGATAATTATCTCCAACGACTACTTCAACTTCATCAGGCACATCAGTTGGTTGATTTTGATCACAGATTGTGATTTCGTTATCTGGTCCCCGGTAATATTTAAGAGAAGATTTACCCTGTAAGCCAAATCCAAGTATTGCTATCTTCATATGTTATTAACCATTATGACAGCTCATTAATAACTAAGCCATAAGGATGATTTTAAACTAAGCTTTTTGTAGCTGCTTTTTGACTATATCTGCAACTTGTCTTGGGGTCATATTGGCTTTAAGGATAACATCGCTAACACCAAGAGCTTTAACTGAGTCAGGGATTTCTTGCTCACCCATATTTGTCAGAATAATTACTTTTAGATTCTTGCCAAAAGGAGTTTGACGTAGTTTTTTAAGCATTTCATCACCGGTCATTTCAGGCATCATCAGGTCAAGTAGAATAATATCCGGCTTAAAGGAATCAATTAGATCGAGGCCAATCTTGCCGTTTTCAGCGGTTTCAACCTTAAAGCCCTCGGCTTCAAACTTGAACCGGTACATCTGACTTATAGCTTGGTCATCTTCAATTATTGCTATCTTGCTCATGTCTATCCTTTAAATTTTAGTGTAAACGATTTAGGCTTTTATGCCCAGAATATTTCTTACTAGATCAACTACTTGTTGTGGAGTGTAGTGTGCTTTAACTATATACCTATCTACATTTAATAACCTAAGACGATGTGGTGCTTCGTCTCTACTAATATTAGTTAGAACTATGACCCTCATATTTCTTCCCCAAGACTTTGAACGAAGCTTCTTAAGCATCTCCTCGCCAGTCATTATCGGCATTTTAAGATCAAGTAGAATAAGATCTGGCATAAAATCCTCTGCAGCAGCAAGCCCAAGAGCTCCATCCGCAGCAGACCTAATATCGAAGCCTTCAAGTTTTAGCTTAAATTCATACAACTCCCGAATAGGAGGGTCATCCTCAACTATTAGGATCTTCTTTGCATTCTTATCTGTAGATTTAGCTTTAACCATTGACTTTTTTAAGCTTATGAAGTATACTAGCTCTGTTCGTTAGTACATTAGCAGAATAGAAGCACTCGCATGGGAAGTCAATCACTTACTTGCGGGTGCTTTTAATTTATAAAAAACTAAAAAAGGAATGAAATGGATATACACGTAGCTTCCGGTATAGGTACAGGACCAACTAAATTATCTGCATTTGATGCAGCGCTTAATGCTACAGGTATAGCAAACTATAACCTGATTCGCTTAAGCTCTGTCATACCCCCAAAGTCTAAGATCATTGTCCACAAAAATGGCCATGTTGGGGAAAAACCAGGCCAATGGGGCGACCGTCTATATGTAGTTATGGCCGAAATGCGTGTTGATACGCCAAACGTAGAAGCATGGGCGGGTATAGGCTGGGTCCAAGAGAAAGAATCTGGCAAAGGTCTTTTTGTCGAACACGAAGGCAATAGTGAAGAAGCAGTAAAGCGTGATATTCAGCAGAGCCTAGAAGCTCTAATGGCAACAAGAAATGTCAATTTCGGAAAAATCAACATGCATGTAGTCGGTAGGGTGTGCACTCATCACCCCGTCTGCGCACTAGTCGTTGCTATGTATAAATCAAGTGACTGGAAAAGCTGAGTTCAATAATGAGTATTGAAGAGCCAATTATACAGGCAGATCAAGCATTAGGTGGAGAGGAAGCTCTCATTGTACGCGAATCTGAAGATAATCATAACTGGGCTGGAAGTAGGTCTGGAGAAATAGTTGCTGCATCTTATGTTGGCTTAACCGTATCACCATTGAATGAGGCTATAAGAATTGGCTTAGTGGGTGGTTGGGCGTTAGCAACACATAACCCACAAGAAGTTGGGCTAGTGTTATTTTTATCCACGTTTGCATTAGAGGCAAGTGGTGGTATTGTTACGGCCGACTTGCTAGATGCTCGAGGGGGAGCGTTTATAGACAAAACCATGGACAGTATCAAAGATAGATTTAAATTTATAAGGACAGTTGAAAAAAGGCTTGGGAGAAACAAACGGTCGGAAGATAAAGACCTGAGCTTAGGACTCCAAGCGGGCCTAGCTGTCACAGCTGGTGTCCCGGTATCAATGATTGCAAGATACAGAAGATCTCCCGAGAAGACAAGAGAACAAAATCGACTTTATGCGTTAGTCATGAGCCTTGGTGTTTCAGCAGTTCTTGGGATTGAGGGTATGATTGGTGGCGAAAGTATTTTTCACCCAAACTTAATAAACGGGTTAAAAACTGGAGCTGCATTTGGGGGAGCCGTAGCGGGGGCCAGTATATTAAAGAGAAAACTTAACCGTTCTCCGGAAGGAGCTTACGATTATGATAATATCGTTAAGCATAATACGGTAGGGCCACAAATAGAAGGGCTTTCTGACGAGGAAATGCAAGAAGCATTAAAGGACCCAAGAACTGAATCGATTATGATAAAAGAGCCTAACGGCCGCAAAGTTCACGAAGTCCCTTTCATAGCACCCATAGAATATGCTGGTTGGTTAAATGGTAAATTTTTTAATGAAAGAGGCTATGATCAATCTACGCTGTACTACTGTTTGTTACCTCAAAGTGTGTTAGCGGACAACAGAGATGTTGTGAAGGATAAAATAGAATCTATTTTAAGGGAAAAGGGAAACATACAAATTGTAGTAGATTATCCGGATAATTCAGAGCTAGCAGTGGATCTGCCGATAGGGGAGTTGGCTATAGATGACTTAATTACAGCACAACAAACACCAGCAGCAACTTTTCATTATCGTGCGGTGATCGAAGCCAAAGGGGCTATTACAGAAGAGGACCAGAAACTTGATCCAAATGTAGTTATTTTAAGTCCAGATATGATTGACGCAAACTCTGATCGGATCTGGGATATTTATTCAGTAAGATTCCAGACACTAGTCGACGACCACCCAATTATTGGCGCTCTTCCAAGGGACCAGCTTCTTGCGGAATTAAAGTCAGAAGATAATCTTGTTGCCGCTTATTTTGACGCTGAAGGTGTTCTGCAAGGATTTGGCAACAATGTCAGTGATCTGGGACTATGCCCGTGGCTAAATAGTGAATATTTTGAAAGCCAATCTGAGGGCTTGCCTATTATTTACCAGCCGGCAATCGTTGCCAGTCAGGAATATGCCCTAAGTATTGGTCCTCACATTATAAAGACTTTGCTGTCAGCAAGGCTTGCACAGTTCAACAAGTTTATGATTACATTTGAATGTAGTAACGCATCGGTGGAGTATATACCTAAAATAGTTTCCAGATCGATTTTACGATCAAATTTAGCCACAATTAGCGACTTTACTGTTGTTAGGCATCTCTATAAAGTTGCTAATTTTGCTCAAGAACCACAAGAGAGTACTTCTTAAGAAATCGAGCCGGTCTTAAATGTTCTTTTGCCTGCCTAAGACCGATTAGACCCATATCCTGTTCAATATTAAGTTCCTTAATATCTTGCGCATGTAATACTTCACACATCTTGTAAACCATAAAATAATAGATATTTTTATATTCTCTGTCGTATTTTAAAAAGTGACCAATCGCTCTTTCTTTGTTCAGAATCTCGCATGCAACAAATGCGATTAGTTTATCGCCGTCATAGATAGTTATAGTTACAAGATCCCGAGTATTTTTAATAGCGTATAAAAAACGAGAAAAAGCATCTATTTCGTCTTCATAGTATATGTTTTCAATACCACGATCTGCCCACTTCCGGGCTAAATCTATACAGGAAAATATATCATTTTGTGAGTTAGGGTCGAGACTATGTAGTCTTATCCTAGCACCGTATATTTTATTAAAATTTTTGATTTTATATCGAAAATCACTATATTCACTCCCAATTGATTTTGATATTTTTCCAGGATCCAGAACATAGTCAAACGAATCTCTATCTTCATCTATTGTCAATTTTATATAATCTGGAATATGACTTTCTAATAGCTTATCTTTAACCTCTTCTGGTATGAGCTCAAATTTTGTAGGTATAGATTCATTTTTTAACCAATCACAGAACTTCAGCAATGCATTTACATGGTTTGATTTAGGAAAAAAGCAATAAGTCAATCCCTGAGTAATATAATCCGGCATCGATATGTAAATACAGTCTTCATCAATCGCAAAACTCGTTTGTGAATGTAGTGACCAGCTAAAGAGGCTTAAAAAGTTGAAATCCGAATAAAACTCGAGATCTCTAACAAAGTTTGTTATTGTGTTGATGTCAGAAAATTCTAAAGTTTTAAATTTTAGCATAACTATTTACGCAATTATCTTATACTATACATTAACATGTTAATAACATATGTTTCTTACGTATTACCTTTATTCGCATTATTGTTTATTTTGATTGTCATATCCAGAGTATCAGTAAAGGGGGAAGAATACTTACAAGTTTTTCGTCTATTCATTCTTTCTCTAATGATTTGGCTTGGCCTACTGTTTATTACTGATGCGATTGATAACCCTAAAACTGGAATTTATACGTTAAAACTTGCTTTGTTGGCGGGGAGTTTTGTGGCGCCAATTTTTTTCTTGTTTGCGCAGAGATTTGCTGGTAAGTTCAATGTAATTGTAACTGCACTTATATTTTTATCCCTAACTATATTCGCAGTTACCTCTTTAACTAATCTCATGGTTAGCGTGGTCGTCAAAGGCGAATATGGTCTCAATATTTTACAGTCTGGGATTTTATATAGCCTACAAACTATCTGGACACTACTGATTTTTGCTATTTCTTTGTTGTGGATTAGGTTTATGGGTAATTATAAATCTGACAATATAGTGAAAAATCAGACAAGAATTATAATTTTAGGGACAGTGTTCTCGATAGTTATAGGACTCGCGGGCGGCCTACTAAATACAAGTGGCAGCAATTTATTATCGCCTCTGGCAATAACGACTTTAGCCATTGCGACTTTTTTGGCAATCTTTAAAGGCGGATTATTTGATGTAAAAACATTTGTTGTACGTGCAGTGAGTTATTCGACGGTGATAATAATCGTAGGTCTTATTTACGTAATACCAATAGTTCTGTTGACGACCTACATTCTCCATACCACTTTTAATATAGCAACAATAGCGTTCCTAACGGCGGTAACCCTTATAGTTGCCTTTATCTTTCAGCCATTGCGCCTATGGTTCAATAGGGTTTCGAGTAAGATATTTTATAGGGATTATTATGAGCCTCAGGACTTGCTCGATAAAATAAGTGCTCTACTAGTAGGTAGTATCCAAGTTGAGAAAATAATTGATGGAGTAAAAAAGATAGTAAAGGACACGATCAGGCCCGATGTTTTAGAGATCATCTTAATAGATCGACAAAATGAAGACCAAAAAGATCTCATTAGGGTACTTCAAAAAAGCAAAAAGGATATAGTAATAACTGAAGAAGTGGATGGAAAGACAGATAAAGAGTTGTTTGACCTACTATGGAGCGCCGAGATAGCGTTGGTCGTTAAGCTGAGAACAACAAAGGAAGATTTAGGGTTTATAATACTTGGCCACAAGCAGTCGGGCATTATATATTCCGAGCAAGACAGGAGGTTAATTAGTGTCATAACTGATGAGACTGCAATTAGTTTGCAGAATGCCCTAAGATTCGAAGAAATTGAGAAGTTCAATGTTACTTTGCAAGACAAAGTTAATGAAGCCACAGCTAAATTACGTCGAGCTAACGAAAAACTTAAAGCCTTAGATGAAACTAAAGACGACTTTATTAGCATGGCTTCCCATCAACTCAGAACGCCTCTAACAAGCGTTAAGGGCTACCTTAGTATGGTTTTAGAGGGTGATGCCGGGAAGATCAATAAGGTACAGAGAGAGATGCTTGGACAGGCATTCTTCTCATCCCAAAGGATGGTTTACCTTATCTCAGACCTTCTCAACGTATCTAGATTAAAGACAGGCAAGTTTGTTATAGAGACCGCAGCAGTTGATTTATCTGAAGTAGTACAACAGGAACTTAGTCAACTTGAGGAAACGGCGGGCTCTAGATCACTCAAACTTGAATATGAGAAACCTAAAAACTTCCCAATTGTTATGCTTGATGAAACAAAGACTAGACAAGTAATCATGAACTTTACAGATAATGCAATCTACTACACACCAGCTGGAGGTACCATTAAGGTCAAATTAATAGACAATCCAGAGACTATCGAGCTAAGAGTCGAAGACAGTGGTATTGGTGTGCCAAAATCTGAGCAGCATCATCTATTCTCTAAGTTCTATAGAGCGGGAAATGCACGTAAGGCACGCCCTGATGGCACAGGCCTTGGCCTATTCATGGCTAAGAAAGTCATTATTGCGGAAGGTGGATCAGTAATCTTTGAGAGCGAAGAAGGCAAAGGTAGTACCTTCGGTTTCGTCTTCAGTAAATCTAAAGTCGGCGCATCGGCTACTAAGTAAGTGTTTTATAGTACTAGTTAATCCCCTAGTCATAAACGGCTTGTTCTCGAACCATAAGCATCTTCTACATCTTAAAGCTGCTTGACTAAAACACATAAGCATGATATTATAACCTAGTAATTTAAGGACTTTGGTTATATGGCAGGTGAAATACATACTATTCAGTCAGTTGCAGAGGTTGTACCTCTACATTTCCAGGACAGAGTTTACTTACTTGGTGCCGCCGCCGTTGTATTGGCGGGTGGTGCGATTGAATATCTTGAAACAAGACGCCAAAATAGAATGTCCAATGAAGCAGCACAAATCGCTGATCCCGGTAACGCTACATCGCTTGTGGCTGGTGCACGTACGACAAGAATATTCGAACGGTCCGCCATGCTTTTAGCAGGTGCATTCGGTGCATTAGGGTTAGCTCAGGTCGCAGGTCCCTACAATAGTAATGTCTCGGTAAAAGGGCAAGAAGGTATTGTTATAAACGGTGGCTATTCAGCTGATGCTAATGATATGACCGACGGAGCAACTCGACTCGCAGACAGCATAACAGGCACAGTTCGTGCAGATTTATCTAGGCCTGAACCATTTAGTATCATTCTTGACGGCGACGGTGCCGGTAGCTTGAAGATAGCCCCAACCATCAAGGACGAAGCTACTATTAGAGGGGCGATAGATTCACAGCTTAATAATGCTGGTTTTAGAAACGGCGACTTAATGGCAGACTCTGCTCAGGCTGGAGTATCGGCCGTTGCAGGTACGGGCGGCAATGTTATCTTCGTTACTACCGGACTTCCTTATGGCGATCTACAAACCTCAGCTTCTACAGAGCAAGCAGCACTTCAATCAGTGATTGCATCGCTGCCTAGCAATACCAAAGCGTCAGCAATAATCGTGGGCCAAGGTGGCGGCAGCGCAACAGTGGGCGACATAAATCTTTCGATTTCACCCGACGTAACTGGCTATCAGGCAATCTTGGGCATTAAGAATGTCTACACAGCCAATAGCGCAAACCAAATCCAGCAGTATATAACGAAGATTTCCGCGAACACAGTCGTACAACAAACCAGGAGCAATAACTATCTGCCATTTAAGGGCATGATTGCATCTGGCGCTGCTGCAGCGGGGTTAGTATATTTACGCAGATCACGACGACTATTTAAGAGGGATAAGAGTAAGCCTAATGAAGGGAGTAAATAATATGAGTGAAAGTTTAAGATCACAATGGCCATCAACTAGTGCACCATTTGAAGAGCACGTTGCATTTTTGAATAGAGGCGCACGTATTATCGAAGAAGAAATGATCGTAGCAAACGATCAGCGTGTTCAGACAGTTTATACTCAATTGTCTGTTGGTCGTGGACAAGATAGTAGTGTAGCCGCTAGAGCACCTGGCGGGACTGGAAAAACTACTCTCGGCGATCTGATGATGGGTCATGAATCACGAGTTGAAGTTACGGCTGATGATACTGAAAGTACTTTTTTTGGATATGAAAGCCCAACTGAGAAAAGAACTGTACCCGGCAAGATGACTGCAACTCCAGACAATCCCGATTTTCACCTTAGTGAGTTCCCGCAACTATATAATAAAGGCCCAATTCACCGATTATGGGATAAGCAGTTCGTTATGATGAATGGACTAATGGTTCCGATGGAACACGCAGCAATTTACATGACTGGTAACTATGCAGACGGAGAACGAAACAGTGAAGACGATGAAGCATTTGCAAAAAGACAGGGCGCCGAACTACTTATGGGAGACCTTGGCTCTGCTAGTGCCGCAATTCTTCAAGGAGTCATGGCGGATAGGGGACATTCATGGGAGCTAGCCCCAATATTACCTACAGCTGACGTTAGAGCATATTTAAACGCAGAAGTTGCCAAACTATTTCCTATAGCAGCAAATCTAGGAACATTTATTGTCGAAGTTGTGAACGAGATAAATAACACTGGTTTATTTATGGATATTGAAGATGGAGACGGCCGACTTGGAAGATCCTTGCTAAACACCGCTCGTGCCAAGATGCTTAGAAATAGTCAGTTAGGTGTTGTTGATTTGGCTAAATGGATGCCGATTGCTAAAAGAGCAATTACCCCGGCAGACATTGCAGAGGTAGCAGCTCTTAATTTTCCAACAATTGCCAAATTTACTCAAACGGCACAGAAAAAACTAATGGAAGAAGGTGGACGAAGACCTACTAACCTAGAGATGGCGATTGCCAAGAGACGAGCTATAGCTAGATCTGCATTTACGGCTTATGGCCGTTTCGAAAGACTAGAACGACCATCAGAATTCATCGCCGCTTCTGTAGAAACTTTCTCGTATGGGAATGTTGAAGCAATTGGTCTTGATGTCGATAAAGCATTCTTAAGCAAACCAGTTACGGATAAAGAGAGAGCACAAGAAGGCGGAAGGGTTAAGCGTGCCAAACGATATTTTGGCTTTGACTCTGCGAGGGCGGAGAATTAATCGTGTCAACAGAGCGCATAGCTTCGACTCTATCTAGCCTTGGCTACGATGAGCTGCTAGACCGAATACAGGCAGACATACGGTCTAGCAATGCTTTGACCAACGGGTCGTCTGATGGCTTAATCAATTCCTTTGATCGACACCAAAGTGGTAAAAGGTCAGATGGTGTTGGACCGCTCAATTTGGGTACAGATGGGGTACAGGCGATTAATGTAGCTGAGACCTATGCTAATCATGGAATCCCTATGGCCAATAAGAGAAGAACCACTGAACAACCTCAAAAACTTCATGTCTTAGTTGACCTAGGAGATAGATACTTCGGAAGCACTGGCGTTAACTCACTAATGACTCTTGCCCGAATGACAACTGCCATGACAACAGTTGCCGCTATTGAAGCACCATCCAGATTATTTATAAGTGCAACTGGTAAAGAAAAAGATCCACTAGAGATTGATGATCTAAATTTTGGCACTTTCCCACTAGCTTCTATGGGCGACTTCGATAGGCTACTTGAAGGTGAGTTTGTTGTGCCAGAAGAAGATGAGCCATCAGCACTTGCTACAGGCATTGATCATATGGCCGGATCATCTATCAACCCTCGTAACGATGTATGTTTAGTCGTATCTGACCTTATAAGCGGCGCCAAAGAAAAGGCGAAGGAGGGTAAATCTAAGAAAAGAAAAGGCGAATTAGCTTTACCAGAATTTACTTTTGATTGGGAATCAGGACTGAGTGGGCTTCAAACCATTATGGATGACCGTTTATTTGTAGTCAGACTAACAAGTCCGGCACTAACAAGATTGGATTATGCAGGTGAGTACACTGATGGAAGTAGGGTCTATCAGCTGGATAGTGCAGATTATCTTGATGCCGCTGCCGATTATGCTATCAGGGGTACAGCCAAAGCTAAGAGAATTACTGAAATTCTTGAAATGACAAGATCTCTAGAACTTAGTTCAACTGATAAAATACCACTTGTTACGTTGTCAGATTTCATGTTTGGAAAACCAGCCGGAGCATTTTAGTGCTAGTGTTTATAATAAAGTTGCTAAATTAGCTATTTTATCATTGACAAAAGTATCCTCACGTGTTATGCTTATGTAAGTTAATTTGGGATGGCTACATTTAGTAGTCGAAACTAAATCATTAAGGTAGGAGATTTTATGAGTCATGAACTTTTGAAAGCCGGTCTAGCAACAAGCTTAGCAATAGCTGCTGGTGGTGTAGCCGCTGGTTGTGGTGAAGGTAGCGGAGCTTCTCCAACTACTACCGATCCTAATGCTCGAACTACTGTAGTGTTGCCTCAGAGAGTGATTGATAGTTATTGTGACGTTCCGTCAATAGCTACGGGCGATTATCAAAGCCAAATTGGAGCACAACAAAATCTTGCCAAAGCAACTGGCAATGTTGTAAAAGGCGTTCCAACCTTCACATCTAAAAATCCAAACAAGACCGCAATTTCAATTGCAGATACTCTTAAAGGCAATGATGCTGCAATAGCTACAGCCGACACAATTATCACCGCTGAGAGCGGTATGACTCCTGCTGCTGTCGCATCAGCTTCTTACACTCTTTTCGAAGGTATGATAAAGAATAAGACACTAAGGTCCAAGACTTGCAACACAGTCATAAGACGTGTACTGGAAACTAACACCCAGCACGAGCTACAAGCAACATCGGGCCAGATGAATATATATGTACCAACTTTTGCAAATGGTGACTTGAACGGCATAAACACCGTCCAAGACCCTAATACTGCAGCTCAATCAGTATTTACTATAACTCCTGTTGCAGGTGCTCCAAATCAAGCTTTAGCAGAAGGTATTTCTCAAAGCTGGGGCATTACTCCACTTGGTCAATTCATCCAACGATCAGATGTTAACGGTAACGCTGGCGGCAACTCTAACTCTGCAAGTACAGGTGAAAGTACTGGTGGTGGTGGAGTAACATCTGGCGGTGCACATCACGAAAAAAATGCTGGAACTGGAACTGGTACTGTATCAGGCGGAAGTGGTCCTGCTAATGCCACTGGAGCTGCACCAGAATCTGGAACACCTGGAACCGAGAACTCACCAAGCGGAGGTGGTACTACGCCTGGCACAACCCCAGCGACTACTCCTAACACTGCACCTCCTGCAACAAGTCCTCCAGAAACTGCACCTCCTGCAACAAGTCCTCCAGAAACTGCGCCTCCTGCAACCAAACCAGGGAATACCCCCCCTCCAGGCCCACCTTGCACAGATCCATTTAATCCAGCTTGTCATTAAGCCATAAATTAATAAGGAGAATATGATGAAAATAACTTCAAAGATATCAACCCTAGTCAGCGGCATTCTTATTAGTCTTATGGCTATGATGCTAGGTGTGGCTGGAAATGCCAGCGCTGCAAGTGCAGCACAGTGTCTGTACCAATATAACCAAAATGGTTTCCCAACCTCATCAACACCAGTATTTAACAGTATCTGTGGTGTTAATCAAGGTATCGGTAACGAACCAGACTTTGTAAGAATTCGTCAGAGTACTAACGGAGTCGTAACAGATAACACTAATAATCCTAACTATAGTATTGGTAACATTTCTTCAGCATGTAATGCAGGAGATAAATACGACCTTTGGAACTATGTACACAATGACGCAATGCCAGCAGACAACCCTGATCAGGGTAGTGGTTCTGCGGTTGCACATAACACAGCAATTCAAATGACTGCACCTCTAGGTACTACGTCAAACAAATTTACTTTCGGTGCAACAATTAGTGCTTCAAATGCAGCATCTGTAAGCGATAGTGCTAACCTAAACTGTAATGGTCAGCCGGTTACTCTTAGCATTGTTCCTGGTTCAGTACATATCTATAGCCAGCCCTATGGTGCATGGCAAACCTTACCTGATGGTTCAGTCAACAGCACTTTACCACTAGGCAGTACTAATGCTGGATTACCTAGTATGGGCCAAGGCGACATGTGGGGCTGTTGGACTTACCGAATCGTAATTGTCTACCAAGTAACAGTTACTCCAACCCCTCCTGCTAAGACTCCTCCAACATGTAACTTACTACAGTTTGAAAACCAAGGTAACGTAGCTCGAATCGATAACATCGAATATACAGCTAACGACGCCAAGGTAACTGGATTCAGCTTAGATATTACCGACAACGGTACAACTACTACTCAGCAAATTGCATTAAACAGTTTTCCTAAATCATATCCAATTGTTGCTGGACACACCTATACTTACAAAGCAACAGTGCTGTCTGACCTTGGGAATGTAACAAGTGCTAAGTGTGTTGCAGTAGTAACACCAACTACTACACCTCCTGTTACGCCACCCGTAACACCTCCAACGGCTCTAGTAAATACTGGCCCCGGTAGTGTAGTCGCAATCTTCGTAGGCGCAACGGCTTTTGGAACAGTTGCATACAACTGGTTCCTCAAGAAAAAGATCTCTAAGAACAGCTAAAGACTAACAGTTTTCAAGATCGCAGCCTGTGGATAACCACTAGCGAAAAGACCGATTCCGTGTTAGTATAAGCCTTGAAGTTCTATAGCTGAGCAATGACTGGCCGCTCTTAGAATAAAAATCTAAAACAATTAAAATCCCCTTCAGAGGTGTTAAGGGGATTTTAATTTTGTTTAGTAAATGTTAAGATAGCCGAAAGATTATAGATATAAATCTTATTTTTTGGTCCCATCGTCTAGAGGTTAGGACACCGGGTTTTCATCCCGGCAACAGGGGTTCAATTCCCCTTGGGATCACCAGCTTTACCATTCTGCGTTTACTAAAGTCTTTGTTTAAAGTAATGCAAAAGCCAACTTTCCCAACAAAAGAAGAAGCCCTATACCGATTACACCAACAATAATGCCAATAAAACTTAGAAAGAGATCATCAAATATAAAGCTAAGTGAGAGAAGAACTACTCCTAAGGAGGGTAGAGTATCAAGCCCGGAAAAAGGAGGGGCAAGAAATGCAAATATTGTGAATACTAGAACTACTAAACCAACCAGCCTTGGCAATAAACTATTATTTTGAATACTCACCGACCTAAGGTGAGAGTATTTTTCAATCCATCGTATTATCTTTATAAACTTAGGCAAAGCAGATGTTTGCAGACTATTTGGCAGAGTCTTGTTTAACCACTTTTTTGGTAGCCATACCGCCTTTCTTCCAGATATCAATTCAAGAGCAAGTAGAATAGCAACTATCTCAAAAATGTGAGTTATTCCACCAGTTGGCAATGGCAATGAAGGGATTGTAAGTAGTAGTAAAAACAAAATACCAAAACTTTTTTCTGAGAAGTTGTCTACAATAACTTGTAAAGTGACTGGCCGATCGCCAGTTAAGAGCTTTTGCAGCTTATTACTAAATTTGTCCATGAATATAGTCTAACTGATCATCGTGTAGCTGGGCTTAATTCTCTGACTGAATTAACTATTCTCGATATAACCATCAGTTCGCGTTTTATTAAGTTCCATTTCGAACCTACTAAGCTCACCATAAGCACTTTGACTACTGTGATTCCAATTAGGAGTCTGGTGGTCTTTAATTTTCCTAAGAAGTTAATGGTTCGATTCTCCTTCGGTCTTTTGGTATGATTAAAGAATGAAAGTAGTTATTACTGGTACCACCAACGGTCTGGGCAAAGAGCTTGCCAGGCTCTATTCAGGCAATATGCCCCTCGCTATTAATCGTAACACTTCAAAAGTAGACCCAGAAATTATATGTGATCTATCAGATTATCAGAGCGTAAGGACTTCAGCAGAGCTTTTGCTTAAGAGCGTTAGTGATAGTGGGGATGTCTTATTTATTCTGAATGCAGCTATTTATGGCGAAGATGAGACAGTTTCTGATGTCTCGCCTAAAGTACTCAGCGAAGTTGTATATACAAATGTGTTTAGTCAACTTACATTAGTCGAAAGACTATTAACTAGTGGTGTCCACGTCAGACTCGCAGCGGTTAGTAGCGGTATGGGCTCAATATCTATGGTGCCCGAAACTTATCACTATGCCTATTGTGCTAGCAAGGCAACGCTAAACCTTTCAGTTAGGCTAATGAAGGCGCAGTACAGTGGTAAGTTAGATTATCTACTCATAGAACCTGGTTGGATGCGTACTCGTATGGGTGGGAACAATGCCGCAGAAGACCCTAAGGATGTCGCCATTAACATTAAAACTGCTATTGAAGAACCAATGAACTGGAATAATCCAAACGGGATACTTGACGTTAACACTAAACAGATTGAGCCCTGGTAGTATGTATGTTGAGCAACTTACCCCACTGAGAAAGCTCTAACCATAACCCTTTCCCATACGTTTTGGCTTGGTTCACCATTTTGCTTATGCTTAGCAGTACTCACTTCTGATAATATGTATAAACATGAGAAAGTTATTGTTATTTGATATTGATGGCACCATACTAGCAAGTCCTCCAACGAGAAGGTTTTTAGAAGCAGCCAAAAAACTACATGATAAAAACATTTCCTACGAAAAAGACCATGAAGGTCTAACAGACCATTTAATAATGCTGGATATTTTATCCTCCGTTGGATGGTCGGCAGAAGAAATAGAAAGAGCTATGCCTCAAATAGTCAGGGCTCTAGAAGATGCCACGAATGAAAGCTTTGTTCCTGAGGAATATTCATTAGTGCCCGGTATCAAAACACTACTAGATAGACTTTCGACTAAGAATGTTGAAATGGGACTTTTGACTGGTAATTTAAAATCTGTTGCCAAACTAAAGTTATCTAGTTTTGGTTTATGGGGATACTTTTCTATTGGTGCTTTCGGTAGCGATCCACACAGCAAAAGATCAGATCTTGTCGGTGTTGCTATTAATAGAGCTGGTTTCGAGTATAAACTTAAGGATGTATACATAATTGGCGATACGCCCAGAGATATAATTGCCGCCAAAGAGGCTGGCGTTAAATCTGTGGGCGTATCAAATGGTTTTCGTCCACTAAAAGAGCTTATTGATGAAGGAGCTGATATAGTCCTAGAAGACTTCAAAGACATAGATTTGGTACTACATTCGTTAGGGGTATAGTCCTCTCCACTCAAATAACTCTAACGATGACCCATTCCCATACGTTTTGGCTTGGTTCACCACAATATTTTTAAACCGTCAATTCATATATAATTTCAATATTTCTGATTTAACGCTGAGTATTATCACAATAACAGATTAGTAATCATAGACTTTTAAGGTGCTATAGCTTATGATTATTGATATATGCCAACACTAGAAGGCTTTCCTGGCCAAGCTCAAGAACAAGAACATAACCAAGCAGCAGTTATAGCTATGTTGCAGCAAGAACTTGGAGTATCCGAGGATGTTGCAGCAAGTTTTGCTAGCGTAGTGGTTGAGTGTCCAAAACCTGGTGAAGGAAGAGATTCAACATTAGCTGAATTTATTACGTCCGAGCATGGCACAGATAAAAAAGATGTAATTATTGAACGGACTAAAGCGGGTCTTGAGCGTGGGGCGTCACCTGATGAAGCACTGATTGGAGCTTTGGGCTTTTCTGCAAAGGTAGATGAAACAGGGCAATTAGTACGTTTTACGCCTGAGGCTGTGCCAGTAAAAAAAAAGACCTAGAACCACAAATTGAAACAGTCTCGAGCGAGCAATACTCTGAATCGCAGAAAATACTGCCCATTGTAAAAGGGCGTACTACAGACGAAATTGCCGTACATGATGTGGATGCTGTCATCAGAGAGCGTAATAGGCGAGAATTATTATCAATAATTGTTACCGAAGAACTTCCCACTGCAATTGTTTCAGCTCCTCGAGGTGCTGATGTCACAGAAGAGGTTTTTATGCAAACTAGGTCGGCTAGTATAGCTGAAGAACAGCTTCAATTAGCTGACGACGAACAGACCTATAGCCTGCCTGAAGGCACGGAACGAACAGAGAGCATCATACCAGATTTAGCTACGGCAATTGTTGAGATTGAAACTATCGGTGAAAGTGAAGATGGTTTCATTGAGCCTGAAGAACATGGTTTAAGTATTCTTGGGGCTGTTGATAAAGTGGAACATGATGAAGATTTTTCGTTGCTTGAACTAGGTAATGACCCAGAAGAAGAAACTGTTACTATCGATACAGAAGTTCGAGGAGTACAGCCATTAAGTCCTGAAGAAGTAGATTATCAAGAAAGACAAGTTGAGCTTGTACTAGAAGCCCTAATAGAGGCATTTGAGCTTGATTTGGAAACGTTGAACCCAGATGAATTAATAGAGACGAGGGAAATCCTGGAAAGCCTATTGTCTGACATACAAGTAATCATCGATAACCCAGGCTTTGAAATTGAAAGTTATTTTGAAAGCGAAGAGTTTACTAATGTCTGTATAGAACTATTAGAGAAACTTCATATTGATTATGATGAAGAAACGGTACAGCAATTGGTGCTTCTAATTATTAAAAAGATTGAAATTGGCCAAATAGAAGATGATAATTTGCTTAGCATAGACATCTTAAATAGGTTGGGTACTTGGGAGTATAGAGCATTGGACGACGATGACCTTCAACTTAGCGTTGTGGGGGGTCTTATTAAACGAAAACTACTAAGGAGACACCTAGGACAGGTGAGTGTTGCATTACAGGCAGCATAAACATAGATAAATAATGAAAGTCGTTAATATAATTGGTGCAATGTGGGGAATCGTTGGCATTAGCTTAATACTTATTACCGCAATACTACGTGTATATCCGCATGTTATAGATGCATATAATACGGGGCTATCGATAATCGACTGGCTTGTTCTGGTAATTTGGTGCATTTTTATGATTATTGCAGAGGGTTATAGAGGATTTCAAAAGAACTTTTCTCCCCGAGTAGCGTCTCGCACTTGGTATTTAGTTAGCAATGGTAAGGCCATAGACTTACTATTAGCGCCTTTGTTTGGCATGTGTTATTTTCATTCATCTAAACGTCGGATAATAACAAGTTGGTCTTTGACTGTGGGAATAATATCCTTAATAGCATTAGTTAGGTTATTTCCGCAACCATGGAGAGGCATAGTAGACAGCGGTGTTGCATTAGGTTTGGCATATGGGTTTGTTTGGATTTATATTTTCTTAATTATGACTATTAAAAAACAAAACTACCTAGTAAGTCCAGAATTAACAGACACAGATAGTCATATTAATTCTTAGGTTCTACTCCCCGTGGAAATGTTATACCTCAGACTACAACCCTTAAGTAAATCGTGCCACTGATTAATTTCCTCAAGGATATGGTTCCAATTCGATTTTAGGTAGTTCACCATTACGCGTATAAGATATTTGATATATATTCTGCCGGTAACTTATTTTTCTTCGCTGCCGTTACTACCTTGTCTCTATATTGCTTAGACGGAACACCTCTCGGTCTACTTGGTTCATGTAGTAAGTAAGCTAGAGCATTAACTGGATGGCCATATTCGGCAAGTTCGATCGATAAGTAATCGTGATAATACTTTAATGGATGACTTTCGTAATTATCTAAGGGCTCCAGGTCCTTTTTGTGCATCTCATAAATAACGCCCCAAGCCCTTCCGCTATTACTTTTCACTAAATTGGCAAAAGCAGGTATTGCCTTATCATCGGATCCATCATATTGAAATTTCCACCCATCAACATATCCGACTCCTACCTTTTTAGCACTGGGACAACGTTTAGACATTTGGATTGTGTCCATGTTTGAGCCGTAAGCAAAATATAATAATTGACCGTTCATTCTATAAAGTATAATTGATTGAAACGTATTAACTTCAACCATAACCTATTCCTACGCATTTTGGCCTAGTTCACCTTAAACACTTTGACCACTGTGTTTCCAATTCATAAACCGGTGGTCTTATTATCTTCTAAGAAGTAATTAGTTCGATTCCACTGTAGCATTTTGGTATAGTATATTCATGCAATTTGTATTAATTGGGCTAGACGGAACTGACTCTAAAGCAGCAGAAAGGCGAATAAAAGCACGCCAAGCTCACATTGAAATGGGAGAGAAGCTCAGGCAATCAGGGAATATGTGGTACGGAGCCGCATTATTACATGACGATGGGACAATGAAGGGCTCGATGATACTGGTCGATTTCCCCACCGAAGAAGAGCTTAATGAATGGTTAGACAAAGAACCTTATGTTGTTGGCAAGGTTTGGAAAGATGTAACCATTCATAAATCTAATACCAGAGATCCTTGGCAGTACAGTCGACCTCAAGAATGGTTTGAGAAAAGGAATAGATGAAAATTGTAGTTACCAATAATCAGAGTTTTACCGACCAGCAAAAGAGTAGGTTAGAGAGTTTGGGAGATGTTACGTACTGCGACTCGTTACCTGAAACGGCTAAAGAATATCTACAAAGAATTGAAGGAGCCGACATTATCTGTTCTGGTACGGCAGGTTTGCAAGATGCATATACACAAGTAAAAGATGTGTATATAACAGTTGGTTTCGTAAGTGTCGCCTTTGTAGACCTAGATGTTTTAAGAAAGAATAATGTAACTCTTTCTAATGCACCAGGCGTTAACCGTCATGCTGTCTCAGAGTGGGTTATGTATATGGTACTAAGCCTTATGAGGGAGTTCCCGAGATTTGTAAACACTAATGAAGCGTTTCGAAAAGACGGCAACTTGCCGCCCCTTACTATAGGTCTGGCCGGAAATAAGATGACAATTCTAGGGCAGGGCAAAATTGGTCAACAAGTAGGAAAGTTAGCCAAAGCATTTGATATGGAAGTTTCCTACTTTAAGCGAGGCGACAACATAATTACTGCAGTAAGTGATGCCGACGTAGTAGTCAATGCTCTAAGTAGTAATCCATCAACTCGCAAAATATTAGATAAGGGCTTTTTTAGTGCAATGAAAAAAGGCAGCTATTTTGTAGACGTTACTAGGTCAGAGATAGTTGACGACGAGGCAATGCTTCATGTGCTTGATGAGGGCAGACTATATGGTGTTGCCAGTGATTGTGGAGGCATATTGGTTGGTGATACAAACGACCCACTTTATACAAAGCTACTCAAGCACCCCAAAGTCCTCGTAACACCACACGTTTCGTATAACACGCCTATGAGCATGAAGCTGGGTGCAGACGTAATGATTGATAATGTCGAAGCTTGGACAAAAGGTAAGCCTCAGAACGTCGTAACTTAACATTAATTAGCTGACTATTTTAATTAAGAAATAAAGTAATTCCTTAATTAAGTATTGACTTAATTAAGACTTTGCTTTAGTATGTAGTTATGGACACATTTAATGCACTATCTGCAACCATAAGACGAGAGATCCTAATGCTAATTGCTGACAATGGCGAGCTATCTGCTACGGCCATTGCTAAGAAGTTCAAGGTTACGCCGTCTGCTATATCCCAGCACCTCAAGATACTTAGTGACAGCAGGTTGGTGCAGATGCACCGTGATGCACAACAACGCATATATGAAGTAAATCCTATTGCCTTACTCGAGCTAGAGAAGTGGGCACAGGATATTGTCAAACAACTTAATAGTTTAGGCGTGCCGACCACAAAGCACACCAAAACTGACTAATAAGGAGACTACGATGAATCATGAAGCCGCACAGACGGCCCAGTTCGACGGAGGAAAAGATCATAGATTCTTTGATCCACCAAGTCCTGAGAGGCCTGAAGATATACTAGGGGTAGATACAGAGGCCTTGATAAGGCTTGGTAGGTCGGCTACAGCTTTGGGTATCTTACCGTATGAGGTTAGTCACGGATTACACATGCTTCCTAATGCGACTCGTCTTTTCCCACTGGTTGAACAAATGCAATCAGGAGTTGACGAAATAACTCCTCAAGACGTAAGACCATATAGAAGAGCCATAAAAGACCTTAATCCTGGTCTAAGACCTGGCAAGAACTTTAATCCCGGCCTACGGACAGTTGATAGACTTGCAGCTGGGGCTGCAGCTGTTGCTATCGGCATCCCACTGAGAAGAGCTGTTAATCGAAGGATTGACCGCGAATTTCCAACTTATGCTACCGACGCCATAGAATCAGCCAGACAAAACATTGAAAAAATAGAAAAAGAAGTCGAAGTTATCGAAAAGTTCGATAACCCTAAGGAGCAATTTGTCGCCGAGCTTCAACAGGTAGCCAGTAGCACTAAGCAGTCTATTCGTAGTAATCATGAACAGCGTATAAAGCAAAACCGTGATTACGAATTACCAACGCCAAAAGGACTATTTGGATTCTTTACGAAAGTTGCCAGAAAAGTGCGTAATTTCTTCAGATTCTTTAGTAGAAACCACGAAAGAGGCAAAGTTAATCAGAACATAACTGCCTATGATGTTGCGGTTGGTGTAGATAGTACTATTAGATCTCTACTTAGCGAAAGAGATCGTTCAAAGCAACGTCTTCCCCTAATATCCCATTTTATATTAGATCGGATACCAATAAATAGGCTCCCTTCAATAGAGCAGATCGCTTTTATGGCCCCAGAAATTTTAACCTCCATCTTTTCCGCACTGCCTGAAGACGAAGAAGGCGAGAAGATGCTTGATAGCGCTATCCGAAACCCTCATGAGCTAAGATTCGTTACACGGTACAAGAGAAGTTACAAACATATTTATCTGGACAGTATCCAGCATGCCACAAGAACGTTACTGCCCGCTATCCGAGACGTATTACCGACCGAGGGTAAGCAAGTGCGTCAAACATTTGAAACGGTACGAGGTTTCCTCGCACTACGGCCTAATTTGGGAAAACCAGACAAAGCTCCAATAAAAAAGAATGCTAAACTTCGTGACCGTATTAGGACTAGTTTAAAAAGAAATTGACTTGTAGCTTAAGTTATTTAATGAGCTCACCAACTTAGCACTAGATTATCTGGACTAAAATCGAACGCCTCAGCGTCCTCAGATCTATTGTCTATAAACGCATGCATTCTAAATCCTCCATCGTTGATTGATTCTAGTTCTCCTAGAAATTCTCCAAGTGGCCGCAAGTCCTCATCTCTTATAGGCGGCTCTATAAGTAAATGGCCAGCCGAAACAGTTCGCTCAGGCAAAGGTATTCCCTCAGCTTGATGGTACTGCACAGTTCTAACCGCTAAACCTGCCAAGTAGAGAATAGAATTTGTTTGGGCCTCTGACTCAGGTGTCGCCGTATATCCGCGCTCTTCTAGCCATCGATGCAGTTCAGGATCACGAGCCCCTTCTGCTATACCTCCGCTAAAACCTAAAATGTTGCCATGCTTTTCTAACGATGGGCTTTCATAAAGTCGTATATATCGAGCCATACTATCTCCTTTTAATTTAAATTCTGGCTTGTAGCCACACTGCATATCTTAAAAGAGAGATCACTATGAATAAATAGTAAATGGCTGAAAAATAATGACAATTATTTTATCTTTATCTCTGTCAATGATATACTTGTCATATATGAATAAGCCATTTAATTACCGATTATTTGGGTTAGAAGCCAGAGACATATTGGTCTATGAGGCTATGCTTGAGTCCCCAGAAGCTGCTAGCGTAAGAGCCATAGCCTCTCTTACAAAACAGAATCGTGGCACAACCTTTGAAATTATTAAGAAATTAGCTGGGCTCGGTCTAGTTGGCAGTCATTATAAAAATAAGAGAAAGTATTATTTTGCAAAATCTCCTTCGGTATTAAAGTCATATGCTGAAGAAGTACAGAAAAATATATCGACTGAGATTGAAAGTGTCGGCAGATATGTATCAACCCTTGAATCAACAAAGGCAAAAGAATTTAATGACCAGTTCACTCAGTTCTATGACGGTGAAGAAGAAATTGCAGCCTTACTGAGAGATGTACTATCGACTATGGAAACTATGAACTCAAAGAACTATCGGGTAATTTCATCAGTTGAAGTCCGTAACCACTTGTATGGTAAGTTTAAAAACTTCACTCGGCAACGTATAAAGTCAGGCATCTCTGTAAAGGTTATTGGCGTAGGTGAATTAGGCTCCACAGCTCGTCTAGCTCAGACTAAGCTATTAACCAATCAGCTGTCACCCGATAGCTACATAATTATTTACGGAGATAAAGTGGCACATATCTCATTATCGAAATTTATGGAAGTTCAGGGAGTATTAATTCTCGATAGTGGCATAGCTAAGCTTCATAAACTAATGTTCGATCACTTATGGGATTCACTTCGATAAAGTTAATAGTTCGCTTCTTCCTTGGCCTCTGATATTATTAGATACATGCCAACGGTATTAGTTACAGATAGCCTTTTCTTCTTTAAAGAGCACGAAAAACAACTTATAGATGCAGGTTTTGATATTGAACGTTTAGATAAACCAGACGCTACTGAGGAAGAGCTAATAGAAGCAATTAAGGGAAAAGTCGGCTATTTACTGGGCGGCATAGAACATGTAACTGAAAAAGTGATTGATGCAGCAGACAGTCTGAAAGTAATTTCGTTCACCGGTATTGATTTCAAGGGTATGATTCCAGCGTGGGAACATGCTACTAACAAGGGTATTGCAATAACCAACATACCCGGAGGCCCAACTAATGAGGTTTCCGAGTGGGCAATCACCGCAGCGTTACTTATGAATCGGCATTTTTTAGAGTTGGGTAGAGTCAGTAAAGCTAAAAAGTTTGCTGTAACTAAAGGGCTTGAGGGCCAAAAAGTAGGTATAGTCGGCCTAGGGCATGTCGGCTCGAAAATTACTAGGATGCTCAAGGTATTTGGCCCAGCCAGTATAAGTTATTATTCGCTCCATCGTCATGAAGATAAAGAGGCTGAGCTAGGGATAAACTACCAAGACTTACCCGAGCTACTTAATACTTGTGATCTAGTTTTCTTGTGCGTTGATGGTTCTGCCAAAGATATGTTCAGCACTACGCAGTTTAATCAAATGAAGCAAGACGCGCTACTCATTAATATTACTCACCCAGGCGTAATAAACGACGACGCTTTATTTGATGCACTAAGTAGCAAGCAAATAAGAGCTATATCCGACTACCCTATGGACGACGATAGATTCAACGACCTGGCGCTGGATAGATGGTACTGCATGAACACCTCCAATACTATTACTGAAGCTGGTGCTAAACTGATGAGCGACGAAGTCACAAATTCACTTATTAACGTTCTGACAAAAAACACAGATAAACATATAGTGAACCCGGCATATATAGGACACGCACGCTAGTCGGTCCACCAAGCCGCAACATTAGTTAATCGACATTTAAATATGTCCAAAAACTTTGCACTATTGCGAGAAGGCATATTAAATGAGTAAACTTTTTATCTTACTAATGCTTGCATCAAAAGAATTAGCTGAGATACTAAGATATTATGCCTCCAATTTCTCCAATCCAAGAAAAGCAGTTGGGTACAGGAAGCCTCTCACGGATAAACGAGTTTGCCACTGGTGAGTTGTCGTTTCCCACGCATATAGAGCGGGCAGAATTTGGACGAATAACCCTAGTAGATATAGAGTACTCATCCGCCGGCCAGCCAATTTCTGAAGTGCGTACTAATGCTGATGGAGTTGTCGTAGAGACAGCACATTATGAGCATGAATACAGAAATGATCCAGATGATGAATGGAAGATAACTCGAGCTGCTTTTTACGCTAGTGAAGATAGGTTGCTAGCTTCCAGAGTATTTTCTTACGAGAATGGACTTTTAATAGATGTTGTTACTGAGGCTCCCACCTTTTTAACAAGAGAATCATGTAGTTATGGCAGAGGTTTCACAAGGGTAGATGTATTCTTTGATTTTGGTTTTGGGGAAGGTGAAGTATTTAGCGGCTCACATATAACCCTTTTTGACGAAGATGGAAAATGTATGACAAGTATTAGCCTGTCTGCAGATGGAAAAACAAATAGTGTTGATCGATACTTCTATGATTCTGACGGCAGATTAGTCAGTGAGCTACGCGGCGAAGCACCAGATCTACGGTATTTGTACGAAGATAATGTAGTTGTAGTGGCAGAAGTTCGGGGTGACAGTCTACCGCAAGTTATCGAGCGAAGAACCTACGATGAGTTACGCAGACTAACCCAGAGATTGCACCTTATTCCAGCCGATCGTTGCTACATCGAGTCTGTAGAAGAGTTTAGCTACTAGAGACTACTGCTAATTTATCTGCAGATGATTCGGAAATATTCGGCACACGAAGAATAAAAGTCGAACCCTTTTTAAGCTCGCTCTCAAAGTCCATCTTGGCACTTATGTAGCCAGCCAGCTTAGAAGACAAATATAATCCAAGACCAGTCCCGCCGTTCTTGCGAGTCCTATAATCCTCAGCCCGATAATACTTAGAGAAGACATTATCCTTATCTCGCTCACTTATACCGACACCAGTATCGCTAACAGTAAAGGTAATTGAATCATCACCAACTATCTGACCAACTTTAATAGTAACTGTGCCCTCATCGGTAAATTTTATAGCATTAGAAATCAAGTTCTTTAGAATTTCCTCAAGGTATACTGTACTAGTACGAATTACACTAATATTTGGTTCGACAACAACTGTAAGTTGTAAATTCTTTTTCTCGGCTTGATCAAGAAATAAGTATTCCAGTTTTTTGACTAATATTGTGGCATCAAGCTCCTCATAGGTGATCTTTAGGTTTGAGGCCTCTGCTTGAGATAGCATTGCCAGCTGGTTAGTCACGTTGGAAAGGTAGGTAATGCTGTCGTAGGTGTACTCAATTTGTTGCCTTACATGATCGGTCATATTAACAGTAATCTCTGGATCTAATAGAAGCGACAGCGAACCCTCAGCTGTAGCCAGTGGTGTTCTAAGCTCATGGTAGGTTACTGAAATAAACTCATCACGTTCTTCATCAAGTGACTTCTCTTTGGTTATATCTCTCAGAATAAGAATAAAACCAGCTTCTTCCTTATGATGTTTGGTTAAAATTGGCGATATGTCGATTCCGAGATAAATCGTCTCATCATTTTTGCTGTAGGCGTAGACATCATTTAGCTGAAGCTTATCTGCATTATGATCAGAGGCTAGTGAAGCCAGGTTAACAGCTACACCTTGCTTATTACGCATTATAACTAAGCTTGGCGGAGCTGGCCTATCTTCCTTATCTAGGACAAGATAGTTAGTGGCTTTATTGTTATAGAAAAGGATATTTCCCTTAACGTCGATGGCAATTACTGCTGTCGGCATATTATTCATCAGTGAACTTAGCTGTTCTCTATCTACTTCAATACTTTGACTAATTCGAACAAACTCTTTTCGAAGAGCAGAATCAATTGCACCGGCCCTGGCAACTATACCGCCGAAAGCGGCTCCTAGCGCTACGAACATAATTGGATAAAATTCTACAACCGAGCCGTGAGGTATACCATGAATAACGACATAAAGTACCGCAATAACAACAATTACCGATACTGAATATAGAAATGCCCACAGACCACGGTAATAGATGGTAATGAACATTGCTGCAGCAATAGAGAAGATAAAGGGGCTAAAAAGTGGAACATAGGATATTACTAAAACTGCGGTCGCAACATTATAGACAATCAGTGGTCCGGCGCCACCACTGTTAAATATTTCCCAGTCTTTGGTTGCTGGAACAAATCTGGAAACAGCCTGTAGTAGAATCAGAACGACGACGATCCCAAAGCCAATAAGACTTGAGGCGTGGAATTGATGATGAAGTACGCTAGTGAAATAGTAGTAGGCGATGGTCGTTACCAACATAACATATAGACATAGATGAGCTATTTTGTCGCCTGATAACTTAGTATCTATGGTTTTAACGTTAAACTCTGGAACCATAAGCACTATATTAACTTTTTTAAGCTAAATGATCCATTTTGAAGGAGATAAATTAACCTATGCTTATATCGGTCATATCTTATTTTAGAGAATGGGCGACATATTGTTATATTATTAACTAATGAAAGCAACCAGAGTTGGAGTAGGCTGTTTTATATTTAAGAATGGGGAGTTCTTAGTTGGGCTTAGGAAGGGTAGTCATGGTGAAGATACCTGGAGTATTCCAGGGGGTCACTTAGACTACGGCGAAACATTCGAGGAAACAGCTTACAGAGAAGTACTAGAAGAGACTGGACTAAAGGTAGCTAATATTCGCTTTGGAGCAGTTAGTAATGATTATTTTAAACGTGACGACAAGCACTATGTGACGATCTTGATGCTATCTGATTATGACGGTGGCCAGGAAAGCATAACTGAACCAGATAAGTACGTAGACTTGAAGTGGGTAAGTTTTGGCAACATTCCCCGCCCCCTGTTTATGCCAGTAGAAAAAGTTTTAAAATCTCAATTTATTAAAGCTATTAAACTCGAAGCCAAAAAGACAATAATTAACTGATTACTACTAACTAAATTAATAAAAAAAGTTGACTATAAAATAATAGAGTAGTAATAGTTAACCATATGGTTGAATATAATCCAGAACTAGACTCAATCTTTTCATCACTGTCTGATCCAACGAGGAGAGATATATTTTTAAAGCTATCCGAGGGTGCTAGAACTGTTAGTGACATAGCTAGCGAGTATAAGATGAGCCTAGCCGGTATTTCAAAGCACTTAAAGGTGTTACAGAAGGCGAAGCTTATCACCAAACGTAGAGACGGTAGACAACAAATTGTTGAGTCACAACCGATAAGTTTAGTTGGCGTAGATGAGTTTCTTAGAGACTATCGAAGACTTTGGGACGATAGACTGGATCGATTAGAAGAGCTATTAATAAAGGAGCAAAGAAATGAATAGTAACCAAGTTGAATTTGCTGAGTTTTCACTTTCTCGTGAGCTAAAAGCGAAGGCCAGTGATGTATACAGCATGTTCGCAGATAAGCAAAAGAAAGAACAGTGGTTTGGAGCACCAAATGGATTTTAAAGTAGGCGGCACAGAGTTTAATGAAGGTAAGTTTCATAACGGAGTAACTCATACATTCAAGGCGGTATATTACGATCTTGTACCTGACAAGCGAATAATCTACGCCTATGAAATGTATTTAGACGGTAAACGGATATCGGTATCTCTGTCCACGATTGAACTAACTGAGCAAGCTGGTGTGACGACGCTAACGCTACACGAATCTGGGGCATTTCTTGATGGGCTAGATAGTCCAACAAGCCGAGAGCAGGGGACCAATGCATTATTAGACACGCTAGAGAGTTCATTAAATAGCTGAGGAGAAAAATAATGTCAGATAATACTATGCTAAATATTGACCGAATATATAAGGCGCCAATTGAGTTAGTTTTTAAGGCTTGGACAGAAGTAGAATATCTTGAGCAGTGGTGGGGGCCATCAGGTGTAACCATTCCAGTTTGTAAGTTTGAGGCCCAAGAAGCTGGCGATATCGACATCGTAATGCTAGCCAGTCAAGAACTCGGTGAACTAGCTGGCACAAAATGGCCAATGACCGGGAAGGTGGTTGAGATTTTGGCTCCAACTAAACTAGTGTTTACCTCGAGTCCAGTAGTTGACGGGAAACCAGTGATGGACACCAAAAACACGGTAACTTTAGAGTCTATCGATGCTAATACCACCAGGTTGACGCTCAATATTGAAGTTACTAATACTACTGAGGCCGCCAAAGGACCATTATCTGGTATGAATATTGGCTGGAACCAGAGCCTCGATAGGCTGGCAAGCCTTATTAATCGGTAAAGTAGTCAAGCTTTTGGTAATTTATAAAAATAGACCTATATTTCGATCAAAATAGTAGCTTATACATCTTTCAGCAATCCCTAAGCCAACAAGGGTATAATTGCCCTAGTCATGAATAATTATATTGTTAAAAGCGTTGAAAGGTTTTCTAGCGATACCTTACTGATTACCCTAAAGCCACGTCGAGGTAGGGACAAAATTGACTTTAGTCCGGGTCAGTACGCTGCTATAGGCTATAAGTATCATGGTCGACCTTCACCTATGCGGTGTTTTTCAATTGTTAGTTCGCCAAACAACCCTGACGAGGTCCAATTCTCGATGAGGGTTCTTGGTGATTTTACGAACTCAATTGCTGATCTTGAACCTGGTAATAAGATTTTTTTAAGAGGTCCATTTGGTAACTTTATTATCGATGAGAACTATGACAAAAATGTTGTTATGTTGGCTGGTGGTATCGGCATAACACCTTTTATGAGCATGATTCGCTTTGCCAGTGAAACAAGATCAAACATCCCAATGACTCTTTTATATAGCAATCAGTCGGAACAAAATATCCCATTTTACGACGAACTTAGATTGCTAGAAGAGAAAAATCCTAACTTCAATAGTGCCTTCTTTGTAACCAATGGTGATGCTACCCAGCTGAAAGGAGCCCGCTCATTAACTGGAAGAATAACCGAAGAGCGATTAATGAATTTAACTAGTGGAAATTTCAACAAGTTCACATTCTTTGTCTGTGGACCAATCAGTTTCACCTCCACTATGAAACAAATTCTGATCAACAATAATACTGATCCGGATAGAATTATTTCTGAAGATTTTAGTCCAAGTAGCCAGGTTGAAGATATAAACAATGGGGCACGATTTAGTATAAATAAACTCACTTACGGCCTCAGTGCAGCCGCTCTAGTACTAGCAGTCGGATTTTTTATGAGCCTAGATTTAGTAAGGCTGGTGCCTAAAGTAGTAAGTGCCGACAGTACTAAGTCAACAAATACTTCTCAATCAACTAGTAGTAGCGGCTCATCAACATCGGCTAGTAGTGGTAGTAGCACTGCAACTACTAGCCAAACTGCGTCAGCAGGCTCAAGCACCGGGTCATCAACCACCAACACCACATCTAATAATCAAAGCTATCAGGCACCGGTAACATCGGTATCGTAAATGAAACGATACCAGCAACAATTTAAGGCCCTGGGCTCAGAAGTTGTTATTACTCTCGTAGGCATACAGGCAGAGGGGGCTATTGAAGTAATTTTCGAATCGCTACATGACAAAATACACGATTTTGAGGAACGCTTTAGCCGTTTTATTGAAGGTAGCGAGCTAACTAGTTTTAATAAACATGCTGGTCAAAAGACTAAAGTAAGTAGTGCCTTTACAGATCTTTTAGGTGCGGCCAAAGATCTCTCAATAAAAACAGACGAAATATACAACCCTTTTATACTACCCGCCCTGCAACGTGCTGGCTATTTAGCGTCATGGAATAATGACTTTAAAGTAATAGACTATACTGACCGCAGGCTATTTTCTGTGAAAGACATACAAATTGGTGATAACTGGGCAAAAATACCAGAAGACAGTGCGATAGATTTTGGCGGTATCGGCAAGGGCTACTTACTCGATGAACTCCACACCTTTCTACTAGGGCAAGGCCTGGAGGGCTACTGGGTATCTCTCGGTGGTGATATTGTCTGTAGTGGCTATGATTTAGATAAGTCTAACTGGAGCGTTTCTATTCAGGATGCAAGTGACTCCCATAAATCGGTAGGTAAGATATCTAATAATAACGGTCAGTTTAGGGCAATAGCGACCTCCGGTACTACCAAACGGAAAGGTATAAAAAATGGAAAAGCCTGGCATCACATTATTGACCCGCGAACAGGTGAGCCCGCAAAAACAGATATTTTAACAGCCACAATTACTGCCGGTAGTGCGACTGAAGCAGACGTCTTTTGTAAATGTATTTTAATCGAAGGTAAAAAGTCAGCAAATTGCTTTAAAGCTAAAGCTTTAATTCAGTCTTATCTGGTGCAATTAAGTGGTGACCAAGCTACAATAATAAAGTCCTAAGCGATAAAGAACATGATGGAGCACTAATGTACCAATCTAGTCTATTTAATTTCGGCCACTATATAGCTACAAGTGCCAGCCAAGTCGCAATAAACCGTATTTCGACGTCTTGGCCATGGTACGTAATTAGAGGTGCTGGATTCTTGGCAGCCGCTTTACTGATCTTACTGATGATTTCCGGCATAGGCCAGGTTACCGGGATTATCTACCGCTATATCGAGCCAGTGAAGGTCTGGGCGATACATAAGGCTATGGCTATCGCACTCCTGATAGCTATAGCGATACATATTGGTTTTTTACTAATTGATCACTTCGTCAGCTTCAACCTCGTTCAAATACTAGTACCCTTCGCTTCACATTATAGTAATGGGACTAAATTGTTTGGCTTACCTCTCGGTGCTATTGCGGTTACCATGGGCGTACTAGCTATGTACGGAGCGATTATCTTAGTTGCCAGTTCTCTTGGCTGGATAGATAGCCGGAAGACTACTTGGCGAAAACTGCACTACATTAGTTACGCTGTCATACTGTTGGTATTTCTTCATGCCCTATATGCGGGCTCCGACCTCAAATACGGTATATTTAGGGCTGGATGGATCTTTTTGAGCCTGCTACTACTAGTCGCTATAGTCGTTCGACTCTGGCGTGCTGGTACTTTAAAGCGAGGTAGAAAAGACTAGAATAGATAGTTGTAAGCCACGGGACAATCGGCAGAGCCTTGTATAGAGTAGTTAAAGAGATGCCTCATACCCACGAGTACATTGATCATCACCAGGCAAAATATAGAATGGCCAACGCTGAAATAGTTGAGCTAATATAAAACCTAAACCTATTTCTGTTATTATATTTTCATATGGGCAACAACGATCCAAATAAACACGTCATCCATCCAAGCGAGTTAATAGGAACCGCACCACGAGGAATGGCTCGTTTTAATAACGCCCTTGCACTAAAGATTACAAATAGCGTTGGTACCATGTGGAGCGCCTATTTATTTGCTCTACTTGCGTTTGTATCCTTGCCAGCAACTCTTAGTCTTGTTATCCCAGCACTGAAGCCACATTTTCCTACTTGGCTAATATCGATAAGTTTAATCAGTCTCATTGCCTGGGTTGCGCAAACTTTCTTGCAACTTGTACTACTTCCAATAATCATGGTTGGTCAAAACGTAATTCAAGGCAAACAAGAAGCAAAGGCTGAGGCAGATCACAAAACGCTAACCTATCTAGCCAATTTACAAGAAGAGCAGATGGTAGAACTAAAGAATCAGGCAGAGATATTAGCTGTTATTAAGAAGCACCTTTCTAAATAAGGCCGGCTATTATAACGGGGCCTATGCTAGAATAATACTAGATGATCAAAGCCTCTAATCTCACTAAAAATTTCCGTAAAACTACTGCCGTTGATAATATTTCATTTGAAGTAGCCAACGGAAAGGTAACCGGATTTTTAGGCCCAAATGGTGCGGGTAAGTCAAGTACTATGCGCCTAATGCTCGGGCTAGATAACGGTGGCGGTAAGACTACCTATGACGGTAAATTACTGCATACTTATAGTCGCCCTGCTAGTGTTGTAGGTGTTTTATTGGAGGCAAAGGCTTTTCATCCCACTAGAAGTGCACAAAATCATCTTAAGGTACTTGCTAATGCCGCTGGCGTGTCAGCCTCTCGAGTTGATGAAGTGTTAGATATTGTAGGTCTAAAGGAAGTAGCCAAAAAAGGTCCAGGTAAGTTTAGTCTAGGCATGAGCCAAAGACTTGGCATAGCCGCTGCACTTCTAGCTAGACCAAAGTATCTCCTTCTTGATGAACCTGCCAACGGGCTTGACCCAGAAGGTATAGTCTGGCTACGAGAATTTCTAAAAGATTATGCTGATCAAGGAAATGCTGTTTTTGTCTCGAGTCACCTGCTTAATGAAATGGCCCAAATGGCAGATAACGTTATTGTCATTGGAAAAGGCAAGCTTATTGCCAGCACATCGATTAAGGACTTAGTTAGCGGTGGCACCAAATCGACCGTCTTTGTCCGTTCGTCTAATCAGGCAAAGCTACAAACGTTACTTAAAGATAAATCATTTGCCGTTAGGACAAAAGATGGTGGTCTTGAAGTTTCTGGAGCCAAAACTGATCAAATTGGTAAGCTAGCCTTTGAATCCAAAATTACAGTACTTGAATTAGCGCCAAAGAATGCATCATTAGAAGAGGTCTTCCTTGAGCTAACTGAAGGTAAAGAAGAGTTTGCGGCTCACGTTGCGGGGGAGAATAAGTAATGGGTGCTAGCTTAAAGTCGGAACTAAGAAAATTATTTAGCGTACGCTCAACTTATATCTTACTAGGCTTGGCTTTAGTATATATGGCTTTTTACGACTTCTTTATTGTTGGCTTTAGGGCTAATGCTAAGCATCACGGTGATTTCTTTGTAAATTATCACAGTCATTATTATATTTTTAGCGAAGTTGCTAGAAGTGGTGGTATTTCACCGCCAATTCTCTTCTGTTCAATAGTTGCAGTTCTATTGATGGCACATGAGTATAGATATAACACAATCATGTATACCTTAACTGCTTCTAATAGTCGTAGTAAGACGTTGCTTGCAAAATTCCTAGCGGTCACCGGTTTTGCCATTTTGTTTGCGCTATTTGTAGAGATTCTTTCACCAAGCTTAGCAGTTCTTGGGATGCATGTTCATCATCTTTCTACCACCGGTCAGGTATTTTTCTACAAGCAGTTCTTTGTAAGGGTTCTCTTCTACTCATGGGCATACTCAACGATAGGACTATTACTCGCAATCTTCTTCCGCAACTTAGTAGCGGCAATAGCAGCCCTGTTCTTATTGCCAGTAGCAATAGAGCCACTTATTAGTCTCCTATTAACTACAAATCAGCAACAGTACTTGCCATTTAATGCGATGACGGCTGTCATCGATAATGGAATACTTCAACCTGGAGCTAATCAATTATCTGCCCTACGCTCAGCGCTTGTAGTTATCGTATATCTAGTAGTATTTTGGTTAATTGCCTGGTTCTCTTTCTTAAAGCGAGATGCCAATTAGGAAAATATGGATCAGTGTGCCGTAGTTGAGATCTATACTCCTAACAAATATCAACTGAACGGATTATGGTTTGGGCCTATGATTGCCAAAACTGGCTATATATTTATTCACGGTTTATCCAGTTCAGCATTTTAGCATCACGATATTTTAACTCCCCTGGTAAACGACCGGGCCATGGCCTTTTATTTTAATAACCGAGGACATGATAAAATCGGCAAAGTACATAAACTTCAAGAAGACGGTAGCTATAAGTCGGAATAAGTTGGCGAGGCCCATGAAGTATTTACTGACTGCGTTGATGATATTCAGGGAGCAGTTGATCTGCTTAAATCAAGCGGCGTACAAAATATTTATCTTGTTGGTCACTCTACTGGCTGTCAAAAGTCAGTATATTATCTAAGTGAAACCCAGGATCATATTAGTGGAGCCGTACTTCTATGCCCAATAAGCGACTATTCATGTACCATAGCATTTGATGACGAACAAGAGCGACTAAAGGCAGTAAAGTACGCTCAGCAACTTGTAGATAACGGACAGGAGCATGAGCTATTACCAAACGTTTGGCCTGACCTTTTAGACGCACAACGATTTCTGGGCCTATATACGGCAGACAGTGTCGAGGAAATATTCCCTTATGCTCAGCCAGATGTAAATCCTGAGCTACTGTTGTCCGTAAAAACTCCACTTTTAATAGTATTTTCAGAGAACGATGAGTATGGCGATCGACCAGCAAATGAAATCGAAGCTTGGTTCAAAAAACAAAACACCAAAGGCAATATAAGCACATTCATGTTAAAGGACGCAGGCCATAGCTTGATTGACGTAAGTAGTGAAATAAATTCAGCTATAGATAACTGGTTAGACTTCATTAAGTAAATACTATAAAAGATATTATCAGCAGTTCTTAAGTATCTTTGATATAATCATATCTAATAAACGATGAAAATAATTGTATTCGGCGGTGATGGCTTTTGTGGGTGGCCTACGGCTTTGCATCTTTCTAATGTCGGACATGACGTTCACATAATAGATAATCTCAGCCGAAGAAAAATAGACGTAGATCTATCTACTTCTTCACTTACCCCAATTGAATCAATGCCAAATAGGCTAAAAATCTGGAAGAAAGTCTCAGGTAAGACGATTACCTTTGAACAGATAGATATTGCTGAAGATTTTTTTAGCCTCCTAGAAGCTATTAAGAAATTTAAGCCAAGCGCTGTTGTCCACTTCGCTGAGCAGCGCTCAGCACCATATTCAATGAAATCGGCTAGAACAAAGAACTACACCGTTAATAACAATGTTAACGCCACGCATAACCTACTAAACGCAATCGTTGAAAGTAAACTAGATGTTCATGTTGTTCATCTAGGAACAATGGGTGTTTATGGTTACGGCTGGGCTGGTAGTTCACCAATTCCAGAAGGCTATGTGACCGTCTCAATCGACACTAAAGAAGGACCACTTAAGAAAGAAATTTTACATCCCGCTAATCCTGGATCGGTCTACCACATGACCAAAACACTTGATCAGTTAATCTTTGGTTTTTATGCCAAAAACAATGAACTACGCATTACCGATCTTCACCAAGGAATTGTTTGGGGGACACAGACCGATCAAACAAAGAGGCATGACGGCTTAATTAATCGTTTTGACTATGATGGAGACTACGGCACTGTCTTAAATCGCTTTCTAATGCAATCAGCAGTTGGTCATCCTCTGACAGTTTATGGAACTGGCGGTCAAACAAGAGCCTTTATTCATATTCAAGACACCGCTAGATGTATAGAGATAGCTATTAATAATCCGCCGAAAAAAGGTGACAGGCCGGCTATATTCAATCAGGTCACAGAGTCGCGCAGATTAATAGATCTAGCTAAACTAATCTCCAAAATGACCAAGACAAAAATAGATTATTTAGATAATCCACGAGTTGAAGCTGTAGAGAATGATCTAGTCGTAGAAAATAAGCAGTTTTTAAGTCTAGGACTAATGCCCACAACTTTGTCTGAAGGACTAATGGAAGAGGTTAGAGATATTACAGAAAAGTACGCCAATCGTGTAGATAAAGCGACAATAATTCCATCCTCAAAATGGCGAAATTAAGCAATAGCAGCCGGAGTATTTTTTATATATGAAACTTGTAATAATGATTCCTTGTCTCAATGAAGAGACAACACTTCCACTGACACTTTCTACGGTACCTAAAAAGATAAAAGGTATCGATGAAATCGAGATACTTGTCATAGACGACGGTTCAACAGATAAAACTGTAGAAGTCGCCAAAAGCCTAGGCGTAAAGCACTTTATCATTCACCCCAAGAACCGAGGCTTAGCATTATCTCTTAGAGATGCAATCAGGGGCGCTCTTGATATGGGTGCTGACGTATTAGTTCTAACAGATGGTGACAATCAATATCCTCAAGAGAGAATCCCGGATTTGGTGAGACCTATAGTTGAAGGTGAGTATGATATTGTCATTGCCGATCGTCAGACCCATAAGATCACACATTTTTCTCCTACAAAAAAATTCCTCCAGAAGTTTGGCACAGCAGTCCTTAATTTTGTAGCCGGCACGAATATCCCCGATGCTACTAGTGGATTTAGAGCCTATTCAAAAGAAGCAGCGATTAAATTTAACCTAATTGGACGTTTTAACTTTGCTATGGAGACCACAGTTCAGGCTAGTCAAAAGAGATTATCTATTGGCACAATAAAGATCGACACCAACCCCAAAACTAGAGAATCAAGACTATTTAAATCATCCTGGGAACATGTTCGAAAGTCTGGAGTAGCACTATTCAATGCCTTCATGATGTATAAAGCTTATGTGTTCTTTATCGTTCTGGGCATAGCCTTGCTTATTAGTGGTTTGATTCCATTTATTCACTATGCCTACTTAGTGCTGAACAATAGCCCATCGGCTTATGGTGCACATCACCTGCAGTCATTAATCCTTGGCACGGTGTTAATAACTGGTGCCTTTATGTCGTTAACTCTTGGCATCATAGCTAACTTAATACGAATAAACCGAGCAATACTCGACGACATACTAGAAGAAGTTCACCGTAGTAAGTATCACAAAGATTAGTTAAAGAACCAATACGGTGTATTATACGAATTTCGACCGTTAACTATAACCTTAGAGGTTACATGACGAGCGGCATTATTTACCTTAATAACCTTTGTGTTTTGCCAATCCCAACTCTCATTACTTCGATTAATGAATGTTATGATGCCACCACCTTCTATAAAGAAGATTATGGCTATACAAGCCAAGGCCACTTTTGCGGTAGACGAATTCTTGAGTGCAATACTAAAAGCCTTCCCTACTAGAGCTATAACTAGAAGTAAGACAGGAAGTAGATATCTACCATTCATGTTTTCTAGAATTGCCGTAAATTGGTAAGTTGCATAGCCTTGAATCGCTAGAGCTATAAGATAGAGTAGGGATGCCATCAACATGAAAACCGCATAAGGATTAGCCCTGAACAGTTCCCGGTGAAAGCGAATAACAGCAAAAATTCCAGCGATCGCTATAAAGAGAGCGATCGCACTAGGAAGCGGTAAGGGTGGGAAATTCTGATAACTGTTATTTGGACCATTGACGGCAAAGAATAGACGATACCACATCCAGTAAACCCATTGACTTGCGAAGAACAGCAAGCTCTTTGAGGCTGCCGGAACCTGGTTCGCAAGTACCTGTTGATGACGGCTATAGTCTGCTGCCCAAGGAGGATAAAAACTACATTGAGAAACACTTAGCACCTTTGCACAGTTTGGCTCAATGGCATGATACTCAACCAAGTTAACTACATCTCGTTGCATAAACATGCCAAGACATATAATTAGTGCAGCAATCAAGCCAACTTTAATATATATAGATCTATGCTTAAAGTCCTTTATAAAGCTTCTAACTAGTTCCGGAATCTTTGCCCGGTAATGACGCAGGAGAAAGTAGGTGAAAAAAACTACGATACTTAAAAAGATAGGAAGGAATGCGTACTTTACTAAACTAGTAAGTAGTGCGGTTATCGACAGAAGCATCACTGTCGAATAAGACAAGCGCAGACGTTTTACTTGATCAATGACCTTGAAAGTAAGCAAACAGACTACCGCTACAAGCGGGAATAGCATATTGTCATAATTAATCTGACCAGCCAGTTGGGGCACAATTGGGATTAAGCAGAATAGCAACAGGATTAGGTTAGCGAGCCCTTCCGAGAGTTTCACTTTTTTCAAGATTTTTTTAAATAAAACTATGCCTGCAGTAAATAAGGCAATATTTAAAAAGCGCAAGATAATTATTTGATAAGACTGCGTATGAACAAAATGGGCTATCAGTCGGTACGGAAAACTTAACAAATAGTGGTATAAGTATGAGGGGTCTCTGGCAACCGCACCGTAAGCATTAGCATTAGCCGGCTGATGAGATAAGAAGGGGAGCCAATAATGAGAATAGACTTGAATAAGCCCAAAATGGAAATTCTCATCAAATGCTTGGGGATAGCTTGCAGTTAAGGCGATCCAGGCAGACTCAAAGATAAAGAATCCAATAACGAATTGAAAGAATCTTTTACTTTTTATTGTTGCAAGGACATTATCAGCAAATCGATTCATAGTAATAGTTATATAATTAATTATCCTTGTTTAGCTGAAAATACACTAAAATGATTGAAAGTATCGTATTTTCCGAGAAAGAGCATAGATATTAACAGCATCATGATTAAACTTCCTAAAAAAACCATTAATATAGTCCTTATTTTAGCCACTTTAACAGCGGCCGTCTACTACTTTAGTAAACATAAAAATCTATTGAGCACTTTAAGGCACGTATCTCCGATTCTTATAGCTGAAATATTCCTACTAAATATAGTCATGTTTGCAGCGCTAATACTCATCTTTAAAGCGACACTTAATCTGACGAAACTCAAAATAGGCTTATTCGAGAATGGTTTACTCAATGCCTACTCAATGTTTATTAATTTCTTTATTCCGGGACAGGCCGGTCCTGCTTTCAGGGGCTACTATTTATATAAAAAGTATAAGCTTAAGATACTAGACTACACTTTGGCAACGGTAATCTACTATGTATTCTATGGGTTAATTTCCGTCGTCTTGGTGTTTGCTGGGAGTAAGCCATGGTGGATGACCGTATCGGTAGCTGCAATAATTATTGGAATTATTGCTTTGGGGTCACGAATATATCTAAAACGATACAAAGAAGAGAAGCTAAATCTTAGAATGAAGCCACTACTATATCTATTTTTAGCCACTTTATTACAGTCAGTAGTCCAGATTGTTATTTACTTCAGTGAACTTCATTACTTAAACCACAATATTAACTTTAACCAGGTTGTAACCTACACAGGGGCAGCCAATCTGGCATTATTCGTTGGATTAACACCAGGTGCTATAGGTGTCAGGGAAACATTCCTTATACTTACTGAAAAACTAAATCATATAACTAGTTCAACGATTGTACTCGCCAATGTTATAGATAGATCTGTCTTCGTCATCTTTTTATTATGTCTCGGGGTGCTGATACTGGCCTTTAAGGCTAAAGATCGTCTTAGTGTCGATAATATTAAACAGGCTGGAGCGGAGTCTGGAATCAAATAATCTTAGGCGATAGTTTAGTTTTAGTGTTTGAAGCAAGTTGGCCTATCCAACACTCGTGAACTTCTTGAGAATGGACCAACCCCAATATTTCTTGGTAATAGGTTTCGTGATGTTTTAACACACCGTCTAAAGTGTTAAAAAGTTTATTGAATTCTTGCTTAGTTACAAAGTTATCGAGCTTTGAATTTATTGAGCTAATTTCCTTACTAAAGTAGGCATACAACTCCGTGAAATCTTCATCAAAATTACTCATAGTAAATAAATTGTATAGTACTCAGATATTTAATAAAAACTTAAATGCACAAAGTTTAATAATTATTAAACAGATATAAAATCTAAAATTAGAGTTATTTTTGTAAAAGAAAATTGTTAAACTATTAGTAATGTCACAAGATCCAAACAAAATACAGATAGCAATAAGCAAGTTTGAAAGAATCCTAAATAAGCACGACTCGATCTTTGCTTTAGTAGTTTCGCTGGCCTTAATAATCTCAGGGACATTTATTGGATGGTATAACAACAAAGTCGTACCCTTTAGCACGAACCCTATCGGCCATATAACGATAGGTAACTCAAGGTTATCTTTTCTTGCAAACTGGGATGGAGCTGACTACATATCAATAGCAACTCATGGCTATAAAACGGTCGAGATGTCTAGTTTTTTCCCACTGTACCCATTCCTGGTACATGTAGTATATATTTTTGTTGGCAACCCACTCCTTAGTGCACTCCTCGTTTCTTGGGTAGCCTTGGTCGGGGCAGTATATTTCTATGTAAAGATTTTGAAGCAAATCTTTACAATTAAAACAAATAAGACAACGATAGTACCTCTACTATTTTTTCTACTATTTCCGTCTGCAATTTTTCTAATAGCTGCCTATACCGAAAGTTTATTTGCACTTTTTGCACTCGCGACAATTTACTACGCCTTAAATAGAAAATACTTACTAACTAGTTTATTCGGGCTCTTATGTACCGCTACTCATTTAAATGGTGTATTTGTCGTTATTCTGGCGGCAATGATTTTATGTGAAGAAAAAGTTAAGCTTTCACGTATAGTAATCTCGCTTGTAGTAGGCTCGTTAGGCATAATCGGCTACGCAACATATCTATACAATAAATTTAATTCACCTCTTGGTTTTATTCTAACCCAAAAAAGTCACGGATGGTTCAGTCATGCTTATACAGAGTTAAGTTCACAGATTAACTTTTTCAATATAGTATTTATGTTCTTATTGGTCGTGTCTTCAATATATTGGTGGAAACGCAGAAAAAGTTTTTCAATATATTGTCTTATGTTTTTAGCAATACCGCTCATTGGTCACCAGTTTGGCGGCTTTAATAGATATGTTCTAATGGCATTTCCCCTACAGTTTATGATTTATGATAAATTTAAAAAGAACCCAGCTATTCTCACATTAATTCTATGTGTGTCTACGGTTCTATGGACATTTACCGCTCTGCAGTTTATGGGAGGATACACAGGTTCTTAATAATATTAAAAAGATATTAAGAAAAATAAAGTAGCACTTTAAACAACGATTTACCTCTTGTATATATTTCGTATTAACAATTGTTTAATAAATTAGAAATGCTTATGAATGCATTTCAGTATGCCAAAAACTTATTATTTCATTACCAAATGAAATAAGGAGGTTAGTCTAGTGTCAAGCGATGCAAGTTTATATAATTTTATTCACTGAGAAGTTAAATATTAGTAAGAGCTTTATATTACTCTAGCTATCCAGTAGAATTAGACTAAACGTTAATGCTAAAAATGGTGGGAAAATGAGCCAAAAAGAATCTGAAGATATTTCCAAAGTGTCGCTTGACACCTATAAACGAACCAAAATTATAGCTACCATAGGGCCAAGTACCGATAGCTACGAAGCTATCCTCAGCTTAATATCCGCCGGGGCTAATGGTCTTAGACTTAATTTTTCTCATGGCTCTCATGAAGAACGAGTTAAACAGATTGGCTGGATCAGGAAAGCATCAAAAGTGCTGGGTAAGCCGGTAGCTATTATCCAAGATCTCCAGGGTCCTAAAATCAGACTCGGAGATTTCGATGGTGCGATCGAAGTGAAGAAGGGACAGAGCTTGGCTCTAGTCTACGGGCCTAAAGTACTAGTTGAAGGTCAGATTCCCGTACAGTATGATTTGAGTAAGAAAGTGAAACGTGGTGAGAAACTATTTCTGTTCGACGGAAAAGTCAGAACAACAATCACCTCAGTAGATAAGGGTATAGTAATTATAAAGGCAGAGAACGATGGGATCTTAATAAAGCGAAAAGGTATTAATCTCCCCGACACGGACTTTGGTGGCGACGTAATTACTCCGAAAGATAAGGCTGACTTAGTCTTTGGCTCTTCTCACGACATAGACTATGTGGCTCAAAGTTTTGTCCAGTCTGCGGAGGACGTCAGAGAAATGCGTAAGATGTTGAGCAATCTTGGGATGCACGCAAAGATTATCGTAAAGTTTGAGACTAAAAAGGCAATTGAAAACATGGAGGAGATAGTTGAAGAGACTGACTTGCTCATGGTTGCTAGAGGCGATCTTGCATACGAAGTATTACCTGAAGCCGTACCTACTATACAAAGACAATTAATTGGCCTATGTAGAAAGCAGTCAAAGCCAGTCATCGTAGCGACTCAGATGCTGTTTAGCATGACTACATCCACCGAGCCTACACGTGCTGAAGTATCGGACATTGCAACTGCAGTTGTTGATGGAGCCGACTGTCTGATGCTGAGTGACGAAACAGCTAGTGGCAACCATCCAATTGAAGCGGTTAAAGTTATGAAGCGAGTGATTTTATATACCGAGAATAATAGCCCGCAAAAGGTAATATACCCAGATATGTCTGATCAATCTAGGCAATCAGCAATTTGTGAAGCTATTGTTGGCTTAGCAGATTCAATTCAAGCAAAAGCAATGGTTGCTGAGACAAAATCAGGCGCCACCGCAATCCAGATAGCCTCAAAACGTTCGACTATTCCAATTATTGCTGTCACCAGTGACGAACGAGTCGCCCAACAGCTAGCAATAGTTTATGTAATAAAAAGTTATGTACGCCCGGTTAATAAATTTGCCGCATCAAAATTAACTGATTGGCTAAGACAAAACAAAGTACTAAACAAGGGCGATATAGTTGTGACCGCGTCAGGCAAATATCCAGGCGTAGTTGGTACTACCGACACTATTAAAGTTCGAATACTTGATTGAACTGCCGTGCTTTATATCATGCAATAAATAACCCCAGATGGATGAGTATCAAACTGTATAATAGTAAGTATGAGCTATACATACAGTATTACGAGCAAAGGCCAAATAACTATACCAAAAGAATATATGGATAAGCTGGGTCTTAATGAGTTTAAAAGCGTTACTATTGTGCTAAAAAATGGTGAGATTGTACTTACTAAGCCAAAGAGTTTTGAAGAAGTTAGGAAAGCTCTTAGTAAACCATCGTTTAAGGACCCCTTAACCCCTACAGAAAAAATAATTAGTGCGTCATTTTCATCTAAAGTACGATAGCACGATCTTAGTCGACAACAACATTACTGAGTGTAGCTTGGAGGATAATACACAGGATATTAGCCAAATATTTACCTTCGATAAGGCTCTAAACAAGATGTATCTACGGATTGCTAACTAATTTAAACTTTGTCGTCTAAAGACGATGCTCTATTATTAGGGTATATATAAGACGGGTGGGGCATGTTCTATAAAAAAACAGTACGTGATATTGATCTGAGGGATAAAACCGTACTTCTCCGTGCAGACTATAATGTACCAATTGAAAATGGCCAAATAACTGATGATTATCGGATAACTCAGTCTCTCGATACAATTTACTATTTGCTGAGCCAAAATTGTAAAGTAATTATTTGCTCACATCTTGGCAGGCCTGACGGGAAAGCAGAGCCAGCGTTTAGTCTATTTCCAGTAGCAAAAAGACTAAATCAGATACTTGAAAAGAGAGTTGAGTTTGTTACCGATTGTGTCGGCGAGCAAGCGAAAAAAGCGGCTGCCGGAATTGAAAAAGGCCAAATATTGCTTTTAGAAAATCTACGCTTTCACAAAGAGGAAGAAGAAAATGATGATGGATTTGCTAGCGAGCTTGCCAGTCTGGCTGAAGTCTTTGTCCAAGATGCATTTGGGGTTGTGCACCGTGCTCACGCATCAACTGAAGCGATAACCAGGCACCTGCCAAGCGTCAGCGGGCTACTACTAGAAAAAGAAGTAGATATTATCACCAATGTAATGTCCGATCCGAAGAGGCCGTTGATGGCGATTATAGGTGGCGCAAAAATAGCAGACAAAATAGATATTCTAAGAAGATTTATTTCAATAGCTGACTTTGTCGCTGTTGGAGGCGCTATGGCCAACACGTTTTTGACCGCGAAAGGAGTAGATATAGGGGATAGTTTATATGACAAGGAAAATATTCACCTAGCCCAAGACATCATTAATCAGGCTGAAGCAGAAACTAAGAAACGAGACTTTGTTTTTAGTTTACCGTTTGATGCCGTTGTGGCGCATAAGATCGACAAAACCCAGCCAACAAGAATCGTCGACTGGACGGCGCATGTCGTAGCTGACATAGAAAACTATCCAAAGAGGCCACCAAGATCATCGAGTAATGTTGCTGCCCATGAATTAATTCTAGATATTGGTCCGTTCTCCGGTGCGTATATCGCTGGAGCAGCAAGAATGGTAAAAACTGTTATTTGGAATGGGACTATGGGAGTAACAGAAACCGAGAGTCTACAGGGCGCTATTGGTCCATATTCACATGGGACAGACCTAATAATCCAGGCCATAACTGGAGATCTAGGGCCAAAACCATTCACAGTAGTTGGCGGAGGTGATACGGTTGGCTATGTAGAAAGCCGAAAACTGGTTGCTGCTTTCAACCACGTGTCTACGGGCGGTGGAGCTAGTCTTGATTTGATGTCAGGGCATCATCTTCCCGGCGTTGAAGCTTTAATGAATAAGGACGGTGATAACTAAAATGATTCATACGAGTAGAAGCCTAATAGTTGCTAACTGGAAAATGCATCTTAATGCTCACCAAGCCAGTATTTATATGCATCGGCTAAATAAGCTAGTTACCACTCACCGATCAATTGAAGTGGTGATTGCGCCTTCTTTGCTCACACTTCAACCACTAAGTCTCGAAATAGATCACCGTAAGTTTAAACTTGCTAGCCAAAATGCATTTTCTGAAGATGTAGGTCCATATACCGGAGAGGTTAGCTTTACTATGCTGAGAGACCTCGTCGATTATGCGATCGTTGGTCATTCAAGCCGCAGAATATCCTTTAACGAAACCCTTGAAGTGGTAAGAGATAAAGTTGCCGCCGCAGTTAGAAATAAGATTACCCCAATACTTTGTATTGGTGAATCAAAACCAGAAAGAGTTTCTGGGAAGACCAAGCAAGTTATTCACGATCAACTAACTACCGCAATATCCAATCTAACTAGTGAAGAAGTCAGAAACATAGTTATTGCCTATGAGCCTGTTTGGGCAATAAGCACCTTCGACGGAGAAGTTGCAAAACCTGACGATATTCAAAAAGAACTAGACTACATTAGATATCAAATAAGTGAATTATTTGGTGCCGATATTGCAAGTAGGGTACGCCTACTTTACGGTGGTAGCGTCGACAAGAATAATATTGCAAGCTACCTAGCGCTTGATGGTTGCGACGGAGCACTCGTTGGTGGAGCCAGTCTCAACTACACAGAATTTGCTGAGATTATACGTAAAGCTTATATCGTCAAGCATGCTTGAGAATGCCATCTATTAGATACAGTCATTATCACATCATATATATTTAGTTTATTGGTAGGTCAGTTTGCTAAAATATACGGGTGGTAGACCATTTACTTGAGGGGTTAAATCCAGAGCAGCGTCGAGCAGTTGAAACAACTGAAGGCCCGCTTTTGATTCAGGCTGGAGCTGGTAGTGGTAAGACTAAAACTCTAGTACATCGAATTGCCTATATTATTGCCAGTAATAAAGCAGCTGCAAACTCTATTCTGACCGTTACATTTACCAATAAGGCCGCCAAAGAAATTAGAAGTCGTGTTGCTAAAATATTGGGTGAACGAGAAGAGAACTTTAACTTTATGCCATTCATGGGGACATTCCATGGTGTCTGCGTAAAACTGCTAAGAATAGACGGTGATCACATAGGGGTACCAAAGACATTCGTTATCTTTGATGACCAAGACAGGCTCTCAACGATAAAGAGAGCATCAAAACTACTCCATATCGACGAAAAGGCTTATCCTGCCAGGGCCATGCTCAATCTAATCAGTAGTGCTAAAAATGAATCACTAAGCCCAAGCGAATACCAAGAAATAGCTCAAACTCCTTCTCAAAAAGTTGCCGCTCAAATATATCCAGCCTATGAAAAAGAATTAAAAGAGGCATCAGCGCTAGACTTCGATGATCTAATTAACAGAACTGTTCAGTTAATGAAGCAGTCAAAGCCAATTCGAGAGAAATGGCAGAATCAATTTCACTACATTATGGTAGACGAATATCAAGACACTAACAGCGCCCAATATCAATTAATAAAATTATTGACAAACAAAGATAATAATGTTGCAGTAGTGGGTGACGATTGGCAATCGATATATGGTTGGAGGGGAGCAGATTTTAGGAATATCCTCAACTTCGAAAAAGACTACAAAAACTGCACAATTATTAAGCTAGAACAGAATTATCGTTCTACAAAAAATATTCTTGATGCGGCACACGCTGTGATATCCAAAAATACTGAGCGTAGTGATAAGGAGCTGTGGACAGCATCCGCCGATGGCCTGCCGGTACAGATTTTGCAGCTGTCAAACGAGCGTGCCGAAGCTGAAAGCATAATTCGACATATAACTCGAGGCATTGATAGCGGCCATCACAAGTTCAATGACTACGCAGTGCTCTATCGTACAAATGCGCAGAGCCGTTCAATCGAAGAAACATTTATTCGATATGGGGTTCCATATCACATTGTCGGTGGTGTTCGTTTTTATGATCGGAAAGAGATCAAAGATTTAGTTGCTTATCTAAGACTCATTTATCAGCCTGAAGACAGAATTTCATTAGAACGAATAATCAATGTGCCAACCAGAGGGATTGGGCCTAAAACACTCCAGACATTTTATGAATGGGCCAGCCAACATGGCAGTTTACGAGTTGCTATGAATGAGATTAAAAACTGTACAATGCTAACTCCTAAAACACGGCAATCGTTGTCTGATCTTGACGACATCTTAGAGTCGCTTCGCCGGGTAAATGAAACCGCATCAAGCTTAAGTGGGCTCATCGACTCATTAATCAGGAGACTAGACTATCTTAAATACTTAGACGATGGCACTGTCCAAGGTCAATCTCGTCAGGAGAACGTAAAAGAGCTTCTCAGCGTTGCTCAAGAATATCAGGAAATTGGGTTGGCTGGCTTCTTGGAAGAGGTGGCTCTAATTAGTGATATAGACAATGCCAACTTTAGTGGCAATACAGTTACATTAATGACGCTTCACGCAGCAAAAGGTCTCGAATATCCAGTTGTTTTCATGACCGGCATGGAGGAAACTATTTTTCCCCACTCTCGCGCCCTGTATAGCGAGACTGAGATGGAGGAAGAGCGAAGACTTTGTTATGTCGGTATGACTAGGGCAATGCAGGAACTATATATGCTACATGCTTCGAGTCGATTAATATATGGCGGTGTTTTGCATAACCCCCCGAGCCGCTTTCTGAGCGAAATTGACGGAGATTTTCAAACAGAGAATCTATACCAACCAATAGAACCGTTCGGCGGTAAGAGCTTTATGCCCGATGAGCCTAGGTATGTTCCGGACCTAAATGAGGGTGACGTAGTAAGGCATCAAGTATTTGGCCAGGGTACGGTTATGGAGATTGAGGGCGAGACAGCAGCTATATACTTTAAGGGGAAGGGTATTAAGAAGCTAAACCTGAGTTTTGCACCAATAGAGAAGTTATGAACTTAATTTACAATTATATTGGCCGGCTGATATACATAGCCACCTATCCGTTTATATATTTTAGTGTCAATGGAAGCAGCCGGACCAGGGTACTGTTAATTACAGACAATAAGATCCTTATTCTTAGAGATTGGGTCGGAAGTGGTGAGTGGAGCCTACCAGGCGGCGGCATGCATAAAAGCGAAGATCCAAAAGTTTGTGCTGTTCGTGAAGTCAAAGAAGAAACTGGCATTAATCTGGACATTAATCTGTTAACCCATATTGAGACGATTAACTATAACAAGAAACGGTCTACATCCACTAGATATATATACTCAGTTCATCTTAATTCTCGCCCAGACTTAACCCTGCAAAAGTATGAGATCATTGAAGCTGGTTGGTTTAGTCCATCTGAACTAAAAAACATGAAACTAGCCGATGACGTCAAATTGATACTCAGTAGTCATGATAAACTGCTCAAAACTTGAGAGGCCCTATCTTTAGCGGTGGGTGGCTAATTTTGATACAATAGTCTATATGTCATAGGCTCCAGGTCACCCTTGTTCAAATAGTTATCCGGGTATCCGACAGAGTAGATCTCTACTAGCTGCGATATATACATTTTATGAAGTTAAAATCTACTAAACCTAAGTTTAAGTTTAATCGCTGGCGGAGACGCCACGTTCGAAGAATAAAACTACTGAGCAAGCACCCATTTGCTGTGCCAGCTATAACCTTTCTAATTCTGCTTGCCTCGACAATGCTTGCATATCATTTTCTTTCGCACACAAAACAGCTTACTGTTACTCCTAATTCTAAGATTGTAATTGTTAGCCATGATGGCGTTAAACAAGTTGTACCAACCAACGATAAAACTGTCGGCACACTACTATCTAAGCTAGACATTACGCTTAATCAGGGAGACGTCGTTGAGCCAAGTTTAACAACACCAATAAACCAAGACGATTTCAGGGTCAATATCTTCAGGGCGATTCCAGTGGAGGTGGTCGATGGCAATAATCAAATCTTTACCCAGAGTGCTGCAACGACCCCTCGAGCCATAGCACAGCAAGCCGGGGTAAATGTATACCCAGAAGATAATGTTGCCATAGTGCCGACCGATAATTTCATTAAGGCCCAGGCGATTGGCCAACAAGTAGTTATAAATAGAGCGACGCCTGTAACTCTCAATCTATATGGCACACCATTGGCGCTAAGGACCCATGCAAAAACCGTGGCTGACTTAATTAACGACGAAAAAATTAGCGTAGCACCTACAGATCAAATTATGCCTAGTCTATCGACTCCGCTAATCAATAATACTCAGGTATTTATAATTAGAAAGGGGACTAAGATTGAATCAATAACTCAAACTATTGCGATGCCGATTCAAACAATCAGTGATCCATCTTTGGCTTATGGCACTAGTGCTGTTAGGCAACAAGGATCCAGCGGCACTGAGGTTATAACTTATCAAGAACAACTGAACAATGGCATAGCCGTATCTCAGACCAAGATTCAAGACGTTGTTACTCAACAGCCAGTCACCGAGATAGTTGTCATAGGTACAAGCCTTAGTGGTATCAAAGGAGATATGGCTCTTGCTGGCATTGCTCCATCGGACTACCAGTACGCCGATTATATTATTAGCCACGAATCAGGCTGGTGTCCTACAAAGGCACAAGGTGAACATTCATGTCCTGCCATCCCGGATAATCAATTCACTTCATTTGGTTATGGTTTATGTCAGGCAACACCTGGATCAAAGATGTCCTCTGCTGGGGCGGACTGGGCCACAAACCCAATCACCCAGCTAAGATGGTGTAGCGGCTACGCTAATGGTCGGTATGGTAGCTGGGGTAATGCATATGCCCACTGGGTAGCATATGGCAACTGGTAAAGACCCCGCACCAAGAAAATCACTTGGCCAACACTGGCTAGTTGACGACAGTGCCTTACAAGATATTTGTGAAAGTGCTGAACTTAGTGACGAGGACGTAGTTCTGGAAATTGGACCAGGGACGGCTAATCTAACGACCCTACTTCTTGAGGATGCTGCCCAAGTAATTGCCGTAGAGCTCGACGAAAACCTATATACTCGATTAGTTCAAATGAATATTCCTGGTCTAGAAGTAATTAATGAAGATATTTTGAACTTTGACTTTGATCGTCTCCCCAAAGACTACAAAATCGTAGCTAATATTCCCTACTACCTAACAGGCAAGTTAATACGACAAATTAGTGAATCATCCAATAGGCCAGTAATTGCCGTAATGCTTGTGCAAAAGGAAATTGCTCAGCGTATGAGTGCCAAACCAGGAGATTTATCTGTGCTAGGGCTAATAAGCCAGTATTTCTGGGACGTCCAAAAAGGTGCAATAATTACGGCAGATAAATTTGATCCACGACCTAAAGTAGATTCACAAGTAGTGATACTAAAAAGAAAGACCGATCTACCTCTTGAACTAGATGAACAGAAAGCCTTGTTTAGGTTAATAAGAATAGGCTTTATGTCAAAACGTAAGACCATACTTAACAATCTTTCAACCATAGAAAATACTGACAGGGATGAACTTAGGAGTAGGCTTCAGAATATAGGGGTTGATCCTGGACGACGGCCGCAAAGCTTTAGTCTTGATGAGTGGCTAAAAATACACCTAGCTCTTAGTACTTAAGTTGTGGATAAGTTTTGCTTGACGAGACCACAAGGGGTATTCTGTAAGAGTACGCAAAAAGATCAAAAGGAAAATAAAAAAATGAAATTGTCTCGCATTGGCATCTTAGCTGTCGGTCTCGTTTTAGCTGTCGGATCAATATTACTTCTGGTAGGTAACCCAGCCAAAGCAAGCGCTGATAATCTTTATACCTGTACTTGGACCGGAACTGGCGGTGATGGTCTGTTCTCTGACGCAGCAAACTGGAATGGCTGTAGTGGTGCACCACAACCTGATGATGATGATACATTGGTCTTCCCAAGTAGTGCCTTGTCTCAGAATGTAACTCTTACAGATGACATCTCTGGGGCATTAACTAACAGCTTTCCTAGCCATACAGGTTTAGCAGTCTATAATCTATTATTCAACGGCACTAGTTCTCAAGGGTATAACTATACAATTGTGCCCTCATCAGGGAATGTTATTTATTTAAATCATGGCATTACTGTCAGTGGTGCTAATAGCCCAACAATTGATACAGACGTTAGTCTTTATGCCGACCAGACTTTTCAGGGTACTGGGTCCTTTAATCTCGGCGATGCTAACCACACCCCAGTTCTAGACACCTCATCACAAAATGTTGGCATTGGTTCTGGAAGTGATTCACTGAGCGTCAACAATAACGGTGGTAATATTGCCGGCAGTGGAACTATTACAGTTAACTCGGGTGCAACACTAAACCTGGCTACAAGTAGTAATAGTGGCTGGAATGGCAGCGTTATAGTTGGGCCTGGCGGAAAACTACTATCTATCCAGAACGGTCTGGGTTCAGTACCTAGCGTTATGGTTCAAAATACCGGTAACCTCATTCTTTGTGGCTATAATGGCGGAAACTTTGCAACCAATCTTACTATCGCCGGAACTGATGCTATTAGCACGGCTGCAGATTGTAGTCATGGTGCTTCAAATCAATATGATAGTACGGCTAGCATTAACCTAACAGGGAACCTAACGCTTACAGCAAACTCAACCGTTAGCACAGACGGTACCATAACAGTCAGTGGTCCGCTAAGTGGTGCCTATACGTTGGGTATAGATGCAGGTGTTGTCGGTAACTTAGTAATCGTTTCGTCTAGTAACAGTTCGTCTACAGCAAATGGTACTTATTCTTCTCCCGTCCATGTAATTACTGTGCCGACTGGCGACAATCAACCTAACCAAAGCGTAGTTGTTGGCAATAATAATGAATATATAATCGATGGTACACGCGGTGCTACAGAAGTAAAAAATGGCGGAATTCTAAAAGGTGACGGCACAGTTGGTTCATTACTCGTTGATCCAGGCGGAACGGTATCTCCGGGTCACAGTCCAGGCTGTATTACCGAAACAGGTAATCTTAACGAAGGTGGAATATATCAAGCCGAAATTGGTGGAACGACTGCTTGTAGTGGCTATGATCAACTAATAGTAACCGCAGGTAATAGGGTTATCTTAGATAACGGTGGTTCACCGGCGACCCAGGGGATTCTACAGCTATCTTTAGTTGATGGCTTTATTCCCAGCAAAGGTCAGGCCTTTGAGATAATAAACAACCAGGGCAATAGCCCGATCACCGATACATTCTCTGGCTTTCCAGAAGGTTCAACAATCACCTTTAATGGCTATCAGTTCAAGATTTCATACAAGGGTGGTGATGGCAATGATGTGGTACTTACATACGTCAGCAAGGTAGCAGCTCCTGGAGCGCCAAACACAGGCTTTGGTTTAATCAGTTCACATTTCAGCATGACACTGATCGGTAGCATGACTGCAGCAGCAGGAATATATATGATATCCCGTAAACTCGGTGGCTCATCGATTTCCAAGAAGCGACGATAGGTCGAACTCAGACGTATAGACATTAAAAACAAGAGGGCATTAAATCAGATGGCGGAATCTAATAACGGTCTAGCAATGGATAGCCAGTTCTTAGGTTATCAGCGTAGACCGATCTCCAACCGTTTTGATGGTTATAGGCGCCCAGTGGTTCGTAGTACACAAACTCGGCCCAGAGGATTAATAGATGACGTATCTCCACCACCCAAGCAGCCACAGGCTGTTCAGCAACCCACGCTAAGCGACATTCAGTTGCAGTCAGCCCCAATAGTTCAAAAAAGACAAGTCCTGTCAGCCGCAACGCTAACTTTAGGTGTATCTAAGTCGGCCGTTTTAGCCAGGCAGTCTCTAAAAGCCCCCGAAATTACCAAGAAATCTAAATTCAAACGTTCCAGAACACAGATTTTACTAATTGCACTGGCTGTCTTTTTATTTCTGGGCGGGGGGCTAATATCTATAATGGGTCTTAAAGCTGATCATGAAGCGCAGGTACAAGCAACTAAGCTTACGGCAGTAGCAAACTCTGCTAGTAAGAATCCTGGGCAATCAGATACTCCTAGTACTGTTCCACCATCGTCTAAAGCGGTAACAAACTACGTTGTCGCTCCAACGCATCCTAGGTACTTAATTATTCCTAAACTAAAGGTGAAATCTAGAGTGTTATCGGTTGGCGAAACATCAAATGGCAATCTTGGAACACCGAGTAATATATATGATACCGCTTGGTATAACGAGTCAGCACTGCCTGGTCAACCTGGCGCCGTACTGATTGATGGTCATGTTTCTAGCTGGACATCTCATGGAGTATTCTATGGGCTTAAGACCTTAGCCCCTGGAGATATGATATCAATTCAAACGGGTGCCGGTACAATATATAACTATAAAGTTGTTAAGACAGTAGTATACAAAACCAATGCAGTGGATATGAACGCTGCAATAAGTCCGGTTGTCCCTAGTAAGCCTGGACTAAACTTGATTACCTGCACCGGCGATGTTATCCCAGGGACTAGTCGTTTTAATGAGCGGATGATCGTATTTACCGAACAAGTATAAAGTAGTGCATTATCTTAGCGTTTATGCTATAATATTCCATAGATGGGGCTGAATGTTAAGCTCGACGTTGGACTTTATCGGTTAGATCAGCAGGTCGCTTGTCAGCGTTATAGACAAAATTTATAGATGCAAACTCTATATCTAGCAGGTTGGTAGCATTTCGCGACAGCCTACGTGCAAACGTAGTAGCTGCTTTTACATTTGCTCCTCTTGCGACAGTTCCTGCATATAGCTAGGGACAATGCCTGGTACGATTTCAGATAGTGCCGTTGGTGTTTTATATTTTCTGGACGCTCTAGTTATTACCGCTTGATGATAATTAGCTAAGACTTTTCGAGTTGCAGAGAAGGAATGTTTGTCGGTTTAGATAACCATCTCTAAAGATTTAAAAAACTGACTATGCCTGTAGAAGACTAACCAAGATAAACTGACGGACCCGGTCGCAATCACCGGCAGCTCCACCATAAGCACTATGACCTCTGAAAAATGAGGTCTTATTTCTACATTTTGATATGATTTTACAATGACGTATAAAGCAGTAATATTTGATCTTGACGGTACTGCTATTTCCAATGCCCAACAATCCCTACCAACCAAAAGATTAATTGATGCAATTAAGGCAGCCGAAAGGAAGTACAAATTTTGTGCAGCTACAGGCAGACCCATTACTAACGCAGCAGGAATATTAGGTGCACTAGGTTTGGTTGACCCTTGCGTAATATCAGCAGGTACTGAAATCATTGATCCACTCACCAAGAAAATACTTTGGAATTGCCTTATTAGCCCTGAAGACGCAACAGAAATATTGAAAATCTGTAATCCATACGATTATGAACTCTTAATCAATAATGAATTAGTTGGCGAGGGCAAGCCTGCTTCTACACGGTTTGATGTAAGTGAAGCTAATGTTATGTATCTTATGCAAGTAAGCCCCGAAGACACAAAAGCAATAATGTCAGAACTGGATAAGCTTGAAGGTGTTATAGCTTCTGAGGTTCCTTCCTGGACATATAAGAATATAGACATTCATATAACAAATAAATATGCGACCAAAGAACATGTAATCACAGAGTTATTAAAGGTGCTTGGTATTAAAAAAGAGGCAACCATTGGAGTAGGTGATGGGAATAATGATGTTCATTTATTTAAAGCAGTTGGTTTAAAAGTTGCTATGGGTAACGCCACAGACTTACTTAAATCACAAGCTGATCAGGTTATTGAAACAGTAGACAATGATGGCCTAGCTAAGTTTATTGAAGATTTACTAAGGTGATAACCCCTAGGGGATACTCAACTCCTTAATCATAGTTTCTCCCTGTTGGTAATATAGATAATCCTCCCAGAGTAAATCATGCCACCTAGCTATTTCTTCCCTAATGATGGGTGAACAAAATTCGAGGTGCGTTTGGCATAAGCGCTTTGACCTCTGTAAAATCAGAGGTTTTTGTTTTGCTTAAGCTTGCAAATTCATAATCTAAGTATAATAATATTTCACCAAAGGAGTATGAAAATGCCAGATTTAGAATACGTTCCATTATTTATTGGTGATAATGAGAATGTAAGAGTTAATCCTAGAGGTATTGAAGGCTTTCGCATGGGTATATTATCCCCAAATATTGTATCAGTAGTTCTTACGGATACGTTTAGTGAAGCGACTAGTCACGGTGCAAGTGCACTAGGATTAGATTTAGACTCAATGATGGGCAGAATGCATTCAGAAGGGCACATTGATGCCGCTCTAGGATTAGGGTCTAAAATACTAGAAGATGTAGCTCCACGTGTTGATGGTGCTTCTTGGAGTGGGTGGATCAGAGAGCAATTCCCTAATTACTTAGCAAGTAGATATGGTGTAGGTTCAGAACCACACAAGATTGCAAGCGAAAGAGATAAAGCCACAGGGGCGTAAACTTTTAGGGAGTCTCTAACTCCTTAATCTTACTTTCACCCTGTTGGTAATATAGATAATCTTCCCAGAGTAAATCATGCCATCTACCTATTTCATCCCTAATGAGGGGTGAACAAAATTCGAGGTGCTCCACCATAAGCACTATGACCTCTGTAATATCAGAGGTTTTTGTTTTGCTTAAGCTTGCGACCAAAATATTTTAGTGAGATACTTTCTTTACTAAAAGAGGTTAGATTATGCCAATTGCTGACGTACAAGCAGAATTAGTTAACGCTACTCCAGTATTATGGGGTGTAATAGAGTCAGCTTCGGATAGCCCAGTACCACCAGATACTGACTTAACGACCGAAATTCACGGAGTTGTTGCAGATGTTGCAGTAGCAGCATATAAAGCAGGTGTAATGGCTATGAGCAAAGCTTCACGTTTCTATGAAGATCCAGAGGATGCCGCTGATAGACTTGTATTACGTGCTGATCTCGCCACGATAGACCTTCATGATAGAGGGCGATGGACTACACATACTGCCGAAGTTACTGAACTCATAGATTCTTCACCATCCTATCTTCCTTTCGATCCAGCTAAATGCACGCCCCCTGAAGGCTTTACTCACGAGCATCGAAAAAATTGGGGCCTAATGGTTGATGGTCTATTAGCTAACTTTAACCTATGCGACACAAAAGCATTTGAGGCTATTGCGGCCGAAATGGGATATCGATTTCATAGTCATCTTAAATCTGAAGGTGTTGAAGGCGTAGATCTTTTAAATCGTGTCAAAGCATTTGAAGTAAAACAAGTTTTGATAATGCAGGCAGCAGTATCAAGTGGTACGTTTAGGCAACCTGATCAAGACGATCATGCATATGAGCATTATCTCGAAGACCTATCAATTGCTTGTGTACCTGTTTGGAAAGCTATGACATCGTCTAGAAGAAGTAGGTGATAGCCCTTAGGGTATCCTTAACTCCTTAACACTACTTTCGCCCTGTTGGTAATATAGATAATCTTCCCAGAGTAAATCATGCCATCTACCTATTTCTTCCCCAATGATGGGTGAACAAAATTCGAGGTGCTCCACCATAAGCACTTTGACCTCTGTAAAATCAGAGGTTTTTGTTTTGCTTAAGCTTGCATTACTATTTTATTGGAGGAAAATATCTTGTGAATGGAGGTCCCTAATGGCACAAGGTTTTGTAGAAGTATTAAAAAGAAAAACTGAGCAGGCTCGAGTAGCTCGAGCAGAGGAAGGCAGAGTAGACGAGCAAGATGAAAAAAGTCGCACCGAACAAGATGTAGCAGAGCAAAGTGCCATCACGGCATTCGTTGAATGTGAGATAGATGGAACGGTAGCCAATATAACAGAACGAGCTACTGAAAGTGCTGAGGGTGGATTAACACATTCTGCCACAGTTTGGGAGTTTCGATATGATGATACGTGTCTGCCTCTAGACGAAATGGCAAAGTATAGAGCTTTAAGGGACCGAGCGGCTGAACACTTTATAGATATGGGCGTCGCTGTACACATAATTGACGGAGATTTGAGAGAAGAGGCACCAAATGCGGACTGGAGAGCAGAAAGAGGCATATCTCCATATCCTGTAGTTGGCAAAGAAGTAGGCGTAGAGCTCTCTTGGGCTTAAGTTGATCTAAAAGTGATAACCCCTAGGGGAGATACTTAACTCCTTAACACTACTTTCGCCCTGTTGGTAATATAGATAATCTTCCCAGAGTAAATCATGCCATCTATCTATTTCATCTCTAATGAGGGGTGAACAAAATTCGAGGTGCTCCACCATAAGCACTTTGACCTCTGTTAATTCGAGGTCATTTTCTATAAGAAAAGACTGGTGCACCATTCTTGAAAGCTAACCCTGGCTTATAACCCAAGCCACCTAAATGTTCATCTAATAATCTCTTTTTACTTCTTGATCTAGCCTCAGCGAATACGTGTGGATTTTGGCGGGACAATAATTGACCCGCATCCTTGAGTACTTCTAATTCATAGCCTTCAACGTCAACTTTAAGAACGGATACTTCATCGTCACCAACGATATCATCAATTGTTCGTAAAATTACATCCGTTCCGCTAACAACAACAGTATGCCCTCTATTTCTTCTTCTACCTTGCTTAATGCCGACTTCCCCTGTTATTGCTCCAGCAGCAGCTTGCACTACATCTACTCTTGCACATAAATTATTGCTTTCAATATTTCTACGTAGATGCTCTACCGCTAATGGATTAGGTTCTACAGCAATTACTTTGCTTGCTTCAGTAAACATTCCAAAATATACACTGTGGTTACCTATAAACGCCCCTACATCGATAGTAGTACCTGTACGATATAGATTACCAATGTATCTGAGCAATTCGATCTCATAAAACTCACTAGTTCGCTCTATTTCTCTAGTGATATGGTCCCCATCAAAACCTTCAATTAAAACTGGAGATCCTGCATGTTCAAAATCTATCAACATTAGTGAAAGCTTACACCATATGGACGTAAGTGATAACCCCTAGGGGATACTCAACTTCTTAATGTTAGTTTCTCCCTGTTGGTAATACAAATAATCTTCCCAGAGTAGATCATGCCATCTACCTATTTCTTGCTCGATGAGGGGTGAACAAAATTCGAGGTGCGTGTGGCGTAAGCACTTTGACCTCTGTAAAATCAGAGGTTTTTGTTTTGCTTAAGCTTGCCTTCGTTCGATATGTAGTTTAAGATTTTTATTATGAAACTATATGGTGTTACGCACGGACTCTCTGTTAATTTTGGTGGTTTCGAACTTGAAAGGTCCCAAATAGTCCCTGCTCAGGAAATAATAGACGATATATCTAAGCTACCACCTAACTCGGTTGTAGCCGTTGAAACTATTGAAGAACAATTCGAAGATCTAGATATGCAGGAGCTCATCTTCAGGGAGGAAGACATGGCATATTGGGGAGAGATAGTAGATGCAATCAGGGCTAGAGGTCACGCCGTAGCTTATCTCGACAGCCTTCAATTGCATGCTGAATTCGACCAGCAACGCAACTTGGCTGATGAATTAACAAAGGCAGAATTGGGTTTATCTGACTTATCCATTGAAGAGGGTAGAGAAAGTGAAGTCTCGGAGATTAGATTTTCGCTTGAAGCGATTGCTGACTATATATTTAAAGTTGAGAGGGAAGATCTAATCGTCCAGAGACTAAGAAAATATATGCCAGCCTTAGCAATTATTGGCGCTGCCCACGGTGACTACGTTATGTTAACTCCAGACCTTGTCTCTGATCTCGGGGTCACTGAATATTGGCATGGAGAAGTAGCAGTACCAGAAGAACGCGGCCTTCTTTTATCTGACAACATAGCATCTAGAAGAGTGCAGCATATTGAGCCAGGGGATCCTGACCCTTCATTTATAGGTGAACGTGAACAAACAATAAGGCGATATAGGACTGCAACCACGGGGAGAGTAACGGTGGGTGGTCCTCCACCGGCATTGATTGGAAGCTGGAGAGTCGAATGTCGACCAGAAGGGCTGTTTGAGGTACATCCGTCAGTGAGAGATGGTAGTAAAATTCAGGGCACAATATCAGATTCATTGGGTGATGCATCATTCACTGGTGAAATTACCGACTCAAAGCTAAGACTAGTAAAAGTGTATGATCCAAATAGAGCTCTTTCTTTCAATTATATTAGCGGTAATATTATCCATGAGGCCGAAGCTGGCCCAGACGGAGTATATACGGGAGTATGGTATTCAGAGGAATGGCCAGCTCGAAATGGCCAGCTCATCGTTAGGCAAGGCGATGTACTATATGAGCCTTATCCATTATCTCCTCAGTCCAAGCTATTCTAGGCAGAAAGTAAAAACAAGTTGGAAACGCGCACCTATCTATTTCATCTCTAATGAGGGATGAACTTTTTTCGAGGTGCTCCACTATAGGCATTATGACCTCCGTAAAATCAGAGTTCCTTTTTACTCATAAGCTAACAAATTTGCTTGACAGCAACACGCATATGTAGGTATAATGTAATTACTATGCGATCAACTATTATTCAAATAGGTAACTCTAGAGGGATACGTATACCCAAGGTGATACTTGAGGAAAGCGGGATTGATAAAGATGTTGAGATTAAGCTCGTAAACGGTGGTCTAAAAATAAGTCCACTGAAAAAGAAACGAGAAATCAGTGAGACACTCGCATTAAGCCAAAAAGCCCTAGCAAGAGATTGGAATTCTCTAGGAGAAGATGAAGCATGGGCAAATTTGTAATAGGCGATGTAGTTGCTGTACCTTTTCCATTTTCTGATTTATCTAACAATAAATTGAGACCAGCAATAGTTCTGGCTACAACTGATTATGGTGACTTAATACTTTGTCAAATAACATCAAAACAAGGAATTAGTAAAAAAAGTGTTTCGATCGACACATCAGATTTTGAAGAGGGGAACTTACCTTTAAAAAGTTATGTACGTACTGAGAAACTTTTTACTGCAGAAGACACAATTATCGTAAAAAGGCGAGGTAGATTAAACTCTCAAAAGTTTAATGTAATAGTTAAGCTTGTTAAAGACAATTTTTTGGAATTATAAATAGCCGAGCTCTTGGTTTTCTATTAGTTTACATTCTTCTTCAACTTACATTTATCCTGTTGGTAATATAGATAATCCTCCCCGAGTAAATAATGCCAACGCTCAATTTCATCTCTAATGAGGGGTGAACAAAATTCGAGGTGCGTGTGGTGTAAGCACTATGACCTCTGTAAAATGAAGTCATTTTTATCTATCAAACATAATGTATTAGCGTTCTATGCTCTTCGTCTCCTAACCACTAAATCGTAAATAAAGATTACTATTACTACTACCAGTATTAAGTGGAACAGGGGACTGGTAATATGGATTACCAATATACCCAATAACCACAAAATCCCTAAAATAATCGCTATTCCTAAAAGCATACTCACGTCCTCCTTTCTAAGTTTAATACTGATCTATTTCCGTCCAGCACCTGTGTGATGAAGTTGAAATTTTTGGCCATCCAGCGAATGTATTAACCTCCTAGACGGAGTAACTAATAGGGATTGTAAATAATCGTAACCTGCAGCCATAAGCCTAGTTCTTCGAGCAGAAAGATCCGCACTTAAAACGATTGCTAAAATACCAGCCTCTATAAGAGCCAGGTCGTCTCCAGGCAGTACCCAAGCGTTGAGATGACCAAGCAGACTCGGCGAAAGTGTCGTAAATATCCCTAGTGCCAACAACGTCACTCCACAAATACCAAGCAGACTCCTCGTAAAATATATTCGTAACCAAGGAATAAAAGCGTAGAACACCAAGGCCATAACCAAGGCTATACGGACAACCATATAAGACCCTCCGAGGTTTATCAGTATCCGTACGTAATAGGAGTGATTTGATAAACCGTATAGGCTAATGCTTAGTAGGCTAATACCGTATAATAAAACACAGATCTTCTTCATTCACGAATCCTCCTTCCTTGTCCAACTACTCTTATTACACTCCAATTGGCAGAAGATGTATGTGAGCAGAGTCACAGGTATCCTAAAAGGTTAGTTTTTCACTTATTGCACTAGCAGGGTATACAGCCTTAGTAGCTAGATACTTCGAGAGCCTAGATTAGTCTGCTTAAAGTAAAGATAGACCTTTCAGAGTAAATCATGCCACCTAGCTATTTCTTCCCTAATGAGGGGTGAACTTTTTTCGAGGCGCTTCAGCATTAGTGCATGACCCCTTTAAAAAGGAGGTCATTTTATTTTGCTTTTGTTATGCTTAGGCTATGTTTGAATTCGTTGGAGTATTAAGTGGCCTAATTTACATAGTAGGCGACATACCTTATATAAAAGACGTTATAAAGGGCAGAACGAAGCCACAACGTATATCATGGGCGCTATTCTTTGGCTTGAATGTTATAAACCTCGCTAATCAGATTGCTCTAAATGCTCATTCGTCTCTATGGCTAATTTATTCATGGACATTGGTTACTTTTATAATATTCGCTTTGTCTATCAAAAAAGGCGTGGGAGGGAAATCTAGGATAGACATAATATGTGTGTCTGGTGCAATTCTAGGTCTTATCCTTTGGGCTCTACTAAAAACTCCTTTGGCTTCCTTGTACTGCAATTTATTGGTAGGTATCATTGCATTTATTCCGACTATCAAAAAAGCCTATGTCTCACCTGGCACAGAAACAAAGATTAGTTGGTTAACCGCAACCATAGCAGCGGTACTATCTACAATTTCTGTTGGCCGTGGTGATAGTACGCTACTTTTAATACCTGTATGTAGTGCAATACTGTCAGGAACAATCTTTACAATACTTGTGGTTAGAGGCCACAAAAGAGCATAATCACAACAACCTCTGTAAAATTAGAAGTATTTGTTATTCTTAAGCTTGCAACTATATGAAAATGGTAGATAATCTAAATTAAATAATCGAGGATAATCTTATGCGAAGCTGTGGTATGGTTTGTAGCGAAGGTGAGCCGATAGATTTTGATACGGATTTTATACGCATAACTGACGAGGTTGCGGAAGATTTGGATTTAGTTCGTAGTCAATGGACGCAAGTGTCTATAGACTCTCTAAGACGTCCTGGTTCCGGGATGTTAGATGGCCCGCTTGCTGAGGCGATGATGCAAGTAACTCCCTGCAATCCTCAACTACCACAAGTTGGGCTAGCGGTTAACTATATTGAAGGAAGCTCATGCCATACACACACTAGGGATGGTATAGGCCAACGAGCTGGGTTCTACTTGGGTGCACTTGGGTTGAGTCCTAATACTTTTTATGTTAGCGGCGTTAACGACGGCGTTACCAATGGCTATCCGGAAATGTCTGCTAGCTTACGGAGTAGGGACGCCATTGCTTTCGAAGTAGAGAATACAGCATATGGTGCGGGTGTCGAAGGTGTCGTCGCTATCCCAGCTTGCGATAAAGGCTTTCCAGGTATGATGATGGCTGCGGTTATACTCAATCGGCCTTTTGTAGTTGTACCCGGAGGATCAGCTCCAACAGGTAGGGATCCGCAAGATAAGGATAATAGACTCGGAATACTCGATGTCTTTACCGCTAAAGCGCAAGAGCAACTAGGTCAAATTTCTGGGGCTAGACTTCAAGAGATTTGCGGAGCTGCTATTAACCCAGGCAACTGTAATGGAGTCTTTACCGCTGACACCATGGCTTCAATTAATGAGGTCATCGGTCTTGGTGTTGTAGGTTCGGGTAATAATATAGCCAATACTGCCGAAACTGACAGAGTTATGATCGATTCGATCGATGCCTTAATGCATGCCATGCAGAATCAGCTATTGCCAAGGGATATAGTAACTAAAGAATCACTAGATAATGCCGTTACTGTGCTGGCTACAATTGGTGGATCTACTAACGCAGTTCTTCATCTACTCGCTCTAGCTAAAGTTGCTGAAGTGCCTTATGGGTATAAAGAAATGGATGTAATATTTAACCGCACGCCTTTTAGGCTTAAGATGCAACCCAATGCCCCTGATGGCTATTGGCAGGAATACGTCGATTTAGGTGGCGTAAAGGGTACAATTCGGCAGTTACTTGATGAAGATAGGCTTGACCCTGATACTCGTACAATGAACAAGGGTAAAACCCTTGGCGAAGCCTATTCCGATGTTGATCCAATTGAGCCATATAACCCCAAAGGTCAAAACCATTTCTTCTTTCCTGAAGATAATCCAATACTCGAGCGGGCCCATATTACTATCCTGCACGGCAATCTTGCCGAGAATGGTTGTGTGATGAAAGTAAATGACCCAGAAAAACTCAACTTTGACGGCAAGGCTGTAGTATTCGAAAGCGAACCCGATGCATTAGTCGCAATTGCCGCAAAAGATGCTTTTAGTGTCTTTGACGGCAAGGCTGTAATAGTCAGAAACCTTGGGCCAAAAGCGGCCGGTATGCCAGAACTACTAAAAATTGACAAAGCACTGCAGAACTTGAGAAACGCTAACGCTGGAGATGAACAAGCTAGAACACTATTGATTTCTGATGCAAGACAATCAGGCGGTGCCGGACACCCTAATGTAACTCATGTTTCACCAGAGGCATATGTTGGCGGCACAATCGCGCTGGTCAGAGACGGTGACAGAATAGTAGTCAATGCCCTAGAGCAGACAATCAACTTGGATGTCACCGAAGAAGTACTAGCTCAGCGTCGTTCATTGTGGATACGGCCGAAGCCTGTTTCTCGGGTTGGAGCTGCAGCTATGTTTGCAGCCTATGCTTTAGGTGCAGAAGAAGGCGGGACAATCTTAGCCCCGCCTCAACTAGCACTAGCAAGATAACCTAAAGTCTATTTTTTGTATAGTGCAGTAGACGAACATATTTAGAGGTGTAATAGCCAAATATTTAAGATAATTTAAGGCAACAAAAAATACTCTTGCTATTCAAATAACTTATCTGTTATATTTATGCCAACTAGATAAAGCTGCTAAGTAACGTTAGTTCGGTTCTAGGATTTAAAGAATATAAGTGTCTTCGGGGAGCAGCTAACTGGATTGCCAGATTACCTCCAAGCAAGTAAACAGGAGAGTAAAAATGGCAACAAGACTATTTGTTGGATCATTGTCATGGAACGTCACCGACGACCAATTGCGAGACTTTTTCGCAACCGCCGGTACAGTAAGCTCAGCAAACGTAATTTTTGATCGTGAAACAAACCGATCAAAGGGATTTGGTTTTGTTGAGATGTCAACTGACGACGAAGCACAGGAAGCTATCAAGAGCCTAAACGGCAAAGAACTTGATGGCCGAACTATCATTGTTAGCGAAGCACGACCTCGCGACAACGACAGCCGACGTTAGTATTAGATTTAAGACTAACAACTACACCCCAGATAATTCTGGGGTGTTTTTCTTTGCTTTGAAATTCCTACTTGGAAGAAGTTAACGAACTAACTATTGTTTTACCAAGTTGGGCAGCCGTCTGATTATCGGCTAATGCTGTCTTTAGCTTGGTAAAATATTGAATAAGAAGCGTGTGGTCAGAGTTATAGTCTGAAGGCTGTAGACCTACAACACTAGTCTCTACACTTGAGGATAGTGCTTGAGCCGACTGTGTATCAGTTATCATTGAAGCTAAATCGCCCTGGAGAGATGCATTTGTAGTACTGTTTATCCTTGTGCCTAGATTGGTCTCAAGTGTAGCCAGCCTAGCTTCGACTAGCTGTTGGTTGTCTGTGGCTTGCATAAGGCTGATTTTTGGCACAATCAGGGCGTAGACCCGGTAGTCATTAAAAATACTTTGTGCTGCTGCTTTGGCAGAAGCGATCGTAGTAGACCCATCAAGAGTTGTTTTTAGACTGTTTAAACCACTTATTTCGCTATTAACTTCATCAGTTAATGATGCTTTGTCGGCAGCACTAATCTTGCTAGATGAACTTATCTTTGAACTCAAACTATTCAAGGTAGTTAGACGCCTTTCAATCTCGGCGTCACCCTTTGAAATAATTGCTTGGACAGCTGTTTGGGTTGCCGAGGTACTCGATCCAATACTCGACGCAGCAGTTTTTGCCTTAGAGATAGCTGATGCAGTACCAATGCTGCCAATAGACAGTAGCGAAATTATCGCAAAAGCCGACAAAGTAAACTTACTTAGATTTATTTTCATAAAATTATATTCCTCTTATTCTTAAAATTTAGTCTGACGTGAAAGTAGACTTATCATTAATAGCTGAGTTTGAAGCATTAAGCTGTGAACTACCTTGAGTATTTGCTGCATTGATGCTATTTAATTGGCTCTGCAGACTAGTATTAGTACTTGAAGTAGGACTAGATGTAGTTGACGCAGCTGAAGTAGTTTTCGTTACCGAAACAGAACTAACTGCTGCAGGAGTTGGCTTATGGTTTTTATGGTAAACGTAATAACCAATACCGCCAACTAGCACAATAATTAGAACAATAAGAACCACAACTTCACCACTGAAGCCGTCTTCATTTGCTCTTAGAGCTGATTTATTCATTATTTTTCCAGTTCTTATTAAAACTCACTATCACTACCATACTATGATAAGCCTGTTTAATGCTTAAGCCAATTATTAAGTGGTCTATTACTTAGCCTAATCTTAAGATCTCCTTGACCACCAGCCGAAGGATCGTTAGTCTAGTTATTGAGATGAATCAAATAAATAATATTGTCAAAATTCTTAATCCCAAGGCACTTCTCATGTCGTTTCGATCAGATATTGATCTGAGCGAGGAGGACGTCAAGGAGGCAAGAGAATATATTGCTAACTATTGGACGACAGTCGAAAGGTTTCATCCCGATGATGATGAAAGCTTAATCGGACTTCCACACAAGTACCTAGTGCCATCATTCGTCGAGAACACTGGCTTTGACTATAACGAGCTCTATTATTGGGATAGTTACTTTATGATTCAGAGTCTGCTAGACGAAAACCACAAAGAACTAGTAATGGGCATTCTAGAAAATCTGATTTATCTGTTCAAACGATTTAGGGTTATTCCAAACGCTAGCCGTACCTATCTTATGGGGCGGTCACAACCACCATTTCTAACTAGTTTTATTTTTGATGTCTACACTGCATATAATCCTGGGCCAGAGTGGCTTAAAGAACATATAGAAGTTGCAAAGGAAGAATACGAAGCAGTTTGGATGGGTGTTAAAAAGCCTAACGAACGGCAGGTCTATAAAGGTCTATCTAGATACTACGACATTAACTATCTGCATGATCTAGCGGAAACTGAAAGTGGCTGGGATATGACGCCAAGATTTGGCCGCCACGCACTAAACTACCTACCGATTGATCTCAACTCACTACTCTATAAATACGAGATGGATTTTGCTAGAGCCGCTAAGATCCTATCAAACAAACGTGAAGCAGCTAAATGGGAAGATAAAGCTAAGCTTAGAAAAGCTACAGTCGACGAGTTGATGTGGGATAAAACCCGTGGGCTCTACTTTGACTATAACTATGTCAAAGAAAAAAGAGGTGGCGTGTGGTCGCTCGCAGGTTTTTCACCACTATGGTCAGGTATGGCAAATGCCCAACAAGCCGCTAGCCTGGTCAAGTCTTTAAGACGCTTCGAACATAAGGGTGGTCTGGCGACAACTGATGCATTACCAGTCGGTCAGTTTGTCTTAGGGTCGATGCCCATGCAATGGGCCTATCCAAACGGTTGGGCGCCACTTCACTACCTCATAATTAAAGGGCTTGAACGTTATGGTTACCACAAGGATGCCCGAAGAATTGCCATGAAGTGGCTAAAAACTAACTTGAGCTGGTTTAGTGAACACCACATCTTCATAGAGAAGTATAACGTCGTTGCGCCTGAAAAGCCGCCAGTAAAGGGCTTATATCCATCACAGGAGGGCTTTGGATGGACAAACTCTGTATTTGAGCGGCTTTGCCAAGAATACGTTGATAGAAAACTTTAAATCACACTTGACAAATTAGATAAGAGTGCGTACAATGTACGTATATGAATGCAATAGATACAACCCTAACAACTTCTGGTAATAGCACTGCAGTTAGACTGCCAAAAGAATTTCTTCGCATGAGTGGGCTAACTAGTAAAAGCCGAGTCAGACTAGAGGCCAATAATGGGAAGATAATTATATCCAAGAGTATTAACCCACGCGCGGGATGGTCATCTCAAATAAAGTCATTAGTCGAATCTGACGGTGATCCCTCGGATGAGTTTAACGATGAAATGAACGCTACCCTTACAGATGGTCTTGACGCCATTCCTTGGGACGGACCTACATTTGAAGAATGGCAAAAATCCAAGTGATAAGATCTCCTAAACAGTCAGCCGTATATTGGTTTAATCCAGAGCCATCAGAGGGCTCAGAGTTTAAGAAGATTCGTCCATGTATCGTGGTGTCCCCAAACGATATGAATGAAAACCTTCGAACAGTACTGGTAGTACCACTTACTACGGCAATAAAGCCGTGGCCTTTCAGGATAAATGTTGAAATATTAGGCAGACAATCTAGTGCTGCATGTGATCAGCTCAGAGTAATCGACAAGAACCGCCTAAAAGACTATATCAGTGACTTGAAACCAGTCGATAAAGACAATCTATATAGCTTACTCCAGACCATACTATCTGAATAAACTTTGTACTGAGACAATATCGAGAATATAATAGATAGTAATGACTAAAACAGGGTGTCCGTTCTGTAATCCACTTGAGCAGGTAATTAAAACCAATAAAACTGCTCAGCTACTTCTTAGTGACCCACGTAAAGTACCTGGTCATTTTTTGATTACACCCAAGGAGCATATTGAGAAACCGTGGGACCTAAAAGCAAATGAACTACAAGATATATTTGAGTTAATATATTTTGTCGAGCAAAAAGTTATAGGTAAGCTGGGTGATGGCTGTGACATCAGACAAAATTACCGTCCTTTCGTAGAACAGAACGCTCTAAAAATTGATCATATACATTTTCATGTTATTCCTCGGTCATATAAAGACTATATCTATGACAAGGTGGAGAAGTACGAGACTGACATTTATGCCGAACTTGATGATTTTGAACGCGAGACAGTCATAAAACTATTAGACTAGAAAAAAGATAACCCCTGTATCAAGAGGCCTATCTTATATATACTGTTAAGCATTAATTAAGATTAAGGAAAACAATGAGCCATTTCTACGTGACCACGTCTATACCATACGTTAACGGTGAACCACACCTAGGCCACGCTATGGAAATGGTAATTGGAGATGTTATCGCTAGATATGCGCGTGCTCAAGGCAAGGAAGTAATATTTACTACTGGGACTGATGAACACGGCGGCAAGATAAGCGAAAAGGCAGCAGAACTCGGTATGACTCCGGCTGAGCTTGCTGCAAAAATGAGCAATATGTTTAAAGAGCTCGGTGAACATCTTGAGATAAGCAATAATCGGTTCATTCGAACAACAGACAAGGCACACGAAGACCGTGCCAAATTAATCTGGAAAGACCTACAAGCGGATATCTATAAAGGTAAGTACGAGGGCTGGTACTGTACAGGTGACGAAGCATACTTTACCGAAACTGAAGTTAAAGCAAATGGCGGGATATGCCCGAATCACAATCGCCCATACGAGAAAATTCAGGAAGATAACTACTTCTTTCGACTGAGTAAGTACACCAAACAAATAATAACCGCTATTGAGAATAATCAGTTTAAGCTTTATCCAGCCACTAAGCGTAATGAAATCCTAAGCCTTTTAGAGTCCGGCTTAGACGACATTAGCATCTCAAGACCTAAAGATAAGCTTATGTGGGGGATTGATGTGCCTGGAGATAAGAACCAGATAATGTATGTTTGGTTCGAAGCACTGATGAACTATATAACAGTTCTTGGCTATCCAGAGCACAGCGACTTTAAAAACTATTGGCCAGCAGATTTCCAGGTCATAGGTAAAGACATTAGCCGTTTTCATGCCGCAATCTGGCCAGCAATGCTACTTAGTCTTGGTTTAGAGCTACCAAAGAATCTATATATTCATGGTTTCATTAACATTGACGGTAAAAAGATGAGTAAAAGCCTTGGAAATTATGTCTCACCTAACGACGTAATCAACGAATATGGGAGCGATGCCTTTCGCTACTTCTTCCTAAGGCATATTCCTAGCTATTCTGACGGTGATTTTTCTTGGGCTACCTTTGAAGCCAGTTATAACAATGAGCTGGCTAATGAGCTAGGTAATTTAGTTCAAAGAACGGTGGCAATGATCGAAAACTATCAGGGCGGAGAGACTGGTGAAGTGCCACCACCTGAACACGATATAGCTGCTTATCAGCAAGCTATTGCCGCTTGTCATTTTGATCATGCACTCGATGAAGTATGGTCGCAGGTAAGAGGCCTAAATCAGTATATTGATGAAGAAAAACCGTGGATGATTGCCAAGTCTGACGACAAAGAACACCTTCAAGAAGTTTTAGCTTACCAAGTCGGTAGCTTACTAGAAATCGCTATTCTGCTCGAGCCGTTTATGCCAGATACAGCTAAGAAAATTAAGTCTGTCTTTGAAGGTGGTAAAACAGTGCCTCTAAAGAGCACTCTTTTCCCCAAAAAAGAGACAACTAAACCTGCGAGTTAATAGACCAATGGACCTGGTCGATACCCACTGTCATATCCAATCGATCTCGCCACTTGCAGGCGATGATTACACAGCCGAACTGTGGCGTAAGCTCCCAGGGGCTGATATAGATGAGCTAATCTCACGAGCTAAATCGGCTAGCGTAACTAAACTCATTATCGTCGGCTGTACGCTTGACAACAGTATTTTGGCAGTCGATCTGGTTAAATCGAGACCTAACACCTGGGCAAGCGTCGGTATTCATCCACACGAAGCCAAAGATCATATAGGCTCATCTCAAAAAGTTGGAGTCTTTAGCTCACTAGTAAAGAAAGACAAGGTTATAGCGATTGGTGAATGTGGTCTAGATTACTATTATGAACACTCGCCTAGAGGTACCCAGATTAAAATGCTTGAGTTTCAGCTACAACTAGCACTAGATAATAATTTGCCTATTATCTTCCATGTTAGACAGGCGTTTAAAGACTTTTGGCCAGTATTTAACAACTTTAATCGAGGTAATAAGCTTAGGGGCGTGCTGCATAGTTATACAGATAATCTAGCCAATTTTGCCAAGGCTTTGGACCACGGGTTGTATATTGGGGTAAATGGAATAGCTACTTTTAATAAGGACCCACAGCTGACAGAGGTTCACAAGCAAATTCCGCTAAATAGATTATTGCTGGAAACTGATTCTCCCTTCTTGACTCCTAGCCCAATACGTGGTACCATAAATGAACCTAAAAACATAGCTTTAATAGCTTCGTTTTTGGCGGATTTAAGGGGTGAGGACTTTAGTCGTCTAGCACAACAGACGACGATTAATGCATCCGAACTCTTTTTAACTGAGAAGATAATTTAATAAAGGAATTAGTAATGGGATTAGTCGGAAGCGCTTTTGAATTTTTGGGTGATAGTTTGCAAAGGCAAATTATGGGCACTAGAATATCTGTTTTAGATCATGCTGAAGTTATGCTTGAACACTATCCTGATATCCCTAACATAATTCAACCTACTGAAATTGCTACAGTTCAAACTGTTGGCCACGTCGAAGATATTGATGTTGCCGATATTGTACCGATATCTCCTGTAACTGCTGAAAATCCACTTGATGCCCAACAAATTAGAATCCAAATTGATGAAATTCGCCGTGAGGCAGCTTAAAGAACAGGAAATATTATGGGAATCTTACCTAGATTATTACCTCGAACTCAGCAAGAACGTGCAGCAGACATAGAGCGCGACCTTATTAAATTTGAATCAACTATTGGGCGTAAACTATTCGGCCCAATTCCAGCCGGTCATAACCGAGATTTCTTCTGTCTAGATGAACATAACTGGATTTGGCACGAGGATTGGGTGGACCAAAATGGTAACAGGGTTGTTGTATCAACCAGGTACAACATCCGACCTAGTGGTGTTTTGAAATCACAAAACGGCCAGTCCTACCATCGAATCGATGACCTCGAATCTAAGCACCTTTATCACGCCATAAAACAGTATGTAAAGCTTGTCAAAACTGAGTATTATAAAATGCTCCAGACTCAGGCTGCTTAAATCTTAGTGTCGGGGCAGAATAAACGGATGACCAGTAAATCAGTCGTCTACTTGGACTATGCTGCAGCGACACCGCTTGATGAACGAGTGGAGGCGGCAATGAAGCCATTCTACCGTGACCTTTTCTATAATCCGTCAGCAAATTATTCGCGGGCTATAGAGACTAAGCAGGCTCTTAGTAGTGCCCGAGCAAAAGTTGCCAACATAATTGGTGCTAAGCCTAGTGAGATTATATTTACAGCAGGAGGGACTGAGGCAAATAACCTTGCCATAAAAGGCCTACTCACCAGATTTCCTGACGGCAATATACTGCTATCTGCTATTGAGCACGATTCAGTAATTAATCCGGCAAATAGCTTTCACCATAAGTCTATTAAAGTTGATCATACTGGAATCATTGATACTAACGATTTGCTTAGCAAAATCGACGATAAGACAATACTCGTCAGCGTCATGTATGTTAATAACGAGATTGGCACTATTCAGCCGATTGCGAAAATAGCAAAAGTAGTCGCCGAAATTAGGATTAAAAGACTAGAGGAGGGGATAACTACGCCCATTTTGCTGCATACAGACGCTTGCCAAGCTTCAAACTATCTCGACCTACATATATCCCGTCTTGGCGTGGATATGATGACCATAAACGGCGGCAAAGTATACGGCCCCAAACAATCAGGGGTATTATTTATTAAAGCAGGCACCATCTTAAAGCCGTTAATAGATGGCGGTGGCCAAGAACACGGCTTAAGATCGGGAACAGAGAGCTTAGTAAATGCGGCCGGTTTTGCCGTAGCACTCGAAATTGCTCAAAAGATGCGAAAAGATGAATCAAAACGATTAACTGAACTTAGAGACTATTTCTACCAAGAACTACAAAGAATAAGCCCAGAGCCTATTATTAACGGAAACGTGAAACATAAGATTGCTAATAATGTTCACTTCTCGATTCCTGGGCAAGACAATGAAGCATTATTATTTAAACTTGATCAACAGAATATTCTTGCAGCTGCAGGATCTGCTTGTAGCGCTAGCAGTCTTGAGCCATCACATGTACTTGGTGCGATCGGTTTAAGTGACGAACTTGCCAGAAGTTCTATCAGAATGACCCTTGGTAGAGGCACAAACAAGCGGCAGCTTAGAGAAACCATAAAAGTTCTTTCGCAAATAATATAAACACTACCCTTTTGTTATATTTTTCTGTATAATTTATACCTATAACATAACCTGTTAGTGTGGCTAATGGAAATACATAAAAAACCGATTAGGGTAACTAAGAAATATACTGAAAAGACAAGATCTTCGATCCGGTCTGTTAGGTTATATTTAAGACGATCGTTTAAACACCTAAACTCAAAACGAAGAGCTAATAGTAAGCAGATAATTAAGGTGTCAAAAATTTTAGGTCCAGTAGTCTTAGTGATAGGCATAGCTTTTGTCTACAGCTCGTTAACTAGTCCTAGATATAAGGTTTCTAGCGAAGCACAAAAATTAATCGGCACGCCTGACGTTGCACTGGCAAAACAGTCATTAACCTACTCCAAGAAAACTGGTACGTACTCTCTAAATAAGAAGCTGGAGGGCCAGCCCGCGGTAGCCTCTAATTCAGTCAGGATTGGTGGGGGTGATAGTACTTCATACAGCTTTGATGCACCAGCTAACCTTAATAATAAAAAGATGACTTTTTATGATAACCTAAACAATCTTTCATTTTCTATTCAGCCAAACTTTAAAACAGCTACAGCTAAATATGCCAATGGCCAGTTTGTCTATCCCATCAACCATAATGAACAAGCGGTCTACACTGTAAAAAGCAATGGTCTTAGGGAAGACATAATTCTAAATAAGTCAGTTGGCGACAGCACTAGCTTCTCATATAAGCTTGATCTGCCCAGTAGTTTACAAGCAAGGCTAATGCCAAGCGGAGCAATTGGTGTATTCTCAGCCAATCCGGTTTTATTTGGCAATATTAGCTATGGTTCAAATGCCGACCGTAGTAAAGTTTCTGCTGCCAGGGAAAAAGCTCAGAAGACTTATCTTGAGTTCGTACTTATGCCACCAACAATTAGTTCGAGTAATGGTAGCAATGGCCCAGCTAAGTCCCAGTTCGCACTTAGTGGCACCACAGTTACTGTAAAAGCAACTGGCTTGAAAGGTCTTAGCTACCCAGTATCAATCGACCCCAGTGTTGTAGTGAGTTCAGCTTCAACTTTTGGCGGTAATAACGAATCAAATGTAAATAATACCGGAACATCGATTTCGACCAACTATATAACAGGAGGCTATGTTAATTCATGGGCATCAGCTACCGGAGCGATAACCACACCGCGAACTGGTAATGCGATAGCCACCTATAATGGCCTTGTTTACTCGGTTGGTGGAGTTACTTCATCCAGCTCGGGCAGCTGTACTACAGGCTCGCCCAGCACTTACTATTGCGGCGATGTACAATATGCGTTAATCGGAGGCGGAACAATTGGGTCATGGTCGACGACAACTTCTTTCACCACACCCAGAGCCTATTCTCAGGCAATAGCCTACAATGGTTACCTATATGTGTTTGGTGGCGTAACTTCGTCTAGTGCAACTGGTTGTACAACTGGCTCGGGCAGCACTTACTATTGCGGCGATGTACAATATGCGCCAATCTGTAATGGGTCGGTGTTTACCGGTGGCTGTACACCTAGTAGTATCGTTGGCTCTTTAGGAACTTGGGTAACAGACGCTAACCCATTCTCAACCCCTCGTTATGATTTTTCTGCGGTAGCTTACGCTGGTTATATTTATATAATGGGGGGAATAAGTGCTGCCAGCACAGATCAGGGGGACATTCAGTATACGTCATTCAATGCCGATGGCTCAGTCGGCAGTGGTTCATGGACGAGTGTAACGGGCGGAGTTAAGTATAATATTTCGGGCACCATGACGTCAGTCACTATGCACGGTGAATCGGCTACGGCCTACAACGGCCACCTATACATAATGGATGGCTATCACTATTCAGGTACGCCTGGTGATTATAACTATGTTGGCTACGCCCAAATAAATAGTGATGGTAGTCTTGGGATGTTTATGAATACCACTGCTTCAGGTGTTAGCCAAGACAACTTTAGCATGGCAGTGTACAGTGGCTATATATACGAATGGGGAGGCGTAACCAACTTTGGGTTTGCTGGTAACAATCAGCTGGAGTATGCCCAAATCAACTCGAATGGCTCATTAGGGACTTGGTATAGCTCCACCACCAACTCGTTAACCTCTGTCTTCCCAGTTGGAGAAGGTGGCTCAGTCGCTTTGGGCGGATATCTATACAATATTGGAGGTCAACATAATAGCGCGACAGACCCTACTTGTGGACCTAATACCACCAATTATTGCAATAAGACTTTTTCTACACAAATTAGTTCGGCTGGCAATTTGGCTACCAATACCTGGGCATCAACTCTACCCGCTTATCCATCGTCAGGCGTTCTTTACGACCCTACAGTGTTGGTAAATGCTGGCTACATATATGTTATGGGTGGCTGTACTAACGCAGCTAGCGCATCGAAGGCTTGTCATTCTAGCGCCACTGCCGACATGTCGCAGAACATTTACTACGATACTATTGCTCCTGACGGTACCATAGGTAGTAATACGTGGACCACCAACTCAATTACATTAACCAGTAACGAGTATGGTGGTACTGCGGTTGTTGTAGGCACCGAACTTTATATATTACAACAATGTAGTGCACCAGGAACTGGTAATGTTTGCGGTGCCACAAGCCCACCACAGGAATACCAGATTAACTCCCGAACTGGGGCTATAAGTAATTCTAGCGGTGTCACTGGACCAGCCGGGTATAGTGCGGTTTTAGGTGGAGACTTTACGTACGATGGCAATGTTTATATGATTGGTGGTTGTAGTGTAGGCACCGGCGGCAGCAGCATACCAAGTGGTTATTTTTGTGGCTCATCGGGGGGGTCTCTTGCTACAAACCTATCATATTACGCGCCGGGCGGCGGTGTAATTACGAGTGGAAATTGGTTATCTACATCGTCGTTACCGACAGCGATGTTTGGATTTAGTACAGCAGTATATAACAACTATGTTTATGTATTCGGTGGATGCACCGCTAGTGGTACTAATTCTTCAGGTGGATGTACAGTATTGAACTCGAATATCTACGTTGGGAAGCTATCGCCATCAGGCGGGATACTTTCATGGGCAACAGTTTCAACTTCCGGGATTGGCGGTAGGTATCAACCGGCTTCAGTCGCCTACAACGGCTATTTATATATTATGGGAGGCTGTACTGCACTTAGCAACTCGTCAACTAACTTTGGCTGTTCTAGCGGCAATCTTAAAAATGACATTTGGTCAGTACCACTTAGTCCATCTACTGGCGCACCGGGCACGCCTACTAATTTGTCGTCAGTAAACCCAGCTATCCAACTCCATAACAGCATGTGGGGATTTGGTGCATATGTTAATAACGGGGTCATTGGTACGTATGGTGGTTGTACGGGTGCATCTGTAAATGCAGTAGATCCAATGTGCGGTAGCATGATTGGTGCGGGCTATACAAACGTTTTAAATGCCGGTGGTAATGGTATCCTTACTTCTAGCTCGGGTACACTTTCCTGGAATACCGCCGCCAGCCTTTGTACAAATTTGGGCCAGACTTCAAGCGTCGCGTACGAAGGGTATTTATTTGTAGCTGGTGGTATAAAGGCCTCTGCTAGCACAACTTGTTCTGACGGTCTGAGTAGTCAGTACAGTAATGCGGTTAATGTCTATGCGTTAAATCCCGACGGTACAACAACGGCTGTAAGCGGAAGTCCATTTTATTTCACCACCCCAAGAGCCAGTGCGGGTATAGCTGCATATAATGGTTATTTGTATATAACTGGAGGCACAACTGACGAATTGGATACAAACTCTGTAAACGAGCACGCCGTTTACGATATCCAGTATGCTGCAATATCTCCGAGTACTGGTGCTCTTAGTTGTGCTGGTACTTGTACGGGGTCAACACCCAGTACCGCTTGCCCTGTAAATGCCTGTGCATCTGGCTCCGTTTTTGCATATTTAGCCAGCACTGGAGGTAGTACATCGGATCCATATAACTTTGGCGTACAAACTTACTGCCCCTTTGGATGTTTTACTTCTTCTATAACGGGCTTTACAGACCCCTATACGTTCATATATAACAACAAACTGTTTACCCTTATTTCTGGGAGTTGCTATGTGTTTAAGGTATCATCATATACTGTAGTCCCCATTGGCAACCCAGCCTGCCCGAACAATTACGCTGTAAACCTAAATTCCAATGGAACTTTAGGTAGTGAAGCTACGATTACTCAACCACCTTTGAACGTCCAGACCACTAACGCAGAAACTAACGCAGCAACTGTTTATGGTAATAATATTTACGAATACTACGGCTCATCAAGTAATCTTCTATATACCGGCACTATTTCAGGCACAACTATTAATTGGTCAAGCGGTGTGAATCCAGACGGGTTATATCAAATGGGCGGTGTATCTGGCAGCCTCTACGCTTATAACGGATATCTTTACTTCCAAGGTGGTGAGCAAGGCTCAAGCACAAATGGAGATAATTGTGACACAACAGCAACTTCATCAATTTATTGTAATAGCATCTGGGCGGCGCCAATTAACTCTAATGGGTCAACCGGCACCTTTTCACTAGTTGGAGATATAAATAGTAGTGCAGCTTACGGCTACATATCTACCGCCACCTACAATGGCTATGCCTATTACATCGGTGGAGATGATGGTACGACCTACTATTCAAACATTTATTCTATAGGACTCGGATCACAGCCCCACACTGCTCTATATTCTTATCTAGCAAATATGGAGCGGAATGTTACACCGATTGAAGCTACGTTGGCTGGTAGTAATGCTGCTCCAATTAACTCCCCAGGTACGGGCGGAATCGGCTTAGGCTATAAATTCGCCACGACTTCTTGTGCTACATTCAATAATTTGAACCAAGCGCCAATAATAATTGGTTCTAAAACACTAACCACGCTTTCCACCGACAATTGCTCGAATACCACCAACCTGGCTCAATATGAGTGGGTTTCGCTACTAATCGATGATTCGAGTGCCTTTGCTTTTCCGGATAATTCTTCTTCTGGTAACTCACACACCAATGTAAGCGCTATGAATCTGTACTATCATCCTGCTACCGGCAACAGGTTAAGATTGGGACAGACTTTTACCAACGACAGAATTACTAGTCTGGACGCCCCACCCTAGAAGCTAACTTAACTATTGCACTACTCAGGTATAATAAAGTTGGGTAATGTCAAAAACAAAAATAAATAAAGTCCTATCTCTGATTGCTCTGGTCGCCTTAGTGGCCATGGGCTTTAATACGCATGTTGTAGCGGCTGGTTCATCCAAGAATAATTCATCAAACTCAGGCCAACAGAGTCAATCGGTAACCCAAAGCTATAATGCTGACTCCACCGTCGATATAGGTATGTTAGTGCGACTCAAACCAGGGGTGCAGAATACCGTCGAGGCACTACCGATGAATCGCCTAACTAACTTGCTTGGAGTTGCTGTTCAGCAAAATTCATCATCTTTTGCTCTTACCCCTCAAAGTGTATCCAAACAGCAGATATTTGTGGCTACATCTGGGCGTGTTAATGTCTTGGTCAGTGACCAAAATGGACCAATTATAACCGGTGACTATGTATCCATATCCGCCATTAACGGCGTAGCAATGAAAGCAGATGGCGGACAATCAGAAATAATCGGCAAAGCTGCCCTCCCATTTACTGGCAATTCTAATACACTAGGCACTGCAAGTATTACCAATACGCTCGGTAAATCAGTTCAAGTATCTCTAGGAATGATCCCTGTTGACCTGGCTATTGCCAGTAATCCTCTAGCTATTAAATCGAATGACTATGTACCGAGCTTTTTATCTAAGGCGGCTACCGCTATAGCCACTAAGCCAGTCAGTGCGGCTAGAATTTACATCAGTTTTACGATCATTCTGGTGGCTAGTTTTTTGACTGCCAGCATGATCTATAGTGGGGTCCGAAGCGGCATGATCGCGGTCGGTCGAAATCCACTATCCAAAAAGTCAATTATAAGGAGTTTAACCCAGACAGTTATTGCCGGTTTAATTATTTTTCTTGGCGGTATATTTGGAGTATACTTACTCTTGAAGCTTTAGCATTATAGATGTCTAAGGCCAGTTTAATATATTCGTCAATATGGTGGGCAAACAAACATGACAATTTGGTGGTTAGCACTAATTATCGCAGCAATTAGTTTTAGCGGTGTTGCTTTTATTTGGCTAGCCATTAGAGTAGGTTCAAGTAAAAATCAAAAATCAACGGATTCAGAGCCTTCTGAAACTGTTGGTGATGCGCCAGAGAGAAATGCTGGCCACATCTTTAACGAGGAGTTTCAGGAAGAGCTACGAAATCGTGGCAGGCTTCACTTTGAGAAGATCATTAACGAAAGTTCGATGTTCTTACAACAAGACTTAAGGCTAACAACTTCACAGTTAAATGAATACATGAAGACCGAGATTACCTCAAAACTTCAGGATGAATTCGCTAAATACGAACAGTCTATTAATGATGCCAAGCAGCTGGCTATTGAATCGATCAAGAAGACAAATGCTGCTATAGATGAACAGCGAAGTCATATGAGTGAACAGATAAAAAGTGAGATAGTGGCTGAAAAAGGTCGGCTAATTGAGCGCTTTGAGCAAAACATGACCGATATCGTAAACCATTATCTGGTAGCAGCAATTGGTAACCAAATTGACCTTAATGATCAGCTTGAATATATTCTCAGCGATTTTGAAGAAAATAAGAAAGCCATAATTGAGGATATAAAAAATGGCAGCTAGCCACCAAGCTACTACTCTGAGCTCAAACGCCCTACCTCTATCGATTATCCAACCAGTCGATATAGGACATTTGCTTCGTGAGCTTAATGAGGTTGATGAAAAGTTGCGACAGGACAAGATTCGGTCCGATGGTGGGGTGGCAAAGGGAGCTACTGAGCTTAAGTTATCTGGCGATCTTAGTGAATTAATGAAGCAAGCCAATCTCGACATAAACGACCAGAAGGTCCGATCGCAAATGATTGAATATCTCGAGCATTTGAAAAAGGACGCCCCAGTACTACACATTAGTTTTAGCTCAGAACCAAGCAAACCATTCTTGAGCAAAATTACTGCTTGGCTTCGTCAGGAGGTTGATCCAAATACTTTAGTTATAGTTGGGCTTGATCCAACGATTGGTGCCGGTAGCATTGTTAGAACAGCCAATCACGTCTTTGATTTCTCCTTATCTACTCGGCTTAAGAAAAACCATAATATTCTAGGTGAAAAAATTAAGCAGGTAACCACTGCCCCAGCTCCAGAAAAACCACTAAAAGAGAATCATGAATAGCGATAATCAACACTTTAATAAGCTTGTCAGTAGCGGTAATCCGGTCGGTGAGATTATTGGTATAGATAAATTCCTGATTCGGGTAAAAGGCTTGCAGCCAAGTATGGTCCACTCGTTGATTATGTTTGAAGACGGCTCCAAGGGTTTTATTAACCAAGTTTTATCTGACCACGTTATAGTGCTACATCTTGGAACTGACTCCCTAGCCATTGGCATGGTGGCAGTTTTACAACACCAAGAATTAGTAACCAAAGTTGGTAAAGATTTTATTGGTCGAATTGTTAACGTCAGCGGTGAACCTCTTGATGGCAAAGGTGCAATATCAGCAACCTCTGTTTGGCCAGTCTTTAATCCAGCCCCTCCGCTTTACGAACGTCAATTAGTTGAAGATCAGGTCGAAAGCGGCGTCACAGCAGTCGATGCCTTATTCCCGATTGTTAGAGGACAAAGAATGGCACTTCTTGGTGACAGCAAGTCCGGTAAAAGTACGCTTGCTACTCAGATAACTATCAACCAGAAAAATACCAACCAAGTTGTTGTTTACTGCATGATTGCCAAAAGGCGTAGCGATATAGATACGCTGCTGACCCGGTTAAACGAAAATGGCGGCATGGAAAAGGCGATTATAGTTGTATCGACTATCTTTGAGTCGCTAATTACTAGTTACTTAGCTCCCTATGTCGCTTGCTCAATGGCTGAGTACCTTTGGAAAGAATGCGGCCAAGACGCAATCATTATTTATGATGACCTGACTTCCCATGCCCATGCCTACAGGGAAATCGCCCTATTATCTGGAGTCAGCCCTGGACGCGACTCTTATCCTGGTGATATGTTCTATGCCCACTCCAGTCTTCTGGAGCGTGCCGGTCGGCTAGCTAAAGACGGTAAGTCACTAACCTCTATACCAATTGTTCACGTTCCAACCGGTGATATTACTGCCTACCTGCCTACCAACATCATGTCAATCACTGATGGACAATGGATTTTGGATATGGGAATCTTTAGAAGCGGTATTCGGCCAGCACTGAACATCGGACTTAGTGTTACCCGTGCCGGTGGTGTTGGCCACAACAAACGGCAAAAAGATCTAGCTTCAAAAACTTTAAAGATACTAGCCGATTTTAGACAGGCCGAAGAATTCTCTCACTTTGGTAGCGAATTAGGAGTCGAGGCCAAGAAAGCACTGGTAACAGGGAAGCTTATATTTGAGATATTGACTCAAGCCCCCGGAGATACATTCTCGCTGACCGCTCAACAGCTAACAATGGACATAATTCTCAATCTACAAGATGGCGAACAAGTCGATATTAATAAGCTAAAATTGAATGTCATTGAAGCTGCCATGAAAATAAAGAAAGATGAAGATTTTGATAAAGTCCGTGATGAGCTTAAGGAAGGCGTACTAACCAAGCATGCTACTAATAAAAGCGTTGAACAAGATGAGATGCAAGCTCAAGCAGCAGTAGATAGTCCGGCTACAGCAACTACTAAGGCCGAAGCAAAAGAAGAACCAGCCAAAGAGGAAGCCAAACCTGAAGTAACTAAGCCTGAGAAAACCAAGGAAGAGGTGAAAAAATGAAACACCCCACCGAACTAGCTAAAGACGAAGAATCGATGGCCACACTCGTGGAGCTGACCAGCGCTTTCGAAGGTATTGCTAGTATGAAAATTGCCCAGATTAAGGACAGTGTTTTAGAGTCCTCTAAATTCTTTGACGAATTATGGAATATCTACCGCCAGCTTCGAGTAGACAACCTATTTAACTTTGGTAGAAGCGAAATGAATGGTAAGGCAGACATAGATAGGGAACTGTTTATTATTATTACTGCTGAGGGTGGCTTTAGTGGCGATATAGACCTTAAGCTACTAAATCTGCTACTTGAACAATATAACAAGGACAAAAACGACATTATCGTTATTGGGCACCATGGTGCGATTCAGCTTGCTCAGCGTGGGATTGAGTATAAGAAGTACTTTAAGCTCCCAACCAAAGATAAAAATATTAATGTTATGCCAATAATTCGCCAAGCCCAGCTGTATAAAGCTACTCAGATATTTTACCAAGAATATGAGTCACTGATGAGCCAAGAAGTAAAGAGTATCCCATTAATTACTGCCGTCCAGGAACGGGGTATTGGTGACATAGATGATGACGATACGATTAGTGAAGACAACTATATCTTCGAGCCAGACACCTATGCGGTTGTGGCTCACCTTGAAAACTCGATGATGCAGATTGCTATCAGCCAATGTATCCTTAATTCTAAATTGGCGCAGTATGCATCAAGATTTAAAGCCATGAGCGCATCACATCAGCGGGCTGATGAAGAGAAGGCTAATGTTCACCTAGAGTTCAATAGATCAAAACGTGCTATTAAAGATGAACGACTCAAGGAAATTATTAATGGCATCAAGATGATTAAGGGAGGGGCGGTAGCGTAAGAATTATGGCAGGCAATGTAATTACCATTAAAGATATAGTTATCCGCGTTCAGTTTGACGATGATTTCCCTGAAGTAAATGAGCTGATTAAAGTAGATAATGGTCATGATACAGAACTTCTAGTTGACCACCTAGAACCTGGCGGTATCGCCTTTTGTCTAAATATTCGCTCAGATCTTAGAATCATGAAGGGTCAAGAAGCAACCCGCATGCACAAAGGCATTGAAATTCCAATCGGAGACAAAACAATTGGCCGTGTTTTGAACGCCCTCGGTGACCCATTAGACGGCGAACCAGCTGTAGCAGCTGATGTACCTAGAAAGAACATCCTAACCCTGCCACCTAAAAGCAATAACTTCAGTGTTTCTAAACCTGAAATACTTGAGACAGGCATCAAGGTAATCGACTTCTTTACGCCTTTCGTAAAGGGTAGAAAGATTGGAATTGTTGGTGGTGCCGGGGTTGGTAAGACGGTGCTAACTATGGAGCTTATTAATAACATTGCTAAATCTGGCGGCGGGCTATCGTTCTTCAGTGGTATTGGTGAGCGTATTAGGGAAGGTCACGAACTTTGGGACACTTTGCGTGAAAACGACCTACTGAAAAATACCTGCATGTTCTTCGCGCAGATGAACGAGAACCCAATTCAGCGTGCGCTTGTTGGCGTATCGGCAACTGCTTCGGCTGAAGTTTTCCGTGATGAAAAACATAAGGATATTTTGTTCTTCGCTGACAACATGTACCGTTATGTTCAGGCAAGAAATGAGCTGTCTACAATTCTTGATCAAGTACCTAACGAAGGTGGCTATGAACCAACCATTTTCTCAGACGTAAAGCTGCTTCAAGACCGCTTGAGTTCCAATGAGAACGGCTCTATTACCTCAGTCCAGACAATTTACGTCCCGGCCGACGATATTAGTGATCCGGCAGTGCAGTTTATTCAACACGAAATGGACTCGATTATTGTCCTATCTCGTAAGGTTGCCGAGCAGGGAATTCGACCAGCAGTCGACCTTAACTTAACTAGTTCATCTCTACTAACTCCAGAGGTTGTTGGCGATCGACACTACTTATTGAGCGTCCAGGTTCAATCCCTACTCCAGAAGTATGAATCGCTAAAAGGCATTATTGCTATTATTGGTGAGAACGAACTAAGTCCGGCAGATAGAAGTGACTACGCAAAAGCCAAGAAGCTAATAACTAACTTTACCCAAAACATGAATGTCATGACTAAACATAATGGTATCCCTGGTGATTTCTTCTCAAGGGAGCAAACACTAAGTAGCATCGAAGAAATAATAGTATGAGTGTTCAGCCAACCAATCAAGACGGTACGCCACAAATTCTTGAACAAAACGACGATGCCAATGAGTCGGCAGCAGAGAAGGAATTTGATCAGGCAGCTCGTGATATAGTTGGCAAGCAAAAAGACGACCAGCTAACGATGTTCATAAAAGTATCGAGCCCGTTTAATATTTACTTTGAAGGACAAGCTTTCAGTATTAGTGCTGAGAATGATACCGGATTGTTCGATATCTTACCAAAGCACCATAACTTCATGTGTCTACTAAAACCATGTACAGTTATAATCCGGACCGTAAAAGGTGAAGAACAGAAAATAGATATTGGTGGTGGACTAATGCACGTCAAAGCAGACAAAGTTACCGTATTTTTAGATATCTAATCGACAACGAAGTAATCGAAGGCGAACGAGCTATTGGCAGGTGCAGCAGAGGCGCTACAGATAGTGAAGCTACTATCGTTTCTAGTGATGTAGTAAGCCAGGCCACCCGCCGCCTGTCCAACTGGCGTTACTATGACATAAGGAATTTGCTTATAAGCTGAGGCAAAATTAACTGTTATAAAGCAGCCAGCTGTTGGTCCGCCTCCAGTATTAACTGATACTGCACCAGCCGTGTCGGAGCCACCAATTGAGGCAGTCCCACCACTTCCCAGGGCGTTACCTGGCGATGATGCCGGCGACGGGCCGCCAACAATGAAATGATGGGTTAACGTTAGGTCACCATTCAATTGGAAGTTTGGTGTCGTAAGTTGGGGTGTTGTAATAGCACCACTAAACGTACCGCTCCCATTTACTTGGATGCCTTGATTAAACGTACCAGCCCCCTGAACGTTTAAAGTGCTGCCGACGGTTAAGGCTTGAGCTATAGAAGCTTGTTGTAAGTTGGTTGTTCCGCTCACAGCAATATTTTGGAAGCTTACAGTTCCCGAGACCTGTAATCCACCAGCCACTTCCAAAGAGCCTCGAATCAAAACTTTACCAGCGAACACAGCGTTAGATTCAACATTCAACACTTGCTGTGGCCCACCAACTGTGGCGTCGCTATTAGCTAGTTGTTGTAGGGTCGATGAAGAAAGGCCTTGAGATTTTATGGTGCTTGTTGAAGCTTTTTTACTCTGGAAGTAGGCGACAGCAATAATAATTACCGCAATCAAGAGTAAAAGGCCAAACATTGTTAAGTAGATATTAAACTTTGATAAGAAGACCTTAACTGCCTTTGGTTTTTTTGGCCCACCAACTGTCGATGTCGAGTCTGTCGTAGTAGCAGGTGGAGTCTCAGGCTTTTCTAAAGCATCTGCAGCTTCTTCTTCAGCTGCAGCTTCGACTGGTTTTTCGCTTTCACTTGAAGCACTAACCCCATTTTCTAGTGAAGAATCTTCTGCTTTATCTTGATCTTGGTTTTCCATTTTCTACGCCACACCCTGTCAATGATTATGCTTACATAATACAGTAAATGATATAAAAAACTCTAACCCTAATGCCCTAGTGTGTTACACCTTATGAAAAAGCAGATTGTCGTTTTGGTTTAAAAATAGGATAATACTATACATAAACGTGCTCATGGTTCTTCAAAAGATTGAACCTTTTCCCGGAGGGGTAAAATTGAAAACAGTAATAAAAATCTTAAGTCTTGCCATCATCGGCATATTTACATTCTGGCCGAGCCTCGCTTTCTCTGACGTCCCCCAGACATCGTCGAGTAACTACCAGCTCAGTGAAGTATTCTTTGGTAGCGGTGGGCAACTTAACGCTTGTTCGGCTAATTTCTGTTCTAAGCAAAGTGCTGGCGAGCTCGCTGCCGGGAACACCAAGAGCGCAAATTACCAGGCTCAAGCAGGTTTTAATACCAACCGAGAACCGTACATCCAAATGATTACTAGTAATACGACCACAAACCTAGGAACCTTAAATGCCGATACTTCAGCAACTGCTACAGCAAACTTTAGCGTTGAAACGTATTTGGCTCATGGTTACACTGTAGTTAACGGTTCAGATCCGCCAATGAACGGTAGTTATACAATGCAGGCACTATCTACGCCAACGGCCTCTTCTGTTGGTAGCGAACAATTCGGTATTAACTTAGTGGCTAACACCTCGCCAACAACTTTTGGTGCGAATCCAAGTTATACGCCAAGCAGTGGTAGTTTTAGTCATGGTATCGTTGACATTAATTACGACACAGCTAATTTATATATGTATTCTAAGGGAAGCACGATTGCCTTATCGACTCAGAGCACCTCATTTACCAACTATACAATTTCTTATCTCTTTAATATTAGCCATACTACCCCTGGTGGTAGCTATATTTTTAATCACGTGTTAATAGCAACTTCTACATACTGATATGAAGACTCAAAAAAAACTGTGGATAAGTTTAAAGCATAATCTTGATTGTATGGTGAAGCCGTGGTAATCTACTGTTGTATACCTAAAATAACAAAAAATAGTAACAGGATAAAATGCCTAAAATGATGTCAATGTGGCGCCGGTATAAGCGAGTTGTCTACGTTTTCGCAGTAGGTGCTCTTATTATCGGTACTTATATTCCGATATTTGCACCCGCCTCTGTTAGTGCCTTATCGGGGGTCCAGCTTGAGCCTCGTAGTATCCAGATGAGTGATGCTAGTCCTAGCGGTAACGCTACTATCACTACTGGTGTTGGCAGCGGTACAAACGTTTCCTATAAAGTTACCTTTACTAACACTAACGCATTTAACAGCATGGCAATTAACTTCTGTGACAATAGTCCAATTATTGGTGATACCTGCCTTAATACAACCGCTTTCCCAGGTGAAACTTCACCAGGCGGAATGAGCGTATCATCTGCAGCCATTGGAACAGGTGCCGATGCTCCAACTACAACTTGTAGTGGTGGCGCAGGAAATACGGTTGGCGGAACCGGTTGGTCTATAAGTGAGCCAAATGCCTACACTGTTTACTTGACTAGTGGCGGCAGTAATACCGTTTGTAGTGGTGGCACCCAAACCGTTACTCTAACCGGCATTACTAACCCAACACCAGTTGAATCGTTCTACGGAAGGATGTATACATATACCGCAAACGCCCCTGCATCAGCTACTCCTACCGCCTATACTAGTGCAACAGTCCCTGGTAGCTACCTAGATTATGGTGGAATTGCACTTTCTACTACCCAAGTAATTACTATTACGGCAAAAGTCCAAGAATCACTTTCCTTTTGTGTAACCAGTGCAATATATTCAACCTGGACGACCACAGGAGATTGTAGTGACCCTAACGTTGCCAGTCATTCCCCCTCAGCCACACTGGGATCGGTGGTTGGGACCAATGTAGTTTTAACGCCGGAGGTCAAATCCACGGCAACCGACACATTCCAACTGTCGACGAACGCGACAGGTGGGGCAATACTAGATATGCATAGCTCAAATACCTGTGGTGGCCTTAGTGTTAACGGTGGTACAGACTCGTGTCCGATAGAAGCAATTGGTGACTTTGGGTTAACAGGTGGCCAAACAAATACCTTTGACCTAAACACTGCTGAAACAGACGATGCCGCACTCTTTGGTGCACAACTTGGCACGGCCACTACCGGCACGGCGGTTATATCGGGTCTTGCTGGAACTGGCACACTTTCCAATATAGCTCCATACAACGGTACGGGCACATTGTTTGGTATGAACGATACAGCGGTAACTGGCGTTGTTGGTGAATATGGTAACGAAATTGCTGACACCACCGCACCTTGCTACCTACTGACCGACACACTTACTTTCGGTGCTACATCGGCACTAACCACTCCAGCCGGTATTTACTCAACCAACATTTCGCTGATTGCAACAGGTTCATTCTAAGGCTTATTTAAATGAATGAGCCAAAAACCCTTAACTAGAAAAATCCGACAACTTATCCTGGTATTAGTTTGCTTAACAGCATTAGGGGCGATACTCGGTAGTTTACTTGGGCACGCCTACGGCGCTAACTTACCTAGCAGGTCATTACAATTATCTGACTCTACTCCGAGTGCCGTTGCAACATATAACTTTAGTTTTGTCCTACCAAGCCTACAGAACATGGGTTCAGTTGAGATTCAATTTTGTTCTAATGATCCGCTTCAGGGAGACGTTTGTGATCCACCGACTGGCCTTGATGCTACAAGTGCCGTCCTAGCTGATCAGACAGGTGTTAGTAACTATACGATTGGTACTGGCTCAGACGCCAACAAATTAATAATAGTTAGCCCTCAAGCTACCGCAGCATCTGACCTCATAACAATGACATTTAATAATATAACTAACCCAGACTCTCCTGGTTCATATTTTGCGCGGATACAAACATTTAGCAGTATAGATACTAGTGGCAGCTATAGTGATTTTGGCGGCATTGCATTTTCTATTGAATCTGCGATCAATGTAACTGCTACCGTACCACCCTATATACTATTTTGTACTGGCATAACTATCCCAAATGACAACTGTACCGATGCAACAGGTGACTACATAGATTTTGGTCAACTATCGACTATTAGTCCAGGGCAAGGAACTTCTCAAATGTTGGCGGCTACCAACGCTGCATCAGGATACAACATTAGCGTCTATGGAACCACTCTAACAAGTGGTGTTAATACTATTCCCTCTATTCCCAGTAGTGATGTATCACGTCCAGGAACGGCCCAGTTTGGTTTTAACCTTAGAGCCAACACTTCACCTTCTGGTGGTCTTGATCCAAGTGGAAATGGTTCAGGAGCACCTCTAGCGGGCTACAGTACGCAAAACTTCTACCAATTTAACTCAGGAGATAACATTGCTAGCTACATTAAACCAGACTATGATCGTCTCTATACTGCCAGCTATATTGTCAATGTTCCCCCAACACAGTCAGCTGGTGTTTATGTTAGTACCTTAACCTACATATGTGTCGCCACCTTCTAGGCAATTAATATAACTCTATCACTGTTGAACACAGTAAAGGTTATGCTATAATCATCCATAGATTGTCTATAGGGGTAAAATTAGGTTAAAAATGTCTACCGAAGATAACGGCTCCGAACAAAAACCGACCATTGTGTTAAGTAAAAAGCATGGCAAATTTATTTCTATTGGAACCATTGGCGTAATAGCAGTACTAGTTGTTTTGGCATTAATACTGCTAATAAGCAATTATGTCGAAAAGTCTAAGCCAACAGGTGACTGCGTTAAAGATACTAAATCTACTGCCTGCCAAGAACTAAAGCTTGCAACCCCATTATTACCAGCACCAAAAGCCAGGCAACTATCCGTAGTAGCTGCTAAGATTCAATCGCTAAAGAATTATCAAAAAGACACTAATCTTGAATACGTGCTTTTAACATATAACATAAATATGTCTGATCCGAGCGGCGCTAGCAAAAACTATAATTTACTTGTTGCTGATTACAAGCCTAGTATTGGCTACGATTCTTTGCTAGGTAAGAATGCTTTGAAACCTGCTGTGCTCAAAACTATAGTTGATGCATTACAGCAAATCAAATTGCATCCAAACTTTCATATCTACGGGATGAAACAATAATGGGTATAGAATCTAGCCAAGTTAAATCAAGTTTGAGTATGAAAATTAAACAGTTCACATTGCTTTTTTGCTTTGTGGCATTGTTTAGCTTGGCTATCAGCTTTATTAATTCACCAAAGGCGCATGCTGACATCTGGCCACCAGCAAATCTATATAACTTTACTATGCCCGGTGGAGGTACTGGACCAGGAACGATGTATTACACCTATCTACACTGCGATACCACGTTGACCAATCCTTCGCTGTGGAGCCCTATGATATCAGGCTTTATCTCACCAGTACCTGGAGCACCGACAGCAACCACCATTAATGTTAATTATGGACAGGCGTCAATTCCATTAGAGTATTATCATAATGCCGCAACCTGTATTCATAGCGGTGGTAGTGTCATCGATCAAACCGATCAAATTGTAGGTTCTTCTACACTACGTGTAACAGGGATTGCTGGGACAATTTTAACTATGCATCTAGGTGCTGGTTCGCCTGTTGGCACCTATCAAGAAAAGAGCCAGGTATTTAACTATGCTCCCCCAGGTGGTTTTACGACTGTCGGGAGTACGACTTATACTGTTGAGCTAGATACTAAAGATATCAACTGGTTCCCGGCAGCCCCTAACTTTAGATGTTATGGGAATCCTATAGTTTATGCATCATCTGAGTATGATTTTAATCCATGCTCTATAACCCCGGTTTATCTTAGCTTTCAAGTTAATGTACTACCGCCGACTCCTACCTTCACGAATGTTTCAGGAACAGTTAGAAATAGTACTACTTCCAGTGGCTACGCAAACGTTAAGATGTATAGCTGTTTGGGCTCAGAAGTTGCATATAATCCTGGTTACCCAGCCAGAATTGTAGACATGGCAATGACGCCTAGCGGCGACGGCTATTACTTGTTACAAGCTGACGGTGGGGTATTTGCCTTTGGAGATGCGGTTTACAGTGGAGGGACAAATACTATTAGTGGGGTAGTTGGAAGTCCAGTCGGTATATCTGCCTCCCCAGATGGTAGAGGTTATGCGATAGTCACGACTGCAGGAGGAGTCTATGCTTTTGGCGGTGCTCCATACTATAAAACACCGGGAACTAATATCGATCCAATAAGTATCTCATACGCTGGTACGCCAAGTGGCATTTCGTATACACCAAGCTCAAATGGCTATGCAATAGTCACGACTGCTGGGGCAGTCTATGCCTTTGGCCTTGCTCCAGGCTACGGTAATGCCTCGGCAACATCATTAACTCACGGTAACGTTGTTGGAATTGCTTATACGAGATCTGGCTACGGCTATTATTTTGTCCATGATAGCGGGTACATAGATGGTCAGGGCGATGTATTCTATTTTTATACAAACTCCAGCGGTAACTACACCTTCCCGATAGCAGATAATCAGGGCTATTGCGTGCGCATTACCCCCCCAGGTCCTACCGGAGCAACACTACATGGCCCAATTCTAGATAGTGACTATATACCTCCTTCACCCCCTGGCATCGCCTGCGTACCTCCTAACTTCGGGGCTTATGAATGGCAAGTATCAAACGGCTACCATACGACTGCATCGCCCTGTCAGATGGACCTTACTCACGACGGAGGGCTTAACTTTATATATACAAACTCGGCAGCGTTCTCCTGCGTTACACTTTCTGCGACCCCGTCTCCGCCGCAAACTGGCCAACCGTTGGCCTTGAATATGAATGTCATAAATAATGTCGCAGGCTCAGGTAACATTAATATTACTTCCTTTACTTGGCATGTAACCGACAGCTTAGGCACGTATAACGCAACAGGGACTGGTCCGAGGGGGGCCTATGGACCGAGCGTATATGTGCTGGCTACCGATAATATTCCTTCTGCTAATACGTCAGTGGACACCTATACAGCTACTTGGGTCGTTAAATGGGCCGGAAATCCAATTGGTTTGACTTGTACAGGCCCTGTAAGTACTACAGTAGTAGATTATCCTTTTATGAAAGTTTACGGAGGCGACGTATTTGCCGGGGTTAGCTTCGATAGTTCGCCAGTAGCATCAACATCATCAGGAATATATAGCACTGACCGACTACTGAGCAGTGGATCATATCAAGGATCTAGTACTGAGCAGGGAGCGTTCGCCACAGCGCTCGTAAGCGGCTTTGGATCATATAAGAACAATACGTCGAATGGGACTGATCCACCAAGTGATTTAACTTTTGCCAATACTCCTGCCGTCGGGAACTTCGGTAATCCTTACCCAGTTACTGACTACTACTCGCAGCTAATAAATAGTTCTGCAGTGCCAGTGCAAACGGGCACCAAACTATCTACTATTTTGGGCTCGGGTAACCAGGTTCTAGGCCTCGGCGACAGACACATTATCTTGGTAACAGGCGACTTCTATATCGACGACAATGTAAGCTATTCCTCGTCACTAAGTGGAGCCACGCTCGCCAACATGCCAATGCTGTACATAGTAGATAAGGGCGGCAATATCTATATTGACGGCAACGTAACTAACTTAGCCGGTGTATTTATAGATGAACCAGTCACCGGCTTTGTCGACAATACGTCTCCAAATGGCAATATCTATGACTGTGCAACACCCGCCACGTTCACCCATGGGGCAGATCCAAATTCATCGATTACTTCTGACTGTGGTAACCCCCTCGTAGTTAATGGTAGCTTTATGGCCGGAAACATAGATTTCCAACGGGTTAGTGGCCAATCTGGATTAAGTGACGCAGCAAGCGCCGTAACCAACGGATCAGATAATTGCTCTAATCCCGACGCCCAAGCCGCAGAAGTATTTTGTTATTCGCCACTTACCTGGCTAGCCAATCCATACAAGTTAACATATCCTAGTGACTACATATCGTCAGTACCGCCAACCCTTTAGCGCACTTAAGGATTGCTATAGCCTGGATTTATCTGCTAAGATGAACCCATATAAATCAAAAAGAGGTGATACCAAAATCCAATGGTTATTAGAAAACTAACCAGATCACTTGTCTCGATCTTAGTTATAGCTTCGACGTTACTAGCAGTTGTGCCATCAGGGTCGTCGGCGGCTCTTGGTGGTAACGGGTTAAGAGTGTCGCCTGTTCGCAGCGATATTACTATCAAGTCGGGTACAAGCCTTGTCCAAAACATAATTGTTACAAACGTTCAGACTGCTCCGGCTCAGCTGCAGGCAATAATTAATGACTTTAGCGCTAGCAGCGATGAATCTGGTAATCCTGCCATTCTAGTTAACGGTAATCAATACGCACCGACTAATAGCCTAAAACGATTCGTCGAGCCTATCCCAGGCATTATAAACGTTCCTGCCGGACAATCAGTTACAGTGCCGGTTACCATAAACGTGCCAGCTAATGCAGCTGGTGGTGGTTATTATGGTCTTGTAAGATTCAGCCCAGCAAACAGCGCCAGTAGCCCGACCAAGAATCTTTCGCTTGCCGGAAGTGTCGGCTCGCTAATACTGTTGACCGTACCCGGTAATATCGTAAACAAACTATCGATTACTAGTTTTGACGCTAGAGTGAACGACATGCCAAAAACCCTTTATTTCAGTAGCAAAGGGATCGATTCAGTAATTCGTTTCCAAAACGAAGGCAATATCCAGGAGCAGCCGTTCGGCAAAATAATCCTCAAGAACCACTCCGGTAAGGAGCTGTACAGTACTGAGGTAAATAACACCTCTCCTAGGAGCAACGTGCTTCCTAATAGTATCCGAAAGTTCACCATCCCACTTCAGCACGTTGGTACATTTGGGATATATACAATTGAGGGTAACTTTGGTTACGGTCCTAATGGTCAACTGCTTAGCGCCTCAACAACCTTTTACGTCGTCCCGGTATATGCTATTGTCGCCTTCATCTTATTGGTACTGCTGATCATCTTCTTGGTCTTTGGACTACCTCGAATTATTAAGGCCTACAACCAGCGAGTTATTGCCAAAGCTACTCGTGGCGGCAGCCGTAAGTAATCTCTAACTGCACAGAGAGCATTAACAACTATTGTTAAGGCACCAGATAATGGTTATGCTAGAGTTACAATATGACTCGTAAAATTTCTCGGTGGTTAGTTGCCTTTAGCCTGTTAATCTCAACAATGACATTTGGTTTTAGCCAGACGGCGTTTGCCGCTAACTTTCCACCAGAATCGAGTAACGGTTCAGTCGGGCTTCAAGGCACTATATCGACGGCAGCACCAACACATGGCGCCACTATTACCACCCCAGTTAACGGTGCGTCATTTAGTAGCTTACCAGTAACTGTTAATGGTCTATGCCCAAACGGTCTTCTGGTAAAGCTATTTGCCAACAATGTCTTCATCGGCTCTGTTAATTGTAGTAATAGCAGCTATAGTCTGCAGGTCGATCTGTTTGCTGGCCAAAATGATCTGGTTGCCAGAGTTTATGATGCGCTTGATCAAGCAGGACCGGATTCTAATACGGTAATAGTGACGTTTAACGATGCTCAGTCGCTTCAATATGGCTCCAGGGTGGCTCTAACAAGCCCATTTGCTAAAGAGGGAGCTAACCCAGGTTCTACTCTAACTTGGCCAATAATAATAAGCGGTGGCAGTGGGCCATATGCCATTAGTGTAGATTGGGGCGATGGTTCACCGACAAGTCTTATAAGCCAACCATTTACTGGTACCCTTAACATTACCCACGTCTATAAGACGGCCGGAGTTTACACAATTATCGTTAAAGCGACAGATATCAATAAGACGGAAGCTTTCCTGCAGCTAGTTGGCGTTGCTAATGGAGCCGCTCAAAGTAATACAAATGGTAATGCTAAGAACAACACTACTCTTAAAGTAGAGGTCTTATGGTGGCCAGCTGTGGCGATGCTACCGCTAATATTTGCTGCCTTTTGGATTGGTCAGCGGCATGAACTATTTTCACTAAGGAAACAAATCGAAAAAACTCGGCGTGATGCCTAAATAATCTGTTCGTCAACACTAAAGTGTTAAAATTGTAGCTAAGTTATGTCTAAAAAAGTATTTGTCGGTTTATCTGGTGGTGTCGATAGTTCAGTTACTGCCGCCCTGCTCAAGCAGCAGGGTTACGACGTGACTGGTGTCTATATGAAAAACTGGACCAAGGATATGCCAGGCTTTGATTGCCCATGGATGGAAGACTATCAGGATGCCAAAAAAGTCGCCCTTAGTCTAGATATTCCAATCAAGATCTACGATTTCGAAGATCAGTATCGCCAAAAGGTAGTCGATTACATGATCGATGGCTATAAGAGCGGAATTACACCCAATCCAGACATCATGTGTAATCAGGAAATAAAGTTCAAACTGTTCCTAGAAACAGCCCTAGAAGACGGCGCCGATATGATCGCCACTGGACACTATGCAAGAATAGTTGATGGTCATTTAATGACCGCAGTTGACGACCAAAAAGACCAAACCTATTTTCTTTACCGTATGAGCCCCGACTCGATCACCAAATCTATAATGCCGATTGGTGAATTCGTAAAAAGTGACGTCCGTAAATTAGCTCAGAAATTTAAACTACCAACTGCCACAAAAAAGGACTCTCAGGGCATATGTTTTATTGGCAAAGTCGGGATAAAAGAGTTCCTAATAACTGAACTTGGTCCACAAAAGCCTGGTCCGATAGTTGATGATCAAGGGAAAACCATTGGCAAGCATGACGGTGCTATTTTCTACACCATCGGTCAAAGGCACGGCCTAGATGTCGGCGGCGGCCTGCCGTATTACGTAACCGGCAAGGACATGGAGCAAAACATTGTTTATGTCAGCACCAACCTAAACCACGAACAACTATGGAAAAAAACGCTTAATATCACTCAGTTTCACTTTACCTACCCAGGATACGACGTTAGCTCAAAGTCGATGCAAGTCAGAACTCGCTACCGAGCTAAGCTAATTAATTGCAAGTTATCTGTTAAGGGTGATCAGGCAATCGCCGAGCTTGATGATCAGGTTCGAGCTATTACTGCTGGCCAGTCGGCCGTATTTTATGATCAAGGCTTCTGTGTTGGTGGCGGCATAATAATCTAGTTAATGCCTTTGGACTAAAACTCTCAATCTGTTAAACTGCGTATTATGACTGCGCAGGAAATACGAACGGCCTATTTAGAATTCTTTGAAAATAAGGGACATAAGATAATCCCGAGGGCTCCTTTAGTGCCTCAAAACGATCCTACTACGCTATTCACTACTGCTGGAATGCAGCCACTTATTCCTTATTTGCTGGGGGAACCTCATCCGGACGGTACACGCTTAGTTAATAGCCAGACTTGTCTTCGAGCTCAAGATATTGAGGAAGTCGGAGATAATCGTCATACAACATTCTTTGAAATGCTGGGGAACTGGTCACTAGGAGATTACTTTAAACAAGAAGAAATTTCCTGGCTGTTCGAGTTTTTAACAGATGTAGTTGGACTTGACCCAACTAAACTGTACGTTACCTGTTACAGGGGTAGTAAAGAGTTTAATCTTACCAAGGATAATGAAGCTGCTGATTTATGGGCAGAACTGTTTAAGACTAAAGGTATTACCGCCGAACTTGAAGACGTTGGTAGCGAAGCGGACGGCTATGAAAAGGGTATCGGCAATGGCCGAATCTTCTTCTATGACGGTAGCAAAAATTGGTGGAGTAGGGGTGGGGCCGAAAAAGCCACGCCAATTGGTGACCCGTGTGGGCCAGATACTGAAGTGTTCTACGATTTTGGCACTCAGCACGATCCCAAATGGGGTAAAAACTGTCACCCTAATTGTGATTGCGGTCGTTTTATAGAGATCGCAAACAGCGTATTTATGGCCTATAAGCGAACTGATCAAGGTTTTGAAGCCTTAAAAAAACCAAATGTAGATTTTGGCGGCGGCCTCGAGAGAATAGCAGCAGCTGCATTAGATAATTCCGACGCTTTCAAAATTAGCTTACTCTGGCCGATAGTTGAAAAACTAGAAAAAATATCTGGGAAAAATTACGAATCACACACCGAAAGCATGCGGGTAATAGCCGATCACTTAAGAGCCTCCACCTTCTTAGCCGTAGATGGCATTAGCCCGAGTAACAAAGAACAGGGCTATGTTATGCGCCGACTAATGCGTCGGGCTATTCGCTATGCCTTCGAGCTTGGTATAGAACAAAACTTCCTAGAACAAATCGTCCCAATAATTACTGATTTATATAGCTCAGAATTTCCTGAAGTAAAAGCAGCAACCACTAAGGTTATAGAAGTAATGGTTCATGAGGAAAAGATTTTCCGCCAAACGCTTAGAAAAGGCCTCAAAGAACTGACTAAGATGTCTGAAGAAGGGCTCAAGGGATCTGATCTGTTTAAACTATATGACACTTACGGTTTCCCAGTCGAACTCAGTCTTGAGGAAGCATTTAAACAAAATTTTGAACTTGAAGCCGACTGGCGAGCTAACTTCGACAATTTAATGCTCGAGCAAAGGCAAAGGAGTCAAACGGCTGCCAAGGGAGTTTTTAAGGGCGGTTTAGGCGGTCAAAGCCTAATTCACCGTAAATACCACACAGCAACCCACTTAATGTACCAGGCACTAAGAGATGTCCTAGGCGATCACGTTATTCAGCATGGCAGTAATATAACTGAGGAAAGACTTCGTTTCGATTTTTCACACCCTGAAAAAATGACTCCAGAGCAAATCGCTAAAGTTGAGGAAATAGTTAATCAGCAAATCGCCAATGATCTAGTCGTTACCTGGGAAGAGCACCCAACTGAGGAGGCCATAAATGATCTGCACGTTCTCGGTGCCTTCGGTGACCGCTACGGAGATGTTGTAAAGGTATATAGAATGCAGGCAAAGGGCGAAGATAAGCCTTTCAGCTTTGAGATTTGTGGTGGACCCCATGTTGATCATACCGCTCAGCTTGCCGAAGACAACAAGCACTTCAAGATTGTTAAGGAAGAATCTTCTTCCTCTGGTATCAGACGAATTAAGGCCATCTTAACCAACTAATTAATAAATCCTAAAATACCTCAGTTAATATCCAGCACGCCTGTGATAAAATTAAGCATATGCTTGCGAAACTTAAAGCTAGTACTAGTAATGTTGCAAAAAAAGCCTCACGAGCCGGCTCATCTGTTATTGCCAAAACTCGTAAACAATCTGACCAATATCTGGTCGGCTTAGATATTGGGACAGAGTACGTCAAAGCCCTAATTGGTAAAGCTTCGACCGAAAATCCTGGCACCGTAGAAATTATTGGTGTCGGTCGTGCCCATCAAGCCTTAACAGATATGCAGGCGGGAGCCATTGCTGACATTGCGGCAGTTGTTGAAAACTGTGACAAGGCTTTAACTGAAGCTGAAGCTCAGGCAGGCGTTAGCGCCCGAACAGCAATAATTGGTATTGCTGGTGAGCTGGTTAAAGGCACGACTACCACAGTTAAAATAGCCAGAAAAGATTCCACAACACCTATAGATATTCCTGAGATGGAAAAGATTATTAGCATTGTCCAAGAACGAGCCGAAAAACGGGCAAAAGAACAGCTTGCTTGGGAGCTTGGCGGTAAGAATGTTGACGTTAGACTTGTCAACAGTGCCCTTGTAAGTATTGAAATCGACAGCTACCCAGTCAACAACCCTATAGGATTTCAAGGTAAAGATGTCACGGTACAGTTATATACTGCATTTGCTCCACTGATTCATATCGCAGCTATCGAAAAAACCGCTCAGGAGCTAGACCTTGACCTGTTAGCCGTTGCCGCTGAACCATTTGCAGTATCTAGAGCAGTTATTGGAAACGATTCGAGCCAGAACTTGAATGCCATCTTAATGGATGTCGGTGGCGGCACCTCAGATATTGCCGTGATCACTGACGGCGGAGTTCAGGGTACCAAAATGTTCGGTATTGGTGGTCGAGCTTTTACTCGTGGTATTGAACGGGAACTAGGTGTTAGCTTTGAACAAGCCGAAGAACTTAAATTAAAGCTTTCGTCTGACGATATATCTAGTCAAAAACGCCCAGCGATTGAAGCAGCTGTTAAAAAGACGGCCGATACCTGGGTCAGCGGAATTGAATTAGCTCTAGGTGAGTTCGAAAAACTTGACCATCTGCCTCATCGAATGTTTCTTTGTGGTGGAGGTTCATCACTAGATATGGTCCTAGATACCCTGGAACAAACAGATTGGTATAAGAGCCTGCCTTTTACCCGAAAACCAACTGTTCATCATATACGACCAGAACAAGTCGCCGGTATTATTGATCAAACCGGTAAGGTAACTGACCATACGTTTATTACTGCCATGGGACTACTGCGGGTCGGTATGGACACAGCCCAATTTAGCGGCGGTAATGAAGGATCAATAAGAGATAAACTAGATAAAATGTTGAGTGTATAAAAATGGCTGAAGCTGCAAAAGATACTATTTATATCGATGTCGACGACGAAATAACAACCGTCATAGATAAAGTACTTAGCTCAAAAAAGAAGCTCGTTGCCCTAGTTTTACCTAAGCGCGCCGCAGTTTTCCAAAGTGTAGTGAACATGAAGCTTTTGAAATTGAAAACAGATAATGCCGGCAAAAATCTGGTTCTCATTACTACCGAATCTAGTCTTTTACCTTTAGCTGGGTCAGTTGGCTTATACGTAGCAAAGACGTTGTCTTCAAAGCCAGAAATCCCAGTCGCTCCAACGATGAACGAATCAGTTGTTGAGGCTAACGAAGAAGACTCAATCCCAATAACCACAGACGACCCCGACGATGTTGATCTAGCGGCTTTAGCCGCAGCTCCAGTAGGTGTTCTAGCTGCCAAAAAGCTTAAGGACGCGAATGCTCCTGTAGATGACGGTGTTGAAACCATAGATCTTGATGACGAACCAAGCTCTAGTTCCAATGAGGCTGCTCCGACTAGGGATGGGGCGGCAAAACCCACGAAGGCAGAAGCCAAAAAATCCAAGAAAGACAAGAACTTAAAAGTTCCTAACTTCGAAAGGTTCAGAAAGTGGTTAATTATTGGCCTGATAGCCCTGGTTATTCTTATAGTTGGAGGGCTTATATTACTAAAGACTCTACCTAAAGCCACAATCTATGTTCAAACCGATGCATCAAACGTCAACACTTCAACCAATGTGAACCTCAGTACTACCGCTAAAAATCTTGATCCTTCAACCAACACCGTTCCAGCAAAGCAGGTTAGTGAAACCAAAACCTATACCGCAACAACTAATGCTACTGGCCAGCAGAACAACGGACAGAAAGCTAGTGGTACGGTGACAATGAGTGCTGGAGCCTGTAGTGGAACTCAACCTAACGATGTCCCTGCAGGGACAGGTATATCTTCTGGTGGCCTAACGTTTATTACTCAACAGGATACTAGCTTTGCTACCTCTACTCATAATCACAATTGTAATTGGGTTGGCCAGACACCCGGCGGTGGGTCAAATATTGACATAACTGCTCAAAACGGCGGCGCCAACTATAACCTAAACAATGCTAACTTTACTGCGCCTGGCTACTCACAAGTAAGTGCCAGTGGTTCGACCAGCGGCGGAACTGATCAGGTCGTCACTGTTGTCAGTCAGACAGATATAACCACAGCCGAAAACAAGATTGTGACTAATACGCCTGGAGCCAAGCAGGACCTAACTACTCAGCTAACCCAGAATAATTACTATCCAATTCAGGACACATTTAACGCCGGCACACCAACAATTACACCGAATCAATCAGCAGGAGCTACTGCAAGTAGTGTATCCGTTACTGAGACCGTAAATTACACTATGTATGGTGCCAGGCAAAGCGATCTAAACACTTTGCTTAATAGCGCAATTACCACCCAGGAAGGGTCTAACCAGAGCATTCTAAATAATGGACTAAGCACTGCTAGTTTCAGTAGTAATGGCTCGCCAACGGCATTAACTATGCAAACTACTGCCGTCGTTGGTCCAAATATCAGTGTTACTACTATAAAGCAACAGGCCGCAGGCAAGAAGAGCGCCGAAATACAGGCAACAATTGGTCAGGATGCACACGTAACAAATGTAGTAGTTAAGTTAAGTCCATTCTATGTATCTACTGCCCCAACAAATACCAGCAAGATAACAGTCTTTATCGCCAAACCTACTAATAGCGGTGCAAATGCCTCCCATTAGAGAAAATATACATATATTAGCCCTAGATATTGGTGCTAAGCGAGTCGGTGTTGCTGTCGCACGGGCAGACGTAAGAATGCCTAGTCCACTAGTAACCCTTACTCTCGATGATACCTTTTTAGATAAGCTGAACGTCTTAATAGCCGAGCTGAATGTTCAGACTATTGTAAGCGGTCTACCTAGAGGGCTGGACAGTCAAGATACTGATCAGACTGTGGTAGTAAAAGAACTTGCCAAAGCTATAGAAGAGCAGACTGGCCTAGAAATCGTCTTCCAAGACGAGGCACTCACATCTGTTAAAGCCAAGGAAGAACTGTCAGCACGTGGTAAAATATATAGTAAGCCTGACGTTGACAAACTGGCAGCCTGTTACATCTTGGAAGATTATATTAAAGATAACTTTTAGTCGGGATAATTAACTACTTACTATGTATAAATCAGGTAAAAAAACAAGAAGAGTACCTCGGAGGGTCTGGTTCCTCTTACTGTCTTTAGTTCTTTTGTTCATATTTGGTAGCATAGCTGTGCGTAAGATATATGATGAAAGGTTAAAGCCAGTCAGTGATTCAGCGACGGTCCAGATATTTAATATTGCACCTGGTAGCTCAGTAAAACAGATTGCTGACAAGCTAGAAACTAAGCATCTGGTCAGAAGTTCCTGGGCAACACAACTCTACGTCCATTCAAAAGGGCTAAACAATAGTCTACAGGCAGGTACATACGCACTATCGCCAAACCAGTCAACTCCGCAAATAGTAGGTGTTATTAGTAGCGGTAAGATTACCACAGACCTAGTGACTATATTGCCAGGCAAAAGGATAGATCAAATAAGCGCTAGTTTAATCAATGACGGCTATTCGCCGAGTCAAGTGTCATCGGCCCTAGATCCCGCCCAGTACGCCGATTTACCGGTCATGAGTTTTGTTCCAAGTGGTACCAAGACTTTAGAGGGAATGTTATGGCCAGATTCATTTGAGCGGACTGCAACGACACCTCTGAGCGATATTATTACTGAATCGCTTAACGAAATGGGTCAGAAGTTAACTCCAGCCGTACAGGCTAGTTTTGCTTCTGAGGGACTATCTACCTATGAAGGCATAACTCTAACCTCCATAGTTAATCAAGAGGTGAGTAAGCCGGCCGATCAAACACAGGTCGCACAGGTCTTTTTGAGCCGACTAAAAGCTGGGTCAACTCTTGGTTCTGATGTTACGGCAAACTATGGTGCGATTGTTGCGGGCAATACACCAAGCCTTACGTATGATTCGCCATACAACACCCTAATCCATACCGGACTGCCACCAACGCCAATTAGTACTATTAGTCAGAGTTCGCTATATGCGACGACTCACCCAGCATCAACATCCTGGCTATACTTTGTTACTGGTGATGATGGGACTACTTATTTCAGCAGTACTCTAGCAGTGCAACAGGCTAATACTGCACAGTATTGCCACAAACTTTGCTCTCAGCAGTAGGCTAAGTAAACGGCTCCTTAGCCAAGCTTTCAAGTCGCGTGTCTATTGTTTTATAACAATAAATATATTAGTAATATATTGACATTATGACAGTAAAACATTAAAATGGTGTTATGACTACAAAAGCTACTTTATACCTAGATAGTAAGAAGTATATGACCTTTAAGCTTCGTGCGGTTGAGACGGGACAGTCTATTTCTAGCTTAATGAATGAAGCAATGGATGCCCAGTTAGCAGAAGACCTGGAAGATATTACTTTGATTCGTTCACGTCTAGCTGAAGGTGAAAAACCTTTAAGTTACGAGAGAGCTCTTCAAGAGTTAAAAGATGACGGCCTCCTATAAGGTTCTTATCTTGCCTGTTGTGATCAGGAAAGACTCCAGAAAAATACCTAAGCTTGACCTAAAAAGGATTATGGATAAGATAAACTCGTTAGGGTTTAATCCTCGACCAACTTGGGCAATAAAATTATCTTCCAGAGAAGAATATAGAGGCAGACAAGGTGTTTATCGCATCCTATATGTTATTGACGATGGAGTTAAGATTGTTCAAGTAACTAAAGTTCGGCACAGGAAAGATGTCTATAAATAAACTGATAGATTGAAGAATAAGTTTATGCTAACTCCTAAAGATCTACTGCTGCTTCAGCGGGAGCTTTAACATGAGTTTGTTTTACTACGAAGATTGCAAGCAATGAAGCAACTATTGAGAAGCCACAAGCGACGAAGAAACCAACATGGAAGCCGTGAACTGTTGCTGCGGCAACGGCAGTCTGAGGATGTGCCTGATGAGATAGGTATCTGACGGTTGATGATGTAGCAATTCCTGTCAAAACTGCAATTCCTAGTGCCCCTCCAACTTGCTGAGCGGTGTTAACTAGACCTGAAGCAAGTCCAGATAAATGACCGGGGATGCCGCTAGTAGCAGCAATAAGTACGCTTACGAAAGTTGAACCAAGGCCAACTGCCATTACCAAAAGTCCTGGCAAAATGTGCGTCCAGTAACCACCATTAACTGGTATGTGACCAAGCATGAATAGACCAGTAGCACTAATTAATGGAGCGACTATTAAAACCTTACGGTAGCCGACCTTTTGGATTATTTTCGGTACATTAGTAGCAACAATTGCAATTGTTATTGGGATAGGCAAGAAAGCCACTCCGGTTCTAACAGCGGTATATCCGAGTACCTCTTGGAAGTAAAGAGTACAGAAGAAGAAGACTGAGAACAGCCCGGCGGCGGTTGAGAACTGAATTAAGTCAGCACCACTAAGGTTTCTAATCTTGAATATAGAAAGCGGGATTAGCGGATGTTTGACGCGGCTTTCATTAATAATGAAGGCAATTATCAGGGCCAGTGAAATCGCAAAGTAGACAAGACTTGTCTTACTAGTCCAGCCAGATGCTGGAGCTTTAACTAGGGCGTAAACCAACATCATAAGACCGCCAGTGATAGTAACGGCACCAGGTAGGTCTAGCGAACTATCTCGTTCCTCTGCTTCGTGCTTAGCAACTAGCCTACTCGCCATAATGAATACAAATACACCAACCGGGACATTAATAAAGAAGTTCCAACGCCAGCCAAAATACTGGGTAATTATTCCGCCAAGAAGAACGCCGACTGCTGCACCACCGGCGGCAACCGCACCCCATACAGATAGGGCAAGGTTACGCTCGTGACCTTCACGGTAAGTAACCAGCACAATAGATAGCGCTGCCGGTGACATGAAAGCGCCAGCCAGTCCTTGGACGGCACGGAGTGAAATTAGCATTCCGCCTGATTGGGACAGGCCATCAAGAAGCGACGCAATAGTGAAGACTATAACTCCAGCCAGAAAGACTCGTCGTCTTCCGTAAAGGTCAGCTGCGCGTCCGCCAAGTAGTAGGAATCCACCGAAGGTTAGGCTATATGCGGTAATTATCCACTGTAGATTCGACTCAGTTAGATGAAATGCGTGCTGTACAGACGGTAGCATTACGTTTACGATCGATACATCTAGCACGACCATAAACTGTGCCAGAGCTAGGATCACCAAAATGATCCAATGATTAGTAGACTTCTTTTTCTTATTAGCCATAACTATTTTGCCCCTCTTTATTAATATGATTGTAGCTCGCATGGTAGGCTTTAGCCAAATCAAAAGTTTACTTTGTATAGTATGTCAATGATCGGAGTCACAATTTGGTCAGATTCTTTAACCAATTAAGCCGGCTACAAAATTGGTACTAAATTAAAAGGTCTAACAGATTAAGGTATATCAGAAAATGGTCACTAGAATGTTGCATATAAGTCACCGATTTGCTATCATTTAGAGCAATGACTTGTTGACCGAGATAATCCTATTCGTAACAGTCGTAAACGCATTTTAATCAGTCGTTTATATAAAATCTCGGTATAGTCAAAATAACAATGCTCATAAGATGAATTTGAGCAGGAGAAGTCGATAAATACACCACAACTTGTAGCCGCACGGCCAAAGCGCCGTTTGGAAGTGTCTTCAACTGTTCAGTCGAAGCGTGTTTTTCATAAGTGGCGAATGAAGCTGAAGCGCCGCTCTACTCGGAAGCGATTAACTAGGGTAGGTTTGTTGCTGTCAAACGTCATTATTCTAGTTGCGATTATTAGCTTTGTAGTTCAAAAACCAACTGCAGCCACCAGCACAAGCCAATTAAGTTCCTCGAGTAGTACTAGCTCAAGTTCTTTAGTTGGTAATCCTCTTGACCAAGTAGCCTCAGCAAATATTGCCTTAACCGTAGCCCAAGTAGATAACTTACCGGAAACTACAGCAATTAGTAACCAGGCTGAAACCCAGGCGGCAGAAATTGCCCAAGCTTCAACTACAGATAACGTAGTATCCAAACCCCAGATAAGCCAAACGTCATTAAAATCCAGAGCCAATATTACCAGTTACACAACTGCCTCTGGTGACACCGTAGCCTCACTTGCCCAACGATTCGGCGTTACTAGCGAGAGCATAATGTGGTCTAACAATCTCAATAGCGGAAATGTTGCTCCAGGCCAAAGTTTAGTAATCCCACCTGTCAGCGGGATTGTTTATACCGTAAAAGCTGGGGATACAGCGCAAAGCTTGGCCGCAAAATATGGTGCTGACCAAAGTCAGATTATTGCCTACAATGATGCCGAAATTAGCGGCATTTACCCCGGCGAACAAATCATAATACCAAACGGGACGATTCAAAATTCTTCTGCTGCAATAGCCAGCGCTGGTGGTGGTGCCGCTGGGCTACTGTCAAGTTGGGGTGGCCCAACTTATGGCTCAAATGGCTATGACTACGGTTACTGTACTTGGTATGTGGCTTCAAGAATAGGTGTTCCAAGTAACTGGGGTAATGCTAGCTCTTGGTCATATTATGCTTCGGCAAGTGGTTGGGATGTTAGTTCAATACCAGTGGTTGGAGCAATTGCTCAGACTCCATTTGCTGCAGGTGGACAAGGCCATGTAGCAATCGTTGAAGCTGTTTCTCCTGATGGTACTCAGGTTAAGTATTCAGACATGAATAACTACGGAGATGGTGGCGGCTGGGGCCGGGTTGGCTATAGTGGCTGGGTGCCAATTAGTGAGTTCCCACATTACCTAAGCCATTAATTAGCTGGACAGTTCCCTCTAAGACCTCTAACCTAAGAAGAGTATATGAGTTTTGTTGATAAGGTTGAAGTTAAGATTAGCGCTGGCAATGGTGGAAATGGCAAGCGTAGTTTTCGTCATGAGCGTTATGTAGATAAGGGTGGACCAGACGGCGGTGACGGCGGTAATGGTGGCAACGTAGTTTTGGAGGCCAGCAGGAATCAGAATACACTAGCTACCTTTAGATACAATAAAGAGCTTGTTGCAGATGGCGGTCAACCTGGCGGGACCAGCCGAAAACATGGGCGGAGTGCTTCAGATTTAATCGTTAAAGTACCAGTTGGCACGCAGGCAGCAGATTCTACAGGCAAGATTTATGCCGACTTAATAGTCGACGGGCAACGCGAGATTATAGCAAACGGCGGTAAGGGAGGTTTTGGTAATGCTCACTTTGTATCGTCGATTAGGCAAGCACCTAACTTTGCTGAAAAGGGTGAACCCGGAGAAGTTGTTGAGCTGACACTGGAGCTTAAGATCATTGCCGACATAGGTCTAGTAGGGCTACCAAATGCCGGTAAGTCGACGCTTTTATCTAGACTAAGTAATGCTCGGCCAGAGATAGCAGATTATCCGTTCACTACCTTAAAACCAAATTTAGGGGTAGTAGACATAGATAAGTCTAACTCTCTTTTAATTGCCGACATTCCCGGATTAATCGAAGGCGCATCAAAAGGCAAAGGCCTAGGTCACGAGTTCTTAAGGCATATCGAACGAACTAGACTAATAGTTCACCTAGTCGACATTTATCAAGAGGATGTAGCAGCAACTTATAAGATAATCCGTAAAGAACTAAAGGCCTACAGTCCACTACTAGCCAAGCTACCTGAGCTTGTGGTGCTTAATAAGATTGATGGTGTCGACGAACAGCTCCTTAAAGAAAAAACCAAACAGCTCAAAGCCTGCGTTACTAAAAAAACTGACTTTTTACCTATCTCAGCTCAAGCCGGTACTAATTTAGATAAATTAAAGTATCTATTAAAAGCCAAACTGGACGCAATTACACCTGAAGTTAAAGTCGCCCAAGAAGATCCGATCCCTGTACTAAAAATTACCGACAAGTCCGATGCTTGGGAGGTTGTAAAGACCAAAAGCGGTGGCTTTATTGTTACAGGTCTCAAGATCGAGCAGTTTGCCAGTCGTACTGACCTAGATAACCAAGAGGCAATCAACAGGCTTAAAGTTATAATGAAGCGAATGGGCATCTTGCACGAACTTAATCGTCAAGGTCTTGAGTTTGGTGACACTATCTATGTGGGCAAGGCAAAAGAGAACAGTTTTTATTACTAGGAGGACGTAAATAGTATGGCAGCCAGTTTTTTCTTCTATGACCTAGAGACCAGTGGTATTAGCTCAAGTAATGATCGGATCATGCAGTTTGCTGGTCAACGAACCGATATGGATTTAAAGCCTGTTGGTGGTCCTTATGATATTAAGCTCAAACTATCTCCAGATATCCTGCCTTCAGCTGAGGCCATCCTGTTAACCGGTATATTACCGGAAAAAAATAACCAACAAGGAATTAGTGAAGCTGAGTTCAGTGGAATTTTTAATAGCGAAATTGCTACCCCAGACACTATTTTTATCGGATTTAATAATCTTAGATTTGACGATGAGTTTATCCGTTATCTAAATTATAGAAACTTCTTTGATCCATACAGGTGGCATTGGGCTGACGGTAGTTCTCGCTGGGATCTGCTTGATGTCGTAAGAATGACCAGAGCTCTCAGGCCGGAAGGAATTAATTGGCCAATAGTTAATGGTAAGCCTTCGAATAAACTCGAACTACTAACTAAGGCTAATAAACTTACACATTCATCAGCTCATGATGCGCTTAGTGATGTGCTGGCTACTATTGAAGTCGCCAAACTGATCAAGGCTAAACAGCCGAAGCTATTTAATTTTCTACTTAAGCTAAGAACTAAAGATAAGACGATTGAAATACTTTCATCTAATGCGCCATTTATCTATACCTCTAGCCACTACCCATCTAGCTACCTTCACACTAGTGCAGCCGCGACTCTATCTGTCGATACATCAAGGTCAACGGCTACCGTATATGACCTTAGGTATGACCCAAATGACTACGTTAATCTTGAGCCAGAGGAACTAGCTGAGCTGTGGGCCTATGATAGGGACAGACTACCAAGCGACAGGCTGCCTATAAAAACGGTTAAAATTAATCGTTGTCCGGCGTTAGCACCAATCAGTGTTCTTGACCAGGAAAGCATGACCAGACTCGACTTAGATAAACGAAAAATTAATCAAAACTTTATTACCCTCGGCGAATACAAAGAAGCGTTTAATAAAAAATTAGAACAAGTTGTTACAATCCTAGATAAAAAACAAACTAAGCGGCAGTCAGTAAAACGGCAGTTTAATCCAAGTGTAGACGCCCAGCTATACGACAAATTCGTACCGAAGTCGGATCAAGCTAAGTTTGACAGAGCCAGATTGCTTGCTCTAAAGACCCAGCTAGATATACCCGAGTTTGAGGATAATAGATTAACCGAGCTATTTAAGCTTTACCGTGCACGGAATTACCCATCACTGATTGACGGCCATGAACGCGCTTGGTGGAAGAAGCAGATTCAAAACAAACTATTTAATGAAGATAATGAGCATCAATCGAAATATAAGCAGTACTTAGAAAGATTATCGCTACTAAAACGGGACTTTAAAGACAATAAATCAAAGATCAAGATAATTGAAGAGTTAGAGACTTATGCCCAGACTATTGCTGACGAATATGGAACTGATTAGCTGGTAGGACTTTTCTGGTAAGAACTACTACCGACAATTTATGAAGCTTATTTAGGTGGTTTGCAAAAATAATGATTGAGCCAACCGCCAAACAAGCAAAGAATATAAACCAAACAAAAAAGTTAATTTGGATATCTGTGCCCGGAATGAGGCCCAAAACAATAAATGTCTGCATTCTCTAACCCCTATTAAAAACTTCAATTACATATTCCTTGTAAATAGCAAGGATGTACTTAAGCGCATTGTAACAAATAATAGACATAGTGTCAATACCATTGCAGAGTAAGCTTAAGCGTTTGTTATCTTGCTTTTTATGGCCTAGGGACTCGATTAAAATCAATTTTTCATGTATAATCAGCAGCTAAATTAGGAGATCAGAGTTGGCAGACGAGATTGTAGTAAAGGGAGCTCGGGAACATAACCTCAAGAATATTGATGTTACTATTCCGAGGAATAAACTAGTCGTTATTACTGGGCTTAGTGGGTCTGGTAAGTCTTCGCTTGCCTTTGATACTATCTATGCTGAAGGGCAGAGACGCTATGTTGAGTCTTTAAGTTCTTACGCCAGACAGTTCCTTGGTGTTATGGAAAAACCAGACGTTGATCAGATTGACGGATTAAGTCCAGCAATTAGCATCGACCAAAAATCTACCAGTCGAAATCCAAGATCGACTGTAGCGACTGTAACCGAGATCTATGACTACTTAAGACTCTTATACGCCCGAATCGGTGTACCACACTGCCCAATCGATGGTTCGGTAGTTGAGAGACAGACTATTACTGGGATCATCGACCAGGTTGTTAAGGCATATAACGACAAGCGAATCATTGTACTAGCACCAATCGTTATAGATAAAAAGGGTGCTTTTGAGCATATCCCTGAACAGTACCTTCGAGCTGGGTTCGCAAGGGCCAGAGTTGACGATGTAATTTATGCTCTCGATGAATTTCCTGAGCTAGATAAAAACTATCGACATAAAATCGAAATAGTAGTTGACCGATTAGTAAATAACGAAGAAAGTCGTACCCGGCTTGTTCAATCAGTCGAGCAATCACTAGAGATTGCCGATGGAAAAGTACAGATACTGGCTCCTGACGAAAATAAGTTCGATACCTATAGCTTGCTTTATGCTTGCGCCCAGCATCCAGAAGTGACAATCCCCGAGCTTGAACCACGAACCTTTAGTTTTAACTCGCCGCACGGTGCTTGCCCAGTTTGTACCGGGCTGGGCTCAAGACTTGAAGTCGACCCAGAGTTAGTTATACCAAACGGCCGGCTAACAATAGCTGAAGGTGCAATTAGGCCATATAACCGGATTAACGTAGATAACTGGCATATGAAAAAACTGCAAGCCGTGGCCGACAAATACAACTTTAGCTTGCACGTTCCAACTGCTGAGCTAAGCGACGATAACCTAGATAAGATCCTATATGGTACTGGTGAGCAAGTATTTAGTATTGCCCTCGGTTCAGGCAGATCGTTTGAAACTACTTATGAAGGAGTTGTTCCCAACCTCGAACGACGCCATAAGGAAACAGATAGTGACTTTATTCGTCGTGATATCGAAAGATTTATGCAAGAAAAACCATGTCATGCCTGTCATGGGCAGCGACTAAAGCCTGAGGTTTTAGCAATTACTTTAAGCGACCAATCAATTATGGATATTTGCAATTTATCTATTGACGATGCACTCGAATGGTTCAATAAGCTGAAGCTCAGCACTAACGATGCGATGATTGCTAAACTTATCTTGAAAGAAGTAATAGCCAGGCTTAGTTTTCTAAATGACGTCGGCTTAAATTACCTCAGTCTACTTAGAGCCGCGACTACACTCAGTGGTGGCGAGGCGCAACGTATTCGTCTAGCTACCCAAATCGGTTCTGGGCTAATGGGAGTTTTATATGTTCTAGACGAGCCATCGATCGGCTTGCATCAAAGAGACAACGCCAGGCTCATAAACACCCTTAAGCATCTCAGAGAACTCGGTAATACAGTCATTGTTGTTGAGCACGACGAGGAAACAATTCGAACCGCCGATTACCTTGTAGACATAGGACCTGGTGCCGGAATACACGGCGGGGAAGTCATTGCAGCCGGGACACCGAGCGAAGTGGAAAAGAATAAGAATAGCCTTACGGCTCAATACTTAGTCGGTACAAAATCGATTGCTACTCCAAAGAAACGTCGCAAAGGTAACGGTAAGTTTATTGTAATAAAAGGTGCTAAAGAAAATAATCTTAAGAATCTAACCGTTGAAATACCGCTTGGTGAACTAGTCGTTGTTAGTGGCGTATCAGGATCAGGTAAATCGAGCCTAATAAACGATATCTTAGCCAAAGAATTACTAGCAAGATTACATCGAGCTAATACAGTACCTGGGCGCCACGATGAGATTGAAGGAATAAAAAACTTAGATAAAGCGATCATAATTGACCAGTCGCCAATTGGCCGAACACCTCGGTCAAATCCGGCAACTTATACTGGGCTATTTACGCCGATTCGAGAATTATTCGCTAGTATGCCGGAAGCTAAGCTTAGGGGCTATAATGCTGGTCGATTTAGTTTTAATGTCAAAGGCGGAAGGTGTGAAAACTGTCATGGTGATGGAATTATTAAGATTGAGATGCACTTCTTACCAGATGTTTACGTTCCTTGTGAAGTTTGCCATGGAAAAAGATATAATCGAGAAGCCCTTGAGATTCACTACAAGGGGAAGACAATCAGTGATGTACTAGAAATGACTACCGAACAGTCACTTGAATTCTTTATAAACATTCCAAGTATTGCCCGTAAACTCCAAACCTTAGTCGATGTCGGCTTAGGTTATATAACTCTTGGTCAACCGGCAACGACACTCAGCGGTGGAGAAGCCCAGCGAGTTAAATTGGCAACCGAGCTATCACGTCGACCAACCGGAAGAACTCTTTATATTCTCGATGAACCGACCACAGGGCTACACATGGAAGATGTCAGTAAACTGTTAGGCGTACTGCACGCTCTTGTCGATAGCGGTAACAGCATGGTCGTTATTGAACATAACCTAGATGTTATTAAAAATGCTGATTATCTAATCGACATTGGACCTGACGGAGGCGCCGCTGGTGGTCAAATCATTGCTAAAGGAACTCCCGAGCAAGTAGCCAAAGTTAGCAGTAGCTATACCGGTAACTATCTCGCAAAGATGCTTAGCTAGTCGTCATTTTTAGATGCTTTAGCTTTTCTTTGCTTAAGGTATCTTTTTGTAACATGGTAGAGGGTAGGTGCAGCCGATGCAATGACCACAAGCGCCACAACAAATAGGATATAGTGATCAATATTTGGGATCTTACTACCGATGTAATATCCGAGTAGGGTGACTATAATGGCCCAAGATATGTCACCTACCGCGTCATAAAGCAAGAATTTTGAGTATGGCATCTTGGAAATTCCAGCAAGAGGTGGGGCAAAGGTTCTAACAACTGGTAGATAGTGAGCAATTAGCATAGTTTTTGAACCGTGTTTGTCGTAAAACTTCTCAGCTTTTTCTACGTGTTTTGGATCAAACAATAGGCTATTTTCTTTTTTAAACAGGCTTCTTCCATAGCGCCTTCCCAGGAAAAATGAAGTACTATCTCCGGCAATCGCCGCCACTGCCGCCACAATAATAACTGCTTCAATCGAGAATTTTCCTTGGTGAGCAAAAATACCGGCCGCAATAAGTAGTGTATCCCCAGGCAAAAAGAAGCCCAAAAAAAGTCCTACTTCAGCGAATAAGAACAAACCTAGTAGCAGTAGACCTCCGGACTGAACGATATGGGTAGCATTTAACATAAGATTTAATTAATAGCTTAACCTTTAACTAGTACTAATGTCTAGTCGATAAATCTGCTATAATATGTTTAAAGAAATTTAAGTTGTCTAAAAGTTAACTAGGAGTTATTAATTCATGTCCCAAGATCTAATTACCATTGAGCTAGAGCCAAGAGAGATACTTGGTAAGTCAGTTAAGCATCTGCGTACTAGCGGTAAAACTCCTGCCGTAATCCACAATCACGGTAAGGATTCTATAATTGTCCAAGGCGATAGCATCGCTATGCTAAAAGTTTACCGCCAAGCTGGTAAGCACCATACTATTGATGTTACTACTAGCGGTAAAACTTATACTACGCTAATCAAGACCGCCGAGTTTGAGCCCAGAAAGCAGCAACTAACGCATATTGTCTTCAATGCTGTATCAGCTAACCAAAAAGTTGAAGCCGAGATACCAATCCATCCTAAGTATGACGAAGGTAATGAGTCTAGCCCTGCCGAACGATCTGGCTTAATGGTTCTATCCAACTTGGACCAAATCAAGGTTGAATCTATACCAAGTAAACTGCCTGACGTAATTTACTTTAACGCTGAAAAGCTTGTTGAAGTCGGAGACCACGTCATGGTAAGCGATCTAATCCTACCTGAAGGTGTTGAAGTTAAAGAAGATGCCAACCAGACAATCGCTAGCGTCTTTGAACCTAGCGCGGTTGCTGCAGCTAACGATGCTGCAGGTGGAGCTGCCGAAGAAGTCGAGGAAGAAGCTGCAGAAGCTACTGAGGACGGGGAAGCCACAGAGGAAGCTAAGACTGAAGAAGCTACTACAGCTAAAGAATAGCTTAGTCTTCTAGGAAGCCACCTGATTGGTGAGCCCACAGTTTGGCATAGGTACCACTTTTTTCAAGAAGCTGTTTGTGGCTACCTTGTTCAATTATTTGACCATCACTCAAGACAATAATTCTATCCATTTTCTGAATCGTACTTAAACGGTGGGCAATGACTATGGTAGTTCGGCCTTTCATTAGTTTCCAAAGCGCGTCTTGAATTAAGACTTCACTTTCTGAATCTAGAGCCGATGTCGCTTCATCGAGTAGCAGAACAGGAGCCTGTTTAAGGACTGCCCTGGCAATAGCAATTCGTTGGCGTTGGCCGCCACTAAGTTTTACACCACGCTCGCCAACCAGGGTATAGTATTTCTTTTGCAACATTGAAATAAACTCATTGGCATTAGCCTGGGTCGCAGCCTGAACTACCTTCGCATCACTGGCCGATGGATCACCATATGCTATATTCTCGCGAATAGTTCTATGAAACAGCTGTGGCTCCTGAGGGACATAGGCAATAAGACTATGTAAATCATTTTGGGTGACATTAGCTATATTCTGACCACCAATAAGTATTTCACCCTCATCAAGATCAGAGAAGCGCATCAGCAGCCTAGTAAAAGTGGTTTTACCAGCACCGGAATGACCAACTAGGCCAATCTTCTCGCCTTCTTTAATTTTCAAATTAAAGTCTTTGAATATATTGTCGTCCGAGCCATTATGAGTAAAGCTAACATTTTTAAACTCAATTGAGCCACCGTTAACCGCTAGTTTTTCAGGCTTAACCGGGTCTTTTACATCCGTTTCAACACCCATAATAGCAACCATTTCAGTGGCATCACCAAATGCTCGACTATAGCTTCTGAGGGAGTTATTGCTGAAGGTAAATAGCTGCTGTATTATCCCAGCCGTGTAGTTGAAAATTAGAAAAGCAGTCGCTAGGTTAGCATTGAATGTGACGACGCTAACTATTGCTACGACAAGCGAGGCTATGGTTAAAATCCCAGCAGCGCCACTAAAAAATAACTGTTGGTATTGGAAGGCCCAATACATCTTTATTAACCAGGAATATGTTTTATTGGTAACTTTCTTGAATCTAGAATTTTCGTAATTGTCTCCAGAAAAGCTCTTGATCGCTGAAATGTTACCTAGCGCATCGGCCAGCATACCGGTTTGATCGCTTTCAGAAGCTGCAGTTTTAGCACCAAGATGCCTAATTTTCTTAGTGACTGTGAAAGAACTAATAACATAGAACAGACTGCCTATTAATAGTACAACCACATAACCTGATGATCGACTCCACATGATGATGCTTACGAATATGACACCAAAGAACAGGGGCATTACCTGGAATAGCGTCGTATCGGTGATTCGAATATATGCCGACAGTACCTTACTGTTTCTCGAAACTAGGCTACCGGCAAATTCATTGGCATGGAAATCGGTGCTCTGGCCAACTAAGTGCTGGAACACGTCTTGAGCTATTGAACGCTCCATATTGCCTTCAAGTCGCCAATAGAAGTAGTCAAATATTCGCCAAAGTACCATGCTGGAGAAAAGAATGACTACTCCATACAAAACAATCAGGCTGCCAAAACTATGCCAAACTTGATGCTTAACATAGTCATGTATAGAAAGCCTATTTAGTACGACTGCTAGAATTAGCGGTGGTATATAGTTGGCAACCAGCGTAATAATTGGCAACAGTGTAAGCGTGCCAATAGCTAGAACCTTGAATTTCTTCAAGTGCTTATAGTAGTATTTCAGGATGTTTAGGGCGTTATCCATGGTGAGCCGTCTCCTTATTCATAAACGGCGAGGTAATTGGTATTACGGTAACTTTAAATATTTTTGGAATCGAACTTTTTATTCTAAAAGAGTTAGCTATTTTGGCCGGGAAAGCCAACATAGTAACTAAAGAACTGATTAGGGTCTATCATAATTTTTTGGCCGTCTCCGTTATCTTAATAAATTACAATGATCTATTAAGTTGCTAATGTTATGACATATATCGTACAATAGAGTGTAACTTATTGCAATTCAATCTTAATTTAAAAAATTCGTAAGTAGAAAAAAAGCACTATGGAAGGTTTACCTTTTGATTTCGGTAATGAAGAAGACTCTGATGACTCTGAAGATAAAAAGGACTCAAAGAGTAAGTCTAATTCTAGCAAAATCACGCTAGGTAAAGAGATCATAGACCTATTGGCTGCGGCACCAAAAAAAATTGAAGCAAAAACCGACGACGATGAACTAACAGGAGAGCTACTCGGTACTGACAATAATCCAGAGCTTGACACCGAGGCCCCAGTTGAGCATCTCAGCTCAGTTGAATCTGAGGCTATCAGTCAGACACTTGCCACTGAACGGTTAAGTGATCTACACGCCGAAGCGGTCGGTGAGATAGCGGCGGATGACGATGCCGTAGAGGGATTTTTGGAAAACGTCGAAATAACTGGCGAGTTAGATGAATCATTTGATTTGGCATTAAGTGAAATTGGTATCGACCCGGAGTCTTACGAGGCCCCACCCCTAGATGAAGTCGAAGAGATAACCGTGCCGCAGCCTACTACTGAGCAGCCAATTCCAATTGCGCCGGCTGATGTCATCCAAATACACCAAAAAGAAACAGTCACAACTACTGATACAGAGACGAGAAGCGAACAGCCTACCGAGGAAGAACGCAGAGCTTACCACCCTTCACTACTGAGAAGATCTGCCGAGCGATCAGACAAGGCAAAGTCTCCGCTAGATAATATAGTCGACTATCTTGTCAGTCGTAGGGAACCAAGAATTAAAAAACCGAAAGACATTGAGCCGGTTAGAGAACGCTTAGAAAAAGAAGTGATTGAACTAAAGATCCAGCTGCAAAACAAGGAATCACAAATTAGAAGAGTCGTTAAAACCAAAGCAAAAGCAGAGGTCTTTAGGGCTCCAGCAAAAGTATCGGCTCGTGAGGCAAGGCGAGAATCACAAGAGACTATTAAGCGAAATATTGAAAAAGCTGCTGAAGAAACTAATATCCAGCCAGAATTATCTAATCTGAAAGCTCAGACTATGACTCGATTAGAGTTACTAAGTTTGGCAACAAAGATTGATATTGATGGTACTAACCTAAGACAGGTTTATGAGTCGCATCTACTAGGAGAGCTTGGTCTAAGAAGGGTAATCGCTATCTATCTAAGAGGCGGTAACGTTAAACGCAGTCTAAGACGAGAACTTGTTGAACGGGAAATTGACTTTGAAAGAGACCCTAGCCTACGTGACCAGGCTTCATATACCCCAATATCAACGGCGACAGCTAGCATTGAACAGCTGCTTGAAAAATCAGGTATCAATTGGTCTGACCAAGAATCTGAGGAGCAACCTGACGATATTGATATATCGAATATCGTCGACACTAAACCCAAGGAGACAAAGAAGCCTAGAACCGTCAAGAAAATTAGCGATCTATTACTGCTCGGGCTTATCTTAATTCTAGTAGTAATTATTCTCGCGTTACTGATCAATAGATAGTAAAATAGGTGAACTATATGAGGAAGATAATACTATTTTATAAATTCGTCCCAATTGCTGATCCGCAGTCAGTGATGATGTGGCAGAAATCGTTGGCTTCAAACCTAAACCTAAAAGGTCGGATAGTTATTTCGTCTCATGGCATTAACGGTACGCTTGGTGGTGAAATGGATGACCTAAAATCTTATGTCAAACAAAACAAACTATATAAACCATTTAAAAACACCGAATATAAATGGAGTATGGCTGACGATAAGGATGAATTTCCCAAGCTTTCGATAAAGGTTAGAGAAGAGGTCGTTACTTTTAAAGCGGCCGATGAGTTAAAGGTAGATGAAAAGGGTGTAGTTGGCGGTGGCAAGCACTTAAAACCGGATCAGCTACACCAACTAGTCAGAGAGAAGGGTGATGATGTTGTTTTCTTTGATGGCAGAAGCCTCTATGAAGCAAAGATTGGTAAATTCAAAAACGCAATCACGCCAAACGTTAGGACTGCAAAAGACTTTGTGCCAATCATTGAAAGTGGAGTTTACGATAATCTCAAAGATAGGCCAGTAGTAACCTACTGTACTGGTGGTATACGCTGCGAAATTCTGAGCACGTTAATGATCAATCGTGGCTTCAATGAGGTTTATCAGATGGATGGCGGGATTGTTAAGTACGGCGAGAAGTTTGGCGATCAAGGCCTCTGGGAGGGTTCACTCTACGTTTTTGATGGCAGAATGGGCATTAAATTTAGTGATGACTCAAAAGATATTGGTGACTGCGTTCATTGTGGTGATAAAACTAGTAACTATGAAAACTGCTCAAATGTTGCCTGTAACGACCTAATTCTAATTTGTCCAAACTGCATCCAAGAAACCTATTGCCTCAAGTGCACCAATTCATTAGTTGACACAAAATAAGCCGTTTGAGTACCACTAACCAATGATCCTTATCTGATCTAGAGTAAAATAGACTAATGACTTCAGAGTTTAGCGACAAGTTAAAACAACTACCCACCTCGCCGGGGGTTTACTTTCATAAGTCGGCCAGCGGTGAAATTATTTATGTCGGTAAAGCGGCGGTTCTTAAAAATAGAGTGCGCCAGTATTTCCAAAAATCTCGTACCCGGGATCCAAAAACCGAAGCTTTAGTAAGCGAAATTGCCGATACTGACTGGATGATCGTCGATAGCGAAATCGAAGCCCTATTTTTAGAGGCTGAAATGATTCGCCGCTATATGCCGCGCTACAATATTTTATTGAGAGACGATAAGTCACTGGTATATATCCGTATAGATTATGATAATGATTACCCAACAGTATCGACTACTAGAAGACCGCTTGACGATAAGTCTAAGTACTTTGGCCCATACTTGAGTGCCTACAGTGTTAATCAAGCACTAAAGAGTCTGCGCCGAGTCTTTCCATTTGCGACTAAAAAAATGGTCGGCCAAAAAAGAGCAACTTTGCACTATCATCTTGGGCTTGACCCTGGGTTAGAAGAAGGGCGGACTAGCCTAAAAGACTATCGAGCTAATCTACGAAAATTAATGGCCATTATTTCTGGCAAACGCCTGCAAATTGAGAAAGAGATCAAACGAGATATGAAAAAAGCGGCCGTGAAACAAGACTTTGAGCTTGCGGCTAGACTGAGAAACCAATTGCACAGCCTTCAGAACCTAAACAAGCAAGTAATCTTCAGCGATAAAGAATTCCTAGACATTTCTAAAGACCATGCACTAAATGAGCTTGTCGACCTACTTAACTTAAACAGTTTTCCTAGACGGATTGAAGGCTACGATATTAGCCATATGCAGGGGACTGATGTTGTTGCCAGCATGGTTGTCTTTACCAACGGTATTAGCGAGAAAGCGGCTTACCGCAAATTTAAAACAAAAATAGATAAAAACGATGACTTCTATAACATGCGTGAGACCATTCAGAGACGACTTAAGCCCGCTAACGTTAAATCTTGGGGAAAACCGAGCCTTATGCTGATAGACGGCGGTAAAGGCCAGCTAGATGCGGCCTTGAAGGCCAGAGCGGCTAGCGAATACCAGGATATTCCGTTTATTGGGCTCGCTAAGCGTGAGGAACAGATAGTTATCTCCAAACAAAGATCACTTGTAAAACTCAATCTAGACGTACTGTACAAACTCGGTGGCTTTGTTACCGAAAGTGAGGATTTCCAGCTAGTTAATATTCCTCACTCAACAAATCTAATTAAGCTACTGCAACGAATTCGAGATGAGAGTCATCGCTTTGCCGTTAGTTACCACTCAGTATTGAAAGTTAAGCGTCAGACCAGTTCAATCCTTGACGACGTACCAGGTATCGGACCAGCTAGTCGTAAATCTCTTCTCAAAAAGTTTGGCTCAGTCAAAGGCATAAAAGAGGCATCGGATCAGCAGATTGCTGAGCTCTTAGGCCCTGCAAAGACGGTGAAGCTTAGGCAGTATCTTAACTAACGGCCAGGCAGCGAACTAGCGTTTACATCATTTGGGTAGTAGTTGGCATTTACCGCTTTAGCGATATATATAATGCGAAGAGTTATACGCTGGCAAGTATTTATAAAGAAAATCGGTATAATAATTAATTAATGATGGACAAAGACCTCACAAAAGACTTTTTTGCGCTAAATAGGCGTAATCTTCAGAAAAGTATTAAGTCAAAACTAATCGTTGTATCTGCCAACGGTCTAATTCAAAAAAGTCTGGATGCAGCTTATCCATTCAAGCAGGATACAAATTTTTGGTATTTAACAGGCATAAATACACCAGACATAGTTTTAGTAATTAATGAAGACGAAGAATTCCTGATAGTCCCGAAGTTAAATAGTGCTCGCCAAGCGTTTGACGGTTCAATCGATGTTACAAGGCTAACTAAGCAATCCGGGATCACCAAGATAGTCGATCAAAAAGAAGGTTGGGACAGAATAAAGAATGAAGTAGCAAAGCACAAAAAGCTGGCTACATTACTCCCCGCACCGGTGCGCATCAAGCAGCTAGATTTATTTACCCAGCCATCTAGGCGGGCTCTTGTAAGTAAAGTTAAACGTTTAGCCCCTTACGTTACTTTAGAGGATCTTAGGCCAGTAATTACTAACATGAGGGTCATAAAACAACCTATAGAACTAGACCTAATCCAAAAGGCGATTGATATTACTAATCAAACGCTTACCGATGTTCTTTCGGCAGACAAGCTTGCTTCGTATAAGAACACTTATGAAATAGAAGCCGCCATCAGTCTGGGCTTTCGAAGCCAGGGCGCCAGTGGCCATGGGTTCGATCCAATAGTTGCTAGCGGCAAAAGTGCCACCATACTTCATTATCATGAACACGACCAAAAAATGAAGAAAGGTGAACTTATTGTGGTCGATGTAGGAGCCGATTACTCTTTTTACAGCGCAGATATTTCTAGAACAATTAGCTATGGCCAACCAACTGGTCGCCAAATGGCAGTATATAACTCCGTAAAATACGTTCAGTCAGAAGGTTTCAAGCTGATCAAAAGCGGTGTTCTTATGAAAGATTTTGAAAAACAAATCGAGAACTTAATCGGTCAAGAGCTAATTAAGCTAGGACTTATTAAAAAACTAGACCACGACCTCATCAGACATTACTACCCACACTCTTGCTCACATTCACTGGGGATAGATCCACATGATCCAGCAGACTATACTAAACCGCTAGTTCCGGGCATGGTAATGGCTGTCGAGCCAGGCATATATATCCCAGAGGAATCAATCGGCGTCAGAATTGAAGACGACGTCTTAATACAAGCCAGTCAGTCGATCGTCTTAAGTAGCTCATTGCCAACGATGCTAACGCTTAAATAACAGATGAGCGTGGTACAATTTTAGCCAAATGAACTATCAACTTAACAGGTTTTTAACGAGATGGTTGGTATGTAGCCTGGGACTTTGGATTGCTACTGGCTTCTTAAGTAGCGACATCACCTATCAGAATCGCTTAGTCGATACTATTATCGCCGGATTATTCCTAGCAATTATTAATATCCTATTAAAGCCGATCCTAATACTATTATCGCTTCCTGCCATTGTCTACACCCTGGGGTTATTCATGGTAATCATCAACGGACTTACCGTTTTTATAGTTAGTAAACTCTATACACCACTACACATAACTAATTTTTGGGCAGCAGTATTTGCTGGTATGGTCATCGGCCTGGTAAACTATCTAGTAACAACCATATTGGAGTCGAGAGACACATGAGCATATTTAATTACATTACTATCGGGTCAACCATATTACTGACACTGCTTATTCTAGTTCAGACTAGAGGCGCATCACTTGGTGCTGGTCTTGGCGGAGCAGGAGAGGTAAATACTACCAGACGAGGAACAGATAAGACAATTTTCCAGATTACCATCGTTACGGCAATAGTATTCGCACTATCCTTATTACTTGGTGAAATTCGGAGATAGCCTAAATACTCAGGGAGGGTGTTAATTAGCAATGGCGATGCGACTGCGTTTGATTAGGCTTAGATTAAGGCGCCGACTACATCTTGGTCAGAGACAAGTTGAAGACCTTTCCCAACAAGCTGAACAAAATATCGACAAGCACTTATTTAGGCGATTTGACCGCCTATACAAGGTTCGCCGATTCGTTATTGGCTGGCTTTGCCTGATGGTTATATTAGTAGTTGGTGTCTCAATCCAGACATATTTACTGAGTGGCTATTTTCAGAAACTTGAACCAGTACCCGGAGGTATATATAACGAAGGCGTAGTCGGCACGTTTACTACAGCAAATCCTCTATACGCCACTAATGATGTAGATAGCACGGTGTCGCATCTAGTGTTCGCCAGCCTACTTGACTACAATAGTCAAAATCAACTCGTTGGACAGCTAGCAAGCAGCTACCGAGTTGACTCTAAAGGCACTACCTATACCATTGTGCTAAAGCCACACTTGACCTGGCAAGACGGTCAGCCATTAACGGCCAATGACGTTGCTTTTACTTATCACCTAATCGAAAACCCAGACACTCAGTCTCCGCTAATCTCTGCGTGGCAAGGCATTACTGTAACTGCAACCAGTCCAACAACGGTGACGTTTAAGCTGACAACCCCTCTAGCGTCATTCCCCTCAGATTTAACAAATGGTATTGTGCCAGAGCATTTACTGCAAAATGTTCCAGCAAACGAATTACGTTCAGCAAACTTTAATACTGTCGATCCAGTAGGTGCCGGTCCTTTTAAGTGGCAAACTATTGCCGTCAGCGGCAACGACCCAACCAATGCCGAAGAGCAAATATCACTAGTACCTTTTAGCGCATATGTCGACGGCTCACCTAAACTACAAGATTTTGTAGTTCATGCATATGCAAGCTCAGATCAATTAACTAAAGACTTTACGGCCGGACAACTAACTGGGGCCGAGGGGTTAAATGTGGTAACGCCAAAAGTTAAAGCAGTCCCTTCGTTAATAGTTCATAACCTCATATTAACTGCCGGCGTATATTCATTCTTTAAAACTTCAGCCGGCGTATTAGCTGATCAAAATGTTAGAACAGCTCTGGTCGAAGCAGCTGATACAGACAAGATAATCTCAAACCTTGGTTATAAAACCACAGCCGTTAACGAGCCACTACTAGAAGGGCAGTTGGGCTACAATCCAGCCTACAAGCAGCCATCATATAGTCCGGCTTCGACTAAGGCACTATTAGCTCAAAATGGTTGGGCTGTAGGAGCAAATGGCATAAGATCAAAAGCCGGCCAAAAGCTTAGCTTTACGTTGACCGTAGATAATAACCCGGAGTACCTAAAAGATGCTGCTCAGTTACAGGCATATTGGAGAAAAGTTGGTGCTAATGTAACAATCCAAACATTGGCAGATTCAGATTTTTCTTCAGCTCTGCAAAATCATGATTATGATGCCATTCTCTACGGTATTTCAATCGGCAATGACCCAGATGTGTTTGTCTACTGGGATAGTTCTCAGGCTGACATTAGGTCTGCTAGTAGGCTAAACCTATCTGAATTTAAGAGTACGATCGCTGACGAATCGCTAGAAGAGGGTAGGACTCGTCTCGACTCGCAGCTTAGAGTTTTAAAGTATCAGCCATTCTTGAAGGTATGGCAGCAACAGCTACCAGCACTAGGCTTGTATCAACCAAGACTACTTTATCTAACTAACGGCCAAGTCTATGGCCTAGATTCAACAACTGTTAACACTAACTCCGATCGATTTGCTAATGTCCAGAACTGGGAAATTAACGAGGCTAAAGTAACTTACAAGTAATCTTCTTTTTCGACCATAAGCTTTAGGGCCCTTTGAAATAGAAATCTATGTGAACCCGAAAGGTGAGTATCTGCGACAGTACTTGTCGGGAACCAACCTACGTCTTTGACTTCAGAGTAATCAATCGGCTCCGTTACCTCGACCATTTCCTCGGGCTCAATTAAATAAGCCGTGGTCTCGGTCCAGGCATTTGCCGTAGACCTAATGTCAGCTATTGGCCCGCTATAAACCTCTTGGGAAGAAACTATCTCGGGAGTATAAACTCTTCCGGTCTCTTCCTTAGCCTCTCTAAGAGCGGCTAGCAGAGGAAGTTCAAGGCTTCCATCAGCATGAACGTTAATAAAACCACCGGGTAGTGCCCAGCAATCATTATCTGCACGTAGAATAAGCAGTAGTTGATCTTCAAAAATCACTATTGGGTCTGCTGTATAATTTGGTCCCCAGTTTCTAAAGAATCCCCGTCCTGTAACTACACCAATTCTTGGATCAGAAAACATCCTCCAAAACCAAGGGTGCAATGGTCTTCCACTGCTGTCGAGCTCAAACCCATCCGAAGCCAACATTTGCTGCTGCTCATCTGAGGGACTAGATTCTGAGCCAGGTCTGTTTGGATGCGAGTCGATTGTCCATCGATCGTCCTTAGGTATAACTAGCCGGCCGTTTTCATCTCTATACAGTGCCAAGTCGGTTGCCCTGAGACGATCTTCATAAGATGGGTATCCAGAGTAGGTTAGTTGGTCCAGATTAGATCCAAAATAATCTAGCTGCAAATCAGAGTCGTCGATAATAGTATGGTTTTCATACTTTTTCATAGTAATGCCTTTCTAGGTCCAGTACTCTAAATATATTTTGGTATCTGGTTATTAATTCCTCGGCACCTAAATGCTTACCTTTGTTATCGCTCAACTTAACAAAATCTGCCTGCTCACCAGTAATGGTATCTAGTCCATGAGTGGGCTTCATGACTATGTTTAATGGGTCAACCCCTAGATCATTGGTAAGGGTTGTTCCCCAACCAAAAACGATGTTAATGCGTCCCTTGAACTTCTCGTTAAGCGCTACTATAGCTTCGATGTCTAACCCATCGCTAAAAACAATTGTTTTGGTCAATGGATCGATGTCTAGGTCCCCATAAAAGCCAATTACTTTTTCGGCAAAATCATATGGATCACCTGAGTCGTGTCGAAGGCTTCTCCATTTCGTTGCTTGTTCTGGAGTGAAATCGCTTAGGAAAAAGTCTGAACCAAAGGTGTCGGTTAAGGCGATGGCCAGGTCTTCTCCATAAGTGTCATACCAAATGTCTAGCAGCTTGCCGTGCGAAGCTCTTACGTCTTCACCACGAGCATCAGCAAGTCCGGCAAAGGTCATAAACATCTCATGAGCAAAAGTCCCGATGGGTTTTACATTCAATCGATTAGCTATTTCTATGTTGCTAGTTCCAAGAAAGTTATCAGGACACTCAGCGACTAATCTCTCTGTAACGTATTTATGCCAGCGAAGTGAAAAATGGCGCCTAGTACCGAAGTCAGAGAATTTTATATCGGGGTGCTCTTTTAAGATGTCAATCTTGGCCTGTAGTCGACGTTCTCCTTCATCATAAAGTTCAAAAACATCAATATTATTTTGTCTAATATAGCCCTCAAAGTAAGCTTCATTGACCTCGCTCATGACCACTGTTTCCCAAAAAGTAACCATTGACCAAGGCCCAGTCGTCTCTATAGCCAAGTCATCTATCTCTGGGTCATATGATACCTCTACTTTTGGTAGCTGATTTAAGCTCAGATAATCTATGAATGCATCAGAAAACGTTGGTCTGCCATCAGCTAGTTTTAACCCGGCAAAGTAATCTAGCTCGCTCTGATCAAAACCAAATTCTCGGCGCCAATCTAGCTTTGCCTGCAACTGCTCTGCGTCGACATAGTCAGCAATTCTTTGCTCACCTCGGTTATGGAAAGTGAAAGTAACTTCAGCATCTGGTTCCTGCTCAAAAGCCACTTGGCTCATGGTTGGCTTATAGAAGTCAATTCCAGAAGTTATATGAGCCGACTCCTGCAAGGGGCCAAATTCCACGCTCGGCATTGTCTCTAAAGTGTTCATCACATTTCCTCCACTCTCATAACTTGACCTTCGACTAAATCTCGGCTTGTTATCATCCTTATGCCCTCTGCTGCTATAACTTCCAAAGCTTCTTCACCAGTTGTTTCGTTAACTGGACGCATTGCATCAGTCAGTGCATATACATCGAGAGTTCGATCGCGATCGAATAGATGAGTGGCCAATCTTTGAGCGTCAAGTAAGGTAGCCTTTATGCAATAATCAGTTGCTAAACCACCGATAATTACAGCGACTCTTTCATGCTTAACAGGGGTTATCAAACTCTCTAGATCAACACCACCCATACCCACAGCCATAAAGCCGGAATAGGCATCTTCGTTTACTTTCATACCTTTTTTAAGAACTACATCAGCCTCAGTAACGACTAAACCTGTGCGAAATTCAGCACCCCAGGTTCCGTCAATGCCGTGTTCTGGCCAAGTGGTTCTATAGTCTGGTGGATAACCGAAGTGATCAGTAACCTTAGGGTGCGCCTCTTTAGGGAAGGCAACAAGGCTATTGGGCTGCTGACGAGTCCAGTCTGCAGCAGAATTAAATGGTGGAATAGTTAGGTCCGCATCAGCAACTGGCAAGCTGCCATCAGGGAAGAAGTCATTAACAAAATCTACTCCGACTGTGACAACTTTGTTATATGTTTCTAGGTTTTTCATGATAGTTCTCCTTGTAGTTAATGTACTTAACACACTAAGTACTTACTAAGAAGATTACTCCATAGTTAGTGTCTTGTCAACACTAAATGTCCTAATCGAAGCTTCTAGAGAGAGAAGTTAGTTCTTTTTGATTAAATTCGTATAGTTGGGCAGGCCTATGAGCGCCAAGTTTAACGAACTGTTTAGTTGGCTTAATTAGATCGAATGATAAGTATTTCTTTCTGAAATTACGTTTATCTAGTTGCCTGCCAAAGATTGCCTCGTAGGTCGCCTGAAGTTGAGGCAGAGTAAATAACTCAGGTAGTAGGGCGTAGACAGCATTAGTATAGGTTATCTTAGATGCCAGTCGGTCATGAGCATAGCTAATAATGTTATGGTGATCATAGGCCAGTTCAGGAAGTTGTTTTACTGGGAAAAACTGAGGGCTTTGAGTCGTTTTGCTGTCTTTCGGCTCTAGATTTAAACCGAGCCCCATATAGGTAACGCTAACAGCGTGTCCTCGTGGGTCACGAGCTACTGTATCAAAGGTATATAGTTGCTCAACTAGCTTTAATTTAGCAACCTCTATTCCCGACTTAGCCTTAACTACCCGCGACAGGGCTTCAGTAGTCGTTTCGCCAGCCGCGTTATAGCCACCAGGCAATGCCCATGACCCTTTAAACGGCTCCGCCGCTCTGTTTATCAGGAGAACCATTAATTGTCCGTCAGTTATCTGGAAGATAACACTGTCTACGGTAAGTATTGGTGCAACGTATTCGCCAGTCATAATTTCTAGTATAGCCTAAAACTGACTATTAAATCTCCCATATTGCGGCGTTATATAAGTCTGCCGGCATTCGCCAGTCGCCGCGGGGACTCAAACTAACACTGGCAATTTTAGGACCGTTTGGCATATTTTCACGCTTGAACTGATTAGAGGCAAAGCGGCGTACGAAAAGTCCAAGCCACTTTTTAACTTCATCAGAGCTGTAGGTATCCTCAAAAGTACTACATGCTAAGTAGGCTATTTTTGATGCCGAATCACCCCAGCGAATCACCCGGTTCAAGAAGAAGTCATGAAGTTCATAAGGGCCAATAATATCTTCAGTATTTTGTGAAATGTCCCGATTATTGCCAACAAGTTCAGGTGAATAAAGCGTGCCCAGTATTCGATCGAGTAGTTCTTTCCCGGCCTTATATTCGTCCAAAGTACTTAAGTATTTAACCTCTTCTTTTACCACAGTCTTTGGGATGCCACCGTTTACGTTGTAATGGCTTTGCTGGTCACCATTATATGTACACCAGCCAAGGGCGATTTCGCTCAGGTCGCTAGTTCCAAGGACTATTCCTCCATTTTTATTGGCAAAATTAAACAGCAGGGTAGTTCTAGCTCTAGCCTGAGCATTTTCAAAGGTTATGTCCTGGGTCATGGCATCATGATCAATAGCGAACATATCCATATTTGCCAGTTGGCTTATAGGGATAACCTTATTTGGTATATCTAGCAGTATAGCTAGGGCAGTAGCATTAGATTGTGTATCTTCACTACTAGCGAGGCCAGGCATAGTAATGGTTTGAATTAGGTCTTTAGGCTTAACTCCTAATATCTTTGCTGTTTCGCAGGCAACAAGTAGGGCTAGAGTAGAGTCAAGACCACCACTCAGTCCTAGTACAACCTTCTCAGTCTTAGTTTTCTTTAATCGCATTGCTAAACCATGAGCTTGAATGGCCACGACTTGACCTAGTCGTTCTCGCCTTTTGGCTTCAGATTCTTCCGGCAAGAACGGGTTTCGGTTGACCTTAGAAAATAGATCCGTTTGGCTCCGTTCAACACAGGTTTTTATAACCGTTGCACCGATATAATTAGCCATATGAAGTCGGCGCCTATCATGCTCCAGATGTTCGGTATCTATCTCAGCAATAAGTAATCTGTTACCAGCAAACGGCTTGCTCTCAGCAGCCAGTTTACCATTCGAGCCAATTAGCTGATGCCCGCTCATAACAACTTCAGCGGTTGATTCGCTGACATCCGCCCCGGCATATAGATAGCCGCAAATTAGCCTCCCAGACTGTACTTCAACCAGCTTACGGCGATTACTCGGTTTTCCTATCTGTTCAGGGGAAGCCGACGGATTGGCTACAACAAGAGCGCCATTAAGAGCCAACCAAGTACTGGGCTGTTCGGCAACCCATAAGTCTTCGCAAATCTCGACTCCAACTTTTGTGCCGCCGATTTCAAATAGTAGCTTGGTGCCAAAGGGAACGTCTTGGCCATCTATATTTACTAATCCATTATCCTGATCCCAAGTATCAAACCATCTATCTTCGTAGAACTCGCCATAGGTTGGCAGGTTGGTTTTTGTCACAATGCCTTTGATCTTCCCGTCAGCTAAAACAGCCGCACAGTTATATAGACGATTACCTATATTCATAGGTAATCCGACGACCATTGCACAGTTACGGTCTTCGGTCGACAGTGCAAGTTCAATGAGCCCATTCTTGGCCTGGTTAAGTAGGGAATTCTGGTTAACTAAATCACCCAAAGTGTAGCCAGTTATAGACATTTCAGGGAAGCTAATGAGAGCAACATTCTGATCGGCCGCTTCACCAAATAGTTCTTCGATTCGCTCAACATTAGTTGGTACATCAGCCAGTGCAACCTCAGGGCAGGCAGTAGCTACTCGTATATACGACTCTTCGGGTTTAAAAGATAGTTCCCTTTCCATGATCTTCCCTTTCAGTTAGTGTATAATTTACATTTACTATTACATTATAGTATGTTAACTTAGTAAGTGTCAACAGGACAATAAGTATTATGAAAAGTATTGAAAAATCGCCAGTTATTATTTTCGGCGGAGCTTTTAATCCTCCGACTAGTGCCCATGTAGATATCATTGAGGCCTGTCTATCTCTACCCGGCTTTGATGAACTATGGGTTATGCCATCAGGCGATCGTCGGGATAAACAAATGGATGTTAGCGATGAAGATCGACTAAATATGCTCGGACTCGTTAGGCGTGAAGTATTTGAAGACAATCCAAGGCTAGTTATATCCGATTTTGAACTTAAACTGCCAAGACCTAATCAGACCTATATTACCGTCGGTAAATTGGCCGCTGAACATGCAGATATAGACTTTTGGTTTACTTACGGAGCCGATGCATACGCCAGTATGCCTGAATGGACGCACGGAGTTGAATTACAAGAGAAGCTCCAGATGATTATATTTGGTCGTGGGAGTATAGACATACCAAGCCGCGAGGAGATTATTAAACTAGACGTCGATAGCTGCGATGGCATTAGTTCGAGTCGTGCCAGGGCTAATGTCACTGAAGGACAGCCGCTAGATAATCTAGTTTGTAGTTCTGTGGCAAGATATATTGAGCAAAATAAGCTATACACATAAAAAAATAAATAGTCTTGTCCCCTACTTTGGTTTAATATATCTCTGTTAGCATTAAAGCCAATAAATCAACTTATGCGGATGTGGCGGAATGGTAGACGCGCTAGCTTCAGGAGCTAGTGACCTTTATGGTCGTGGAGGTTCAAGTCCTCTTATCCGCACCACGTACAATTATGATTATTATCTGTCTCTATAATGCTCATGCTTGCCTGAAAAAACGCACTATGCCATTATGTATTTAATCTTAAAAACTCGGAGGTAACAGCATGAGTGATGCAGATGAAAGAATGAGAGTTGCTTTCCTGATTGGAAGCGAGAGCGACAGGTCAGTTCTAGAGGAAAGTGGTGCAGAACAAATGTTACAGAGGATAGGGCTAGATACCTATGTGGGTGTAGCCTCTGCACACCGTGATGACCCTGAACTTACAGAGTGGCTCGATCAGCACACCGACCACGTACAAGCATATGTATGTATTGCGGGACTAGCAAATGCTTTAGCCGGGAAAACCGCTGCTCATATTAATACTGGAAGGTTTGAGCCAAAGCCAATTATTGGAGTGGCGCTTGATGAACATGGCGTAGACCCGATAGCCTATACTGCACCAGGTTTACCTATTCCGCTTTTTGTAGGCGGTAAAAGAGGTATTGAGCAGGCCACATTATTTACGGCCATTATGTTGGGAGCTGCTGATCCCGAAGTCGCCGCCAACACACAAGCTGAACTAATTCGTAGAAAAGAAGCCAAGCCCGTTAATTTACCACCAATACTAGACACAATTGCTCAGGGTAAAACGAAAGAAATACTAGAAGATGTCGCTGGAGACGGGACCAGGGTTCTCATACGAAGTAAAGATGATATTACCGCTGGAGACGGGGAAAGACGAGACGAGCTTGAGGGTAAGGCCGTGATAGCAACTACTACTACGGTCAATGTATTTAGACTCCTTAATGAGGCGGGCATACCAACCCATTTTCTTGGTGATGTAGATGACGTAACCTTTGAAGCCAGAAAGCTTAAAATGATACCACTCGAACTGGTAACACGGAGAATAGCAACTGGTTCATACCTTAAACGAAGCCCAGAGACAGACGAAGGAACAGTATTTGACGATATAGTTTTTGAAGTTTTCGAAAAAGACGATGAAAATCATGATCCGATGGTAGAGTTCGATTTTGACGGCGGTACGTTTAAACGATACGTAGCAAGCAAACCTAAGGATGAAGGCTTAATTAGCGAGGAGCCTCTGGAAGGAAGCCAACTTGAAGGGCTAAGTAGAGCAACTTTAATAGAAATGGAAGTACTTACAAGACAAGTATTTGAAGTACTTGAAGCTGCCTGGGGCAAACAGAAAGTAGCTCTTGTTGATCTAAAGATAGAATTTGGTTTTGACGCAACTACTGGCAAATTAGTCGTTGGTGATGTAATAGACAATGATTCATGGCGTATTTGGCCTGGTGGAGACAAGGCACAAATGAAAGACAAGCAAGTCTATCGTGACCTAGCCGGCGTTGAAGATCCAGGCGCTAAAGCAAAAGAGCTTGGAAAGATCAAAAACAACTATCAATGGGTAGCCACCGCAACTGGGCGTTTTACTGAGCAGTTCTCTTTGAGTCAGTAGATATATAGATAAAGCGCTATATATCTATACAGCATGGTTCAAGCAGCGTCTTGCAATGATTAATACTGGGGCTGTTAACGAAGCCAACTAATATATATAGGGTTGGTTACAGAGAGCCTTGGCGGCTCCACTTAATTCATTTGACCAGTTAACATCTGTATTATCTATTAGCCAGCCGACAATACCAGAAAGTCGTTCAACAATACTAGCTTCTGCTGCACCAACTTATAATAGTAGTGCTTTCTCTTCTATAGAATTCTCCTAGCATCTTTTGGTTAGTTTAAGAAGAGCATTAAAAAAGGTCAATATACTGCAAGAATTAAGCACTCCTTGATTGCAATAAATAGTCGTAATGATTATGCTTAAAATACTATGGATAGCGATAGGAACCCAGATAATAAGCAGTCGAGCAAAAGGCTTATACTACTAACAACCTTGATGCTAGTCGCTTTTTTTGGTCTGGTCTCAGTCTATAACTATTATCAACATAGACACGACAGTCCGCTAAGTTTACAATCAAGAGAAATCGTTATTGTAAAGTTGCCAGTCAATCATAAAGAATAGCCGCAACCGATTCGAGCATAACTAAAAAACACCCTAATAAGAGGCTAGTGTTATAGAAATCAACAAGCACAAACCAACTCTCTTATGTTATTATTTTAGACATAGGTAGTTAAGGGGGAAATACACGAAACTCATGAGTAAGATTGCCCATTATTTGCAGGAACATTTGATTGGCGAAGTAATGACCTCTGTCGATGCTAGAAAATATTTCGCTACAGACGGTAGCTTATTCTCTATACCACCCGCCCTTGTTGTTTATCCTAGGAACGAAAACGACATTAGAAAAACTGCTCGCTTTAGCTGGCAACTTGCGGAGCGTGGACGGGTCATACCAATTACTGCTCGTGGTTCGGGTACAGATACAACAGGAGCGGCACTAGGTAGTGGTTTAATGATAGTATTCCCGGCACATATGAACCGGATACTAGAACTAGATACTAAATCTGGCTCAGTTACAGTCGAGCCTGGGATTAATTTTGGCAAGCTACAACAAACGCTGCAAACTCATGGCAGATTCTTGCCTCCTTATCCGGCAGCTTACGAATACTCAACGGTTGGTGGCGCTGTAGCCAACAATTCAGGCGGTGAAAAGGCGATTAAGTACGGTACGATGCGTGAATACGTCCAAAGTCTGCGTGTTGTTCTTGCCAATGGAGAAGTTATTGAAGTAGAAAGGCTTTCTAAGAGAGAGCTAAGCAAGAAACTAGGCATGACTACTTTTGAGGGAGAAGTTTACCGCGCAATAGACACTCTACTAGAAGAGAACAGAGACCTGTTACCAAGTACTCAACTTGCTGTTACTAAGAATAATGCAGGCTACAACCTGCTAGACATTAAGCGTAAAGATGGATCATTTGATCTTAGCCCGCTATTTATAGGTAGCCAAGGCACGCTAGGTATAATTAGCGAAATTACCCTATCTACTGAAGCGTATAACCCCGAGACTACCCTCATAATGGCCTCGTTTAATAATCTTGACGCATTGCAGCAAGCAGTTACTGCCCTGCGAGCCTCAAAACAATTACCGAGTGCACTAGAGATGGTTAATGACGGGCTGCTAGATGCGGTTCATCAACTAAACCCGAATCAGCTAAAAGACCTAATTCAAATTCCTTTCCCAGAATTTGTGTTATTTGTTGAGTACGACATAGCCAACGATCGCTCACATAAGAAATCGGTAAAACGGGCAACTAAGATCCTCGAAAAATTAGCAACTAACATTCAAGTTGAGACTGACCCTGAGCACCAGCAGAAGATCTGGAAACTGCGACAAGCCTCATCATCATATATTGGCCATAGTGATGGCCAAAACAGAGCTACGCCTATCGTAGAAGACGCTGCTGTAGCACCAGATCGCCTTAATGAGCTAATTGATGGCATCAATGCAATATTTAAGACAATAGGTATTAAGCCAATAGCCATTTGGGGACACGCCGGAGATGGCAATCTACATTTACAGCCACACTTCAACCTATCTCAAGTCGGCGATAGACAAAAGGCCTTCAGACTAATGGATGAATACTACAAAATGGTAATTAAACTTGGTGGCACTATTTCTTCAGACAATAACGATGGTCGACTCCGTGCTCCATACTTAGAGTTGCAATATGGGAGTGAGGTCTACGCCCTACTTCAAAAAGTTAAGCTAATTTTTGATCCATACAACACTCTGAATCCAGGAGTAAAGTTCGGTACATCAATCGACGAAGTAAAGCAGATGATACGTACAGATTTCAGTTTTGGTCATTTCTATGATCACATGCCAAGAAGCTAAAAAAGATATTTGCTGCTGCGGATGAAGCCATTAGTCTTGAAATGCCTAGGTATATATACTGATTGGCTAATAGACAGCTCTTTATTGAACAGTAAATCATACAAAACTACTGGCTGACTTGAGCCATTGCCCATAGGGCTGGTAAGTTTCTGGAGTATTCATCATTTGTTGGACTTTGAAGTTCAACTTCAAGAACTGGCAACCCCAGTTTATCGTTAGCCCAATCCTCAAAGGCGCCTGTTGTTGTGTAATTAAAGAAGTTACCAATTTGAGAAGTCGGTATCGCTCGGTAATTAGATAGTTTAGCGTACTCTGTACCTAAGGCAATCGAGTCACCAGCATCATTAGCTTCAACTATGCCTCCGTGCGAATGTTCTGTAATGGCTAATCTTGGTTTATTGGTCTCATAAAAATTAGCTAAAGCTTGGGATTCAGGTGCAGATAGTGGCGTGGGGCCTCCGCCATTAGTCGGAGCACCGTTGCCTAAAGGCTCAGTAACTTGGGTTTGCCAGTTATTAGCTGGAAAGTTACGGTTTAAATCTATGCCGGCGGCATTAAGTCTAGTGTTTGCTGCATAACCATCGGGGTTAATCTGTGGGATGATAACTAGCGTCCTATATGACGGTATCTTACCGGGATTGGCGTCAACAGCTGGTATCCACTGGGTTAGGAGGTTAGCCGAATTCTGCTCATTACCCTCCATGGCAGCAATATATAGCACCATACTTGGGCCATTTCCAAATTTGTATGCCGTAATTGGTCTACCCAGAACCGAGCTACCGATACTAAATGTTGTGTAGCAATGTGACCGGCTATTGTAGCTATGATTTGAATCGCCTGAAATACCATAATTACTAGCTGCAGACGAGTTAATATTGACGGTTATAGTAGCGCAAACGGGATAAGCTGTGGATGGTGTAATATCTATATCGCTGCCATTTATGGAATAACTGGCTTGCATAGGGCTACCGTTAACGTTTATAGAAGCTATTTTGCTAGGGTCTTGAGATGCTAGCAGAGATTGATCAAAAGACACAACTATAGTTTGGCCAGAGTTAACTCCAAATGATGGTAGATTTATGCCACTGACCACAGGACCACCAGAAGTTGTGAAGCTCAGGTCATAAGCTGAGGCTAAACCGCTTTGGTCGGTAGCCGTTAGATTGGCTATATGTAAATCAATAGTATCTTTTCGTGGCAACACTTCGGCGTAATTAACATTCAAACTAGTCCCACTATATGTTACCGACACAGGTATATTAGTTACTGTACCGCTGCTATTCTTAGCGGTTAAGGTTATGTCTCCAAGACTAGCTATAGGTTTACTTGTAGTTAGGTTTATCTGCTGTGGTTTATCATAGACAACTGTGCCAGAAGCTATCGAACCAGCACTAATATCTGTTGCTGAAATAGTTAGTAGCTTAACGTTAGCCACAACTCCTGCAGATTGGCTATTGAAAAGTCGCTCTAGGGTAACGTTATATTCTGCAGAGTAGGAAAGATTGAGTGGCGCTGGGCTACAGTCTAGTGTTGAGGAGTGTTTAGTGCATGGACTTTTCTCCACATTAGCGATTACTTCGTAGCTAAAAATTTCGTCTGGTGCACTTAGTTTAAAAGCTAATGACTTGTCTACGGGTTCAGCCTTAACTGAAAAGTTAATCTTAGATACGGACGGATAAGCCATAGTTATAATCTTAATTGGCTTACTTACTCCGAATTGTCCAACAATAGACGTAAGCTCTTTTTCCTTGTACGAGGTTTGAGGTAAGGGTGTTTTATTAGCAGTCAGACACAATTGATCGGTCAAGATAGGTATATGGGCAACTGAAACTATGGCATTTCGACTTACATTAAATGTTTTATCTGTATCCGGGCTATTGCTACCCGGCAAGACAGCAAGATTAGTAGAGCAATGTTTTTGGTTAGCAAAGTTAAAACTAACAGTCTGTGGCCAGAAGTTGTACAAGTTAAACAGCACTACTAAAAGCGCTATTGAGCTACCGCCATATAGATATATGGCCTTTCGGTTTTTTGAGGTCCATTTTTTATGATCATTTAAAAAGTTGCTAAATTTAAGTTTTGCATGAGCTCTTTTATATATGTTTAATTTTAGAGAATTACGCGCTATATCTAGTCTGTATTTCTCTAGACCAATAACGTCTAGTAATTTTTGTTGGGAGGAAACAGCATTGCGATATTTAGATTCTAGATCACCATAATTAATATCTGCCGATCTACCGTCGGCATCATTCGTAGCTTGATTATCTATAGTTTTATCAGCTCGTAACTGATTTTTTGACCACATCTGTTTTTTGTCTCTTTTTATTTAGAGGCTATATTAAATAGAATACATGAAGCCAGATCTATTTGGAAGAACTAAAAAAAGACAACGATAATGCTATATATCTATTGTCAACGTCCGTAGTTTACTTATGTCCAATGCTTTGGTGCGCGAGAGAGGACTTGAACCTCCACGCCTTGCGGCAACTGCCCCTCAGACAATCGTGTCTACCATTCCACCACTCGCGCCTAAATGTCTATAATAGTATATCAGCTTGATTGATCGGAACGATAGCCTAAATGTAGTCTGCCAGTAGCTATAAACTTCTATAATATCAATTTATTTGTTACAATTGCTTAGTTATTTAAATGGGTGATTAGCTCAGTTGGCTAGAGCATCTCGTTTACACCGAGAGGGTCGGGGGTTCGAGTCCCTCATCACCCACCAACGATATATCGTGACATATTTTACCCGTTCTAACAGGGGTCAAGTGATGTCCAATCGCTCAACGACCCCATTTGCTCAATTTTTGTCAAATGACCTCTGTAAATAATGGGTTTGAATAAGAAGACGAAGGGTATTTAGGACAATTAAGGACAGTTTTGTAAATATAGATGTCAGAAACGCCAGCCCCCGAACTTGGAGAACCAAGTGCAGACCTGAAAAAAGAGTTCTGCTCTGTTGTTGAAGGAGCCATTCCAGAAGGTGTGGTCGAGGCCTCATTCACACTTGAAGATGGTCGGGTGCTCAGCTTGTCTGTCTCGCCACCAATGGAGGGTGATGAGGGTAGCGGATCCCACAATGCAAGCTTTTCGCAAAAGATTCAAGGTGATGAGGGTGTAATCACTAGGCACGACACATATTACATTGTGTACCAAGACGGTGGTTGTGAAAAGAGTATTGATGTGGTTAAGGAAAGGTCACCCGCGGATCAGGCCTCAATGGATCAGTTGATGGCAAGTGCCAGGACACGCGCACAGGAGCTTGAAGCAATGGGTAAAGAAACATCCGAAGCACGCTCAATTGCGGCACTAGAGTTAGCCGAAAAGCGAGAAGCTGCCCTAGCCGAGACTGGATACGATCCAATTGCATCTCTCAACGATGAAATGTTTGGAAGTCAAAGAGACAAAGAGCTGGGTCTTGACCAGGTATCTGGTGTTGAAATGCAGAGGGTCATGGATAAGATTAGGTCAGCATTGGCGGGGACACAGCGCTAGAAGAAGTTTTGATATTTCATAGGGACGGCCCACAATGTAGATATTGTGAGTTTTGTAACTTCAACTTTGCCAGGATTAGTAGTAGGTGTTATCGTCGCCATTTTTAGTGTGTGGCTCACGGAGAAGTCGTTTCTACGTCGACACTCAAATCTGGTCAATGGCGGAGTAGAAGGACGAACCCAACTTAGCCAGTATGTATGGAGAATTAAGATTGTTAATGAAGGGAAGTATCCGGCCCGAAATGTTCGAGCCGACGTCGAGAAAATTGAGAGCGACGGGATTCCTAGAAAAGAAATAATAGTGTCACCACTAAACTGGATGCACAATCCAACTGATCTATTTACTAGGGATATATACCCAAACCAAACAGCTTATCTTGATGTGTGTATAGCGAACCTAACCCCAAACTATGACGAGAGTTTTAAACTAGCCAATCCTCACGTCGGGAGTCTCGACGAATCCTCCACGATTGGAAAGGGTCTGACTAAGTTGACTATTGGAATGTATCAGGAGAGTGGACAGTTCAAGAAGATGGAAGTTGAAATAGATTGGGGTGGTATGTTAGATGCAAAGAGTATCAAGAAGACCAAGGTTAGCATCAAGAAGTTCAGTTAGGAGATAGACGGCATCGGCGCGACAATAGTCGCGCAACATGAATTCAAAAGAACCAAACAAACCGGAACGAACGATCAGAGCCAGAGGTATCCGAAGAAATCCTCCAGATCTTCGAATGGCAGCCAGAGCCTTCATCGCCCTAGCTCAGGAACTCCCGCCAGACTGGACTCCTCCTACAAAACGTAAGAAGCTTGAATCATCGATATAGATGCTTGCTCAACTAAATAGGAAATCAGATTATTTAAACGTTGTCTAAAAACTATTTAAACCTGTGGATAACTTTTGTATTACAATTAATTTAATATACAATCAAACATAGAAGACTCGCAAACAAAATAATGAAGAAAATTTCCATAAAGCGTAGCTTGAGAACACTACTGTCATTGTTCATCATTGCAATAGTCGCATTCATTGGCGTAAGGTTTATAAACTTTAGCCATGCTCAAACTCCTCCACCGAGTTATACCTGTACCTGGACAGGGAGTGCAGGAGGTCATAATGATTTCAGTGTCGCAGCCAACTGGAGTGGTTGTAATAACGCTGCCCCACTGGCTGGTGATTATGATAACTTGGTCTTTGACAACACAAGCTGGACACAACAATTTACTGCACTTAATGATATACCAGCATTAAACGTTAACAGCATCACACTTCAGGGTACTGGCGCTATTGGGCTGAACATCCTCAGTGGTCCGTTTAATATAGGGGCTGGTGGCTTATCAGTTACAGCAACAGCTCCTAGGGTTGGCCTATTTATATCCCTTACCAATGTCAGGCTAGTAGTTACACTATCGGCGAGCCAAACCTGGCAAACTACGGACTCGGGTAGCATTAACATCAGCAATCCGCTACAGGTTGGTAATTATAACCTTACCACTAATGGTAACGTAAGTCTGGGCTCGGGAGATCTCGAGGGTACAGGAACCTTAATAGTTGATCATACGTCACCTTATGATACTTCAGGAGTTGCTAGTTTAGAGGGCAATCAATCAAATTTCTCTGGCCCAATAATTGTTAAAAGCGGACAGCTTAACGCAGGCTTTTACAATGCAACTGATAACCCATTTGGTTCAGGAAATATCACAGTAGATAATGGGGGCGAAATAAACATAATTGATGATACAGGCACGGGTGTCTCCTCCTATACTCTTCCCAATAATCTATCACTCTCTGGTAGCGGTATAAGTAGCTATCCGCAAGCCGCCATAGAGGCCTGTATTAGTAGATGTACGCCAACACACAGTTCACCAGCTACGCTTATACTATCTGGCACAGTATCTCTAGCTGGTAATACCACTGTAGCTAATTTTAGTTATGAAGCCGTTGCATATCAAGGAAACTTGGCTTATACATTTAGTCATCCAGTTACATATAATGGCTATAGCATATCTGTCGCCACACATGGTAATGCAAGTCTAAGTGTTCCTACTTCCGGTGCTACTAGTAATGCAAGTAAAATCTCAACATCAACAGGAACTAGTGCACATAGCTCATCAGTCTCAAATGGAGGTGCAGGAGCGAAATCAACTACGTCACCGCAGAACCCTACTAGTAATGGATCACAGAATAGTCCAGCCCCAGTAAGTACTTCAATCGCGAACAATAAGGCAACCCTAAAACTCCATCGAACCGTAGCACGATACTCGATCATGATAATACCTATTGCTATTATCATTGCGCTGGTAATTGTCCAGTATTTGCCGTTTTACCCAAAGCGTTACCGCTTTATATCAAGAATAATTGATAGGCTATTCCATAAAAACAATATGTCCGGTCCATCTGGCCCTCAACCACCTTCAACAAACGATACCACCACACCGCCTATGGCACCGACAGTGCAAGCTGAGCCTGTAATAATCCGCCCAACCCAAAATAATCCATAAATATAGTTAAATTTTGTGCTTGCAAATAAGATGCAAAAAAGTAAAACCACTGTTAATTAGATTGAGAAGGGGCAAGATCTATGTATGAACAAGCTAGATCACAAGTAGTTATTTTCGATACCTTTTTTGAGCCAACATATTGAGATGGGGCAATTGAAGGAGCAGAGCATGCGCGTTGGGATCCTTTCGTTTTCAATACTCCTGAACTAGCCTTGGACAAGATCTACGCTAGAACTGGAGCTGCAGTTTCGGGATTAAAGGGAGTGACCACAATACCCGAAGAAATCGGACTAAGGCCTACAGCAAGTTCGGTAATAGTTAGATCTAACGCACTATCTATTCCTCGCGCAATTGTGTCGGACCGTGCAGATGCGTTTGATTATACTAGAAGAGCATCCTTGGATGTTCTAATACCCAATATGGATACAGAGAGTGTCCCACGAAAGGTAGTTTAGTGGCTAGGTGCATCGATCTACATGCAGTTGCCGGGATGAACAGCCACCAGGTGTATAACCAGGGTTATACTCTAGGCCAGGAGAGAGCAGTAAGGGCTATAAGCACTGTGGCACTGCAATCTAGTTAAATGATCAGCCACGCCTGCCTCGCCTCAATCTCAAGATCCCACCAACCTTCGAACAGCGGCCAAGGTAGTCAAACAGAATCATTTAGTTTAGCTGTTTGAGTTTAGGTTAGTATAAAATAGGGCAATGAATAAAACAGTAGTTGTAATAGGTGGCGGTGCCGCTGGAACCTCAGCCGCCGGTTCATTAATGCAACTAGGATATAAAGTTACTATAATCGAAAAGAATGCCCAACTTGGTGGTCGCATAAAAAGCATAAAGGTTGATCAACAATGCTTTGAAATGGGTGCCTGCTTTGTTACGAGCGGCCTATATGCAAATACCCTAAAGTTAATAAAGGCCAATAATCTAAGTAGTGACTTATCTGCTCAGAAAACTAAAACCTTTCTTGTTAAGGATGCCGTAGCATATAGTCCAATCTCGCTTTTTGGCGGCAAGGTATTGTCATTCAAAGCAAAACTTGTGGCTATGAAACAATTCCTAAGTACATTGAGGCATTGGCAAAGATTAAGTTTAAAACGTATGCCAGATGCTGCATTGTTTGATACAAAATCTGTAAGCGAGTCTTTATCCTCAAAGTCAGAGAAGACGCTACTCGATAACATTGTTCAGCCCACACTTAATGGATATCTTTATTGGAAGCCAGAGAATACGTCTCGAGCTATGCTCATGATATTAACTAAATCGGTTCTCCATGCTGGTCGTTCATATAACCTTAAGCATGGCATGCAGCAACTTACAAAAGTAATAGCCAGCGGATGTAGCGTAATTATCGACGCAGAAGTATTAATGGTCGAAGAGCAAGATGATGCTCGCTATAAAATAGTCTACAAAAAAGATGGCATCACAGAGACGATTATAGTAGATGGTGTTGTCTGTGCCACTAGTGCCAGCGTTGTTCCAAGAATAATCAAAAACTTAACTGCCATACAAAAGGAATTTGTATCGAGCATTAAATACTCAAGCGCAGTAGTCGTGGCTAATGTCTATAAGCAGCCAACAGACATGCCGAATTTTCAACACGCATACCCACGGACAGAGTCAGACGTTATATCATCTATCACCTCTCAGACTATCCGGCAGCCAAATGGCAATAACCAAATAGTAAAAGTGTTTAGCTCGGGAGAAAAAGCGCCTGAACTACTTTATAAGACCGATGAAGAAATTAAAGAAATCTTAAAACTGC
>Ga0097691_1000010_pt1 | contig 163529 bp, 153 predicted proteins | sample NGESurdeep072012_8_FD_72858 | JGI IMG/M metagenome (GOLD analysis project Ga0097691, IMG submission 72858) | Arctic peat soil microbial communities from Barrow, Alaska - NGEE Surface sample 210-1 deep-072012 | ecosystem: Environmental > Terrestrial > Soil > Wetlands > Peat ... | reverse complement strand
CGACATGACCACCGGGACGACCGCGGGGTCGTCGCCGCACAGCCCGGCGAGCAGGCCCTTCACCATGCCCCGGTCGACGGCGCACAGCACCGGGTACTGCGATGCGGCGTCGCCGAAGGGGCAGTTGTCGGCCACCACGGCGGTGGTCGCGCCCTGGTCTTCGGCGTGGGCGGCAAACCCGTGCGCGGTCAGGGTGTCGGCGATGGCGTGCATGGCCGTGCGAAGCGAGCGCTGCCCATCGCCCGGCGACATCTGCCCGGCGAGGACCCGCCCGTACTCTTCGCCGACCCGCTCGGCCATGCCCTCGGCCGCCAGAGGCCCGAGCATCTGGAGGGCCTCCTGGAGCAGCAGCACCAGAAGGTCGTCCCGCCGGGTCAGCAGGTCGAGTGTCGGGTCGTTCCCGATCGCACGGAACCGTTTGGACGGCCGACCGGCGCCGTGGCCGGGGGCCCGTTCCATGGTCACCTCGACGTAGCCGCCAGCGGCCAGGCGTTCGAGGTGGTGCCGCGCGACGTTCGGGTGGAGAGAGAAGTGGGCGGCCACCTCGGACGAGGTCGCCCCCGGATTGGATCGGACGAAGAGGTAGATCTCACGTCGGGTCGGGTCACCGAAGGCGGAGGTGACCGCCGTCACCGCCGCGGCGAACTGGCTGTCCGAGTCCGAGGAAGCAACGGCCACGGGGCTGTCCGGGTCGGGCTGCACGTCCCCTAGTGTACCGGTGACGCCGAATTTCCTTCAGGAGAACCCCCATGTCCATCGACGAGTCCCAGGTGTCCGCCGCAGTCGCCCATGTGGACGATCCCGAGCTGCGCCGCCCGCTGGGGGAATTGGGCATGGTCGGCGGAGTCCGCACAAAGCGTCGCAAGGCGACCGTGGAGGTGGCCCTGCCGGTGGCCCACTACCCCCAGGTGGGCGAGTTGACGGCACGGGTGCGAGCCGCGGTCGCCCGGGTCGACGGGGTCGACGAGGTGACCGTCGACACCACCGTCATGGACGAGGAGACACGGGCCCGACTGCGCATGCTGCTCCGGGGCGATGCCGTCGACGGTGGCACGATGCACGCCGCCGACGACGGGCACGACCACGGGCACGGACAGGGGTCGGGCGCCCTCGGCCACGAGGAGGGCCGGCCCAACAAGTTCATGGAGCCCCGGTCGAAGACTCGGATCCTCGGGATCTCGTCGGGCAAGGGCGGTGTCGGCAAGTCCTCGGTGACCGTCAACCTCGCCGTGGCCCTGACCCGTGCCGGTTACGACGTCGGCATCCTCGACGCCGACGTCTACGGGTTCTCGGTCCCGAAAATGCTGGGCATCACCAGCGACCCCCTGATCATCGGCGACCTGGTCGTCCCGCCGACGGCCAACGGGGTGCGGTGCCTGTCGATGGGATTCTTCGTGGCCGACGACACCCCGGTCATCTGGCGGGGCCCGATGTTGCACAAGGCCCTCGAGCAGTTCCTGGTCGACGCCTACTGGGGTGAGCCCGACTTCCTGCTGATCGACATGCCCCCGGGCACAGGCGACGTGACGCTCTCCTTGGGTCAGTACCTGACCAAAACCGAGGTGTTCGTCGTCACCACACCCCAGGCGGCCGCCCAGCGGGTCGCCCAGCGCTCGGCCTACGCGGCCCGCAAGCTGAAGTTGGCGGTGCGCGGGGTGATCGAGAACATGAGTTGGTTCACCGGTGACGAGGGCACGCGCTACGAGCTCTTCGGCGCCGGTGGCGGAGAGCAGCTGGCCAAGGACCTCGGAGTGCCGCTGCTCGGCAAGATCCCCTTCGTGCCGGCCCTGCGTGAGGGGGGTGACGAGGGTGTGCCGGTGGTGGTCGCCGACCCTGACGGCGAGGCCGCCGCTGTGTTCGCCCAACTGGCCGCCACCATCGCCGGTCTCGGTCCTGCCCGTGTCTACCGACGTGAACTCACCGTCAAGTAGAAGCCGTCACCGGAGGGCCGGTCAGTCCCACTCGCCCCGTGTCCGAGGCATGCCGCTCGTTCCGTCAGATGCAGGCACCACCCCGAGCACCTGGTGCACGGCGATACCGCCGTCCTCGAACCCGACGGCCGATGCAGCCATGTAGAGACGCCAGATGTCGGACCGGGCCCGGCCGACGAGAGCCACCGCCTCGTCCCAGTGCTCCTCCAGGTTGGCGACCCAGCTGCGCAGGGTGCGGGCGTAGTGCTCGCGCAACGACTCCACGTCCCGGACCTCGAAGCCGGCCCGCTCCATGGCAAGCACCACCTCGCCCACGTCGATCAACTCGCCGTCGGGGAACACGTAGCGGCCGATGAAGGTCCGCGTGCCGAGTCGCGACCCGCCGGCCGAGGAGATGGCGTGGTTGAGCAGCCGCCCGGTGGGGGCCAGTAGACCCCGCAGGGTGGTGAAGTACGTCCCGGTCCGGTTCGAGCCCACGTGCTCGAACATCCCGATCGACGAGATGGCGTCGAACTGCTCACCGGCCAGGTCGCGGTAGTCCTGGTAGCGGATCTCCACCCGGTCCTCGAGGCCGGCCCGGCGCACGCGCTCGGTCGCCTTGTCGACCTGCTCGTGGCTGAGGGCGACCCCGACCACCCGAGCGTCATGGTGGCGGGCCGCGTGGATGGCCATCGACCCCCACCCGCACCCGACATCGAGCAGCCGGGTGCCGGGCCGGTGGTCGAGTCCGAGTTTGCGGCAGATCAGCTCGTACTTGGCCGCCTGGGCCTCCTCCAGGGTGGTGGCCGGGGTGACGAACCGGGCGCATGAGTACGTCCAGCTCGGGCCCAGCACCAACTCGTAGAAGTCGTTGCCCACGTCGTAGTGGTGGCTGATGGCGCGGGCGTCGCGGGCCGGCGAGTGGATCCGACCGGCGGGCCGGCTCTCCTCGGTGGGTGGCGGGATCGGGGTGCCAAGCACCCCGAGGCGTGCCGCCGCCCGGACGGTGGCGGCCACGGTGCGGGCGTCGAGGCGACGGAGTTCACGGGGGGAGGCGTCGCGCAGTGCCATCAGCACCTCGAAGATGTCCCCGTCGATGGACAGCTCCCCGGCGACGAAGGCCCGGGCCAGGCCCAATTCGCCGGGGGCCCATACGATCCGGCGGATGGCGTCGGGCGAGTGCACGTCGATGGTGCCGACGGCGTCGTCGCCACCCAGGGCACTACCGTCCCAGAACCTGAACCGGACCGGCGCGTCCCCGCCCAGGAGGGCGGTGACCATCGGGGCCAGGGCGGCAGCCACGCCACCTCCCGGTGGTCCGTCGCTTAGCGGTGGGCCGGTACGGTCCTTGGGCGCCGTGGGTTGGTGGCTTGCCGCTTCCCGGGTGACCATGGGGACCTCCTCGATCGGTCGTTCTGCCCCGATGTCCTCAATAGTAGGGAGCGCGCCGAAGTGTTCGTACAAGTGATCGGTGTTGTCACCGCCCCGATGGACGGTGCCGGGCCACGCGGTCCGGGGAGCGTCTTCGCACCCGGCAACGGTCCCGCAGTCGCTTCACGGATCGGGGCACCACGGTGCAGACATCGGCTTCGGCACCGGGTACCGGCGGCGACGCGTTCAACCTGACCTGGGTGATCGACTGACGTCCGCCGTCCTGGCGGTCGGTCCGGTCTGGACCCTCAGAACCTGCCGGTGACGCCGATGCCCACAGGCAGCTTGTCGGGATCCCATCCGAGCAGGGCCACGGCTTGGCTGAAGGCGAACCGGTCGGTCATGCCGGCCACGTAGGCGACGGCTGCATGAACAGCTCCCGGCTCGCCCCCGGTCAGCCCGACGTCATCATGGCCGGCGGTGGGGAGCAGGTGAGGCCGGTCGCCGAAGTGCTCGACCAGGGCCTGGAGCACTTCCACCACGGCCGTCCCCTGGGTGAGCGAGCTGGGTCGGAGGTAGATGTGCTCGTAGTTGCTGGCCCGGAAGGCGGCCAACGCCTCGGCCTGGGCGTCGGCCATGCCGACCCGTCCAGTGGTCAAGGTCGTCTCGACCAGTGCATCGATGAACGTGCCGAGTTGACGGCCCCGGCGGTCGCCGCACCGATCCCGCACGACAGCGGGCAGGGCGGCCGGTGTGACGATGCCGCTGCGGACGGCGTCTTCGAAGTCGTGGCAGACGTAGGCGATCCGGTCGGCCCAGCTGACCACCTCGCCCTCGGGGGTGGCGGGTGCCGGCCTCGACCAGGAGTGGTTGCGGATGCCGTCGAGGGTCTCGGCGCACAAATTGAGCGATGCCAGCGAAACGTCGGCTCCCCACGGCGCGTGGTCGAAGCCGCCGTCGACGTAGGGCGAAAGGGCGTCCTCGCTGGCGTGGCCGCCTGGGCCGTGACCGCAGTCGTGCCCAAGGGCGATGGCCTCGGTCAGGGCCACGTTCAGGCGGCAGGCCCGGGCGATCCCGGTGGCCACCTGGGCGACTTCGAGGGCGTGCGTGAGGCGGGTCCGCTGGTGGTCGTCGGGGAAGACGAAGACCTGGGTCTTGCCGGCCAGCCGCCGGAAGGAGGGGGCGTGCAAGATGCGGTCCCGGTCACGCTCGAAGCACGTACGCCAGGGGTCAGGTCCCTCGGCCCGTGACCGGTGTCCTGCACCCTCGGCAAGGGTGGCCCCGGGGGCGAGCTGGGCCCGTTCGAGTTCCTCGCGCGCGACCCGGTCGAACCCGGGGACCGGCAGGTCGGCGCCGGTGGTGGCGTGGCTGTCCAGATGGGCGAAGGTGACTCCGTCGGCCCCGTGGCCGTCCATGGTGGCCGCCCACCGGCGGTTGCGCTCGGTCTCACCGGGTCGTCCGGTCCCCCCGACGGGGGGCGTCTCGCCGTCCATCCCGCCAGTGTGCCCCATCGCTGCGACGGGGAGGGGTCTCGCTGCCGCCCGGCGAGGGACCTTGGCGTGGGACCACCATGCATGACTCCGTGGACGAGCCCCGCGGACGACAATCGGGGATGAGGAGGACCCGGGGGGTTGTATCGTCAGGGTCACCGGGTGGTCCCACCGATCGCCAGGTTGAGAGGAGCGTGCCAGGTGGACGTGCGTATCGGGATCGTGCAGTCGATGAAGGAGCTCGACATCGAGTTGCCGGACGACGCTGACCGAGACAAGGTCCTGGCCGACATCGAGGCGGCGATGGGCGAGGAGGGAAAGATCCTCTGGCTCACCGACCGCAAGGGCCGCCAGGTCGGGATTCCGGTAGGGAAGGTCGCGTACATCGAGCTGGACCCGCCTGTCTCCGACCGTCGGGTCGGCTTCGGGATCTCCTGATCCGACGCCGCATCCCGGCACTGCGCCCGTCGCCCGGCAATGGGAGCCCCGGTGCCCGCTGACCGGATGACCCCGCTGCTTGACCGGAGGCTGGTCTTCGTGACCGGCAAGGGCGGCACCGGCAAGACCACGGTGGCCTCGGCGCTGGCCCTACTGGCGACCAGTCAGGGCAAGAAGGTCCTCATCTGTGAGCTGGACGCCAAAGGCGAGCTGGCTGACTACTACGAGTCACCGCCCATCGAGTTCAAGGAGAAGGAGGTCCAGCCCGGCCTCTTCGCCATGACCATGAACACCGAGGCGGCGCTGCGGGAGTACCTGAAGCTCCAGCTGCACATCCCCATCGTCGGCCGGATCGGCCCGGTGGCCAAAGCCTTCGACTTCCTGGCCACGGCCGCCCCCGGGGTCCGCGAGATCCTGACCCTCGGCAAGCTCTGCTTCGAGGTGCGCGATGGCGACTGGGACATGGTGGTGGTCGATGCCCAGGCCACCGGTCACATCGTCGGGTTGCTGGCCGCCCCGCAGGCCGTCAACGGCCTGGTCAAGGTGGGTCTGATCCGCACGCAGACCGACTGGATGCTGGAGATGCTGTCTGACCCGGCGATGACGGGATTGCTGGCCGTGTGCACGCCCGAGGAGATGCCGGTCAGCGAGACGATCGAACTGGCCGAGCGTGTGCGCGGCGAGACGACGGTGCAGTTGGCCGCCGTGGTGGTCAACCGGGTCCTACCCGAACTGTTCGGCCGCCAGGAGGAGGCGGTGTTCGAGGCACTGACCACTGCCGACCCCTTGGCCGAACTCGACGGACTCGTCGACGGCGACGCCGCACCGGTCCTCGATGCTGCCCGCCTGGCAGTCACCATGCGCCGGACCCGGTCGTCCCATCTCGAACGGCTGCGCGGAGGCATCGACCCTGACGTCCCCCTCCTGTACCTCCCGTTTCTCTTCACCCGCTCCCACGGGCTCCGCACCACCAAGCAGGTGGCCGGCTCGCTGGGCGAGGAGCTGGGCTTCTGATGACGGCCCGCGCCCAGCGGGCGGCGAAGAACGCCGAGCCGACCGCCCCGGCCGACCCGACGATGGACGGCCTGCTGGCCACCAAGGAGATCGTCGTGGCCTGCGGCCCCGGCGGCGTGGGCAAGACGACCACGGCCGCGGCATCGGCGTTGATGGCGGCTGTCAACCACGGTTCCAAGGTGCTGGTGCTGACCGTCGACCCGGCCAAGCGCCTCGCCAACGCACTCGGCCTCGACGGCATCGGCAACACCGAGCACCGGGTGCCCGACTCGGCCTTTGCGGCCGCCGGGATCAAGGCCCGGGGCGAGCTGTGGGCGGCCATGCTCGACACCAAGGAGTCATGGGACTCGCTCATCCGCCAGCACGCACCCGACGAGCAGACCCGCGACGAGATCCTGGCCAACCCGCTCTACCAGAACATCGCCGGACGTTTTGTCCAGAGCCACGACTACATCGCCATGGAGCGGCTCTACGAGATCCACTCGACGGGGGAGTACGACCTGATCGTGGTGGACACCCCGCCGACCCGCAACGCCCTCGACTTCCTGGACGCCCCCGAACGGCTGGCCGACTTCTTCTCGTCGCGGCTCCTGCGGTGGTTGATCGTCCCCTACCGCTCGAAGCTCATCAACGTGGCCACCAAGCCCTTCTACCAGATCAGCGACCGGATCCTCGGGACGGAATTCATGGGCGACATCTCCGAGTTCTTCATCCTCTTCCAGACCATGTATGACGGATTCGTCGAGCGGTCCAAGGCCGTCGGCCGGCTCCTGTCCGACCGCCGCACTACCTTCGTCGTGGTCTCCACCCTCGAGGCCACCCCGCTGCGCGAGGCGGAGTTCTTCGCCCAGCAGCTCACCGAACGCAAACTCCACCTCGGAGCCATCGTGCTCAACAAGGTGCTGCCCGACTACCTCCGTGGACGGGCCGGCACCAAGGTGGCCGAGGCCATGAAGGACCGGGCCGAGGACTTGGCCGCCGCCCTCGCGCCCGGGCTGGGCGGCATAGGCGCGGGGCTGGGCGACCCGGTCCAGATCGCACGGGTGTTGACCGAGGTGGCCGACAGCTTCCTCAACTTTCAGGTGGTCGCCCTCCGCGAGATGGAGGAGCGGGCCTCACTGGCCGTGGCACCGGACGTGCTGGCCACCGTGCCCTTCTTCGACACCGACATCCACGACCTGTCTGGCTTGCTCCGCCTCGGCGAAACGATCTGGGGCTGACCGTGGTGGCCGGACGCGCCCCGGTGACGCGCCCGACCGGCGGGCCGTACGATGCGGGGGTGACCGACATCGTCGACCCCATCCTCGAGGCGTACGCCAGCGAGCACACCACCGCCCCGCCGGCCCACCTCGAGGCCCTGGCCGCCGAGCTGGTCGTGACGCTCGACAACCCCCAGATGATGGTGGGCCGCCTGGAAGGCCGCTATCTCGAGATGCTGACCTTTGCGCTGTCGGCCACCTCGGTCCTCGAGATCGGCACGTTCGGTGGCTACTCGGCCCTGGCCATGGCTGCCGGCCTCGCCCCGGGCGGTCGGATCGTGACGTGTGAGATCTCGCCGGAGCACGCAGCGTTCGCCCAACGCCACATCGCGTCCAGCCCCTACGCCGAACGGATCGAGGTCGTGGTGGGTCCTGCCATCGAGACCATCGCCTCGCTGCCCGGACCCTTCGACCTGGTGTTCATCGACGCCGACAAGTCCGGTTACCGCGCCTACTACGAGGCCGTGCTCCCGAAGCTGGGGCCCCGCGGCATCATCGCCGCTGACAACACCTTGTGGTCGGGACGGATCCTCGACCCGGCCGACACCACGAAGGACACCGAAGCCTTGCGGGCGTTCAACGACTTCGTGGCGACCGATCCCCGCGTCGTCGCCGTCCAGACCACCGTCCGGGACGGCGTCACGCTCGTTCGCCGGACCGACTGAGCCCGGCACCCCCACCGCTCCTCCGCCCGCCGACCTACCGGCAGGCATCGAAAGGACCCACCGCCAGCGTGCTGGACTACCACCTCCACCTGTGGCCCCACAGCCAGAGCGACGCCCAGACCACCGTCGATCAGGTCGCCGCCTACTGCGAGCGGGCGGCTGCCCGCGGGGTGACCGAGATCGCCGTCACCGAGCACCTCTTCCGGTTCACCCAGGCCAAGGACCGCCTCGGCGGCTTCTGGGACGACCTCCCCGGCGATGAGCTTCGCCCCGGCATGGCCGCCTACTGGGACCACCACGCCCGGGTCGACCTCGACGAGTATGTCGAAGTGGTCGAGGCCGTCAAGTCCGCCGGGCTGCCGGTGGTGCTCGGCCTCGAGGTCGACTACTACCAGGACCGGATGGACGACGTCGCCGACCTCCTGTCCGGCTACCCGTTCGACGTCCTGCTCGGCTCGGTGCACTGGCTCGGGACGTGGCGGTTCGACGTGCTGAGCGATCCGCAGGTCCTGGCTGAGTGGGACCACCGGGACATCGACCAGGTGTGGGAGGAGTACACACGGGCCATGGAGGAGCTGGGCGCCTCCGGGGTCTGCGACGTGTTCGCCCACCCCGACCTGGTCAAGATCGCCGGACGGGTACCCGGGGTGCCTGACGAGTTCTACGACCGCATCACCGAGGCGGCGGTGCGGTCGGGCATGGCTGCCGAGGTCTCGTCGGCCGGCTGGCGGAAGCCGGTGGGAGAGGAGTATCCGGCGCCCCCACTGCTCAAGCGGTTCGTCGACCACGGTGTTCCGCTGACGACGGCGTCTGACGCCCACACCCTGCCCGACGTGGCCGAGCGGGCCGACGACCTGCGGTCCCTGCTGGCCAATGTCGGGGTGGACACCCTGCGGGGCTTTCGGGGGCGAGAGCCCCACGAGATCACCGTGGCGGTGCCATCGGCCGCCGCCGGTCACCCGGGACCCGGGAGGAACTGACCGGTGGCCACTCCCGCCGAGCTTGCATTCGAGCGCACCAACCTGGACGAGGACCAGCTCGCCCACCTCCAGCGCCTCCTCGGGACGTGGGGCATCCTGGCCGACCTCTCGTTCTCCGACCTGGTGCTGATGGCGCCGATGGCCCCTGATCCATCTGATCCCCGTCCGGCCGCCCTCGAGCTGGTCATCCTCGGGCAGATGCGCCCGTCCAACAGCTCGACGGTCATCGAGCACGATCTGGTGGGCCAGACCGTCGACGCCGACGTGTGGCCGCTGGTGGTCCTCTCCTTCGAGTCGGGCGAGTCGTCGCGGGGTGAGATGGGGCTCGAGCCCGGGGCCGAGCCGGCGCGGCTCCACTGCATCCCGGTGCGCTGTCAGGGGGAGACCGTGGCTGTGCTGGCCCGGATGTCGACCGGGGCCGGTCGACGGCCAGGCCACCTCGAGCGCACCTACCGCGACGTGTTCAACCGCTTCGCCATCATGCTGTCCGAGGGATCCTTCCCGTTCCCGAGTGAGGAGGTGGCGACCGAGGAGGCCCCTCGTGTCGGGGACGGCGTGGTCCTGGTCGACGAGGAGGGTCGCGTCCGCTACGCCTCGCCCAACGCCACCAACGCCCTCCACCGGATGGGCATGTACTCGCAGATCGAGGGGCGCCGACTCACCGACCTCGGGATCGAGGAATCAGCCATCGAGTGGGCACTCGCCTCGGCGTTGCCGGTGGTGGAGGAGGTCGAGCGGCGGCCCGACGTCTCCGTCCTGCTCCACTGCATACCCCTGATCCAGAGCGACGACGTGACCGGCTGCATCGTCCTGCTCCGCGACGTCACCGACGTGCGCCGTCTCGACCGACTGCTGCTGTCGAAGGATGCCGCCATCCGCGAGGTGCACCACCGGGTCAAGAACAATCTGCAGACCATTTCGGCGCTACTGCGGCTCCAGGCCCGGCGGCTGCCACCCGGTGGCGGGCGGGTGGCGCTGTTCGAGGCGGAGCGCCGGGTGCGGTCGATCGCCATCGTCCACGAGATCCTCTCCCGTGAGCCGAGCGACCAGGTGCCATTCGACGAGATCGTGACTTCGCTGATCCGGATGGCCAAGGACTCGGTGGTCTCCCGTCACCTGGCCTTCGTGGTCAACGGCGGGCTGGGCGAGGTACCGGCCGACGTGGCCACCCCGCTGGCCGTGGTTCTGGCCGAGCTGGTCCAGAACGCCATTGAGCACGCCTTCCTCGACTTCGAGGCCGAGGAGGACGGCGACGGGGCCGACGAGCCCGATCGGGACTCGACCGGCACCATCCAGGTCGACCTGTCGGCCGAAGGCGGCCTGCTGCGCGTCGAGGTCCTGGACGACGGGTCCGGATTGCCCGACGGCTTCGACATCGACGACACCCAGAGCCTTGGACTCTCCATCGTCCGCGACCTGGTGCGGAGTCAGCTCGACGGGACCATCGCCATGCGCAACCGGTCAGAGTCGGGCAACGGCGAGCACGGCACGGTCGTGGTCATCGAACTACCGGCACGGGAGCCGCAGCCCATCGGCCAATAGTGGGCGGCCGGTAGTTCGAACCCCAGCACGGGCGCGGCCCGTCAGGGGTGCGGGTGTTGCGAGCGGGAGTGACAGGTGCGGTCGAGTGGAGTGCGGTGGACTAGCTCAGGAAGCCCGACGACGGGCAGCCAGCCAGGCTTTGCGCAACTTGCGTCGCTCTTCTTCGGAGGTGGCTCCCCAGACGCCGGACTCCTGGTTGGTGGCCAGAGCGAAATCGAGGCAGGTCTCCTGGACCTCGCAGCTGCGGCAGACCCGCTTGGCCGACTCGATCTGGTCGACCGCGGGCCCGGTGGTGCCGATGGGGAAGAACAGATCGGGCTCGGTGCTCCGACAGGCGGCGAACTGGCGCCAGTCACCTTCGTCCCACTCGACCGTGCGATTCCACATGAGGGCCACGCTGATTCCTCCACATCATCAGTCCGAATTACCCTCTTGTGATTTGTTTCACATAGCTCGGCGCTAAACATGTCACCGGCCGTTCAGGGTTCGTTCACTAGAGTATCCAGCGATATCGACGCTTGCAAGCAGTTTTAGGGCTTCCACGTGGGATTTGACACAAATTTCGCGATGTCGCGTCATGTGTTGGGGAGAGTACGCAGCGTGGCTACACCAGTCGCAGTCCAAGCCCACCGGGGAAGTCCTGATCCGGGCTCCGGCATCAGGGAGAACACGTTGGACGCCTTCGCCCGGGCCCGGGCCCTCGGTGCCGACGGAGTCGAGCTGGATGTCCGCCTGACCGTCGACGGCGGCTTGGCCGTGCACCACGATCCGGCGGTCGAGGGGGTGGGCGTGATCTGTGGACTGGCCACGTCCGAGCTCCCGTCGCACGTCCCGCTCCTGGCCGACGCTCTCGAGTCGTGTACCGGGATGGTCGTCAACATCGAGATCAAGAACCAGCCGCACGAACTGGGATTCGACCCCACGGACCGTGCCGCAGGCGTGGTGGTCGCCCTGGTCGAGGCCATGGGCCGCACCGGTTCGGTGGTGGTCTCGTCGTTCTGGTCGGGGGCGCTGGCCGCCGTCCGCTCGGTCGGCTCCGCGGTGCCCACCGGGCTCCTGGTCGTGTCCGCCTTCGACCCGCTGACCAGTATCGCCGCCGCCGCCGACCTGGGATGCGCCGCTGTCCACCTGCCGGTGGGCCTCGTCGACCGGTCGACGGTGGCCACGGCGCACGCCGCGGGCCTGGCCGTGGCCGCCTGGACCGTGGCCGACGAGGCCACCCTGATGGCCGTGCTCGGTGCCGAGGTGGACACGGTGATCGTCGACGACGTGGCCCTGGCACGCAGGGTCATCGACCAGCACTGACCGCCGGTCCGTTCGGACCCCACCCCAGGTCCAACGGGAGAACCTCCTGACCTGGGGTTGGACCCCGCTGACCTGGGATGAGGCCCCGATTGGTCGAAAGGGTCGGTTTTCGTCAACAATGCACGGTCATGAACGTCGTTGTCTGTGTAAAGCAGATCCCCGATCCCGCCGCTCCGCCGGCACTCGATCCGGGGACGAAGAACCTTGTCCGTGACGGGAAGCTGATCCTGGACGATTCCGATGCCTACGGCGTCGAGATGGCCCTGCAGCTGGCCGATGCCGCCGGTGGCGGTGAGGTGACCCTCGTCTCCATGGCCCCCAACGGGGAGGTGTCGGGCCTGCGTACCGCGCTGGCCATGGGCGCGGCCAAGGCCATCCTGATCAGTGATCCCATCCTGGCCGGCTCTGACGCACTCGGCACCGCCAAGGTGCTGGCCGCCGCCATCAAGCGGGCGGAGCCCGACCTGATCCTGGCCGCCACCGAATCCACCGACGGGTACACCGGAACCACCCCGGTCCAGATCGCCGAGCTCCTCGGCCTCCCCTCGGTCACGTTCGCCAAGAAGGTCGAGGTGACCGGCAACTCGGTCAAGGTCGAGCGCCAGACCGAGGCCGGCTATGACGAGGTCGAGTGCCCGCTCCCCGCGGTGGTCACCGTGACCGCCGGCGTGGTCGAGCCCCGCTACCCCTCCTTCAAGGGGATCATGGCCGCCAAGTCCAAGCCGGTCGACAACCTGACCGTTGCCGACCTCGGGCTCGATGCCGGGCAGGTCGGGGCAGCAGGTGCGCGCCAGGAGATCACCGAGGTCGTTCCAGCCGAGGCCCGGGCGTCCGGTGAACTCGTCGTCGACGAGGGCGAGGGTCACCTGCGGGTGATCGAGTTCCTCGAGCAGCTCAAGGTCATCTAGGGCCTGGTACAGGAGAACACGAACATGTCTATTGCCAAGATCTGGGTCGTCGTCGAAGTGGTCGACGGCGCCCCCACGACCCCCTCCCTCGAGTTGGTCAGCCACGCCCGCACCCTCGCCGACATGGTGGAGGCCGTCGTCTGGGACGGCGGCGCGTCCGCCGCCGGGACTCTGGGTGAGTACGGCGCCACCACCGTCCACGACGTGGGCGATCTCGCCGGTGCGCTGCCCGGCGCCCCGGTGGCTGCGGCCATCGCCGCCGCCGTGACGGCCGGCACCGGCCCGGACGCCGTCCTGCTGCCCGCCTCCTACGACGGTCGTGACGTCGCCGGCCGCCTGTCGGTCAAGGTCGACCGCCCGGTGCTGACCAACGTGGTCGGTCTGACCGAGGTCGACGGTGGACTGGCCAGTCAGCACGCCATCTTCGGCGGCGCCGAGATGCTGACCGCCCGATTCACCGCTGAGGGCCCCGGGATCTTCGTGATCCGGGCCAAGTCGTTCCCGGCCGAGGCGTCGGGTGGAGCAGCTGCCGCCGTCGCGGCCGCCACCCCACCGGACACCGGGGCATCGAACTCGGCGCGCATCGTGGCCCGCCATGTCGAGGAGCGCACCGGCCCGAAGCTGGACGAGGCCGACGTGGTCGTCTCTGGCGGCCGTGGACTGGGCGAGAAGGAGCAGTACGTCCTCATCGAGCAGCTGGCCACCCTCCTCCACGGTGCAGCCGGCGCAAGCCGCGCCATCGTCGACGCCGGATGGGTGCCCTACTCCCACCAGGTCGGCCAGACCGGCAAGACGGTGAAGCCCACCGTCTACATGGCCTGCGGGATCTCGGGTGCCACCCAGCACATGGTGGGCATGAAGAACTCGAAGAACATCGTGGCCATCAACAAGGACCAGGACGCCCCGATCTTCCAGGTGGCCGACCTCGGCATCGTCGGTGACGTGCACAAGGTCATCCCGAAGCTCATCGAGGCCCTCCAGGCCCGGGGCTGACCCCGAGCACCGGTCCCCGACCCGGGGACGGGTGCTCGACCATGACGTACGACGACGACCTGCGGCCCCGGCCGCAGGTCGTCTGACGTTCCCGCCACCTGTCGTGGTGTCGCCCGGGGTTCGGCCATCGGACCGTCCGACGGGACGGCCCCTCGGCGCCACGGAAGGTGGCTGCGAACCTGCCCGGGTCATCACCGGGGGTCAAGGACCCACCGGGTAGTGTCCGCACCAGACCACCATCCGGCGGTCGACGGCGCCCACCCCCTGTCCGAACGACGGTCACGTGCTCTTTCCCACCATCGACTTCGCCATCTTCTTCGCCGTGGTATTCACGGTGCAGTGGCTGCTCGTCCCGTATGCGGGGGCGTGGAAGGCGTTCATGGTGCTGGCGAGCTACGTGTTCTACGCGTGGTGGGACTGGCGCTTCATCTTCCTGCTCGCTGCTTCGACCGCGATCGCCTTCACCGGCGGAAGGCTCGTCCACCCGGCGACCGGCACCCGGCGGCGAGTGACCCTATGGGTCACCGTCGCCCTCCTCATCGGCCTGCTCGGATGGTTCAAGTACTTCGGGTTCGTGGCCGTGAACGTCGACAACGTCACCCACGCCCTCGGCCTCGGCCGGCCCATACCCCTACTCACCGTCACCCTGCCCGTGGGAATCTCGTTCTTCACCTTCATGGCCATCAGCTATGTGATCGACATCTACCGCGGCGTACTCCGGCCGGCCCGGGGCATCGACGTCACCGTCTATCTGGCCTTCTTCCCCCACCTGATCGCCGGCCCCATCGTCCGGGGCACCGAACTGCTGCCCCAGATCCGCAACATGCGCGACCCGAACGACGTGCACTACGTGGAGGCGTTCTGGCTGATCTCGGCCGGACTGGCCAAGAAGGTCGTGCTCTCCTCGTACCTGTCCACCTATGTGGTGGACCCGGTGTTCGCCAACCCCCACCAGCACTCCGCCCTCGAGGTGCTGTTCGCCATCTGGGGCTATGCCGTCCAGATCTACGCCGATTTCAGCGGCTACACCGACATCGCGATCGGCCTGGCACTGCTCATGGGCTTCCGCTTTCCGGTCAACTTCAAGCGCCCGTACACGGCGATCGACCTACAGGACTTCTGGCGCCGCTGGCACATCACCTTGTCGTTCTGGTTGCGGGACTACCTCTACATCCCCCTCGGCGGCAATCGGGGTCCCGAGTGGCGCATCTCGGTGAACATCATGGTGACCATGCTGCTCGGCGGCCTGTGGCACGGCGCATCGTGGACGTTCGTCATCTGGGGCGCCTACCACGGGGTCGGCCAGGTCATCGGCCGTCGGCGGCGTGCCGTCCGGGTGGCCCGCGGGCTGCCGGCCGAGCCGGAAGGCCGGGGCCGGGTGGCCTGGGCGCGTTTCGTCACGTTCCAAATCGTCTGCCTCGGCTGGCTCTTCTTCCGGGCCGACACTCTCGGCGACGCCTTCGCCATGCTGAGCCGCCTCTTCGTCGGCTGGGGCTCGGCGCCGCTGGTCACCCCTCTGGCGTTCCTCGCCATCGTGGTCGGCATCGCCAGCCAGTACCTGCCGGACGGCTGGCTGACCCGGGGCTTGGCGGTCTTCGCCGCCCGCCGCCCGCTGGTGCAGGGCGGCATACTGGGTCTGGTGCTCCTGGCCATCACCACACTCGGTCCCCAGGGCGTGGCCCCCTTCATCTACTACCGGTTCTGACGTTGCCCACCACCCCGCCCCCGACCACTCCCACGCCCGACGATGGCGTGGCGGCCTACGACTGGTCCAACCCCGATGCCTACCGGCCGCCGGAGTCCGGGCCGGCCAGCGACCAGCCCGTCGGAAGGGGCGACCACCCCTTCTGGGAGCGGCTGCCCTTCCGGGGCGTCCCTTGGACGCGGGCACTCATCATCGGGCTCGTGTGCTTCGGACTGTGGTTCCTGCTCGACGCGCCGAGCCTCCAGCACTCGGCCCAGGTGTCGCCGCTCGGCACCCGACGGACGGTCTCGCTCGACGTGGTCGGCCCGGTAGCGGCGCTCAGCCGCACGCTCGGGCTGTCGTCGGTGGTCGGGTCGACCGACCGAGCGCTCGGCCGCACTCCGGGCGGGGGTCCCTCGCTGGCCGTGACCACCCGCAAGCCCAAGCCGAAGCCACTCCCGACCACGGTCAACGGCACCCCGACGTCAACCACCCTGCCACCGCTCGATTACTACCCGACGCCGGCCAATCCGCTCAAGGTGCTCATCGTCGGCGACTCGGTGGGCCTCGACCTCGGCCAACCCCTCGTCAATACCTTCGCCGCCTACGGCGATGTCACCACCTACCTCGACGGCCGCATCGACACCGGACTCACCCGGCCCGACTACTTCAACTGGCCGGCCGAACTCCAGGTCGACCTGACCAACCAGCAGCCGAACCTGGTGGTGGTCATGATTGGGGCCAATGACCCCCAGGGACTGGTGACCCCGGACGGCAGCCTGCGGTTCGGCCAGCCAGGCTGGGACGCCGCCTATTCGGCCCGGGTGGCCGCCTTCATCGCCGAGGCCAACGCTGCGGGGGCCCACGTGCTGTGGGTCGGCATGCCGCCCATGCAGGACCCGGGCCTCGATGCCGCCCTCAAGCACCTGAACGGCCTGGTCGCCGCCCAGGTCGCCCAGACACGGGACCGTGGTGCCAGCTACCTCTCGTCGGTCCTGTCGCTGGGTGACAAGAAAGGGGCGTTCGCGTCGTTCCTGCCCGACGCCTCGGGCACCGAGGTCAACGTGCGCACCCCGGACGGTATCCACCTGACCCCGGCCGGTGGTGCCCGCCTGGCCGCCGCGGTGGCCGGCAACCTCCAGGCGGTGTTGCACGTACAGCTGACGCCGGAAATCGGCGGCACCGGTCTGCACACGTGAGCCTGCCGGCCTGACCCGGCGGCCTGTCAGGTCAGATGACTTGTCGAATGGCACGAGTCGTCCGATCACGCGACTTGTCGGATCAGACGAGGGGCCACGGGTAGGGGGGACGGTCGCCGATGGGCTCGGGAAAGACCCCGACAGCGGCCAGCCGCGCAGCCCGGTTGAGCACCGCCTTGGCCTCGGCCCCTGACAGCAGTGCATCCAGGTCGTCCGGCAGCCCGTCGGTCACCAGTCGCTCGAGGTCGTCCACGATCCACCCGGGCACCTCCTGGTCGGCGAAGTCCCAGATGACGGTGCGCAGCTTGTGCTGCACATGGAAACACAGGCCGTGGTCGATACCCCAGAGGCGCTGGTCGGCAGCCACGAGGACATGGCCGCTCTTGCGGTCCGCGTTGTTGGCCACGACGTCGAAGGCGCAGAACGTCTCGAGCTCACCCTCCCGTCCGCCGTCCTCGAGGAGCGTGAAGTAGTGGCGCTCGTAGTCGGCCTCGAGGAACAACTGCACCGAGCCGGTCCCGAACGGGGCGTCGTCGCGCACAACGGTCGGTGGGACCAGGCCCCATCCCAGGGCCTCCGACAACTGGAAGGCGGCGACCTCACGGCGGAACAGCCCGTCGGGAAAGTCCCACAGGGTCTGCTCACCCCGGTGGGGCTTGTAGACAGCCTGCACGGGTCCCGGTCCGTCGTCGACATCTGGCCCGTCGGTGCCGTCCAGGCTGACCAGGAAGGTCAGGTTGGAACTCCAGGGCAGGCGGCCCTCGATGACCAGCTCACAGGTCGTCAGGAGCTCGGCGGCCTCCTCCAGCGACGGACCTGAACCGGGCCGCCACCCGCTCACACGACCGGAGGACGGTGGCCGTTGGTCCGCGGGCATTCGTGTCCGGAGGGATCGAGTGGCGAGCCGCAGAGGGGGCAGGGCGGCCGTCCGGCCTCGACCAGGCGGGTGGCCTGTATGGAGAAGGCAGCGGCCTGCTCGCGGGTGACCGACACCCGGGCGATGGCCCCCACTTCGCCCTCGGGGACGAGTTCCTCGATGACCAGGACCACACGGTCCTCGACCTCGTCGAATGAGATCCCGATGGTCCCGACGGCCCAGGCGGGCTCCGCGGCTTCCTCGAGCGGTTGGTCGTCGGGCAGGTGGCCGGGCCGTTCCCGGTCCCTGACCACCTGGGCCAGGGTCTCAGCCATGGCCGCCACCTGGAGCTTCTCGATCTTCAAGGTGAGGACCGTTGACCCGCCGCGTATCTGGAGCAGAAAGAGGCGGCTGCCCACCGGGCCGACGGTGCCGACGCACAGTCGTTCGGCGGACAGGTCGTAGGCCTCGGTCACGGGCGGACGCTCCTTGTGGCCGGACGCCTCACGCGATCGCCAGAGACTGCAACGAGGCGGTGGAGTTGACGGTCAGCACGAAGGGTCCGCCGCCGGTGTAGGCGATGGCCGACACCGAGCACGGGGCCACGGTCAGGCGCTGGAACAGGTCGAGCGGGGTGCCGGCGGCCTGGGCCACCACGGCCTTGATGGGATCGGCGTGGGAGACGGCGACGACCGTCTCGCCGGGGTGGCGGGCGACCAGCCGGGACAGCGCTGAGGTCATCCGGGTCTGCATCTCGAGGAACGACTCGCCCCCCGGGAAGCGGAAGCCGCTGGGGTTGCGTTGGACGGTGGTCCACTCCGCCTTCTTCGCCAGGTCGGCGAGCTTGGCGCCGGTCCACTCGCCGAAGTCGCATTCGAGGAGGCCCTGGTCGGCGCGGACCCGGAGGCCGATCCGCTTGGCGATGGGTCGGGCCGTCTCGGTGGTGCGCTCCAGTGGCGACGCGTAGACCGCGACCGGTCCGCCCCGCTTGCCCGCGGCCAGCGTGCCGATCCGCTCGGCCACCTGCTCGGCCTGGTCCCGTCCCTCGTCTGACAGGTGGAGTCCTTTGGCCCGACCGGGGAGCACCTGGCCGGTCGTCGGCGTCTTCCCGTGCCGCACGAGCAGAACGACCGTGGGTCGCTCAGAGGGTTTGGGTCGGCTGGCCACGACCGCTCACCGTACTCGGTCCGCCGCTGCGGCCGGCCGCCAGTTCGGCTCCCACCGGCCACTCGGGACTGGGAACCAGGGTGCCGTGGTCGCGGTCCTCGTGCGACAGGTGCGACGGCCACCAGTTCCACCGCCCGAGCAACACCGCAATCGACGGGACAAGCATGGTCCGGACGAAGAACGTGTCGATCAGGATGCCGGCGGCCAGGCCGACGCCGATCTCCACGATCTGGGTGTCGCCGGTGGCCGTCAGCACCCCGAACGTCCCGGCCAGGATCAGGCCGGCCGACGTGACGGTGGTGCCGGTCGCCTCAACGGCGTGGCGCACCGCGATCTTGGTCGGGGCGAAGTGGGCCTCCTCGCGGATCCGGGTCATGACCAGGATGTTGTAGTCCTGACCGAGGGCCATGATGAAGATGAACATGAAGAACGGCAGGACGAAGTTGATACCGTCCTGGCCCCCGATGACCACGAACACCAGGACGGTGAAGCCCAGCGATGCCAAGTAGGACAGGGCTACGGTGGCGACAAGGTAGAGCGGGGCCATCAGGCTGCGGAGCACCACGGCCAGCAGCAAGGCGAGCACCAGCATCACGATCGGGATGATCCGTAGCAGGTCGCCCATGGAGAGCGACCCGACGTCGGCGGCCAGCGGCGCGAAGCCGTCAACCCCGGACGACGTGGCCCCGATGGTCCGCGCCACCGAGGCGACCGTACCCCGCACTTCGGGTATGGCGGATGCCGCGGCCGTGCTGGACGACGGCCCGGCAGCCAGCGAGGTCGGAAACAGCAGGGTCCGGCCGTCGCCACTGATGTACTGCGCGGACGCCACGTAGGCGGCGTAGGTGGTGAGCGAACCGGTGTAACCGGCCGGTGGGACCGCGGGCAGGTCCGCCGCCGGCCCGTAGGCCGCCAGCTGTTGGTGGGCACTGGCCAGGTCGCTGGGCGACACTGCGGTCCCGTTCGAGTCGAGGGCGGAGGCTACCGAGGAGAACTGGCCGGAGGTCCGCAGGCCGTTGGTGGCGGTGGCGAGCGCCTCGGGGTGGTCCCAGACCGGGTCGGGTAGCGCGAAGACCACGTTCGTCGGGTCTGAATCGGCCGCCGGGTAGTGGGCGGCCAGCAGCGCCTGGCCCTTGGCCGAGTCGGCCGCCGGGGGAACGGCTGTGGAGTCGAATCCGGTGGGGGAGTAGGCCAACATGGCGAGCGACAGGCCGCCGAGGACAACCAGACCGATGACCAGGGTCCGAATCGGATGGCCCACGACGCGGGAGGCGATCTGCCCCCAGGTCCCCCGCTTCACCTGTCCGGCCACCGGGATCCGAGGCCAGAAGACGGCCCGGCCGAAGATGGCCAGCAGGGCCGGCAGCAAGGTGAGGTTGGCTAGCAGAGCCATGCCGATCCCGATGGCCAGCGCCGGGCCAAACCCCTGGTAGAGCCCGAAGGTGGCGATGACCACGGTGCACAGGGCGGCAATGACGGTCAGTCCGGAGAACGTGATCGATTCGCCGACCTTGGCCAGCGAGAAGGCCACCGCATGGTGGGGGGACAGTCCCTTCCGGATCTCTTCGCGGAGGCGGAAGATGAGGAAGAGCCCGTAGTCGGTGCCGGCTCCGAGCATCACTACCACCAGAAGCACCGGGGTGAGATCGGAGACCTGCACGCCGATGTGACTCGACGCGGCGATCAGCGGCTCCGCGGCGATCAGGGCGACGGCCGAGGGGAGCAGGGCTACGAACGGGGCCAGGAGCGCACGGAAGGTGAAGAACAGTAGGAGCAGGATGAACAGGACCGACAGGATCTCGGTCATCTCCTGGGTCTTGCCCTGCTGGTTCTGCTGGTCGACGGCCTTGGCGGCATCACCGGTCAGGTGGACGGCCAGGCCGGGGGGAAGACCGACGATGGCGAACTCGTGGCGGATGTCGGCTATCAACCGGTTGACGACCGGGCCGGTAGGGCCCGGCGGCACGTCCAGGATGACCTGGGCCTGGCGGGCCCGTCCGTCGGCAGAGGTGCCCTGGTCCCGGACGCTGGCCACCAAGGGGATGCCGGCCACGGCATCCTCCACCCGGTCGATGGCGGAGATATCGACGGCCGACAGTCGACCCGAGGTGGTGGCGGCCACCAGCATGGCTTCGGACGTCGTCGTCGAACGGAACGGTGAGGTCAGCCGGGCCGCCTCCTGGCTCGGCATGGTGCTCGGTATGAACTGCGAGTTGCTGTTCTTCTCGACGCTTGAGATCCCGGGTAGGAAGAGGGTCAGGGCGACCGTGGCGACAATCCAGGCAACGACGACCAGCCATCGGTAGCGGACGGCGAGGCGTCCGATGGAGAAGAAGGAGAAGTGTTCGACCTGCAAGATTCCACCCTACGTCCGGGTCCCCGTAGGGATAAGAGAGTCTTTGGACCCTTATGACGTCGTCAGGCCGCCAAGATACCTTTAGGGGTTCAGGAAGTGGTCGCGGGCAATCGGCGGGGCATGGGGACGGCCGTCTCCGGCCACCGCCTGCGGCTCACCTTGGCCAGGCGGTGGAGGAGGGCGATGGCCCCCGGGTCGTCGTCGCCCGGCCGGGTCTCGACCGAGCCGTCGTCGATCATGCCCTGAAGGAGGTCGCGGCCCTTGTCGGTGCGCACGATGGTCAGGGTCCAGTCGTTGAACGCACCGATGCCCCCCGTCGAGATGTCGGCGTGCTCGGCCGCGAAGTCCGGGCAGGTGGTGCAGCCTTCGCGGGTCCAGGCGTGGGCCTCCTTGAGCGGGATCTCGTGGAATCCGCCGTCCTTGGTCCAGACCTGGAAGACGCCCTTGATGTTCATCTTGGCGATGTCGGCCCGGGCGATCCCGTACTTGGCCTCGAACAGCTCGGGAAAGATGGCGTCGTCGAATGTCTTCGAGCACATCAGCCCGATGGTCAGCGACAGCCGCCGGGCGATCTTGCCGGCTTTGCGGGCCTGCATGACCGGCGGCGCCGACGACTGGCAGCCCATGCCGACCAGGGCGATGCGCTCGGCGCCGGCCTCGATGGCGAGGGGGTAGGCGAGGGGATTGGCCGAGTAGGTATAGCGGGACCCTGCGGCGGCCAGGACCTGCTCCCGGGTGGTCGCCACTGTCGGCTTGGCCTTCCAAGTGGAGCCGTCGCCCTCGAGGTCGGACACCAGGGCGGCGTCGATGACGTCGTGCTCGAGGGCCCAGATGAGCAGTGCCGAGACGAGGCCACCGTCCTGGCCGGCGGTGTGCACCTCGGGGTCGGTGGCCCGGACCAGCAGCACATCCGAGGAGATACCGGCCACCTCCTCGTCGGTGCGCTCGCGACCGTGGAGGTGGGTGTCGATCTCGGTCTCCCACAGGCGGAAGCGGGGGCACGCCCTCGTGCACATCGTGCAGCCTTTGACCCCGTGGGTGCAGCTGTCGGGTCCGCCTTCGGCGTCGATGTGGAACGGCTTGTAACGCCCACCGGTGTCGTCGTAGGAGAGAACGTCGTAGGGGCAGGCCACCACACACGCCGCGCACCCGGTGCACAGCCCCGAGGTAACGACTTCGTTGAGCAGTTCTGTCCAGTGCGGCTTTTCGGGCGGCATGTGGCACACCCTACTGTCGACCCCCGGACGGTCCCCGCCCGGTCGCCGTATGGGTACCCTCGGGTCGTGCCCGAACTTGTCGAAGTGGAGCGCTACCGGACCCTGGCCGAGGGCGCGCTCGAACGGAGGGTGGCCTCGGTCGACTCGCCGGATCCCTGGTTCATCAAGGGTGCGACGTCCGGACCGCTGCTGGACTCGGCCCTGGTGGGACGGCGATTCACGGGGGCCCGACGGATCGGCAAGCTTCTGCTGCTCGACGTCGACGACGGCCCGGTGGTGGGCGTGCGGTTCGGGATGACCGGGTCGCTCCTGGTCGACGGCGACGACCCGGTCGGGCGTCTCCTGTACTCCGCCACCCGTCACGACCCGGTGTGGGAACGCTGGTCGGTGACCTTCGCCGACGGCGGCCGGTTGGTGGTTCACGACCCACGGCGGCTCGGAGGCGTGACCCTCGACCCCGACGTCTCCCACCTGGGACCCGATGCCGCCTCACTGGGTGTGGCCGGCCTGGGCCGGGCCCTGGCCGGGTCCACCGCGCCACTGAAGGCCCGGCTGCTCGACCAGTCGCGGGTGGCCGGGATCGGCAACCTGATAGCCGACGAGGTGTTGTGGCGTGCCGGCCTGTCGCCGCTCCGACCGGCCGCCTCGTTGACGCCAACCGAGGTCAGGCGACTCCATCGCCACCTGGCGCGCACCCTGGCCGACCTGACGGAACGTGGCGGTTCCCACCTCGGTGACCTCATGGACGAGCGCCACCCGGGAAGCATGTGCCCGAAGGACGGGTACCCGCTGGTTCGGACGACGGTGGGGGGCCGGACGACGTGGTGGTGTCCCGCCCACCAGGTGTGAGGAGCCGGATCGACCCGGCCTCAGTGAGGGCGACCGGAGACGGCTTCGACCAGCTCCCTCCGGCTCCCGATCCCGAACTTGTCGAAGACGGCACGCAGGTGCTCTTGCACCGTGTTCGAAGAGATGTGCAACTCGTCCACTATGGATCCGGTGGACCGTCCCTGGATCACCAGGGCGGCCACCCGGTTCTGCGCAGGGGTGAGTCCGTGCGCGGCGAGTACCAGCGAACTCAGTTGGGACGAGTTCGCCGCGTCGAGGATGACGGCGACCCGACCGCTGTCCTCTCCTTTGAGCAGAGACGCGTGCACCGAGATCCATCCGCCTCGGGCCCGGCGGATCCGTGATGCCGGCGGAGGAGCGTCCTCCTGCACGTCCAGCCGTACGGCATGGGCTGCCGCGGCATAGATCGACAGGGGCAACTCGGAACGTGGGTCCCAATCGGTCGTGTCGAGAATGGCCAACCAGTGCTCGGCCTGGGCATTGATCGAGATCACGGAGAGGTCAGATCCCAGGATCACGATTCCCGGGCCTCCCCCGGGGGATGCATCCGGCACTCCCGGGTACAGGGCGATACCTCGACGCAACCCTTCAGCCAGGTGAGGACCGAGTCGGCGGAGCAGATCGAGCTCCGGCTCGGCGAACCCCAGTGGTCCCTGCTCCCGATGGAGGCACAGCACGCCCCAGCAACGTCCACCGGAGCGCAGGGCGATTCGGAGTTCGTCACCGAGACCGAGCGGGGAGATCACCTCCCGGTAGCGGGCGCTGCTCGGGCGATGCCCCTCGGTGGAGCGGTCGAGGGAACCGATCGGATCCGTCGACCGGGCCAGATCGGCGAACTTGTTCACGTCGACACGACCGAACTCGTTTTCGAGGAACTGCGGTGCCACTGCAGCCAGGGGTCCTTCAGCCGACGCGGAGGTGAACAGCATCGTTGCCGGATCGACGGATGCGTAGAACGCCGCGTCGATGCTCAGCAGCGTGCGCAGCAGCCGAAGTGACTCTGTCCGGAAACCCGCGACATCAAGACCATCGTCGGGGAGGCGCTCGATGGCCATCGCACCCTGTTTCCACGTGGATGGCATCACGAGGCGATGCTACGCCCGAACGCCCTGCTCACAGCCTGGCGGACCGTCGATCCGGTCGATGAGCTGTGTGGCGCTCACGGAACGGGGACCAGACCGAGCTGCTGCATGAAGCCGAGGTCGTCCAGCCGTCCCCAACGCTCCACGATCAGTCCCTCGCTCAGGCGGAACACGTTTATCCCCCCGAGGGTGACGGTCGCGCCCGATGCCTTTACTCCCATGATGTCGCCACCCGTGTGGGTGCCCGATGCCGTGAATACCTCGACCACGGTGTCGTCCTCAGCAACGAGGAGGTGCAGGTCACTGTGCCAGTCGGGGAAAACGGCCCGGAACATCGATGCCGCTTGTCGCATCCCCTCGCGGGCCGAGCTCGCACCGAAGGGAGGATCGTTGTTGACGAAGCAGTAGGCGAGGTACTCGTCGACGGCACCGAGATCGCCCCGGGTGAAGAGCGCGTCGATGAATCGGGAAACGGTGGCCTTGTTCTGCTCTGTGATGGTCATGGACCCAGTGTGGGCGTGGTGACATCGGAGCGGTACCCCAACTTGTTGGGGTATGCCCGGCAGCCACCCATCGCAGCCACCCCCGGCGACCATGAGTGTCGTGCTGGAGTTGCGATCGGGTCAGGCCTTGAGCTCCTCCAGGACCTTGGCGGCGTGGCCGTCGGCCTTTACGTGGTACCAGGACCGGGCGATCGTCCCGTCGGCGGCGATCAAGAATGTGGAGCGGATGACGCCGATCATCTTCTTGCCGTACATGGTCTTCTCGCCCCAGGCTCCGTAGGCCTCACCGACCTCGTGGTCGGCGTCAGTCAGCAGCGGGAACTTGAGCCCGTACTTCTCACGGAACTTCTGGTGCTTGGCCGCGGTGTCGCCCGAGATCCCGAGGACCGGTACCTTCGCCCGCTTGAAGGCCGACAGGTTGTCGTTGAACTGGCAGGCCTCCTTGGTGCAGCCCGGGGTGTCGTCCCTCGGATAGAAGTAGACGACTACCTGGCGGCCGGCGAAATCCTTGAGGGCGACCGGCTTGCCGTCCTGGTCAGGCAAGGTGAAGTCGGGGGCTGTGTCGCCTGCATCGAGCTTTCCCATGGGGTTCCTTTCGTGTTCGGAGGTCCCGGCGCGAAAGGGCGTCGGGACACCTGGCCCGGCTACCGAGCCGCATGCCCGGTCGTTCCGTCCCCACGATGGCACAGACCGGATGAAGCCGGGCGTGCGTCGTGGGAGACTCGGGCAGCGATCCGTGCGAAGGGATAACCATGACCGACGAGACGACACCTCCCGACCCCACCGTCACCGCGGCCCTGCGGGCCCACAACCGGACCAAGGTGTATGTGGACGGACCCAACGACGTGCGCGTCCCCTTCCTCGAAGTCGCCCTCGCCGACTCGCCGGGCCGTGACGGGGCCACCCCCAACGAGCCGCTGCGTCTCTACGACACCTCGGGCCCGGGCTCGGTCCCGACGGTCGGGCTTCCCTCCCTCCGTCGGAAGTGGATCGCGGCGCGGTCCGACGTCGTCGAATACGAGGGCCGACCGGTCAACCGACGCGACGACGGCCGGGCCGCGGTGCGCCGCGACGGCGATGGCCCGGTCGCCTTCCCGACCGACGGCCGCCGACCGCTGCGGTCGGCGGGCACTCCGGTCACTCAGCTCCACTACGCCCGCGAGGGGGAGGTGACACCGGAGATGCAGTTCGTGGCCACTCGCGAAGGCGTTCCCGCCGAACTGGTCCGCGAGGAGATTGCCGCTGGACGGGCGATCCTGCCGGCCAATATCAACCACCCCGAATCGGAGCCGATGATCATCGGCTCGAAGTTCCTGGTGAAGGTCAACGCCAACATCGGGAACTCGGCGGTGTCCTCCTCCATCGAGGAAGAAGTCCAGAAGCTCACGTGGGCCACCCGGTGGGGCGCCGACACGGTCATGGACCTGTCGACCGGCCCGGACATCCACACCACGCGCGAGTGGATCCTGCGGAACTCGCCGGTGCCGATCGGCACGGTGCCGATCTACCAGGCTCTGGAGAAGGTGGACGGAGCTCCCGAGGAACTGACCTGGGACCTCTACCGCGACACGCTCATCGAGCAGGCCGAACAGGGGGTGGACTACTTCACCATCCATGCCGGCGTGCTGCTCCGCTACGTGCCGATGACGGCCAGGCGGATGACCGGCATCGTCAGCCGGGGCGGTTCGATCATGGCCGCCTGGTGCCTGGCCCACCACTCCGAGAACTTCCTCTATACCCGGTTCGAGGAGATCTGCGAGATCATGGCCGCGTACGACGTCGCCTTCTCCCTCGGTGACGGGCTCCGTCCCGGGTCGATCGCCGACGCCAACGACGAGGCCCAGTTCGCCGAACTTTCGACCTTGGGCGAGCTCACCGAGATCGCCTGGCGTCACGATGTCCAGGTGATGATCGAGGGTCCGGGCCATGTCCCGCTGCACAAGATCGTGGAGAACGTCACACTGCAGAAGGAGGTCTGCCATGACGCGCCCTTCTACACGCTCGGCCCGTTGACGGTGGATGTGGCTCCGGGCTATGACCACATCACTTCGGCCATCGGCGCCGCCGTCATCGGCATGGCCGGGACCGCCATGCTCTGCTACGTGACCCCGAAGGAGCATCTCGGCCTCCCGAACCTGGAGGACGTCAAGCAGGGGATGATCGCCTACAAGATCGCCGCTCACGCAGCCGACCTGGCCAAGGGTCATCCCGGTGCCCAGTCCTGGGACGACGCCCTGTCCAAGGCGAGGTTCGAGTTCCGGTGGGAGGACCAGTTCAACTTGGCCATGGACCCCGAGACGGCCCGTTCGTTCCACGACGAGACTCTGCCCGCCGCCCCGGCCAAGACCGCCCACTTCTGCTCGATGTGCGGCCCGAAGTTCTGCTCCATGCGGATCAGTCAGGATGTCCGGGATTACGCCGAGGGCAAGGGAATGGACCTGGCCACCGCCGTCGAGATCGGCCTGAAGGAGAAGTCGGCCGAGTTCCTCGAGTCCGGCGCCGAGGTCTACCGGGAGCCGTCGGCCACCTGAGGCAGGCGGTCGGCGGGACCCGAGCAGGGCCCATCGTCGCCACCCATGGGGACCGGTCGTCCCTGCTCATCGCCCCGTTGACCCGCCGTATAGGGGGTTGCCGGGTACACTGGGGACCGTGGTCGGGTGAGTGCCCACCACCGGGGTCTTCCTCATCCTGTTCTCCTGGCCCGCACAGCGGCTCGGACAATGACCCGAGGCGGGCCCGCACGCAGCCGTGACTAGCACGGTGCTGACGGTCGGCCTCGGCCGTCGATGAACGATGAGAGAGAGCTTCTGAACCCCATGACCACCATCACCGATCCGTCGGATCGCGCCGTGGAGAATGCCGTCGGGACCGATCCTGACGCACTCGCACCTGACCAGCAGAAGTCCTTCGCCGAGCTCGGCGTGGACCCCGCCATCGTGGCCGCCCTGGAGGAACAGGGCATCCGCGCCCCCTTCGCCATCCAGGCCATGACCGTCGTCGACGCTCTGGCCGGCCGTGACGTCTGCGGCAAGGCCAAGACCGGCTCCGGCAAGACCCTGGCGTTCGGCGTGCCGCTCCTGCAGCGCACCATGGCCTCGCCGGCCACCGAGCCGGGCCGCCCGAAGGCGCTCGTGCTCGTCCCGACCCGCGAGCTCGCCGTCCAGGTGAGCGAGGTGTTCGAGCCCCTGGCCGAGGCCGCCGGCCTCCAGACCGTCGCCGTCTACGGCGGCGCTGACATCGAGCGTCAGATCAAGAAGCTCGGTCGGGGAGTGGACGTGATCATTGCCACCCCCGGCCGTCTCATCGACTTGGGCGACCGCGGCGAGCTGTCCGTCGCCGACCTCGAGACCCTGGTGCTCGACGAAGCCGACCGCATGGCCGACATGGGCTTCATGCCCCAGGTCGAGTGGGTACTGCGCCGCCTCGAACGCGAGCACCAGACCCTGCTGTTCTCCGCCACGTTGGACGGTGCTGTCGACCGCTTGGTCAGCCGTTACATGAACGACCCCGTCCTCCATGAGGTCGCCTCGCCGACGAACACGGTCGAGGCCATGGAGCACCGGTTCATCGAGGTCCACCAGATGGACCGGGTGAAGGTCTGCGCCGCCATCTGCCGCAGCGCCGACAAGGTTCTCGTGTTCGTGCGCACCAAGCACGGCTGTGACCGGCTGGTCGAGCAGCTGGGCAAGGAAGGCGTCAAGGCCGGTGCTATCCATGGCGACCTCCGCCAGGCCAACCGTGAACGGACCCTGAAGGACTTCACCGAGGGCAAGCTCCACGTCCTCGTGGCCACCGACGTCGCCGCCCGTGGCCTGCACATCGATGCCGTCGACGTGGTCATCCACTTCGACCCGCCGGAAGATCACAAGGCCTACCTCCACCGCTCCGGTCGCACCGCCCGGGCCGGTTCGGCCGGCCTGGTCGTCTCGCTCGTCCAGTGGAATCAGGTCCTGGAGATCGAGCGGATCCAGACCCGGCTCGGACTGCGCATGCCCATCGTGGAGATGTTCTCCAACGATCCCCGTCTGGCCGACCTGGTCGACTGGACCCCCGAGAAGTCCTGAACCCGTCTGCCCCGGGCGGTGGCCATGGCCGGTTCCGTCCGGCGGACCGCCGTCCCCGTCACCACCGAGGAGCACCGCGTGCCCGATCGACCTGAGCCGATGACCGTCGACGGCGGATCCGACGACGTCGGGCAGATCCTGGTCGTCACCGCCCACCCCGACGACGTCGACTTCGGCGCCGCCGGTTCGGTGGCGACGTGGACCGGCCGGGGCATCGAAGTCGCCTACTGCATCGTCACCGACGGCGACGCCGGCGGGTCCGACCAGTCGATCACCCGGGCCGAGATGGCCGTCATCCGCCGCGAGGAGCAACTGGAGGCAGCCCGTGCCGTCGGGGTCACCGACGTGACGTTCCTCGGGTTCCCCGACGGTCGGGTCACGGCCAGCCTCGAGTTGCGGGCCTCCATCTCCCGAGTCATCCGCCTGGTCCGTCCCGACCGGGTGGTGTGCCAATCGCCTGAGCGGAACTGGGAGCGCATCTACGCCAGCCATCCGGACCACCTGGCCGCGGCCGAGGCGGCGGCCTGCGCGGTCTATCCCGACGCCCGCAACCCCTTCGCCTTTCCCGAACTCCTGGAGGAGGGTCTGGTCGAGCACACCGTGCCCGAGATGTGGGTGATGGCGACGGAGCGGGCCAATCGGGTCGTCGACGCCACCGACGTCTACGAACAGAAGCTGAAGGCACTCAAGTCCCACCGCAGCCAAGTCGGCGAGGGCGAGCACCTCGACGAGCTGCTCCGGAGATGGATGGCCGGAACCGCGCTGGCCGCCGGACTCCCGGAGGGACATCTCGCCGAGGCCTTCCACGTGGTGAACACCGCGTAGTGACTCAACTCCCGGCCGGATCGGCGGGACACCCCTGGGCCGTCCTCCAGCACGTGGCCCACGAGGGTCCGGGGACGATCGCCCGAGTGCTGGGCGAGACCGGCCACGAGGTGGTCGTGACAAGGCTATTCCTGGGCGATGCGCTACCGTCGGCCAACGACATCGCCGGCCTGGCGGTCATGGGCGGCCCGATGGGGGTCCATGACGACGAGGAGCACCCCTGGTTGGGTCCCGAGCGGGATCTCATCCGCGAAGCTGCGGCCCGCGACCTCCCCGTGCTCGGCGTGTGCCTCGGGTCCCAGCAGCTGGCTGCCGCCCTCGGCGCTCAGGTGACCACGGGTCCGGAGGAGGAGGTCGGGATCGGGCAGGTCGAGTTCACTGCTGACGGCCGTCGCGATCCGGTGCTCGGGCCCGAGTACAACGGGCTGTCCGGTACCACGGTGCCGTGCGTCCACTGGCACCGGGACACCTTCTCCCTACCCGACGGAGCCGTCCATCTGGCTGCCACCCGTCGCTACCCCCACCAGGCGTTCCGGGTAGGGACCCGCGCCTACGGCCTCCAATTCCACGTCGAGGTGGACGCCGCCCTGGCCGAAGCCTGGCGGCCGATGCTGCCCGAGGGCGTGACGCTGCCAGAGGCCGACGTCGCTCGGATCGCGAGCGTCGGTCGTCGGATCCTGCAACGGTTCGTCGAGGTGGCGACGACCCGTCCCGTTGGCGTCGAGGTGTGAGCGTGATGCCGGAGGCGTCGCCGGTCGTGGCCGATTCAGACGATGACGACATCGAGGGGCCGGTCAAGCCGAAGCTGCGCGGGGTCCTCCACGAGGTCGCCTTCTTCGCTTCGTTGGTGTCGGGGGCGTGGCTGGTGTGGGACGCGCCGACCACCTCCTCGAAGCTGATCTGCCTGGTCTATGCATGCGCCATCTCGCTGCTGTTCGGGGTGAGCGCCCTCTTCCACCGCCACACCTGGGGCCCGGTCGGCCGCCGCCGGATGCGTCGGGCCGACCACTCGACCATCTTCGTCGCCATCGCCGGGTCCTATACGGCGGTGGCCGGCATCGCTCTGACAGGGTGGGCCCGCACCGCGGTGCTCCTCATCGTGTGGATCGGTGCGGCTCTCGGCATCACTCTGCGACAGCTCTGGCTCGACGCCCCGAAGTGGGTGATCGCCCTGCCCTACGTGGTGGTTGGCTGGGCCGCCGTCGCCGTGCTGCCCCAGCTCTACCGGGCCCTCGGCCCCACCGGGTTCGCGCTGCTGCTCGTCGGGGGCCTCGCCTACTCGGCCGGAGCCGTCGTCTATGCCATCAAGAAGCCCAACCCGGCACCGGGCATCTTCGGCTACCACGAGGTGTTCCACGCCTGCACCATCGTCGGGGCGGTGGTCCACTTCGTCGTGATCGCCGTGTTCGTACTCCCCCTCGCGTCCTGAGGCGCACCCGCCCCATCTTGGCGGCGTCGGACGACGTGCCGTACGTTGGGCCATGGCCCTCACCCTGTACGGCGTCGTCTCCCTCACCTTCATGATGACCATGTACGCCCTGGAGAAACGGGGCAACGGCTTCGTCCTGGCCTTCGCCCTGGGGTGCGCGTTGTCCTCGAGTTACGGCTTCGCATCGGGAGCGTGGCCCTTCGGCGTGGTCGAGGGGATCTGGACCGTCATCGCCCTGCGACGCTGGTGGGTGACCGACCACACCGCGCCGGCCGCCTGAGTTCCCGACCATCGGAATGGCATCCCATCAACGACTGGCCGGGCAGCCGGCATTCGTGGGACGGTGGAGATGATGGCCGAACACACGCAGCTGGTGGTCTGCGAGGGTGACGAGACGGGCCAGGAGCTCCTCGACGAGGCGCTCCGGGTACTCGACCCCTCGGTCATCGGGGTACCGCTGGACCTGATCCGCTTCGACCTGTCCCTCGAAAACCGGCGACGGACGAAGAACGCGGTGGTGTCCGAGGCCGCTGCGGCCATGGTGGAGGTCGGGCTCGGCCTGAAAGCCGCGACGATCACCCCGCCCGAGACCGGTGACGTCGGCTCGCCCAACCGGATCCTGCGCGAGGGCGTGGGTGGTTCGGTGATCGTCCGAACCGGCCGCCGCATTCCGGGCGTGGTCCCCCTGGCACCGGTCGTCCATCCCATCGTGGTCGTCCGAATGGCCGTTGGCGACGCGTACGGAGCCGACGAAGGCCGGACCGGCACGGTCGGCGGGTTCGATGAGCAGGCGTGGAGGACCGAGCGCATCGACCGTTCGGTGTGCCGCTCGGTGGCGGAGTACTCCTTCCGGGCCGCTGCAGTTCTCGGAGCCTGCGTGTTCGGTGGACCGAAGTGGACCGTCTCGACGGTCTACGAGGGGATGCTGAAAGAAGAGATGGACGCGGCCGCCGCACGTCACCCAGACGTCCCCTACCGTCCCGTGCTCATCGACGCGGCTTACGCCGGGCTGCTTACCGAGGCTGACGACCAGTCATTGGTCATTCCGGCCCTCAACCGCGACGGCGACTGCCTGTCGGACCTGGTCCTCGCCCTCTTCGGCTCCATCGCCGGGGCCGAGTCGGTCCTGCTCGCCCTCGACGACGACCTGCATCCCACTGTGGCCATGGCCGAAGCGCCTCACGGCACGGCGCCGTCGCTGCAGGGCAAGAACGTGGCCAACCCGATGGCCATGCTGCTGGCGTGTGCCGCCGCACTCGACCATGCCTCGATGGTCCAGGGCCATGCTGTTTCGGACGCGGCAACGGCCATCCGCGATGCGACCCTCGGTGCGGCGGCCGATGGGGTCCGCACCTTCGACCTCGGAGGTGGGGCATCGACCAGCGGTGTCGTCGACGAGGTGATCCGGCGGATCCGGAAGTACTCGACCGCCTGATCCTGGCGGGAGTTGGTACCGAGCGAGGTCGGGAGTGGTGCGTTCAATGCCGGTATCGGTGCGGAAAGCACCTGCCGCGCCCGTTGCTACCATCGCCCACGTGACTACCCGAGCTGTGGTCTTCGACCTCGACGACACGCTCATCGTCGAGGAGTCCTACGCCATGGCGTCGCTGCGCGAGGCGCTCGGCACGCTGCCCGGTATCGACCCGGTGGCATCCGAGCAGACCGCCCTCGAGGCCGCCCGTTCGGTGTGGAAGACGGGTGGCGACTACCAACGATGCGTCGAGCTCGGCTTTGCGTCGTGGGAAGGGCTCTGGTCGACCTTCGAGGGCAATCACCACTCAGTGGCCGGCCTCGTCGCTTGGGCGCCCACCTACCGGATCAAGGCATGGAGGGCGATAGGAGCGGCCGTCGGCGTCGACGACCCCATGCTGCTGTCCTCTGCCGCACAGCGTTTCGAGGACGCCCAACGTCGGGGTCATCCGATCATCGAGGGAATGCACGACACCATCGCCGAGATGGGTGCCCGCCACCCGTTGGGCCTGATCACCAATGGACCTTCGGACATCCAGCGTCTCAAGCTCGACCAGGCCGGTCTTTCCTCCACCTTCGCCGTCGAGGTGATCTCCGGCGAGCTCGGAGTGGGCAAACCCGAGCCTGAGGTGTTCCTCGGCCTGCTCGAGCGCCTGGGCGCCGCACCCGAGGCGTCACTGATGGTCGGGGACAGCTGGGAGCGGGACATCGAGGGCGGACTCGCCGCCGGCATGTCGGCCGTGTGGATCGCCGACGGCCGGACACCACCGGCCGAGCTCCCCCGGGTGAAGGTGGTCGACTCGGTGGTCGAGCTGATCGGCCTGTTGGACTGAATCGGGCGGGCCACCACCCGTCATCTGTGGCACGGCGCAATGGCACCTTGACCCCAGCAAATGACAGTGATGTGATTCATGGGGTCGGGCACATCGCCTGGCGGCGGTGCGGGGAGGACTCCATGAGCGATACACCCAGTAGGGCTCTGGTGTTCACGATCCTTCGGCACGCCGAAGACTTCCCGCGGAGAATGGTGGACATCGGACTGTTGGGTCTGCGTCTGGACGATCGGCGGGAGTACCGCCTGCACGTCTGGGACCCGAGCTACATCGTCGGAGACCCTCCCATCCACGACCATCCTTACGACTTCACCTCGAACGTCATTGTCGGTGCACTGACCAACAACCGGTACGTCGAAGACCCCTGGGGCGACGAGCACCTCCGCTTCCGCTACTCGCCTCCCGCCGAAGACGAGCGTCGGTCGGACACGGTGAAGCTGTCGTCAACGGCGGAAACCGTCACCGAGGGCGGCGAGTACCGTCAGCTCGCCCACGAGTTGCATGCGAGCTGGCAACAACCAGGGACCGTGACGGTCATTCGGTGCTCATGGGGCGAGCCGCGTGAACTGACCGTCTGCCTTCGAAGTGAGGACACCTGGCGCTCGGGTCAGGCGCGGGATGCGACGCGGGAGGAGATCAAGGCGTTGAGCGCCAAGGCTCTGGAGTGGTTCTGAGGATCGAATGTGAGAAAACGTAGTTTCGTGTCGCACCGGGACGCGACGTTGGCAGGGACTGATGCACGATCCCGTGGCAGTCTGATGTCGATCTGACTGGCCGAGCAGGTCGTGGTAGGCGCCTACCAGGCTTTCAATCCGGCGAACCGGGTTCGTGGTCACCGACTGCCACGGCCTCAACCGCGACGATCCCGAGGTGGGTCGAGTCCATTGCCCATCACGTGCCTCCATCTGGTCCGGCACTCTCCAGGTCCGACGTGGACACCGATCCCTATGCTCGGGAACATGACGATTCAGCGGATGGACCATGTCGGGGTCGTTGTCGACGATCTTGAGGCAGCTACTGCGTTCTTCATCGAACTTGGTATGGAGCTGGAGGGCAAGGCTCCAGTCGAGGGAGCTTGGGTGGATCGTGTCGTCGGGCTCGACGACGTCCGAGTCGACATCGCAATGATGCGGACCCCGGACGGCAATGGCCGGCTTGAGCTGACGAAGTTCCGCACGCCGACCGCAGTGAGCGGTGAGCCTGAAAACGCACCGGCGAACACGCTTGGCATACGTCGCATCATGTTCGCTGTCGATGACATTGAGGACGTCCTTGCTCGCCTGCACACGCACGGCGCTGAACTCGTGGGCGAGCTGGACCAGTACGAGGACAGTTACCGGCTCTGTTACGTACGCGGCCCAGAAGGCATCATCGTCGCACTGGCCGAGCAGCTCGACTGAGCGCTGCCGCAGGGGCCGGTCTGCGATGAGGCGACAGGTTGGTGTCTACCCGCCCGCCAACGGAGGTCGTGGTAGCCGCCCACTGAGCGGAGGCCCTGGTCAGCCCGCCATCTGGCGCAACATGTAGGGGAGGATCCCGCCGTGGCGGTAGTACTGGGCCTCCATCGGCGTGTCGATGCGGAGCCGGGCTTCGAACTCGACGGTGCGGTCACCGTCGGTGGCCGTGACCGGCACCGTCTTCGGGCTGACGCCCTCGTTGAGCGAGCCGATCCCGGTGATCGAGAAGACCTCGTATCCGGTCAGGCCCAGCGACTCGGCGTTCTGACCGTCCGCGTACTGGAGCGGGAGCACACCCATGCCGATCAGGTTCGACCGGTGGATGCGCTCGTAGGACTCGGCAATGACGGCCCGGACCCCCAACAGCCGGGTGCCCTTGGCCGCCCAATCGCGTGACGAACCCGACCCGTACTCCTTGCCGGCCAGCACCACCAGCGGGACCCCGTCGGCCTGGTACTGCTCCGAAGCCTCGAAGATGCTGGTCTGTTGGCCGTCGGGGAGGTGGAGGGTGATGCCGCCCTCGGTGCCCGGAGCCAACTGGTTTCGCAGCCGGATGTTGGCGAAGGTGCCCCGGACCATGACCTCGTGGTTGCCCCGGCGGGTCCCGTACGAGTTGAAGTCGACCTCCTCGACGCCGTGTTCGAGCAGGTAGCGACCGGCCGGCGTCGTCGGCTTGATGTTTCCGGCCGGCGAGATGTGGTCCGTGGTGACGCTGTCGCCCAGTTTGGCCAGGACGCGCGCGCCCTCGACGTCGGTGACGACGGCGGGGGTCATGGACAGGCCTTCCAGGAACGTCGGGCGCAACACATAGGTAGACGACGTGTCCCACGCGAAGGTGGCGCCGGTGGCCGTCTCGATGGCCCGCCACCGGTCGTCGCCCTCGAAGACCGAGCTGTAGCGCTGGCGGAACATGTCCGAAGTGAGCGAGGTGCGGACGGCCTCGGTCACCTGCTCGGGGGTCGGCCACAGATCGGCCAGGAATACCGGCTGACCGTCGCCGTCGGTCCCGAGCGGTTCGGTGGTGAGGTCGAGGTCCATGGTGCCGGCCAGCGCGTAGGCCACGACCAGGGGAGGCGAGGCCAAGTAGTTCATGCGGACGTCCGGGTGGATCCGGCCCTCGAAATTACGGTTGCCGGATAGCACGGAGGTAACCGACAGGTCGCCGGCCTGGACGGCCTCGGATACTCCGGGCAGCAGCGGGCCCGAGTTGCCGATACACGTGGTGCAGCCGTAGCCGACGAGGTCGAACCCGATGGCGGCCAGGGGTTCGGTCAGGCCGGCGCGGTCCAGGTAGTCCATGACCACCCGCGAGCCGGGGGCCAGTGTCGTTTTGACCCACGACTTGGAGGTCAGTCCCCGGGCCACGGCGTTGCGGGCAACGAGGCCGGCCGCCACCATGACCTGGGGGTTGGAGGTGTTGGTGCACGAGGTGATCGCGGCCACCACCACGTGGCCGTCCTTGATCTCCTCCTCGGCCCCTCCGCCGAGCGAGGCGACCTGCCCAGCCGGCTCGCGGTCGAGGGCGGTGCGGAACGAACGGGCGGCCGTGTCGAGGGTCACCAGGTCCTGGGGTCGCGACGGCCCGGCGATGCTCGGCACCACAGTCGCCAGGTCGAGTTCGATCACCTGGGAGTAGACCGGTTCGGGGCTGTCGGCCGTCCAGAACATGCCCTGGGCCTTGGCATACGCCTCGACCAGGTCGACGTGGGGGTCGTCCCTACCCGAGAAGCGCAGGTAGTCGAGTGTGACGTCGTCGATGGGGAACATGGCGCAGGTGGCCCCGTACTCGGGGGACATGTTGCCGATGGTGGCCCGGTTGGCGAGCGGCACCGAGGCGACGCCCGGGCCGAAGAACTCCACGAACTTGCCGACCACGCCGACCTTGCGGAGGACGTTGGTGATGGTGAGGACGAGGTCGGTGGCCGTGGTGCCGGCCGGCTGCTCACCCGTCAGGCGGAAGCCCACGACCGGTGGGAGAAGGAGCGACAGGGGCTGGCCGAGCATGGCCGCCTCGGCCTCGATGCCGCCCACCCCCCAGCCGAGGACACCGAGTCCATTGACCATCGTGGTGTGGGAGTCCGTGCCCACCAGGGTGTCGCAGTAGGCACGACCGTCCTCGGTGGCGAAGACCACCCGGGACAGGTACTCGAGATTGACCTGGTGACAGATACCCATGCCCGGGGGCACGACCCGGAACCCGTCAAATGCCTCCTGGGCCCAGCGCAGCAGCTGGTAGCGCTCGATGTTGCGGTGGTACTCGATGTCGACGTTCTCGTCGTATGCCGTGGGGGTGCCGGACGCCTCGGCGATGACCGAATGGTCGACCACCATCTCTACCGGGACCAGAGGGTTGATCTTGGCCGGATCGCCACCGAGCTCGGACAGCGCGTCGCGCATGGCCGCCAGGTCCACCACCCCGGGCACGCCGGTCAGGTCCTGCATGAGCACCCGCTCGGGGGTCAGGGCGATCTCTGCGGCGTCGGAGCCGCCCACGCCGTGGCGCTCGGGGTTGACGCCCCAGCCGGCGACAGCCTCGATGTCAGACGCGGTGACAGCCAGGCCGCCCTCGTGGCGCAGCAGATTCTCCAGGATGACCTTGATGGAGTACGGCAGGCGTGCCACGTCGAAGCGTTCGGCGAGGGCCCCGATCCGGTAGATCTCGTAGGTGGCGTCGCCGACCGGCAGGTCGCCACGGGCACCGAAGGTGTCGGGGGAGGTGGGGGAGTTGGCCATGCCCCCCATTCTGCCCCGTCACGGGGTCGCGTGATTCAGCAGACGCCTCACGTACGGGTGCGGTACCGCCGGATGGCAAGCGGGATGAAGATGATGAGCAGCCCGATGGTCCAGGCCAGAGACTGGACGACCCAGAACGTCGTGCTCCGGCCGGTCCCGGTGGAGGCTGCTCCCACCATGAGTGAGCGGCAGGCGCTGATGGTGACGCTGAACGGTTGATAGGTGGCGAAGCCCTGCAGCCAGCTGGGCATGGACCCGACGGGTACGAAGGCCGCCGAAATGAACGTCAGCGGGAACACAAGCGGGAACGACATCACCTGGGCCGTCTCGGAGTTGGGGGCGGAGAGTCCGACGATGGCGAAGAACCAGGAGAGGGCGTAGGCGAACAGCAGGATCAGGCCGATGCCGGCCATGAAGGAGGCGAAACCCTCGCTGGGGCGGAATCCGACGAGCAGACCGACCACCGTCATGATGATCACGACGAAGACGTTGCGGACAAGGTCGGCCGTCGTTCGACCGAGAAGGACTGCTCCCCGGGACATCGGTAGTGCCCGGAAGCGTTCGATGATGCCCTTCTGCAGGTCCTCGGCCAGGCCGATGCTGGTGCTCACCGAACCGAACGCCACGGTCTGCACGAAGATCCCCGGCAGCAGGTAGTCGACGTAGGGGACGGGACCGGTGTGAATGGCCCCGCCGAATACGTAGCGGAACAGCAGCACGAACATGATCGGCTGCACGGTGGAGAAGAACAATGCCTCGGGGATCCGCGTGACGGCCAGCAGGTTCCGCTTGGTCAAGGTCAAGGTGTCCGAAACCAGCCACTTGAGGTTGGTGAAGACGCCGGTGGAGTGGGGGGCGCCGGACACGGTGGGGGCAAGGGTGGCGGTGGTCATGCGTACTCTCCGGTCTGAATGGGGAGGGCCTTCTCGAGGTCGGCCAGGCGCTTCTTCTTCCGCTTCTGCCGCGGCGTGAGGTTGTCGTCCTCGTCGGCCTCCTCGACTTCGGTGCGGTGGCCGGTGAGTGAGAGGAAGACGTCGTCGAGGCTGGGCTCGCGCAAGTTGAAGGTCTGCGGTGCGATGCCGTCGGCATCGAGGTTTCGCAGGGCGGCCATGGCGACCTGGGGACCGTTGTCGACGGTCACCTCGACCTGGGTCCCGTTGACAACGGAAGCATGGGATCCGAGCCCGTCGAGGATGGCCCCGGTGCGCTGGGCATCATCGATGGTGGGCAGGCTGACTTCGAGGACGGTGGCCCCGAAGTTGGCCTTCATCGACTGGGGCGTGCCTTCGGCGATCACCTTGCCGTGGTCGATGACGGCCAAGGTACTGGCCAGCCGGTCGGCCTCTTCGAGGTACTGGGTGGTCAGGAGGACAGTCGTGCCTCCGCCGACCAGTCGCTCAATGACCTCCCACAGGTCATTGCGACTCTGAGGGTCGAGTCCGGTGGTGGGCTCATCGAGGAAGAGCACCGTGGGTCGGGCTACGAGGGCGGCGGCCAGATCGAGTCGTCGGCGCATGCCGCCCGAGTAGGTCTTGAGCGGACGGTCGCCGGCGTCGGTGAGGTTGAACTGGTCGAGCAGCTCGATCGCCCGGGTGGCGACGAACGAACTCGGCAGGTGGTTGAGCTTGCCGACCATCTGCAGGTTCTCCCGACCGGTCAGGTTCTCGTCCACCGCTGCGTATTGGCCGGCCAGACCGATCAGCGAGCGAACCAGCGCCGATTTCTTCGTCACGTCGTTGCCGAGCACGTGGGCCGAACCCCCGTCCGGCCGCAGGATGGTTGTCAGCACCCTGACCGCGGTGGTCTTGCCGGATCCGTTGGGTCCGAGCAGACCGAACACGGTGCCCTCGGTGACGGCGAAGCTGACACCGTCCAGGGCGCGCACCTCTCGCTTTCCCCTAAAGGTCTTTTGCACGTTGTCGACTTCGATGGCGATGCTCATGTGCTGAGGGAATCCCGTCTGGTGGCGTTGGCTGGCGGTGCGGGCGGCATGCCACCTTCCAGAACTGGCCAGGAGAGTGCGACGGTCCCGTGCCCGGGCCACGGGGCGCACCGTGCCTCCTATCCTACGGGGCCCCGGGCGTCACCTGACGCACCCGGGCGACGTCCGTCGTGCGCCGATAGCCTCGGCCCATGGAAAAAGGCGACCTGGCACCGGACTTCGAACTGCCCGATGAGGACGGCGTCCCCCGCAGACTCAGCGAACTGGCCGCGTCCGGTCCGGTGGTGCTGTTCTTCTACCCGGCGGCTATGACTCCGGGTTGCACCGTCGAAAGCTGTCACTTCCGGGACATGAAGACGGAATTCGAGGCCGTCGGCGCCCAAAGGGTGGGTATCAGCGCAGACGACGTCGAGAAGCAGAAGAAGTTCTCCGACAAGCACGAGTTCGACTACCCCCTTCTGTCGGACACCGACGGGGCGGTAGCCACCCAGTTCGGCGTGCGCCGCCGCTTCACCAAGCTGTCGCCCACCAAGCGGGCGACATTCGTGATCGGAAGCGACCTTCGGGTGATCGACGTGATCCAGAGCGAGGTGCGGATGAACGTCCACGCCGACAGGGCTCTCGAGGTACTCAAGGCCACCGCTAGCTGACGAACAGCGTGCCTGACGTCCCGTCGGGGAGTCCCTGAATCCGACGCCGGCCGATGGGAAGCTGGACGGATGGACCCGACCCTCAGGCCAACAGGAGCGTGAGCCCGATGCCCGGCGCCAACCGGATGGAGCAACTGGTCGAATCGATCGCCGAGCGCGTGGTCAACTTGGTACTCGACGCCATCGACATCAACGCCATCGTCTCCAAGGTCGACGTCGACGGTCTCATCGACAGGGTCGATGTCGAGAAGATCATCGAGCGGGTCGACGTGGACAAGATCGTGAGCCGGGTCGATGTCGAGGCCATCATCGAACGGGTTGACGTCCAGCGGATCATCCAACGGGTCGATATCGACTCGCTGGTCGAACAGACCGAGCTCGGCACCATCATCGCCCATTCGACCAGCGGCGTGGCGTCCGAGGTACTCGACGTGGTCCGGGCCCAGGGCGTCGGACTCGACGACTTCGTGGCCCGGTGGATCAACCGGATCCTGCGCCGGTCTTCCGACGACTGGCCGGCCGGACCGGCCAAGCTCATCGCGCCGGTGCCGATTGTGGTCCCGATCTTGGAGACGGCCGGATGACCGCGCCGATGGCGACCGCCGCGCCGCCAGCCTCCGGAAGGCTGGGCAACTACGCCGGCGGGCTCACCCGCCTGGTGGCCTTCGCTGTCGACATCGCCGCCTCGTGGGGCATCTTCACTCTGGGTGTCGCCGGGCTGACCTTCGCCATCAGTCTGGTGACCGGCAAACAGGTCAACCTGGCCAGCCGCCAGATCATCGCCTTGGTCGCCATCATCATCTGGGAATTCCTGTACTTCTCGTACCAGTGGTCACTCGGAGGCAGGACCATCGGCATGGCGCTCCTCGGCATCCGGGTCGTTGCCACCGAAGGTGACCCGATCACGCCGCGACAGGCCGTTGTCCGGACCCTCACCCTGCCCCTCAGTTTCCTCCTATTCGGACTGGGTTTCATCGGGATCCTGCTGAACAAGGACCGTCACGCCCTCCACGACCGCCTGGCCAGGACCGTAGTCGTCTACTCCTGGGATGCACGGGCCGCCCGGTTGCGCTGGTTGGCCAAACAGGAGCCGGCGACACCGGCCTGATCCGGTGCCCGACCGTCTGCTGCCCCGCAGTCCGGAGGCCCCGCTTCCGGGCGTCGTGCTCCTACCATGCTGGCTCGATCCCGAACAGCGGATCGAGCTGGTCGATCGGTGCCGGGCCTGGGGAAAGGCGTCCGGCGGGCCTCGTTCCCCCCAGATGCGCAACGGCACCCCGATGTCGGTGGAGATGGTCGGCCTGGGCTGGCACTGGTATCCCTACCGGTACTCGCGGACCCGCGACGATGGCGACGGGGGCCGGGCGTTGCCGTTTCCGACGTGGCTCGGCGGGCTCGCCCGGCGGGCCGTGGTCGACGCGGTAGCAACCGATCCGCTCGTGGCCACCGATCCGGAAGGGTTCGCACCCGACGTGGCCCTGGTCAACTGGTACCGGCCGGGGGCAAAGATGGGAATGCACGTCGACAGCGACGAGGTGGTGACGGCCCCGGTGGTGTCGCTCAGCGTCGGAGCGACCGGGTTGTTCCGCTTCGGCACACCGGCGAGCCGGGGCCGGCCGTGGGTGGATCTGCCACTCGAGTCGGGGGACGTCGTGGTGTTCGGGGGCCCGGCGCGTCGCGCCTACCACGGGGTGCCGCGATTGGTGCCGAGGACCGTCGACCCGTCCGTCGGCGAGTTGCCCGGACGGCTCAACGTGACGATCCGCCAGACCGGCCTGCCCGCCTGACCGTCGCTCGATCCGGTAACGGGAGGTCACCGGGTGTGACCGGGGAATTCGTCGTCGCCGGCGGTTCGTTGTGCGGTCCCGGTGGCGCCGCCCACTCTCCGTAGTCATAGGCAACATCGGATATCGAATGAAACAGGGTGTCCACTAGGTTCGCCCGGTATGGAACAGGGGCGCATGCGGATGCGGTCCGCGGCCTGGGGTGGGGCTTCCCTTGGGATCGGCACGCTCGCCTACGCCCTGTGCAGCCCGTCGTACATCGGGTGTTCGACGAACCTGGTGGTGTTGACCCACGGCACGGTCACGGCCCGGGGATGCGCGGCGTACTCCACCCTCGCCCGGCTTGGCGTTGGCCTGATGGTGCTCGGTGCCGTCCTGCTGCTCAGTTCGTTCCTCTCTGCAATCCGGACCCGTCGCGAAGTGCCGATCGTGGCGGGCGAGCCCGTGGCGGACACAACTCTGGCCGTAGCGACGCCGGTCGTCGTGGACACGCCCCCGACTGCGCCCGCCGAAACGCCGCCCACGGCCACCATGCCGGTTGTCGGCCCGGTGGAGGAACCGCCCGCACGACGCATCCCGGCTCGGGTCGGACCACTACCCCCTGGCGGAGACAATCTGGCGCACGTCGAGCCGGGAACGGAGATTCCGGTTTCGCTTCCGCCTGGGTGGTACGGCAATCCCAACAACCCGGACCATCCCGTCCAGTGGTGGGACGGCAGGAAGCTCGTGGACCGTCCGGCACGTTCCGGACGTTGAGCCCGGACGGTACCTGGTGGTCGGGTACCGGACAATCGTCAACGGCCCGGTGACGGTGAGGCTCACCGCTCCCTTGAGGGTCGGCACCAGGTCACCTCAGGACTGGGGATTATGCACCGACGACCCACAGTGACGACAGCACCGGTACTCCGGTGGGGACGTCCCGGGCATGGATCCGGCACGTTTTCGATGGCTGATCTCGCGAATGCACCGTCATCAGTACCTACCGCGGACTGATTCTCCGGCAGTTCGAGATCCACCCCAAACAGAGCCATCACGGTCTGAACATGCGAATGAACCAGTGGTTCCTCAGGCTCGGTCGTCCGGGTCATGTCGCGACATCACAAGGTGCCCCTGGTGGGACGGTTTTCGAACCCTGAGTTCCAGGGTGCTGTTGAGAAACTCGTGGTCAACCGGCCTGGGTCCGAGTTGCCGCGGTACCTACCGAGCCGTCGATCTGTTCTGGTCCGACCGGAACCTAATCGGGAACGTCGTTCCGTCAGGTGAACCGAGGATCGGTCGGACGGTCATCGATGGGCGGGAGTCATCCGAGGACACTCAATCACCACCTGTACTGCGAATCGATTCCCAATGTTCTGGAGATGCACTCCGGCGCATCTCCGGAGGCCCACCCACTTGGGTGCCCTCAGTGGTTCGGGTAGCGTCCGGTGGGTGAGCCAAACGAAGATCCTTGCCACCATGGGGCTGGGTGAGCACCAAGAGCTTCTCGCCGTGACGCTGCCGTCATTCGAGCGGTATGCGGCGCGACACGGTTATGAGGTGCGGATCCCAGAGTCGGACCCGGCACCCGAGCGCAAGTTCAAGCAGTGGAGCAAGATCGCGTTCATCAATCAGCTGCTACCGACTTGCGATCTTCTCTTCTGGGTCGACTCCGATGCAGCGATCCTCGATGATTCAGTCGACATCGGAACCACCTTGCCGGCGCGACACTTCCTTGGGCTCGTTGAACACCACTACGACGGACTATCCGTCCCCAATACGGGCGTGATGATCATCCGAGGTGGCCGAAAAGGGCGTCGGTTCTTTAAGGAAATGTGGAACCACACTGAGTACCTGGAGACCAAGTGGTTCGACAATGCCGCTGCATTGGACATGCTCGGCTACGAGTTCGACTCAGAGGCGACTCAGAAGTACTGCCGGCCTGGAAAGCCGACGCCGTGGTCTCGCCGGACGCAGTTGATTCCAAACGAGTGGAACTCTCTCCCGCAGGACATGGCCAACTCGCCACGAATACTTCATGTGACCCGGGCCTTTCCCTTTGAGGAGCGCCTCGAGCGACTGCGCGCCGCCCTGTCATGAGTCAACCAACTGTGCCGTTCCTTGGGAATTGACGACCATCCGGATCGCCGGGACTGCCTTGGGATCTCCGGGAGACGCTGGTCGTTCCCTCGAGAGTTGCCGTCCGGCCTCGTAGGTATGGCCCACGGAGCAGTGTGCTCCACCCGCCGACGTCAGTCTCGAACCCGGTGACGCATGGCCGAATCCGGCCGGACCTCGTCCGGTGGCGGCTGTCAGTTGAATCCAGTTGCACGACGGGGGTCCGACAGCGGCGAGCGAGCAGCGAATCCGGAGGTAGGAGAACGACCTCCTGGAACTGCAAGAGTGCCCCTGGCAGGAATCGAACCTGCGCTTTCGCCTCCGGAGGGCGACGCTCTATCCGCTGAGCTACAGGGGCAGTAGGGCCAGGCACAACCGCTGAGGTTGGTCATCCGCTCCACCGAGGAGGCAACTCTAGTGCCATCGGTTGGCGGCTGAGTCCGCCGGCACACTTGGGGCAGGCCGGGACCGCGTATCCTCACGTCACGATGTCCGCGCCCCTCCCGCCCGCCGAATCCCACACCTTGACCACCTACCGGCCCATCCGCGACCGACTGGCTGACGCGGTCGCCGGAGCGGTCGGCACCGTCGCCGCCGAACAGGGTCTCGACCTGGCAGTCGACCCGGATACGGTCCACCTGGAACGCCCGGCGAGACGTGAGCACGGCGACTGGTCGACCAACATCGCCATGGTGACGGCCAAGCGGGCCGGCACCAATCCACGGGCCTTCGCCACCGCGGTGGTCGAGGTACTCGAGCGGGCCATGCCCGACCACGTGGTCGGCATCGAGCTGGCCGGCCCCGGCTTCATCAACTTCCGACTGGACGACGGGTGGCTCCACGAAGCGCTGGCCGCCGTGCTGGCCGAAGGCGAGGACGGCTACGCCCGTCCCGACATCGGTCACGGCGAGAAGGTCCAGGTCGAGTTCATCTCGGCCAACCCGACCGGACCCATCCACGTGGGCAACGGCTGGTGGGGCAGCTACGGCGACGCCCTGGCCCGGGTGCTGGCCCGCAGCGGCCATCAGGTGTCCCGCGAGTACTACGTCAACGACACGGGGGGACAGATCCGCACCCTTGGCATGAGTCTGCTGGCCCGGACCAGGGGTGACGAGGTGCCCGAAGGCGGGTACCAGGGCCAGTACGTGGTTGACCTGGCGGCCGAGTACGACGGTCCCGACGATGTGACGGCCGCCGGCCGGTGGGCATCCGACCGTATCCTCGCCCGGATCCGGGCGACCCTCGAATCGATCGGCATCGTTTTCGACGAGTGGTACTCCCAGGCCTCCATCGAGGAGAGCGGCGCGGTGGACGAGACCATCGCCCTGCTCGAGTCGCAGGGCCTGGTCTACGAGCGCGACGGTGCCATGTGGTTCCGGTCCGAGCAGCTCGGCGATGTCCGCGACCGGGTGCTCCGCAAGGCCAATGGGGACGCTACGTATCTGGCGGGCGACCTCGCCTACCACCGCGACAAGTTCCTGGTCCGTGGTTTCGACCGGGTGATCGACGTGTTCGGCGCCGACCACCATGGCCAGGTGGCCAGCCTGATGGCCGGCGTGGAGGCCCTGGGGATCGATCCCAGCCGCCTCGAGGTCAAGCTCGGACAGATGGTCTCGCTCGTCGACGGCGACGAGGCGGTCAAGATGGGCAAGCGAGCGGGCAACGCCATCGACCTCGACACGGTGATCAGCGACATCGGCCCCGACGCCACCCGCATCCTCAGCCTCATGAGCACGCTCGACCAGGCCGCCACCTTCGACCTGGCAAGCGTGCGCGAGCAGTCAGCCGAGAACCCGGTCTTCTATGTGCAGATGGCCAGCGCCCGCATCGGCGGAGTGGGCCGCAAGGCGGTCGAGCGCGATGTCACCCGGGCTCCGCTCGACGAAGTCGACCTGTCGCTCCTCACCCACCCCCGCGAGCTCGAGGTGTTGCGCTGCCTGGAGGAGCTGCCTGAGGTGGTGGCCGACGCGGCCGTTGACCGGTCCCCAAGCAAGGTGACCACCTGGGTGCGGCGCCTGGCCTCGACCTTCCACGGCTTCTACCACGACTGCCCGATCCTGGCCGACGACGTGGACCCGCCCGTGGCCCAGGCCCGGCTATGGCTGGTCGAGGCGTCCCGGATCGGCCTGGCCATCGGACTGGGCCTGCTCGGGGTTTCCGCACCGGAGGTCATGTGAGCCCGGTCCCCACCGGTCCGGTCGACCGCTCGCTCCTGCCACGGACCGCCCGCATCGGCGATGACGGACGGCTGTCCATCGGTGGCTGCGATCTCCTCGAGCTGGCCGGGACCCACGAGACCCCGCTGTTCGTCTACGACGAGGCCCACCTGCGGTCGGCCTGCCGAGAGGCGGTCGAGGCCTGGGGCGACGGTGTCGCGTATGCCACCAAGGCCTTCTTGTGTGTAGCCATGGCCCGACTGGCCCACGAGGAAGGGATGTGCCTCGACGTCTCCACAGGAGGCGAGCTCCACGTGGCCCTGACCGCCGGGGTGCCAGCCGACCGCCTGGTGCTCCACGGCAACAACAAGTCGACCGAGGAGCTGGCGGCCGCCCTGATGGTCGGTGTCGGGCGGATCGTGGTCGACTCGTTCGACGAGATCGACCGTATCTGTCGGCTGGTTGCCGACCCCGCAGCCCTCGGGGGTGGCCCGAATGATGTCGTGCCGGCCGTCCACTGGCGCCCCAAGGTGCTGGCCCGGATCACTCCGGGCGTCGAGGTCCATACGCACGAGTTCGTCCGCACCGGACAAGAGGACTCCAAGTTCGGCTTCGGCCTGGCCTCGGGAACCGCCACGCGGGCTGTCGAACGGCTGGCCGCCCTGGACGCCGCAGGCGTCGTCGAGTTCGTCGGCATCCACGCCCATCTCGGCAGCCAGGTCTTCGCACTCGAACCCTTCGCCCAGGCCATCGACGTCCTGGCTGAGTTCTTCGCCCCGCTCGGACTGCCCGAACTGGTGGTCGGCGGTGGGCTCGGCGTGCCCTACGTGAATGGGGAAGAGGCCCCTTCCATGGCCCAGTGGGCCGGCTCCGTGCGCCGAGCGTGCCGCAAGGCCGGCATCCCCGATTCGGTCCGGGTCACGGCCGAACCCGGCCGGTCGATCGTGGCCGCCGCCGGGGTCACCCTCTACCGGGTCGGGACCATCAAGGACGTGCCCGGTCACCGGACCTACGTGTCGGTGGACGGCGGGATGAGCGACAACCCGCGGCCCGTGCTCTACGGCAGCGGCTACGAGGCCTTCCTGCCCCGCGAGTCGGGTGCCGAACGCCCGGTGCCCATCCGACTGGTGGGCAAGCACTGCGAGACAGGGGACGTGGTGGTGGCCGAGGGGTTCGTGCCCGACGACCTGGTCGTCGGTGACGTGCTGTGCACGCCGGTGACCGGGGCCTACGGCCACTCCATGGCCTCCAACTACAACAAGGTCCCCCGGCCGGCCGTGGTCTTCGTGGCTGACGGCGAGGCCCGCACCGTGGTCCGCCGCGAGACCCTCGACGACTTGGTCCGCCTGGACGTCTGACCCCGGTCCGGAGGACGGCGTCGCGGGTCGTGCATCGTCCGGAGCCCCCGTCACGAGGCGGTAGCGTGACCGGGTGACCTCGGACCCGTCCACAGAGCGCGTCCTGCGCGTTGCGGTCCTCGGTTGCGGCAACGTCGGGGCCGCCCTGGTCGGGATCCTCCAGAGCCGGGCCGGGGCACTGGCCGTTCAGTCCGGCGCCCGGTTCGAGATCGCCGGCATCGCCGTCCTCGACCTCGACACCCCGCGCCCCGACCATGTCCCACGGAACCTGTTGACCACCGACTCCGCATCACTGGTGGCCGACCCCACCGTCGACATCGTGGTGGAGCTCATCGGCGGGCTCGAGCCGGCCGGGGTCCTGGTGCGGTCCGCTCTCGATGCCGGGCACCCGGTGGTGACGGCCAACAAGGCCTTGCTGGCCTCCCACGACGGCGTGGCGCTGCGTACCCTCGCCCGCGAGCGCGGCGTGGACCTGCTGTACGAGGCGGCGGTGGCCGGGGCCATCCCGCTCGTGCGGGCGCTGCGGGAGTCCCTGACCGGCGAGCGCATCCATCGGGTCATGGGGATCGTCAACGGGACCACAAACTTCATCCTCACCAAGATGGGAGAGCAGGGGGCCGACTATCCGTCGGTACTGGCCGAGGCCCAGTCGCTCGGCCTGGCCGAACGCGACCCTACGGCCGACGTCGAGGGGTACGACGCCGCCGCCAAAGCGGCCATTCTGGCCGGTGTGGCCTTCGGTTACGACGTCTCCGACGACGCCGTGCTGCGTGAAGGCATCACCGGGATCAGCGCCGACGATGTCGACTTCGCCCGGCGTGCCGGGTACGTGATCAAACTGCTCGCCATCGTCGAGCGTTCGGGCGACGACGGATTGTCGGTCCGGGTCCATCCGGCCCTGGTACCTGTGGCCCACCCGCTGGCCGGGGTGCGCGACGCCTTCAACGCGGTGTTCATCGAGGGTGAGGCGGCCGGCGAACTCATGCTCTACGGCCAGGGTGCGGGCGGCCTCCCCACGGCCAGTGCCGTGGTCGGTGATCTCATCGACGCCTCGCGGAACCTGATCGCCCACACCACCGCGCCCGCGCCTGACCGGCAGCCGGCCCACCTGGTGCCCGGGGCCGACGTCGAATCCGGCTTCTACATCGGCCTGGACGTGGCCGACCGGCCCGGCGTCCTCGGCGCAGTCACGACCGCCTTCGGCACCCATGGGGTGTCGATCCGTTCGGTCGAACAGGAGGGCGCTGGCGACGGTGCCCGCCTGGTCTTCGTGACCCACCGGGCCCGCGAGGGCGACGTGCGGGCCACGTTGGCCGACCTCGGTGGCCTCGACGTCGTGGACAAGATCGGTGGCGTGATGCGGATCGTGGGTGCGGCGTGACTGACGCGAACCGGTCCCTGACATGGCGAGGGGTGATCGAGGAGTACCGGGAGTTCCTGCCGGTCACCGCCGACACCCCGGTGGTGACGTTGCTCGAAGGTGGCACGCCGCTGCTCGAGGCACCTCGGCTGTCGGCCCGGGTGGGCGCACGGGTACTGCTCAAGATCGAGGGGGCCAACCCGACCGGCTCGTTCAAGGACCGCGGCATGACCATGGCCATCTCCAAGGCCGTCGAAGCGGGTGCCAAGGCGGTGGTGTGCGCCTCCACCGGCAACACCTCGGCGTCGGCCGCCGCATTCAGTGCCCGGGCCGGGCTCACCTGCGCGGTGCTTATCCCCGAGGGACACATCGCCCTGGGCAAACTGGCTCAGGCACTCATCCACGGAGCGAAGGTGCTCCAGCTGCGGGGCAACTTCGACCAGGCGCTCGACATCGTGCGTGATCTGGGCGACAAGGCCCCGGTCACCGTGGTCAACTCGGTCAATCCGTTCCGGATCGAGGGACAGAAGTCCGGTGCATTCGAGATCGTCGACCAGCTCGGCGACGCCCCTGACGTGCACTGCATCCCGGTGGGCAACGCCGGGAACATCACGGCCTACTGGAAGGGCTACCTCGAGTTCAAGGAGGCAGGCCGCTCGACCCGCCTGCCAAGGATGCTCGGCTTCCAGGCGGCCGGTGCCGCGCCGATCGTGGCCGGTCACCCCATCGAAAACCCTGACACCGTGGCCACCGCCATCCGGATCGGCAACCCGGCTAGCTGGTACGGGGCGACCTCGGCGGCATCGGAGTCAGGGGGTGGCATCGCCGCGGTGACCGACGACGAGATCCTCGAGGCCTACCGATTCCTGGCCACCGAGGAGTCCGTCTTCTGCGAGCCGGCCTCGGCGGCGTCGGTGGCCGGGCTGGTGACCCATGGGCTGCCCGACGGCCTCGGGCCATCGGCGACTGTGGTCTGTGTACTTACCGGGCATGGCCTGAAGGACCCCGACATCGCCATCAGCCAGATCAGCGTGCCGACCGTGGTCGACGCCGACCTCGGTGCCGTTCTCCACGAACTGTCGCTCTGACCGGTACAGCTCGTCCTGCTGACCAGGAACGTCAGGCTGGATGACCGACGGTGACGGGTGGTTGCCGCTGCGGTCCGGAAACCTGTATGATGGCTGTACCTTCGCTTCCGCAGTACGCCCGTTCGGGCCTGTGGGCGGGATCTCCTGGTTCGACACCTTCGACCAGCCCGTGCCGGGCGTCGGGGGGAGATGCGCCCAGGACCTGTCTTGGGATTCCCACCTCCCCACCCCCTTATTCCCCTGGCTGGGGGATCCTTCCCACCCGCCAACGAGGACATCGTGAAACGAGGTAGCCGATGACTGCCGAACAGCAGCTCGAGCGCTCGGTCTTGGAGAGCAAGGAGCGCGATGAGCTCCATGCGATCGCACAGGCCCTGTCTGTGAAGACCACCACCCGGACCAAGAAGGCCGATATCATCGACGGCATCCTGAAGGCCACCGGTGTGGGCGTCGACGACGCCCCGTCCGCACCCGCCGCCCGCGCCCCGCGTGGACCCCGCAACCGGGACGGCGCCGAAGCGGCTGACGCCCCGGCGGCGACCAACGGCGACCATGCCGACCCCGGCGCACCGGCTGAGAAGCCCCGCCGGGCTCCAGCTGTCCTGTCCTTCTCGCCGGACGATGATGCCGCCGGCACCGACGTTGGGGCCGAGCTCGACTACGACTTCGACGACCTCACTTCCAGAGGGACGACCGAGGTTGGTGGTTCCAACGGTTCGTCTGACGAGTCCGGTGCCGATGGCGCCGGTCGCGGCCAGCAGAACGCTGGCCACGTCCGCCAGAACAATCAGGGTGGCCAGGGAAACAACCAGAACCAGGGCCGCCAGAACAACCAGGGTGGCCAAGGCAACCAGGGCAATCGCAACCAGGGTCGCCAGAACAACCAAGGCAACCAGGGCAACAACCAGAACCAGGGCAATCGCAACAACCAGGGCAACCGCAACAACCAGAACCAGGGCGGCGGCAGCGACGACATCGGCAACCGTCGGTCCAACCGGCGGCGCCGCGGACGTGAACGCCAGGGCGGTCAAGAGGGCGACCTCCAGGGCGCAGGCAACCAGGAACAGCAGTACCAGGGTGAGCTCATCCCGGTCACCGGCCTGCTCGATCTGCGCGATGAGGGCTATGGCTTCCTGCGGTGCGAGGGCTACCTCGCCTCGCCCAAGGACGTCTACATCTCGATCAGTCAGGCTCGCCGCTTCGCACTCCGCAAGGGAGACAGCGTCGAAGGCTTCTGTCGCCCGGCCGGATCGACCGAGAAGTTCCCGGCACTGCTCCAGATCGACAAGGTGTCGGACATGGATCCCGAGGTGGCCCGACTCCGGCCGCGGTTTGAGGACCTGACCCCGCTGTTCCCGGACGAGAGGCTTCACCTCGAGATGCCGGGCGAGAAGGAGGACATGACGGCCCGCATCGTCGACCTCCTGTCGCCGATCGGCAAGGGCCAGCGCGGCCTCATCGTGTCGCCCCCGAAGGCGGGCAAGACCACGGTGATGAAGCACATCGCCCACTCCATCGAGGCCAACAACCCCGACGTCCACCTGATGGTCCTCCTGGTCGACGAGCGTCCCGAGGAGGTCACCGACATGCGTCGGTCGGTCAAGGGTGAGGTCATCGCCTCGACCTTCGACCGCCCCGCCGACGAGCACACCGCGGTCGCCGAGTTGGCCATCGAACGGGCCAAGCGCCTGGTCGAGGGCGGCCGTGACGTGGTCATCATCCTCGACGGCATCACCCGCCTGGCCCGCGCCTACAACCTGGCGGCGCCGGCCACCGGCCGGATCATGTCAGGTGGCGTGGACTCCGGTGCGCTCTATCCGCCGAAGAAGTTCTTCGGTGCCGCCCGCAATATCGAGGAGGGCGGTTCGCTGACCATCCTCGCCACCGCGCTGGTGGAGACCGGGTCCAAGATGGACGAGGTCATCTTCGAGGAGTTCAAGGGCACCGGCAACATGGAGCTCCGGCTCGACCGGCGCCTGGCCGAGCGCCGGCTCTACCCGTCGATTGACGTCAATGCCAGCTCCACCCGCCACGAGGAACTCCTCTTCGACCGCTCGCAACTCCAGCAGGTGTGGAAGCTCCGACGTGTGCTCAATGCACTGGCCAACGAAGGCAGCGCCGCCGCCGGCCTCGAGCTCCTCATGGACAAGGTCCGCACCACCAAGAGCAATGACGAGTTCTTGGCGGAGATCGCCAAGGGTCCGGCTACCTGATCCCACCCGATCATCCGGGCTGATCGCTCAACCGGATCATCCCGGGCCGCCGGTCGACGCCGGGAGCAGCTCCGCTACACTGTGTCCGCTGCAATCGGGCGTGTCCCGCCTCACGGGTGCGCCACTACAGGAGATCTCCATGAAGACCGACACCCACCCCGACTACGCCGAGACCTCGGTGCGCTGCTCTTGCGGGAACACGTTCACCACGCGCTCGACCAAGCCCGAGATCACCCTCGAGCTCTGCAATGAGTGCCACCCCTTCTTCACCGGCAAGCAGAAGCTGGTTGACTCCGGCGGCCGGGTCGAGCGCTTCCAGCGCCGCTACGCAGCCGGCGGTCGCAAGAAGAAGCCGACCTCCCCGACCGAGAGCTGAATCACTCGGCCGCCCCACTGTGCGGCCTATCGCGTCGACTGCGGCACTCCGATCCACACCGGCTCCGGCGTGACCGACGGGTGACGCTACCCTTCTTCCCGTGCTCAACGACCGCCTGAGGGAACGCCTGGTCGACCTTGAGCAGGAGTACGAGTCGGTTCTGGCCGAGCTCAACGACCCTGGCCTCTCGTCGGATCCGAAACGTCTGCGTGAGGTGTCGCGTCGACACCGCGAGCTCGAAGAGGTCGTCGGATGCTTCCGCCGCCTCGAGTCCTCGTTCGACGACCTCGAAGCGGCCCGCGAGATGGTCAAGGACTCAGCCGGGGGCGAGCGGGATCTGGCCCAGGCTGAGGTGGCCCAGGCCGAGGAGGACATCGCCCGGCTCGAAGAGGAGCTCCGGCTGCTCCTCGTCCCCCGCGACCCCAATGCCGGTCGCAACGTGATCATGGAGATCCGGGGGGCCGAGGGCGGTGAGGAGGCCAACCTCTTCGCCAAGAATCTGTTCGATATGTATTCGCGCTACGCGATGTCCAAGGGGTGGAAAGTCGAGGTCCTGTCATCCAGCCCGTCCGAGCGCGACGGCCTCAACGAAATCACCTTCGTGGTCAAGGGTGAGGATGCCTGGCAGCGCCTCGAGCACGAGGGCGGGCCCCACCGGGTGCAGCGGGTGCCGGTCACCGAGTCACAGGGGCGGATCCACACCTCGTCGGCCGCCATTGCCGTGTTGCCCGAGGCGGAAGAGGTCGACGTCGACATCGACCCGGGCGACCTCAAGATCGACGTCTACCGGTCGACCGGTCCGGGCGGACAGTCGGTCAACACCACTGACTCGGCCGTGCGAATCACCCACGTGCCGACCGGCATCGTGGTGGCCATGCAGGACGAAAAGAGCCAGATTCAGAACCGGGCCAAGGCGATGATCGTCCTGAGATCCCGACTGCTCAAGGCCGAGCAGGACCGCCAGACCGCCGAACTGTCCGAGCAGCGCCGCAGCCAGGTTGGTGGTGGCGGGCGATCCGAGAAGATCCGGACCTACAACTACAAGGAGAACCGGGTCACCGACCACCGCATCAAGCTGACCCTTCACAAGCTCGACCGGATCCTCACGGGTGACCTCGATGAGCTGACCGAAGCGCTGATGGCCGACAAGCGCTACCACCAACTGGACGAGGGCTGAGGCGGCGGTGGCCGTGGAGACCGGGCACAACGGTGCCGAAGCGGTTCCTGTGGTCGGGCGCGCCGACCTGTGTGCCGAGGTGGCCCATCGGGTCGGGTCGTCCCGGGAGGCGGTCTGGATCGTCGACCACGCCTCCTCCATGACCGACGACGGGTCCGGAGCGGTTCGGGACGCCGCCCTCGCCCTGGTCGACCGGCGGACCGCCGGTGAACCGTTGCAGTACGTACTGGGCACCTGGGCCTTCCGCTCGCTCGAGTTGGCGGTCGACCGGCGGGTGCTCATCCCGCGGCCCGAGACCGAGCAGGTGGTGGAGTTGGCGCTGGGGGAGCTGGCCCGAATCGCCCAGACCCGGGATTCCGGAGGCGACCCGCTGGTCTGTGTCGACCTCGGAACGGGCTCGGGCGCCATCGCCCTCTCCTTGGCCGCCGAGGGCGCGTCGTCCGGTCTCCCCCTCGAGGTGTGGGCCACCGATGCCTCGCCCGACGCGCTCGACGTGGCCGCGGCCAACAGGAATGCGCTGGCCGCGGTCGATCCTGCGGCCGCCGCCCGGGTGACGTTCGCCGCCGGGTCGTGGTTCGACGCCCTGCCCGGTCGCCTGGCCCGACGCATCGACCTGGTCGTCGCCAATCCGCCGTATGTGGACGTGGACGAGTACGCCGACCTCGATCCCGCAGTGCGCGACTGGGAGCCGCGGTCCGCCCTGGTGGCTTCCCGGGGGAGCGGCGGTGTCGCCGGCATGGCCGATATCGAGACGGTGGTGGCGGGCGCCGGCACGTGGCTGCGGCGGTCGGGTGCGCTGGTCGTCGAGCTGGCGCCGACCCAGGCCTACGCGGCCGTCGATGCGGCGCGCCGGGCCAGATTCTCGCGGGTGGGGACGGGCCGTGACCTGGTCGGGCGCTTGCGCATGCTGGTAGCCGAGCGATGACCCGGGTGGTCATGGCCGACGAGTCGGGTGCCATCCGTCAGGCCGCAGCCGCGTTGGCCGACGGGGCCGTCGTGGCCGTGCCCACCGACACCGTCTATGGGCTGGCCGTCGACCCGACCCAGCCCGAGGCGGTGGAGCGACTGTTCGCCCTCAAAGGACGCCCGGCCGACGTGCCGCTACCCATCCTGGTGGCCGGTCCCGAGCAGGTCGCCCAGGTGGCCGGTGAGCTCGAGGCGGCCGCCCGGGTGCTGGCCGGTCGCTACTGGCCAGGGCCCCTGACGCTGATCGTGCCGCGCCGGCCGGGGTTCATCATCGACCTGGGAGGACCGGCCCCGGCCCGTCAGACCGTCGGTGTGCGCCGGCCCGACCAACCGGTGGTCGTGGCGCTGTGCGAACTGCTCGGCCCCTTGGCTGTTACCAGCGCCAACCTGCATGGCGACATGCCTGCGACCACGGCTACCGGGGTGGTGGAGGCCTTCGCCGGATCCGACCAACCCGAGGTGGTGCTCGACGGCGGAGTGTGCGACGGGGTGCCTTCCACGGTGGTGGAGTGCCGGGGGCCGGCGTCGCGCTGCCTGCGTGAGGGGGCGCTGCCCTGGGCGGAGCTCCACGGCCTCCACGAACCGCCAACCGGGGGCACGACGGGGAAGTACGACCGTCCCGGGGTTGACGGTTCCGGTCCCGGCGGGGGAGACTTGTGGGATGCAGCACGTTGAGCCGACGCAACCCGTCACCGTAATCATTATCGATTAGGCACATACCGCTCCTGGTGTGTGCCTCCTGACCGTCCACCTGGTGGGCGGTTTTTCAATTTCTGACCGACGGCCCGGAACGACCCACTCCAGACGGACCCCTAGTACAGAGAACTTCCCCCGAGACGACCCACCGAGATGACCCAGGGAACGATGAGGACAGCAGACAAGTGAGCACCTACAAGGTTGGCGTGATCGGCGGAGACGGAATCGGTCCCGAGGTGACGGCCGAGGCACTCAAGGTGGTCCGCGCCGCGGGCGTGTCCCTCGACACCACCGACTACGACCTTGGTGCCGACCGGTATATCCGCACCGGCGAAGTGCTGCCGGACAGCGTCCTCGACGAACTGCACCGCTATGACGCCATCCTGCTCGGGGCCATCGGCGCCCCCGTCGGCTCGACCGAGGTGCCCCCGGGAACGCTCGAGCGGGGCATGCTCCTGCGCCTGCGGTTTGCCCTCGACCTCTACATCAACCTGCGGCCCTTCACCGGGGTGCCGGGAGCCCCGCAACCCGACTGCGACTTCATCGTGATCCGGGAGAACACGGAGGGCACCTACGCCGGCGAAGGTGGGTTCCTCCGGAAGGGCACCCCCTTCGAGGTGGCGACCCAGGGATCGGTCAACACCCGTCACGGCGTCGAGCGGTGTGTCCGGTTCGCCTTCGCCCTGGCGGCCACCCGGGAAGCTCAACACCTGACCCTGGTTCACAAGACCAACGTGCTGACCTTCGCGGGCGATCTGTGGCAGCGCACGGTCGACGAGGTGGCCCCGGACCACCCGGACATCACCCGTGACTACAACCACGTGGACGCCACGTGCATCTACCTGGTGGAGGACCCCTCCCGCTACGACGTGATCGTCACCGACAACCTGTTCGGCGACATCATCACCGACCTGGCCGGCGCGCTGGCCGGTGGCATCGGCTACGCCGCCTCGGCCAATCTCAACCCCGACCGCACCGGGCCCTCGATGTTCGAGCCGGTACACGGGGCCGCCAACGACATCGCCGGCACCGGAAGAGCGAATCCGGCCGCGGCGATCCGGTCGGCCGCCCTCATGCTCGACTTCCTCGGCGAGGACAAGGCCGCGGCTGCCGTCACCGCGGCCGTCTCCGACTTCATCAACTCCACCCCGCACCCGACGCTCTCGACCACCGAGATCGGCGACGCCATCGCAGAAAGGCTCTGAGTCATGCCCATCACCCCCACTGAAAAGATCTGGATGGACGGCGAGTTGGTCGACTGGGCTGATGCCACCGTGCACGTCCTCACTCACACGATGCACTACGGCTCCGGCGTGTTCGAGGGCATCCGTGCCTACCCGACCGACCGCGGCGTGGCCATCTTCCGCCTACGCGACCACATCGAGCGCTTGTTCGTGTCGGCCTCGGTCTTCATGATCGACGTCCCGTTCAGCGTGGACGACATCGTCGAGGCAACCCGTGAGGTGGTCCGGGTCAACGGGATGGGCGACGGCTGCTACATCCGCCCGCTCGTCTACCTCGGCTACGGCGAAATGGGCCTCAACCCCATCCCGTGCCCGGTCAACGTCTCGGTGGCCTGCTGGCCATGGGGCACGTACCTCGGCGACGAGGGAGTGGCCAACGGAGTGTCGATGAAGATCTCCTCGTGGCGGCGCCACGACCCCAATGCCGTACCGACGGCAGCCAAGGGCACCGGCATGTACGTGAATTCGTCGCTGGCCAAGGTCGAGGCCATCAAGGCCGGCTACGACGAGGCCATCCTGCTCGCCCCCGACGGCAACATCAGCGAATGCACGGGCGAGAACATCTTCATCGTCCGTGACGGCAAGCTGCTGACGCCGCCGAGCTCCGACTCGGGCGCCCTCGAGGGCATCACCCAGAAGTCGGTGGAGCGGATCGCCCGCGACCAGGGCCTCGAGGTTCACTACCAGCAGCTCATCCGGACCGACCTCTACACAGCCGACGAAGCCTTTCTGACCGGCACCGCCGCCGAGGTGGTCCCGATCCGGGCCGTCGACGACCGCACGGTCGGCGCGGGCAAGCCCGGACCCATCACCCAGCAGATCCAGCAGACGTACTTCGCCGCCGTGCGTGGCGAGGTGGAGCAGTACCGGGACTGGTTGGACTATGTCGAGTGACGGCCCCACCCTCAACGACGACTCATATGCCACCGCTGGGCCGGGAGGCGGCCACGCCCACGGCCACACCCACAGCCATGGCGGAGGACCGGCCCACTCCCACCCGCTGACGGCGGGCCAGGAGGCACACCTGCGCGGCCGCCGATGGGTCGACCATGACCGCGACCACGACCACGACGAGGTGGTCCGGGCCGGGCACGACTTCGACCTGCCCGCCCTGCCCGATGCGGTTGACATCTTCGACACCACCTTGCGGGACGGGTCCCAGCAGGAGGGCCTGTCGCTGACCGTCGACGACAAGCTCCGGGTCGCCGAGCAGCTCGACCACCTCGGGGTGACGTTCATCGAAGGCGGATGGCCCGGTGCCAATCCGAAAGACGCCGAATTCTTCGCCCGGGCCCCGAAGGAGCTGCACCTCGATCGGGCCACCCTGGTCGCCTTCGGCTCCACCCGGCGCGCCGGCGTACGGGCCGAGGACGACGAGACCCTCCGTCACCTGGTGGAGGCCCAGACCCCGGCCGTGTGCATCGTGGCCAAGTCGTCGGAGATGCACGTGGTGGACGCGTTGCGTACCACCCTCGACGAGGCCGTCGCCATGGTGGCCGACTCGGTGGAGTTCCTGGCTGCCAACGACCTCCGGGTCTTCCTCGACGCCGAACACTTCTTCGACGGGTACCGGGCCAATCCGGAGTTCACCTTGCGGATCCTGCAGGCAGCCGAGGAGGCGGGCGCCGAGACTCTGGTCCTGTGCGACACCAACGGGGGCACCCTGCCATACGAGGTGGAGCGGATCGTCGCCACCGTGCTCGACCGGTTCGAGACCCAGGTGGGCGTGCACTTCCACAACGACAGTGGCTGCGCGGTGGCCAACTCGCTGACCGGCGTGGCGGTCGGCGCCACCCATGTGCAGGGCTGCGTCAACGGCTATGGCGAGCGGGCCGGCAACGCCGACCTGGCCGCCGTCGTGCCCGATCTGTCGCTCAAGCTCCGGGTGTCGACCATCCCGGCCGACCGCCTGCCTCTGCTCACCCCGGTGGCCCACCACATCTCCGAGCTGGTCAACATCGCCCCCAACCCGCAGCAGCCATTCGTCGGGGCCTCGGTATTCGCCCACAAGGCGGGGCTGCACACCTCGGCCATCGCCCGCCGGTCGGATGCCTATGAGCACGTCTCACCGGCGCTGGTCGGCAACGGCGCCCGTTTCGTGGTGTCCGAAATGGCCGGCCGGTCGACGCTGGCCATGAAGGCCGAGGAGCTGGGCCTCGAGCTCGACTCCGACGCCATGACGTCGGTGCTCGATTCGCTGAAGCAGCTTGAGTACAAGGGCTACCACTTCGAGGTGGCCGACGGCTCCCTCGAGCTGTTGCTCCGCGACTCGACCGGCTGGCGCCAGTCCTTCTTCGAGCTGGAGTCCTACCGGGTCATCGCCGACCAGGGGAAGGACCTGTCCACCGAGGCCACCGTCAAGCTCTGGGTCGACGGCCAACGTGTGGTTGCTACGGCCGAGGGAGGTGGCCCGGTCAATGCGCTCGACGGCGCCCTGCGGGCAGCCATCGGCGGCAGCTACCCGACGCTTGAGGGGATCCACCTGGTCGACTACCGGGTCCGGGTCCTCGACTCCGCCAAGGGCACCGGATCGGTGACCCGGGTCCTCATCGACACGACCGACGGTGACCGGACCTGGACCACGATCGGGGTGTCCGAGAACATCATCGCCGCCTCGTGGCAGGCCCTCACCGACTCCGTGGTCTACGGTCTACTCCACGCTTCCGATGGTCGTGCCTGAACTGGACACCCGACCACGACCCATGGCACGTTTCCCGTGACAGCCCGCAGGAGTCCGTCCAACCGCCGCACCCCGCGATCCAGGAGCACCCGGTGACCCAACCCAGTTTCGTCCCCGTCGTCGAGGCGGACCAGGTCCGTCGGGCCTACCAGTTGCACGTGCCGTCCATATGGACGACGTCGCGTCCGTCCGAGCTCCGGGGCACCCACCAGCCGTCCGGCTCCTTCCTCGGCACTCCGGGCCCCGACCAGGGTTTCGCCCTCAAGCTCGCCCGCCGCTTCGAGGACCGCCTGGTGCTGGGTGCCGCCGAGCACACCGAGGACGCCATCTGGGGCTGCACGGCGGTGGCCATGCGACGGGCGGCGGCGTTCGGGCGTGCGCCGGTCATCCACGACCTGACCCTTGCCTTCACCCTGTGGGGCTTCCTCGGGGGGACCCCGGCCGACCTGGTGGCCGCCCGGGAGCCGCTGTTCCGTGCCGCCTCGCACCACTACCAGGTGCAGCGCACCATCGCCGACTGCGTTCCTGAGTCGACCCTGCGGCTTACGCCGGAGCAGGTGGCCGATCGCCTTGCCGAGTGGCCCACGTTGCTCGAGTTGTCCGAAGATCACTAAGGGGCTGCTGGTCAGGGTCCCGGTCCACCTCGGGGACTCCGACTGATCGGACCTGCGCAGGGCGGCGGTCGATCCTCGCTCCGGGGGAAGCGTCGGTCGGAGGCCCCGGCAGAGGTGGGTGGTCGGGAAACCATGGGCCGGTGGCCGTCGGACCGTATCGGCCGGACGACGGGTGGAGAGCGGTCAGCGGAGGATTCGCCAGCGCCTCTTTGCCGAGGCACCCGAAAAGGCGCCGACCTCGGCCGGCATGCGGGCCGATGCGGTCATCAGGTCGTCGTCGTCGAGGAACTGCTCCTCGCCAAGACCGGTCGATGTCGGGACATCGAGACCAAGCCGGGCCTCGCCGTCGGCATAGTTGACGGTGACCACGTTGGCCAGGCTCGAGCCGGACACGGCCTGCTGGAAGAGATCGGGATACATGGGGCCCGCTTCGGGGCGCTGTTCGGACTCAGTGCTCCACGTCGGCCGCTTGGGCAGCTCGGGAACGGGTATCGGTGGAACCTTCGCCACGGGCACGTCCATCGACAGGGCGGCTCCCACCGGCAGGCCGGCTGCCACGGAGGCGTCGCCCTGCTGGGTGGGGTGGAGCTCCGGTGGATACCAGGCCCCGTCGCTGGCCTGCCACCAATTAGGTCCTTGCGGGTTTTCACTCATTGTCGGCATCTCCACGTGTTCAGGCGTGTAGGAAGTCCGGGCACCACGCCCGACATGACCTCCATCGGCCCGTGCAACCGTCGTCTTGAGCAATTCTGCAACCCAGGGCTACACCTACGTGTGTCCGACCTCCCTACCGGTCGGTAACTTGTAAGCATGGAGAACGCCTTCGCCCTGTCCGACACCCACCGCCAGTTCCGCGACTCGCTGCGCAAGTTCGCCGACGACCGGGTCGCCCCCAACGCCGCGGCTGCCGACCGTGACTCGGCCTATCCCCAGGCGTCCTTTGACGCCTGCCGCGCAATGGAGCTTCCGGCTCTCGGCATCCCGGTGGAGTACGGGGGCGCCGGGGCGGACATGATCACTCAGGCCATCATGGCCGAAGAGATCGCCCGGGTCTGTGCTTCGACAGCGGTCACCCTGCTCATCTCCAAGCTCGCCATGCTGCCTGTCATGAACTGGGCGGGTGAGGACCTGAAGCGCGAGTACCTGCCGAGGGTCGCATCGGGCGAATACCAGGGGAGTTACTGCCTGTCCGAGGCCGATGCCGGCTCGGACGTGGCGTCGATGCGTACCCGGGCCATCCGCGACGGCGACCACTACGTCCTGAACGGAGCGAAGCACTGGATCACCAACGCCGGCGTATCGGACACCTACACGGTGTTCGCCGTCACCGACCCCGAGGCCGGCCGACGGGGCATCAGCTGCTTTCTGGTCGAGGCCGGCTGGGGCGTCGAGGTCGGTGCCCACGAGGACAAGATGGGACTGCGGGGCAGCCCGACAGCCGGGATCTCCTTCGACGGCGTGCGGGTCCCGGCGACCCACCGGATCGGCGAAGAGGGCATGGGCTTCACCATCGCCATGCACACGCTGGACCGCAGCCGCCCGACCGTCGGCTCCCAGGCCGTCGGCATCGCCCAGGGCGCCCTGGACGCGGCCACCGACTACATGCGGCAGCGCAATGCGTTCGGCAAGCCCATCGCCGACCTGCAGGGCCTGCGCTTCATGCTGGCCGATATGGCCATGGCAACGGAGGTAGCGCGGACCATGACCTACCGGGCCTGTGCGCTCGTCGACAACGGCGATCCCGAGGGCGAGCTCACGTCCTTCGGGGCCATGGCCAAGTGCTTCGCGTCGGACACGGCCATGTCGGTGACCACCGATGCCGTGCAGCTGCTGGGTGGCTACGGCTACACGAAGGACTTTCCGGTGGAACGGTTCATGCGCGACGCCAAGATCACCCAGATCTACGAGGGCACCAACCAGATCCAGCGGGTGGTCATCGCCAAGGGGCTGCTCGGCTGACCCGTTCGCCCGGACCGGCTGGCGGCACAGGGAGCGGGGCGCGGTAGGTTCGCCGGCATGACCGACATCACGATCTTCCACAACCCGAACTGCTCGAGCTCCCGGGCCGCCACCGAGATCGCCGGAGACCTCGGCATTTCGGTCAACATCCGCCGCTACCAGCTGAAAGCCGAGCGTCCCACGGTGGAGGAACTGGCGAACCTCCTGGCGATCCTGGAGGATGAGCCCACTGTCCTGGTGCGGCGGGACGCCAACTTCACCAAGCTGGGTCTGACCGACGCCGACGTGCAACGCGCCGACCAGGTTGCCGAGGTACTCGCCGCCCATCCGGACCTCATACAGCGACCGGTGCTGGTGGCCGGGGACGCGGCGATCATCGGCCGACCCAAGGACCGCGTCGGTCCGTTCCTGGCCGCCCACGCCTGACCGCCCGGGGCCACTGCGTGGGCGAACGCCCGTGGAGCTGGCCCGTGAGAGGGGAGAGGAGGCGACCGTGCCCGAGCTGCCCGAAGTCGAGACCATCCGGCGCCAGCTGGACACGCATCTGGTCGGCCGATCAGTGTCGTCCGCGGAGACCCGGTGGCACAAGAGCCTGACCGGACGGGGCATCGAGCCGACGGCGATGCTCCAGCGACCGGTCGTCCGGGTCTGGCGCCGGGGCAAGGTGCTGGGGATCGATGCGGATGGTGGGGTGAGCGTCCTGGTCCATCTGCGGATGACCGGGCAGCTGCTCATCGAGCCAGTGACCGCCGATGGACCGTCGCCGAGAGACACCCCGGCTACGAGGGTCGTGCTCGACCTCGACGACGGCTCACGGCTGTTCTTCAACGACCAGCGGAAGTTCGGCCGCATGGTGGTGCTCCCCACCACCGACGTGCCGGCCGACCCGCTGCTCGCCCGCATGGGTCCTGAACCGCTCGAGGTCGGATTCGACGCCGACGTGCTCAGCGCGAGCCTGCGCCGGCACCCGGGGTTGCAGCTCAAGGCGGCGTTGCTCGACCAGGGCGTCGTCGCCGGCATCGGCAACATCTATGCCGACGAGGCCCTGTGGCAGGCGGGTCTCCACCCGGAGCGACGGTGCCGGGCGGTGCGTCGCCCCGGTTTCGAGGCCCTTCACGTTGGGATCGTCACCGTGCTGTCCGAGGGTGTGGCCCGTGGCGGCTCGACGCTGCGGGACTACGTCGACGCCAAAGGTGACCGGGGCGGCTACCTCGAAGTGGCCAACGTCTACGGGCGGACTGGGCAGCCCTGCCCCCGCTGCGGCACCTCGGTCATCAAGACCAGAGTGGTCGGACGCGGCACCCATCTGTGCCCGGCGTGCCAGGTGGCACCGCGGAGACGACGGTCGGCACAGTACTGAGGACGGATCGCCCGACAGCCCCGGTTGGTCAGGAGGGCGCGTCCTCAGGCCGCGGATCCGACGAGATCGGCCCGGTGGCGGGCGTCCGGGGAAGGGGGTCGAGCCTGATGACGGCCACGGTCCCGTCGACCACCTGACGAGCCAGCTCGGTCAGCCGCAGGTTGTGGTTCCGGGCATGGTTGCGAAGGCGGCGGAACGACTCGTCCACGTCGCGCCCCGATGCTTCGCTGATCCGTCCTTTGGCCTGCTCGATGACGATCCGGCTGTTCAGCGCCTCCCCGAGCTGCGCGTTGAGTACGGCGGCATCAACGGACGCCTGGTGCTGGATGATGGCGATCGTGGCCACGTCGGCCAAGGCCTGGGCCACGAACACGTCGTCGGTCCCGAGGGAGCCATGGGCGACCCGGAACAGGTTCAACGCACCTACCGTCGTGTTCCGGAGGTGCATCGGCAGGGCGTGGACGGTTTGGAACCCGTCGGCCACCGCGCGAGGGGCGAACAGCGGCCATCGCGCGTCGGCACTGGCCAACTCCACGTTGACGATCGGCGCTCCGCTCTGGAAGCAGTCGACGCACGGGCCCTCATTGGTCTGAAGTTCGAACAGCTCCAGGCTCCGCATGGTGTCGCTCGACGAGGCGACGACCTGGAGGTCGCCGGCGGGGCTGGCCAACATGACCCCCGCCGTGTCCACGTCGAGCACAGTGACACAGCGGTCGCTCAGCACGGTGAGCACGTCGATGACGTCGAAGTCATCGACCAGGTTGTCAGCCAATTCGACCAGGGTCTGGACGAGGAGTCCTTCACGGGACATGGCTACAGCGGTCTCTCGGGACGGGTATTCCCGACAATCGGGCTGGATGATGGCACCGAGGTCACTTTAGCGTCCCCTGCGATGGTGAAAGGACACGAGCAGCTCACGGGTCCTCGGGTTCGGACAGCCGTAGGCGCCGGGCCACCACGTCGCCGGCGACATCGTCGATCGCACGCCCGGACCGGAAGGCCAGGCTCCGGAGGCGGACCAGGGCCTCGGTCACCCCGACGCCTAGCTGGACGGAGACCATGCCGGCCGCCTGGTGGACGACGAGGTGGAAGTTGGCGCCGGATTCGAGTTCGGCGGCGACGAGGCCTGGTGGAGCGCCGGCCTGCACGGAGAGGATGGTCCGGGCCGCGACATCAGCCAGGAGAAGCCCGTCGCGGAACTGGGGATCGCTGAGCGTTCCCGGTGTGTCGCGGTAGAGGTTGAGCGCGCCCATGCGCACGGCGCCGATCCTCACCGGGAAACCGAACATGGCCCGTACGCCGGCCCGTACTGCCGACGGGGTCAGCGCGAACCAGCGCGGCCTCTCGGGGGCAGCGAGGTCGGCGGCCGCCACCACCCGGCCTTCGAGATGTGTCTCGAAGGCCGGACCCTCGCCAAGTGTGAATTGGAGATCGTCGAGATAAGCGGCGATTCCGTCGGTCGTGCACAGAGAACCTCGGGCGAGGTCGTCCGAGAGCAACATGATGCTCGCGCCGCTCGTGCCGGTGAGTTCGGACGAGAGCTCGCAGAGGTGGAGTGTGCCGGACGGCTCTGCTCCATAGGCGGCGAGCCGCTCCAGTATGGCGACCAGTCGGTCATTCGCCATGTCAGTCGCCGGCCGGCGCTGCCACCGCCGTGCCGGTAGTCGTGCGCCTCGGTCGTCGGGTCATCGGCCGTCTTCCGGTTGCGGGACGAGACGCTCAACGAGGTTCGGATTCAGCGTGTGCGACCGCGGTTGCGATCGGCTCGGACCCCACCCTACACAGCCGCCAACTGGCGGCCGGCCCGCGTCGGTCCGCGACGCTGGTGGGATCGCGGGTCCAACGGGTGTACGGTCGGTGGAGAGCCGGCCGAAGCAGATCCCCACGGATGCTTCGGTGTCGGCGCTACGTCGCTCCAGACTCCCGGTGGCGCTGGACTCCACCGAGGACGGCCCTGATGAACGACCGACACGCACGTTTCCACTCGGCGCACGCGACCGTGGCGACGACCGCCGGCACCCATCGCGCCGGTCCGACGTCCGGGCACCGGTCGTACCGGTCCCGCCTGCTCGATGTGCGCCACCCCTCCGTCTTCCGCGCCGCATCCGGCGATCCGATGCGTCTACGGCGGGACGCTCACTCCCCCGACGGGGCGACGATCCACCAACTCGATGCCCGCCGTCCGGTCGAACCGCCCAACGATCCGGTCGCCTAGGACCTGCACCGACCCCGATCTCCATCCACCGGTTGGACCCCCGATTACCGAACTCTCCGTTCTCAGAGCAAGACAGACGTCGTCATCGGATCCCGAACCGAGCAGCCCACGGCAACTTCCACCATGACCGACGAGGGGCATACCGATAGCCCCTCGTCGATGCCGCCCTGGCCGACCGAGAAGGGATGGTGGCCCGGGAAGTGATGTAGGACCGCGCGGTGGTTTTCCTAGCGCTCGATTCCGTTGCCCGCGGCATGGCTCAGCAACGTCGACCACCGCTGCCTTCCACCTTGGAGGGCGGGCGGCGCCACGAAGACCGGGAGCGGGGACTCCCGCATCACCCGTTCGCGCACGCCGCGTGCGGACAACCGGTGGATGCCTCGCAGGCGGGTCGACCCGAGCACGATGCCGTTGCACCACTGCTCGCCTGCCGCCTCCACGATGCACCGGGCGACGGCGTCTTCCCGGGCGGAGCAGATCAGGCCGTCGGTCGAAACTCCGGCCCGCAGGATCCGGGTCACGGACTCCTGGACCATGGCCGAGGCCTCGTCGATGGTTTCGAGGGGCGGCACCCGCAGCATCGGAGACAGCTCACGGACGTGGAAGACCGTCACATGAGGGTCGGACAGCGAGGTGAGCCCGATGGTGAAGTCCACGGCCGCCTGGCCTGCCCCGAACTGATCGATTGCCAGCAGCAAATGATTCCGAGTCATGGAGTCTCCTCGTGGCTACCTGATCCAGGGTAAGCCCACCTGCCGTGAAATGGACATGAAAATTGCGGATTCCGGGCCAGCAACGGGGACGGGGCGTCAGCCGGGCAGGACCCTCATAGCGTTGTTCCGCTTCTCGTGAGTGACGTCGGCCAGCCCCAGGGCCTCCAGCAACGGAGGTAGGTACATCCCGAACCGGCCGCGGTAGCCCTTGCGCAGCCTGTACCAGCCGCCGACCGGGTTGTCCGCCGAGCGGCCCCACGCCTCCACGGTCCCCTCGGCGGCGTCCTTCTTCTCGTCGGCCGCCCCCAGGGGGACCCAGTCGCCTTGTTCGAGCAGCCACGGCCGGAGGTCCTCGACGGCCGACAGGTGGTACGTGAGGGTGGTGGAGCCGACCTGGCAGACCAGCACCGGCGGGTCGGCCGACTCATCGCGGTACATCGTGTACGTCGAGCTTCCCGGTGGGGTGGTCAGCTCCCACGGGTCGTCCCTGGTGCCTGCAGCGGTCACTGGTCTCCTTCCGTCGGCGGCAGCCGCGAGTGTTGCAGACCTGGCGGTCGTCAGCGCTGGGCAAGCCGGCAGAAGCGACCACTCCGGGCGACTCTCAGGCGGCGGCGGCGCGGTGGCGCTTGGCCCACCCCGGGCCACGGAAGACGTAGGAGAGCCGCTCCGTCCAGCCGGTCGAGGAGGCGATTTCGCGGGCCATGTCGACATACTCGTGGGAGGCGATGCGGCCGGGGTTGAACGTGTCGATGTTCGTCGTCAGTCCGTAGACGACCGCCCGGTCCTCGGGCTCGAAGGTGCCGAACATCCGGTCCCAGATGATGAGGATCCCCGCGTGGTTGCGGTCGAGGTACTGACGGTTCGTGCCGTGGTGGACGCGGTGGTGGGAGGGCGAGTTGAGGGCGGTCTCGGCCCGTCCGATACGGTCGATCGCCTCGGTGTGGATCCAGAACTGGTAGATGAGGTTGACCCCGCGGGCCGTGGCCACCGCCGAGGGCGGTATCCCGAACAGGCACATGAGTCCGTAGGGGATGGAGGTACCGAGAGCATCGGCGACCGGTTGGCGCAGCGCAGTCGAGAGGTTGTAGCGCTCGCTGGAGTGGTGGACTTCGTGAACCGCCCACATGTACCGGCTGGTATGCATGAACCGGTGATTCCAGTAGTAGAGGAAGTCCCAGCCGACCAGTGCGGCCGCCATGGCCACGGTGCCGTTGGGGAGTTGGTCCACCAGGCGCCGTTCCCACAGACGCTCGGGGGTGGTCGCGGCGGCCCACGCCGTGGTCACGGCGATGCCACCCGCAGCCACTGCGGCCACCCCGCCGATCGAGGCCACCGTCTGGGCAGCGGTGGGGGCGGGCCGGCGGCGCAGCGCGGCGTCGGGTAGCGCGGTTTCGGGCGGCGCCGCGTCCGGGGCTGGCTGGCGTTCGGCCCGACGGGCCACGACATCGGCCACGGTGGTGACGACGGCTGCACCCGCGGCTGCGCCGACCAACACCTTGGCGAATCGGCCCTTGCCCCGGGTGACGGGCCGGAGGAGCCGTGGGACCATGAATGGGGCGAGAAGGCTCAGGCTGCCCATGGCCAGGCTGGCCAGCGTGTCCCTCGTCTCGTAGTCCCCGGCCGTCGGGTCCTGGTCACGATCCTGGCGCCGCCGTTGCCGCCAGTACTCGACCCCCATGGCCGCGAAGTAACCGGGGACAGCGATCACGGTCAGATCCACCGCATCGGACCCGGGCTTGGTGGGTCGCCTCATGCGGCCTGGGTGACCGTGATCGTGAACCCCGGGAACTGTCCCGGCACCGGGGACGGGATGGTGGCTGAGGAGTCGCCATCCATCTGGTTCTTGAGCTGGAGCACCGTGTAGTACTGCACGATCGGCCAGAAGCGGGTCGGGTTGATGTCGGAGGCCTGACACCCGTTGATCCCGAGCTTGGCCAGGCTGGCCTTCACGAAGCCGGCACTGATGGCGTAGCTGATCAACCCGCCGCCCGAGCGGATGCCGGTACAGATGTCGGTGTAGGTGTTGTGACCTTCGCCCGAGATCTCGACCAGCGCTTTCGGGCCCCGGAACTCCTCGTAGGACTTCTTCACGTTCGGCGGGGTCACGACGGTGTCCCCCTCGGCCCCGATCAACATGACCGGCTTCGACGAGGGCGCCCCTGAGGGTGGGACGGGGGCCCAGCCGACGGCGGTGGCGACGGCCGGGGAGTCAAGGGCGTCGAACGCCGTGCCACCCCCTGCCGAATGGCCCACGGCGGCCACCCGTTTCGGGTCGGCAACGCCGTGCAGCGGTGAGGCGGGGTCGGCGGACGCCGATTCGACGGCGGTGAGCGACGACCGCATCACGGACGAGTCCTGGGCGGCCGTGGGCGTCGTGGTGACATTGAGGGCCTGGGCGGCCAGGCCCCGCTCGAGGTAGTCGGCACTGACCACCACGTAGCCCCACGAGGCGATGCCGGTCAGCAGGTTGGAGTAATAGAGTCGCTCGCCGCCGTAGCCGTGGCTGAAGAGGACAATCGGGTAGGGGCCGTGCGTCGAGGCTGGCGGACCGACATAGGCATCGACCGACGTGGTGGTGTCGTACTTGGCCGGCAGGATCCCCTGGAGGGCGGCGGGCAGTGTCGAGGCCTCGCTGTAACTGAACCGCGGGTACTGGGCCACGGTGGCCGCCGCGGCCGGGTAGTAGACGGTGGCGTTCCGTTCGCCGAAGACCGGGCCGGCCGAGCCGAGATCGAGGGTGGCCACGCCGACCGCGTCGGGACCAGTATGGGCATAGGGCGGGGGCGCGGCCACCGAGCCGTCCGGGCCGGTCCCGCTCGAGCAGCCGGCGGCGAGTGTCAGGGCAACGGCCGCCACCAGTGCGGCCACCTTCGACGTCGTCACATGCTCCCTCCCCTGGTCGTGCGACCCGACTGGGCGCGTCCCCACCGTCCGGCCGTGGGAAGGGTACTGCAGGCGGCCGACGCCCGGTCGTGGCTGACCCCCGGGCCGCGGTCCGCAACAGAGCGGTTGATCTGGAACATTCCCGACCCTGTGCCGGTGCCCGCCCGGGGGGCAAGGGAGTAGAACGGGTTCTATACTGAGTTGTCGGCCTGCGTGGGCCATGCCCTGGGCCGGCCACCGTCACACTCGCCACGATCCAGATCTCTCAAGGGGGAACCTCCATGGCTCAGCCGGTCATCGTCGAAGCAGTCCGCACACCGATCGGCAAGCGGAACGGATGGCTCTCCGGCTTCCATGCCGCCGAACTTCTGGGCAAGGCCCAGGTCGAACTGGTCAAGAAGGCCGGGGTGGACCCGGGTAGCGTCGAGCAGATCGTCGGTGGCTGCGTGACCCAGGCGGGCGAGCAGGCCTCCAATGTCACCCGGACCGCCTGGCTCAGTCAGGGCATGCCCTACGAGACGGCGGCCACCACTGTCGACTGCCAGTGCGGCTCGGCCCAGCAGGCCAACAACTTCATCGCCAACCTCATCAGCGCCGACGCCATCCACTCCGGCATCGCCTGCGGTGTGGAGGCCATGAGCCGGGTCGGTCTCGGAGCTAACGCCTTCAACGGCCCCGGCAAGTCCCGGCCCGACGACTTCCCGTGGGACATGCCCGACCAGTTCAACGCGGCCGAGCGGATCGCCCAGAAGTACGGCATCACACGCGAGGACGTCGACTGGCTGGGCTTCGAGTCCCAACGCAAGGCCGCCCAGGCCGTGGCCGAAGGTCGTTTTGACCGGGAGATCGCACCCGTCGAGGCCCCGGTCATGGGTGCCGACGGCCCGACCGGCGAGATCAACCTGGTGACCCGTGACCAGGGCCCCCGCGAGACCACCAAGGAGGGCCTGGCCGGTCTCAAGCCGGTGCTGCCCGACGGCATGCACCACGCCGGCAACAGCTCGCAGATCTCCGACGGCGCCGCCGCCGTGCTGTGGATGTCCCAGGAGCGGGCCGGCGAGGCAGGTCTGCGCCCCCGGGCCCGGATCGTCGCCCAGACCCTGGTCGGTTCCGACCCCTACTACCACCTCGACGGCCCGATCGCCGCCACCGCCGACGTGCTCAAGAAGGCCGGCATGACCATGGACGACATCGACATCTTCGAGGTCAACGAGGCGTTCGCCTCCGTGGTGATGTCGTGGGGCAAGGTTCACGAGGTCGACTGGGACAAGGTGAACGTAAACGGTGGCGCCATCGCCCTCGGCCACCCGGTGGGCTCCACGGGCGCCCGCCTCATCACCACCGCACTCCACGAGCTTGAGCGGTCGGACAAGAATCTGGCGCTCATCTCGATGTGCTGCGGCGGCGCCCTGGCCACCGGCACCATCATCGAGCGGATCTGACCGGACCCCCACCTACCCCGCCCGACGAGCGGGCCGGGGGTTTTGGTGGTTGAGTGAGACGATGAACCTGTCATCCTCCAGCGTTCGCAGGACCGCATTCCGCCTGCCGATCGCTGCCCTCGTCCTCGTCGTTGCCAACGGGTGTGTCCCCACCCAGGCGGACGCCGGATCCGGCGGATACCGTCCGTCGCATGCGCTCCCACACGCAGCACCATCGTCAGACTGGACCACCTTCGACCAGAACGGTTTGCGTACCGGGGTCGACGCCTCGGGTGCCTCGTTCTCGCCGGCCACTACGGCGTGGACATCCCCGACCTTCGACGGCAGCCTGTATGGACAGCCGCTCATCGCCTCCGGTCGGGTGTACGCGGCAACCGAGAACGACACCGTCTACGCCCTGGCCGCCGACACCGGCGCGGTGCTGTGGTCGCGCCACCTGGCCACACCGTTCTCGCCGTCGACCGTGCCCGGCATCTGCGGCAACATCAGCCCGACCGTGGGCATCACCTCCACACCCGTCATCGACACCGCCCGGGGTGAGATCTTCGTTGTGGCGACCGAACAGGTGCCCGGCGGCGCCTCCCACCACCTCATCGGACTCGACATGTACACCGGGGCGACCGTTCTGGACGAGGTCGTCGATCCGGCCACGTCAATCGTCGCAAATCCTGCCTATGAGCTCCAGCGGGCCTCACTCGCCCTCGACGCCGGCCGTGTCATCATCGGCTTCGGTGGCAACTCCGGTGACTGCGGGCAGTACCACGGTCTCGTCGTGTCCGCCCCTGAGAACGGCTCGCCGTCGTCGACCTTCGTGGTGGCGGCCCCCTTCAATCAGGGTGCGGTGTGGATGGGGGGTGCAGCTCCAGCGATCGATGTCACGGGTGATGTGTGGGTGTCCACCGGAAACAGCTCCGCGCCTTCGAACAGCTACGACTACAGCGACGGCGTCATCAAGCTCAGCCCGACCATGCAGGTGCTCGACTACTTCGCCCCGTCGACGTGGCACCAGGACAATTCCACCGACGCCGACCTCGGATCCGAGTCGCCCGCCCTCCTGCCCAACGGGCTCATCTTCCAGGTCGGCAAGCTGCACACGGCCTACGTCATGCATGAGTCGAATCTCGGCCACATCGGCGGACAGATCTCCTCGACAGCCAACTTCTGCGGCGGAGATCCCGACGGCGGCACCGCCGACTTGAACGGCACCCTCTTCGTGCCATGCGGCGACGGGGTCCGTGCCGTCACCCCGACCGCTACGTCAGCCCCCACGGCGACCTGGCACACCACCAGTGGGGCCCACGGCTCACCCATCGTCGCCGGTGGCCAGGTGTGGTCCATCGACAACGGCAATGGGACGCTCTACGCCCTCGATCCGAGCACCGGCGCCACGGTCCAGCACTTCTCCTTCGGATCGGTGACCACCCACTTCCCGTCGCCGGCGGCAGCCGACGGTCTCATCGTCGCCCCCTCCTCCGACCAGCTCCGCGCCTTCGTCGGGCCGGCCGGCCTGCCCGGTCCTCCGACGCCCGCGCCGACAGAGCCCGGTTACTGGCTGGTGGCGTCCGATGGCGGGATCTTCACCTTCGGTGCCGCCACATTCTGGGGATCGGCCGGTGCACTGCCCCTGACCCGACCGGTCGTCGGCATGGCCACCACCCCGGACCGCCAGGGCTACTGGTTGGTGGCTTCGGACGGCGGAGTGTTCTCCTACGGTGACGCCGGCTTCTACGGCTCGACCGGCTCCATCAGGCTGAACCAGCCGATCGTGGGTATCGCACCGACTCCGGACGGCCACGGTTACTGGTTGGTCGCCGCCGACGGGGGCGTGTTCGCCTTCGGCGACGCCGCCTTCGCCGGATCCATGGGTGGGGTACGGCTCAATGCCCCGGTAGTGGGGATCGACGCGGGCCCCGATGACCAGGGCTACCGGCTGGTGGCCTCCGACGGAGGGATCTTCGCCTTCGGATCGGCCACGTTCTCGGGCTCCGCCGGCTCGCTCCACCTGGACCGCCCCATCGTGGGAGAGGCGACCGTGCCCGACAGCGGGGGAGCGGCCTACTGGCTCGTCGCCTCCGACGGCGGGATCTTCTCCTACGGCGGGGCCGGCTTCTACGGCTCCACCGGCGGGTTGGCCCTCGACGCACCCGTGGTCGGCATGGCCCCGACCGTCAGCGGCAAGGGGTACTGGCTGACAGCAGCCGATGCCGGCGTCTTCACGTTCGGCGACGCCGTCTTCTCGGGGTCGGTGGCCGGAGTGCCGCTGAACGCCCCGGTCGTGGGGATGGCGGCCGGTCCGATTCCGGGGTGACGGTACGACCCTGACGGCGTGGCGCGGTCGATCCTGGCGGGTGTGCAGGGTCGGACTCCGCTACCGTCCGGCACGGAAAGTAGAATGGGTTCCAGTTTCCGTGCGCATCCGCCGTGTGGCCGCGTACGCCGATGACGCAGCGCCGAGGCGCACGAGGGGGTGGGGACGGTGTCCGCCGCCCCGAAAGGAGCAGCACCATGATCACCACCGAGCACCTGACCTACGAGGTCGTGGGCACCACCGCCGTCGTGACGATGAACCGTCCCGAGGCCAAGAACGCCCTGTCCGGCCCGATGCTGGTCGGCATGGCCGATGCATGGGTGGAGATCGACGCCAACGACGACATCCGGTGTGCCATCCTCACCGGGAGCGGTGGGACTTTCTGCGCCGGTATGGACCTCAAATCGATGTCGGGGCCCGGCAACGAGGACGTGAAGGAGCGGATGGCCGCCGATCCCGACCTCCACTGGAAGGCGCTGCTCCGCCACTATTCCGTCAAGAAGCCGCTGATCGCCGCGGTGGAGGGATGGGCTGTGGCCGGTGGGACCGAGATCCTCCAGGCAACCGATATCCGGGTGGCCGGCGAGAGCGCCAAGTTCGGTGTGTTCGAGGCCCGTCGGGGCCTGTTCCCACTCGGCGGCTCGACCGTCCGTCTCCGGCGCCAGATCCCGTTCACCGTGGCCATGGACCTGTTGCTCACCGCCCGGGAGGTGTCGGCCCAGGAGGCCAAGGAGATCGGCCTCATCGGCCGGGTTGTGCCCGACGGCACCGCCCTCGAGGTCGCCCTCGAGATCGCCGATGTCATCGGGGCCAACGGGCCACTCGCCGTCGAGGCGATCAAGGCGTCGGTGAAAGCGACCGAGGGGATACCCGAGGAGGAGGCCCTCAAGATGGAACTGGAGTTCGGCTGGCCGATCTTCGCCACCGAGGACGCCACCGAGGGCCAGAAGGCCTTTGCCGAGAAGCGGCCGCCCGTCTACAAACGCAAGTGACCGATGCCCCGATGGGTTCGGTCGCCAACGACGATCCCCGGCGCCGCCTGGCCGCCGCGCTCCGTCCGATCATCACCATGACGGTGGCGGCCTCGTTCGCCGACGAGGTCATGACCGCGGCGGCAGAGCGCCTCGAGGAGTTCGGCCGGACCCTCGAGGAGGAGGCCGGTCCCAAGCTCGCCCGCCGGCTGCCGGACATCAGTCAGGGCGTCCAGGAGATCTTCCCGACAAGCCCGATCATGGGATTGGCCAATCCCATCGCCCCGCCGGTGGTCGTGCATGTGGTCGACGGGGTCGACGGCGGCTTCCCCGAGATCCGGGCCGACGCCTGGTTCGACTGGGCATACGAAGGTCCGCCCAAATGCGTCCACGGTGGCGTCATCGCCGAGACGTTCGACGAGATGCTGGGAGCCGCCATCATGGTGGCCGGCAATCCCGGCATGACCGGCACGCTCACCATTCGTTACCGCAAGCCCACCCCGTTGCGCACACCGCTGCGGATCGAGGCCCGGTGCCTCGATCGCAACGGGCGCAAGATCAGGACCTGGGGTGGCATCTACCACGGTGACCAATTGACCGCCGAGGCCGAGGGGCTCTTCATCGAAGTGAAACCCACCCAGTTCCCGGCCATCGCCGAGGGCGATTTGGACAACGCCGACCCGTCCGTGCTCGACGCTGTGCGGGCCGGGGCGGCGCCTGACCCGCCGGAGCCTTCGTTGGCCTGATGGTTCCGGGGACCGTGTCACGCGCGGTAGCCGTGCGCAGTGCCCGCCACGACGACGCCGTGCTGTGGGTGCGACGGGAAACTCTGGGTCCAGCAGTTCGGCGGTGCGGTGGTCATCGACCACCGCATGTCCCGCCGGATCCGGCTGGGCTGAGCCCAGCGGCTCAGATCTTCTCCCGTCCCACCCAATAGGGGTCGCGCAGCTTGCGCTTGTAGAGCTTGCCGTTCGGGTCGCGGGGCATCGAGTCGGTGAAGTCGATCGACTTGGGCGTCTTGAACTTGGCCAGCCGGGTCGAGCAGAACTCGAGGATCTCCTCGGCCAGCTCGTCGGAGGCCTCGACACCGTCGGCGGGCTCGATGACGGCCTTGATCTCTTCGCCCCAGTCGTCGTGGGGGATGCCGAACACGGCCACATCGCCGACCTTCGGGAACCCGAGCAGCACATTCTCGATCTCGGCCGGGTAGATGTTGGCCCCCCCGGAGATGATCATGTCGATCTTGCGGTCCCGGAGGAAGAGGAAGCCGTCCTCGTCGATGAGTCCCACGTCGCCGACCGTGAAGTACTTGCCGATACGGTTGCTCCGGGTCTTCTTCTCGTCCTTGTGGTACTCGAAGTCCCCGGTCTGCATCGACATGTAGACGGTGCCGATCACATTGGGCTCCTCGACCTTGGTGCCGTCGTCGTCGAAGATGGCGATTTCGCTGATGGGCCAGGCCTTCCCGACGGTGCCGGGCTTGGTCAGCCACTCCTGTGCGGTCACCAGGGTGCCGCCGCCCTCGGACGCCGCGTAGTACTCGTCGATGGCATCGCCCCACCACGCGATCATCTGGTGCTTGACGTCGACCGGGCACGGGGCCGCCGCATGGATCATGTGGCGCAGGGACGACACGTCGTACCGGGCCCGGGTGTCTTCGGGCAGGGCGAGCAGCCGGTGGAACTGCGTGGGCACCATGTGGGATGTGGTGACCTTGTAGTCCTGGATGAGTCGGAGCATCTCTTCGGGCAGCCACTTGTCCATGACCACGATGGTGTGGCCCAGGTGGATCGATGCCCCCGAGAACCGCATGACCGCGGTGTGATAGAGCGGCGATCCCACGATGTGGACATTGTCGTCCTGGGGTTGGATGTTGAAGAGGAAGAGGATGCCCGCCTGGCCGAGGGCGGCATCCTCGGGGGACAGGCCACTCAGCTTGCGGAACACGCCCTTGGGGTTGCCGGTGGTACCCGAGGTGTAATTCATGACGTCGCCGATGGTCCGATCGGCGGGATCGGTGGCGGGCTGGTTGTCGCGCAGGCGGTCGAACGACCCGAATCCGGGGATGTCGCCCACTGCGAAACAGATCGACGAGGGGAGCTCGGCCTCCTCGACTGCGTCCAGGGCAACGTCGGCGAACCGCTCGTGGGCGATGAACGCCTTGGCGTCGGAGTCCTTCAGGATGTACGCCACCTCGGCGCCGATCAGGTGGTGGTTGATCGGCACCAGGTACCAGCCGGCCTGCAGGGCGGCCAGGTACAGCTCGAACATCTCCACGCCATTGGGGAGGAGGGTGGCCACCACGTCACCCGGCCTGAGGTCCAGTCCCCGCAGCCCGTGTACCGCCTGGTTGGACCGGGCGAGGAGTTCGCCCGACGTGTATTCGGTGCCGTCCGGCGCCACCATCGCCAGGTGTTCCGGATACTCGTGCGCCAGCGCCCAAAAGCCAAGATCGCCCATGTGGTCCTATCCCCCGTGTCGTCGTTGCCGTGCTGTCGTACTGCGAATCTGCCGTGTTGCGAAGGTGCCGTTGATCAGCGGAGGACCCTGCGCGTTTCCACCGGCCCGGCAGCTGCGGTGCGAGGTGGACGGTGGAGCGGGGTGGCGCCGACCCGGTGGGAACGCTAGAACAGGTTCCAGTAGGCGGTCAACCGCCCGGAGGGCGGCCGCGCAACGTCGCGGAGCCGGGACGGGACGGGCGCCAGTCCCCGCAAGACGATCATGAGGAGCAACCCGCAATGACTGCATTCCTGGACGGCAAGGTCGTGGCTATCACCGGCGCCGGCGGCGGCATCGGCCGGGCCGTGGCGCTGGCCGCCGCCGCTGAGGGCGCCACGATCGTCGTGGCCGACATCGGTGTGTCGATGGCCGGTGAGGACCCCAAGAGCGAGGTGGCCGAGGCCGTCGTCGCCGAGATCGAAGCGGCGGGTGGCGAAGCCGTTGCCGTGGCCGAGAGCGTGACCACCTTGGCGGGAGGCGAGCGGATCATCGCCGCCGGCACCGAGCGGTGGGGTCGGATCGACGGCGTGGTGGCCGTGGCCGGCATCCTGCGCGAGCGGATGCTGTTCAACATGGCCGAGGACGAGTGGGACGCCGTCATAGCGACCCACCTGAAAGGTCACTTCACGGTGTTCCGGGCGGCTTCGGCGATCATGCGCAAGCAGGAGGGCGGAGGATCACTCGTCGCCTTCACGTCTGGCGCGTTCGCCGGCAGCGTCGCACAGGCCAACTATGCGGCGGCGAAGGGCGGCATCGTGTCACTGGTCCACTCGGCCGCCGCCGGGCTCAACCGCTACGGCATCACCGCCAACGCCATCGCACCTGTGGCGCGCACCCGGATGTCGGCCAATGTCCCGATGGACCTCGCCGAGATGGGCGACCCCGAGGACGTGGCGCCGATGGTCATCTACCTGCTCTCCGATAGGGCAAAACACGTGACCGGGCAGGTCTACACGTCGGTGGGCCCGAAGATCGCGGTGTGGAACCAGCCCCGCGAGGTACGGGCCATGTACGCGGATGGCCGCTGGACCCCCGAGCTCATCGCCCAGCGCCTCGACTCGTCGGTCGGGCAGGAGCGCATGCCCCTGCTCGACCAGCTCGAGGCCTACCGCAAGGCGGCCGAGGAGAAGGCCGCCGCCGAGGCAGCGGCCGGCTGACACGGGCCGGACGATCCGGCCGGGTCAGCCGCCACCGGAATCCTGACCCGGACTCACTCCTCGGACGGATCGGGCTCGTCGAGCACGCAGAACTCGTTGCCTTCGGGGTCGGCCAGCACCACCCACGATTCGTTGCCGGTCTGACCGATGTCGGGCCGGCTGGCCCCGAGTGACTCGAGGCGTTCGACCTCGCGTTCCTGGTCGTCGGGGATCAGGTCGAGATGGAGCCGGTTCTTCCCGGCCTTCATCTCGTTGACCCGCATGATGAGCAGTGGCCTCACCCGGTCGAACTCCGGGTTGTCCTCACCTGGCTCGATCCAGAAGTCGCCGTCCTCGTCGAGGCGCTGCTCCCAGCCGAGCGCCGCACACCAGAAGGCCGCCAGACCCGCCGGGTCGACCGCGTCGATCGTCACTGTCTCAATGCGTAAAGCCATGCGTGCCTCCGGTGGTCCGCGACGGCTCGCCCACCGTCCCGGAGAGCCTAAGCGCGTCCGCCGACGGGCCGCGGGTCGCGGACCCGTGCGCGGATCCGAATGCCGGCCCCCAATGCCACGCGTTGGGGGCCATGCGACCCTACAGTGGGTCCACGCGACTGGGCGCGTGCCGGTGGTCGTCACCGTCCCTGCGTCAGGAGGTCGACACCGTGATTGCACTTTCCGTTGTCCTAAGTGCCGTGGTGCTTCTGCTGGCCGTCCTGGTGGCCGGGCTGCTCCGCAGCCACGCCGACATCCTGAAGGCCCTGCACGACCTGGGCGCCGGGGTGGGCGACCCGGCCGGTGGAACACTGACTGCCACCTCGTCGGCGACGTCTGCGGGTGGCGATTCCTTCCCACTCACCATGGGTCCGACACTGGCGCCTGACCGCGACTCGATCTCGGCCCCGCCGGTGGCCGGTGTCACCCCCGGTGGTGACGCGCAGGCAGTCGCCCCCGCCACCGATGGTGCCCTGACCCTCCTGGCCTTCCTGTCGACCGGGTGTGCTTCGTGTGCCGGGTTCTGGGACGCGTTCCGACAGCCCGAACGCCTGGGCCTGCCGGCCGGGACCCGGCTGGTGGTGGTGACCAAGGGACCTGAGCGTGAAATTCCGGGCGAGGTCGCGGCCCTGGCCGCACCCGGACTCGTCGTGGTGATGTCGAGCGATGCCTGGACCGACTACGAGGTCCCCGGGTCCCCGTTCTTCGTGCTGGTGGACGGCACGGCCGGTTGTCGGGTGGGCGAGGGCGTGGCCAACCACTTCAGCCAGGTGGCTGAGCTGGTCCGGCGGGCGGAGGTCGACGCCGCCGCGTTCACGCTCGGGCGCCGTGCGGGTCGCGACGTCGGCATCGACGGGCCCGCCCGTGAGTCGGCCAACGACCGGGAGCTCCTCGACGCCGGCATCCGCCCGGGTGACCCCAGCCTGTACCCGACGTCGTTGGAGGACCTCTACGGCCCGCCCGACGCCCGCATGCCTGTCGCGCCGAGGCACGTCCGCCGGGCCGGCTGAACGTGGCCACCCTCTTCGCCCACGGGATCGGGGCCGGCCTGCCGTCCGGATTCGAAGGTCGCATCGTCAAACGCCAGGGGAGCGGCATCGAGGTGGCGAACGCAGTGGCGCAGTTCTCCACCTTCGCCCTTCCGAGCGACGTCGGTGACTTCGGGGGCGGCGCGGTCAACCTGATGGGCAACAACGACATCTTCGCCGTGCTCTTCGAGTACGGCTCGGACAGTGTCGGCACCCGGCTCTTCGCCCACCAGGGGATGCCGCGGCCGCTCGGTACGTCCGACTTCCAGCCCCACGTGCTGCGGCGGGGTCTCACCGGCCAGTCCGGCACCCAGTGGTTCTTCACCGAATTGGGCCGGCCCTTCACCCTGTACGTGGTGCTCGGCAGCCACGCCCGTCGCTCGGTACTCGTCCCCCGGGTGAATCGACTCCTCGAGGGCCTGACGATCGAACCCTCATCACTGCCTGCTGTAGCGGGAGTTCCGTGGAACTGATCGGCGTCTATCTGGCCGCCTGCGTCCTGCTGGCCGCTGCCGGCGCGGCAAAAGCGCTCCGCCCAATGGACACCGCCCGGGCCATAGGGGCGGTAGTGCCATTGCCGCTGGCCGCGTTGCGCTCCGTGGTGCGGGCCGGGGCCGTGGCCGAGGCTGTCGTCGGGGTGGCGGCCCTCGTCCACCCGTCCCCGGTGACCGCGGGCCTGGTGGCGCTGTCTTACCTGGGCTTCACGGCGTTCGTGGCTGTCGTCCGCGTCCGGGGCGGTCCGCTGGCCACGTGCGGATGCTTCAGCACGCCGGACACGCCGGCGACATGGCTCCACCTGGTCGTCGACCTCGTCCTGGCCGCGTCGGCCACCGCGGTGGCCGCCTCCGTCACACCGGGCTGGCTGCCCGGGTTCGCCGCCCGTCAGCCCTGGCACGGGGTGCCCCTGCTACTCCTCAGCCTCCTGTGCGCCTGGCTCGCCTTCCTGGCCCTGACCCGTCTGGCCGAGCTGGGCGCGGCCCGGCGCCTGGTCGGGGTCACCCGGGGTCCGGCCACGTGAGCACCATCCTGGTGGAACGGGCCTCGACCTTCCTGGAGTCCCACCTGTCGCGACGTAGCTTCATCAACCGCTCGGCCATGGTCGCCAGCGCGGTGGCCGTCGGCTCGGGGGTCGACCTCCTGCTGAAGCCGGGGACGGCGTACGGCGCCATCTGCACGTGCGGGAGCTCCGCGTGCGGCTGCGGGTCGACCTGCTGCGCCGGGTGGTCGGAGTTCTGCTGCTCGATCAACGGCGGCTACAACTACTGTCCCACCGACACGATGATGGGCGGCTGGTGGAGGGCCGACAACTCGTCGTTCTGCGGGGGCCCGCGGTACTACATGGACTGCCACGCGCTGTGCGGCTGCACGACCGGCTGCGGTGGCGGCTGGGGCTTCTGCGATCCCTCGTGCGACGGGGTGAGCTGCGGCTGCGGTCCGGGCGGCTGCAACTCGTGGGTAACGGGGTGCTTCCAATTCCGCTACGGGCAGTGCAACCAGCAGATCGATTGCATCGGCCGGATCGTCTGCCGGGTGGTGGCGTGCGTCCCACCGTGGACCGTCGACCCCACGTGCACCACCACGCTGGCCGTCGACAACTCCACCGCGGAAATGACGGCGGCGTGTTGGACGTCCGCCCCGCCGTCGGCTCCTCCACCGCCGTCAACTCCGTGCTATTCGCCCCAGACCCAGTGCATGGTGACCGGGCTGGCCTCTAGCGCGGACGCCGGTGGCTACGCCATGGTCACGTCGTTCGGGAAGGTCCTCCCTTTCGGCGACTTCCCCTCGCTGGGGGACGTGTCGAGCGAGCACCTGGTGGCGCCCATCGTGGGCATGGCTGCCACGCGCACTGGGCACGGGTACTGGCTGGTCGCCGCCGACGGCGGGATCTTCGCCTTTGGCGACGCCCCCTTCTACGGCTCCATGGGCGGCCTTGCGTTGGTGGATCCCATCGTGGGCATGGCCGCCTCACCCACCGGTCAGGGCTACTGGCTGGTCGCCGGCGACGGCGGCATCTTCGCCTTCGGCGACGCCGCCTTTGTCGGCTCCATGGGCGGCCTCCCGCTCAACCGGCCCATCGTGGGCATGGCCGCCACCCTCACCGGCCAGGGCTATTGGCTGGTCGCGTCGGATGGCGGCATCTTCGCCTTCGGCGATGCCCCCTTCTACGGCTCCATGGGCGGGCTGGCTCTCAACGCCCCCATCGTGGGTATGGGGGCCTCGTCCACCGGCCACGGCTACCGGCTGGTGGCATCCGACGGCGGCGTGTTCGCCTTTGGGGACGCCGCCTTCGACGGGTCCATGGGCGGCCAGCCGTTGCAGCGCCCGGTCGTGGGTACGGCGTCGGCCTCCGCCGGCTACTGGATGGTCGCCGCCGACGGCGGCATCTTCGCCTTCGATGTCGCATTCTACGGATCACCGGCATGACCATGCCGACCGCCCCGACCCCCTGCCGAGGAGCACCATGACCTCCACTCTGACTGTCCTCGCGCTACTTGTGGCAGCCACCGCCGCGTCCCGGTCCACCTGGTCGCCGTGCGGGGTGTCGATGCTCTCGACCATCACCCCGTTCGGCGAGCGGGCCAGGGGCCACCGCTATGCCGCCACCTCCGCCTGGTTCGTCGTGGGTGCAACCGCTGGCGGACTGGCACTCGGCGCGCTGTCCGCGGGACTGGCCGCCCTGGTCGGGGTGGCCGGCGCCTCGACCGTCACGGTGGGAGTCGTGGCGCTCGTCGCCACGCTGGTGGCCATGGTGTCCGACACCGGCATGGCCACAGCCCGCGTACCGGTCCACTCCCGCCAAGTGAACGAACGGTGGCTCGACGCCTACCGCCCCTGGGTCTACGGGGCCGGATTCGGGTTCCAGATCGGATGCGGGGTCGCCACCTACATCACCACGGCGGCCGTCTACCTGACCGTGATATTGGCTGCCCTGACCGCCAGCCCGGTGGTGGCCCTGGCTGTCGGGACCGCCTTCGGAGTGGTGCGGGGCCTGGCCGTGACTCTCACCCGCCACGTTCGGACACCGGCGGCTCTCCTCGATTTCCACCAGCGATTCGCCGAGCTGAGGCCCTGGGCCAACCGGGCCGTGTTGGCGTCGCTGGCGGCATCGGCGGTGGTGCTGGCCGCGGCCCTCGGGCCGGTGCCGGTCACCGCAGTCTTGCTGGCCGTGGTCTGCGGGACCGTGGTTGTCCGACTGGTCGTGCGCCTGGTTGCTCAGGCGCCGTCGGTGGCGTCAGTGGACGCGGTGACCGACACGACGTCTTCGACGCCGTCCCCATCCGCGCCGTCCGCTGGCACGACGTCACTCGCGCCGTCCCCAGCGTCGTCACATGCTGGGAGCGGGTCGGGCCGGCTGTCGCGCCAGCGCCGGTAGGGGCCGACCCGCGAGGTCACCAGCACGATACCGACAGCCGACAACGACAGGCCGGCGATCTGGACCAGCAGTGAGCCGAGGTGGCCGTCCTCGCCCAGCCACAGGTGCTCGTCGGTGAACCGCTCGATGCCCCACAGGAACATGCCGACGCCGACGACGATGCCGGCCGGCGCCAACGGGGCGCGTCCCGCGGGGATCGACGACCCGTCGGAAGCCGTCGTGGGGGCCTTCGAACGCAGCCATCGCTCGACCAGCAGCAGGATGCCGAAGATGGTGAAGTCCTCGATGGCCTGGAAGATCGGCACCGGGAGCCGCTTGCCAGGCTGGCCGGCGTAGTACATCCCGAACCACTGGTAGGTGCGGTGACCGCCGCCATTGACCATGAGCTGGGGACCGAGCAGGCGGCCCATGCCCCAGCAGGCCATCAACACCGGGGCCATAAGATCGGCGAACCGGAGGGTGGGGAGTTCGGGGCAGCGCCGCCGCGTGATGACGATGGCGACGGGCACGGCGGCGAGCAGCCCGCCGAACGACGACAGGCCGCCCTGCCAGACCGCGAATACCCCCAAGGGATTGTGACTGAATTGCCCGAGGTTGGTGAGTACGTTCAGGGCCCGGGCGCCGACGATGGCCGACACGATGACCCAGACGAACATTCCGGTCACCCACTGTGTCGGGTAGCCGCGGCCCCGCAGGCGCCGCTCGGTGTAGCGGAGTCCGAACCAGAAGGTAAGGGCGAGTCCGATCCCGTAGGTGTGGAGCTCGAGGAACCAGATGTGGAAGGCGACGGGTATCGGTCTCATGAGGTGGTGTGGCGAGCCTCCGGGAGGGATCCCGGGATACCGGCCAGGCCATAAGTATGCCCCAGGGTCCCGGTAGGGTGGCTTCGCCGGTCCATAGCTGCGCGAGGGACCGGGGGATGCGGGGCCGTACGGTGCGGCTCCGCCCGAGCGTCGCATCGGAGGGATTGCCATGGGTTCGTTAATCGGCAAGGTGGCTGTGGTGACGGGCGGAGCATCGGGGATCGGCCTGGCCACGGCCACCCGGCTCGTCGCGGCGGGCGCCTCGGTGGTCGTGGTTGATCTGGACGGGTCGGCCGCCGAGCGGGTGGCCGGTGAGCTCGGCGGACTGGGCCTGCAGGCCGATGTCGGACGGCCGGACGAGTGGCCGGGCATCGTGGATGCCGCCACCGGGAAGTTCGGGGGAATCGATCTCGCCCATCTCAACGCCGGGGTGACAACCGGGGAGGCCGACATCACCAAGGTCACCGACGAGATCTACCTACGTGCCACCGGCGTCAACGTCGACGGCGTCTTCTACGGGGTGCGGGCCGTGGTGCCGGCAATGACCGAGCGGGGGGGCGGCTCGATCGTAGCCACCGCATCGCTGGCCGGGCTGATCGGCTTCTCGCCCGACCCGGTCTACTGCCTGACCAAGCACGCGGTGGTGGGCCTCGTCCGTTCGCTCGGCCCGCAACTGGGCGAGCGGGGCATCACCATCAACGCGGTGTGCCCGAGCATCGTCGACACCCCGTTGATCGCCGACATGCGTGACATGCTCGAGTCGAGCGGCTTCCCGCTGATCGACGTCGAGACGGTATCGTCCGCGGTGGTCGACCTGTTGTCCGGCCAGACCTCGGGTGAGGCCATGGTCATCCAGGCCGGCCGGGAGCCCCTCCCGTTCCGGTTCGCCCGCCCACCTGGTCCCCGGGCCGGTGGGACGGTGGGCCAGATGCCCCCGAAGGAATTCGCCGCCCACGATCAGGTCTGAACCGCCCCGAGGATCGGGCCGTCGTCGGACGCTGCATCGGAGGAAGTCCGCAGCTCAGGGGGCGGTGACCGCCCAGCCCCTCCGGCGCAACTCGTCGACGAGGAGATCCTCGGGGACCCGTTCCAACTGGCGGGCCAGGCTCTGGCGACGCGACGCGGCCGGCGCGGTCGCAGGTACGGTCGGGTCGGCGGTAGGGACTGAGGTCGATCGTCGCGGTATGCCTGCGTCTGGCCCACGTTCGTCGGGAGTCGGGCCGGTATCGGCTGCCTCGTCGGCCTCAGCCTCGAGGCGGGCGATGAGCTCGGTCGCCTCGTCGTGGGTGAAGCGGCCACCCGCCTGGCGTTGGTTGAGGCCGAGGGGTCCTCGGGCGTCCTTGAAGCCGGTATGGCCGGCGGCCTCGACCAGGGCGGTCAACTCTCGCAGCTGACTGGCGGTCGCCGGGGGGCCGGATGGTTGGCCGAAGGCCATGGTCGGGTGCCGGGAAGGCGGGGCCGGCTTCGGCCCGTCGTGCCCGGTGCGGGGTTGCCCGGCTCAGCCCACCCGGCCGACGCCGGCCAGGCCGCCGGTCCGGACGGGGGTGTTCCACACGTTGGCCCCGGTGTAGGGGGCCTCGACCATCGTGCCGCCTCCGATGTACATGGCCACGTGGTCGCTGCCGCCGGGACCATAGAAGAGGAGGTCGCCTGGCTGAATGTCTGCCATCGAGATGTGAGTGGTGTCGGCGTACTGCGCACCTGAGAAGTGGGGCAGGCTGATTCCGACCTGGGCGTAGGCCCACATGACCAGGCCGGAGCAGTCGAATCCGGCCGGGGTGGTACCGCTCCAGAGGTAGGGGACACCGATCTCCCGTTCGGCGGCGGCCACCGCACCGCCGGCGCCGGGAGGTAGCGGGGGCGGGGGAGCGGTCGGGGTGGTCACGGTGCTGCCGCCCGTCGAGCCCGAACCGCCTGACGAACCACCAGCATGGGTGGTCGGCTGCTGGGCCTGGGTCGCCTTGGCCTGCTGGACCTTCAGGTTGAAGGCGGCCTGGGCCGCAGTTGCAGCTGCAACTGCGGCTGCGGCCTGCTTCTGCGCGACCAGTGCCTGGATGTTGGCGTCCACGCTGGCCAGCGTGGACTTGTCCTGGGCGGCGAGAGTGCTGGCCTGGTTCTCGGCGGACGTCAGGTTGTTCCGCTCGGATTGGGCCTGTGACGTCTGCTGCTCGAGCGACGCCTGGGTGGCGGCCAGTTGCGTCTGTGCAGTGTGCAGGTGGTCGATCGTCGACGTGACGTTGCCGGTGGCGATCGATGAGTACTCGGAGCGGATGCCGCTGGTGTTCACGTTCGACGTGAACAGCTGGGTGGCCGTATTCGACGTGCCCGAGCTGGTGTAGTCGGCGATGGCCTGGACCCGGAGATGGCTCTGGTCATTCGTCACTGTCTGCTGGTCCTTGGCCATCTGCGCCTGGCTGGCGGCGATCTGGCCCTGAAGCTGCGACAGTTTGTAGTCGGCCTGGTTCACCTGGCCGGTGAGGGCCTGGATGTGGGCCTGGGCCGCGTTCAGCTGCGCCGAGATGGCCGCGGCCTTGGCCTGGGCATCGGAAATCTGGTCTGCGGAGGCAGGTGTGGTCGCGGTGAAGATCACCGAGGTGGCTCCGAGGGCGGAGGCCAAAGCAATCGTCGCGACTACCCGGTTTCGGGTCCTGTTGCGGCGTGCGGGGCAGGCACCTGGCTCTATCGTCGAGTACTGCTCGGCGTGAGTCATATGCGGGTTCATGGTAGTCCACCCGATATCCCGTCACAAGGACACTCCGGCGAATCAAGGTCCTGAGCTGGATGTTTGTCGATGATAGGAGGTGCCGATCGGTTGCATAACGGTGAAACGGGGCCTTCGGGCACCCCCGTCGCAGCCTTGAAATCCGGCCTCTCGCGAGTAGGGTCGACGACATGGGTGAATCCATCGAATTCCCGAGTAACGGCAGTCACGCCCACGGCTATCTGGCCGTCCCCGCAGGCGGGTCCGAGGGCACCATCGGAGTCCTGGTGATCCAGGAGTGGTGGGGCCTCGTCGACCAGATCACCCGCACGTGCGACCGGTTCGCCGAGGCCGGATTCACCGCCTTGGCCACGGACCTCTACCACGGCACCGCCGTTCCCCTGACCGAACCCGACGAGGCGGCCAAGCAGATGATGGCCATCGAGATGGGGGAGGCGGCACGCCAACTGAGCGGCAGCGTCGACGAGTTGCGGCGTCGTACCGGAGCCTCGTCGGTGGGCGTCGTCGGCTTCTGCATGGGCGGCGGCCTGGCCTTGGTGCTGGCCACGCAGCGGCCCGACGCGGTCGCCGCGGTAGTGCCGGCCTACGGCGTGATCCCGTGGCCTGACGTCAGGCCCGACTACTCGAAGCTGCAGGCTGTGGTCGAGGGACACGTGGCCGAACTCGACGGCTCCTTCACTCCCGAGGCCGCCGATGCGCTGGTGGCCGAACTCACCGCTCTCGGCAAGACCGCGTCGTTCTACCGCTACGCCGGTGTCGACCACGCGTTCTTCAATGAGGACCGCCCCGAAGTCTATGACGCCGATGCCGCCGCCCTGCTGTGGGACCGCACGGTGGCATTCCTGCGGGCCCAGCTCGGCTGAGCGACCGTCGTGCCCGGCGCGGGACTCGTCGAGGACTACCTGATGCTCGGCCTCCGGTTGGGGCGTCATACCGACGGCATGGTGGATGCCTACTACGGACCTCCGGCGCTGGCCCGGGCCGTCGAAGCCGCACCGGAAGTCCCGCCCGCCCGGCTTCTGGCCTCGGCCCGCGTGCTGCTCGCCGCCATCGAGTCCGGGGCGCCCCTCGACGATGCACCCGGGCCCGAGGACTCGAGCGCACCGGCCCGCCGGAATTGGATGGCCGCCCAGGTCCGGGGGCTGGCCACCACCAGCGCCAAGCTGGCCGGCGAGCACATCGGCTACGCCGACGAGGTCGAGGCCTGTTACGGCGTGCGTCCGAGCCGGGTGGACGAGGAGGCGCTGGTCGAGGCCCACCGCCAGCTGGACGAGGTACTGCCCGGATCGGGCCCGCTCGCCGAGCGCCTGGTGGCCTGGCGCGAGTCCCACGCCGTCCCGGTCGACCTGCTGCGGCGGGCCGTCGACTCGTTGGCCGACTCGTTGCGCGACCGGACCCGCGATCTGTTCGGCCTGCCCGACGGCGAGCACATCGAGTTCGAATTCGTCACCAACGAGCCCTGGTCGGGATTCAACTACTACCTCGGCGGACTGCAGAGCCGGGTGGCCATCAACACCGACCTGCCGGTCCTGTCCACCGGGTTGGCCCACCTGGTGGCGCACGAGGCCTACCCTGGACACCACACCGAACACACCCGCAAGGAGGTCGGCCTGGTCCGTCGGCGCCAGTGGTGGGAGGAGTCGATCTTCCTGGTCGGCACTCCGCAGTGCCTGCTGGCCGAGGGGCTGGCCGATCTCGGCCTCGAGGTGGCCTGGGGCCGCCACCCCGAGTCGACGGTGTCCGACCACCTGCAACCGCTCGGAATCCGCTACGACACCGAGGTGGTGGCTGCGGTGGCGGACGCCGGCGAGGCGCTCGGTGCGGTCCGCACCAACGCCGCGTTCCGCCTCCATGAAGATGGCGCCGACCCGGACACGGTCATCGACGAGGTGGCCCGATGGGGGCTCCTGCCCCGCGACCGGGCGGCCAAAGCCGTCGAGTTCCTCACCCATCCGACGTGGCGGGCCTACCTGACCTGTTATGTCGAGGGCTTCCCGTTGTGCCGCGCCTTCACGGCGGGCGACCCGGCCCGTTTCGACCGGTTGCTGTCCGAGCAACTGACCCCTGGCGACCTGGCCGACCAGATCGCCCGTGATGCCGTGGCGAACTCGTCCGCCGACTGACGGCCTGTCCCCCAGCCCACCGACCAGTTGCCGGCGGGCCGCACTCCGTCACCTGCGCGGCCGGGTTCAGTCCCCCAGCCAGACCGGTTCGGAGGATCCGAGCGGACTGGCTGGCAGGTCCCAGCGCAGCGGGGCGTTGTCAACCACCACCGGCGACGGGAGCCGTCGGGCGTCACCCCAGACGGTGTGGTCGACGGGTGCGTCGGCTGCGGGGCCTGGCGGGTCGATGCCGCCGCCTTCGATCGACGTGGCGACGCCCGTGTCGACCAGGACCCGGGCCATGGCGGCCAGTGAGGTGCGCCACCGGCTGCCCCGGCCGCCCTCGTGGCGCTGGGCCAGTCCGGTCATTGCGCAGGCGGCCAGCACGTAGCCGGTGGCATGGTCCAGTGCCTGGACCGGGAGCGGCACCGGATGATCACTACCGGTAGCCACCATGCCGGCATGGGCGATACCCGAACTCATCTGGACCAGGCTGTCGAACCCGCGCCGACCGGCCCACGGACCGCTCCAGCCGTAGGCGTCGAGGCTGACATCGATCAGTCCCGGCCGGGCCGCATCTCGGACGTCAGGTCCGAGTCCCAGCCCGTCGAGGGCACCCGGACGGTACCCGTGGACCAGCACGTCGGCGCCGGAAAGCAGGTTCAGGAAACGTTCGCGTGACCCGTCGGCTGTCAGGTCCAGGTGGGCGCACCGCTTGCCCAGCGTGACCTCGGGGACGATGGCGGGCTCCTCCCATCCGGGCGGGTCGATGCGCAGCACCTCGGCCCCCCACCCGGCCAACAGGCGGGTGGCCACCGGCCCGGCCAGGACCCGGGTCAGGTCGAGCACCCGGACCCCCGACAGGGGTCGGGTCGGATCAACCGGGCCGGCGTCGCGTGGTCGGCCGGTGGAGGTCGGTTCGCGCTCCACCCACGGTCCGTGGGCCACCGCCGCGCCCTGAGGGTGGACTTCCCACTCGTCCAACGAGCGCATGGCCGCCGCCGCGCCTCCTGATTCCACGACGGCGGCCTCGAGGTCTTCGACCTTCCACCGGGCCACCGCGTCGGCCACCGCCTGGCGCTCGCCCGGCACGCCGAGGACGGCGAGTGCGGCGGCGCGGTGGTGGGGGGCATTGGTGTGGAGCTTGATCCAGCCGTCGCCTCCGGCGTAGTCGCCGGCCACCGTGTCCCATGGCGACGGCACCTCCCATCCGTCGGGTCGCAGTGACCAGGCGAACCAGGCCGAGGCGAGGTCCCGGTCGACGGTGACGGATGGCATCGTCCCGTCGCCGGCGATGGCGACGAACCGGGAGAGGGAGACGGCTGCCGCACCGATCGAGGCCTGGGCGAGATCGCTTACCGCGAATGCCGAGGGGAGGGACCCACCGGCCGGCAACACCACCTCCGGCCGTTCGCCGTCGGTACTCATGGCATCGAGGAATCGCTCCATCAGCGCGGCTAACCGGTCGTCCACGGACCCATCGTCGACCCCCGTGGACAGCGCGTCAACAGGCACCGGGGACCACCAGGGGTCAAGATATGGCGTGGAACGGTCGATAGTGGTGCCATGGAGGCAGTGCTGCAGTTCGACACCGATGACCCCGAGTTCCAGCGCGGCTTCGAAATCGGGATCCTGTGGGAACGACTCAGCGCGGACGGCGCCTGTCACATGGCGGTGAGCGCGTCCAACGCCGAGATGGTGATGCGGGTGGCCAAGGCCTTCGACTGCGTCTTCTCGGGCCAGGAGCTCGCCGACAACCAGATCTCGATCGAGCTGACCCGGGTCAACAGCGACTCCTGAACGGTCGCCCCACCGGTTGGCGCGAGCGGTTCAGCCCCCGGCGAGCAGGCGGCGGGCGATGACCTTCAGGCAGAGCGTCTCGTCGGCGCCCTCGAAGATCGACAGCACCCGAGCGTCGACGAAGTACCGGCTGACCGGGAACTCCTCCGCGTAGCCCATGCCCCCGTGGATCTGGAGGGCCTCGCGCGTCACCCACTCGGCGCTCCGGCACACGTAGGCCTTGATCATCGACGCTTCGAGCGCGCCTTCGCCTTTGGACATCAGGCGAGCCACCTCGTAGGAGAACTGCCGGGACGCCTGGATCAGCACAGCCATCCGGGCGAGCTTCACCTTGGTGAGCTCGTACTCGGCGATCGGCGCGCCGAACACCACCCGGTTATTGGCGTACTCGACGGCAGCCTCATAGGCGGCCTGCATGAGGCCCACGGCCCGGGCGGCGGTCTGCAGACGGCCATTCTCGAAGCCCTGCATCTGCAGGTAGAAGCCCTGGCCCAGCCCGGACTCGCCACCGATGAGGTTGGCATCGGGGACGAACCAGTTTTCGAGGGAGACCTCGTAGGAGTGCATGCCCCGGTAACCCAGTGTGTCGATGGCCCGCCCTTCCATCTTGCCGGTCGAGCCGGCCGGCCGGCCGTCCGCACCTTCTTCCTGGGTGAAGGTGAAGCCGTGCCCGTCGGCCGGGGGCTTGTTCACGAGGAAGATGGACAGGCCCTTGTGGCCCTTCGATTTGTCGGGGTCGGTGCGGGCCAGCAGCAGCAGGACATCGGCCCGGGCGGCGAACGTGCACCAGGTCTTCACCCCGCTGAGGATCCAGCCGCCCTCGACCTTGGTGGCGGGAAGCATTACGCCGGCCACGTCGGAGCCGAAGTCTGGTTCGGTGACGGCCACCGCACCCAGCACCTCGGCCGTCGCCAGTTTCGGCAGCCAGTAGCGCTTCTGCTCCTCGGTGCCGCCCTTGACGATGGCTCGGGTGAGGATTTCGGGACGGGTGATGAGGGAGCCACCGGCGCCCAGCGAACCCCAGGTCAGCTCTTCGGTGGCCACCACCATGCTCAGGTAGTCGGCCTCGCCCTCGGTGGCGAACCCGCCGTACTCCTCGGGCACTGACATCCCGAAACCGCCCATCTCGGCCATGCCGGAGATGATCTCCTCGGGGATGTCGGTGTTGGCCCGGTGGATGTGCTCGGCCCGCGGGCGGATCTGCTCGTCGGCGAACCGGTGAAAGGTCTCGCGGACCAACTCGAAGTCCGGGTCGAGGTGACGCTCGCCCTGGGTCTCGGCCAGCGTCACCAGGAAGGCCGGGTGACGGTAGGTGGCGACGAACGCCTCGGCCCGGGCCATCCAGTCGGCGCCCACACCCCACTCGGCGGAGCGACCGACGATGCGGGCGGCCAGGTCGGCCAAGGCGTCGGCGACGAAGGCGCAGGCGATGCGGGCCTCGGTGTCGCCGTGGGAGCCATAGGTGAGGACCGACTCCGCGGTGCGCACGGCCGCCGCCGCGTGGGATACGTCGTAGGCCAGCACCTGCGCCTGGTCCGGACCACCGGCAGTTCGCAGTGCGGCGATGCCGGAGTCGACGACCTCCTTGGCCACGGCGGTGGCATCGGCGGCAGCCAGGAGGTCGGGGGCGGGGACGTTGTCGGAGGTCACCGCCCAAGGATAACGGCCTGCCCATCGGGTCGGATTTCCGTCCGTGGGTCCAGGTCCCACCCCTACGGCGAGTCGGCCGTCAGGAGATGGGCAACTGGGCCACCACGGTCACCAGGGGCGGGAGCACCACCGGGTCGTCGCCGGGATCGACGTCGGTGAGGAGCTCGAGATAGTCGGCCACCGGCCCCCGGCCGGCGCCGGCGGGCGCCTCGGCCCAGGCGTCCACGATCTCCAGGCCGGCAGCACGGACGAGCGAGGGGAGCAGGGCGCCGATGTCCGGGTGGCGGGCGTCGGGCATGGTGAACGGCTCACCAGCGATCCGCCCGGCCGAGGTGATCGGCTCCTGGGCCACCACCCAGCCACCGGGTCGGACGGCGGCGGCCATTCGCCGGAGCACCGCGGCGGGATCGACGACGTGGAGCAGGAGGAACCGGCAGAAGGCCAGGTCGACCAGCTCGGGCAGGCGTAGGTCCTCGCCGGCCTGGGTGATGGCCAGCACCTGGCTGTGGGCGGCGGCGGCCGACGCCACCTCGTCGCGTGCCATGGGGTCGGAGTCGACGGCGTAGACCCGTCCGTCGTGTCCGACGATCTCGGCCAGGGCCACCGACACGTCGCCCCCGCCGGCACCCACGTCGACGCAGGTCCAGCCGGGCCCGATCCCCAGGCGGTCCAGTGCCGTGGCCAGCGGTCGCCGATAGACGTCGTCGCGCAGGCCTCGCAGTTCCATCCTCCAACGTTACCGGCAGCCCCCGGCGTGACCCGATGTAGCAGTTGGATCGAACCCGTGGGTGCCGAGCGGATACCGGGAAGCCGGTAGCCTCCCCTCTCGTGAAGGTAACCATGATCCTCTGTGACTCCGCCCAGGTGGCCGACGGCAAGTTGTACGTGCTCGGCGGCGGCTGGAGCATGACCGGGCCCGACCCCGTCCCGTCGGCCATCGCGCTGAAGATCGACGTCGGGTGGCACGAAGCGGAGGCCGCCCATCACTGGGAGCTGTACCTGGAGGACGCCGACGGCGGCCCGGTCCTGGTGCCCACCCCCGACGGCGATCACCCCGTCGAGGTCCGAGGGGAATTCACCGTCGGCCGACCCGTCGACGTGCCCGAGGGCTCACCGGTCGACGTGGCCCTGGCCGTGAACCTCGGACCTCTGCCGCTGGCCCCCGGTACCCGGTACACGTGGCGGATGGCCATCGACGGCGAGAGCCACCCCGACTGGGTGCTGGCCTTTACCACCCGGCCCCTGCCCGAAGCCTGACGCCGGTTGCCCGCCGGGTCCCCCGCCGTGCGGCCATCGGTCCAACAGGTCCGCTACGTACGGTCGACCACCCTCTGTCCCGGCCTACTATCGGCGGATATGACCACGTACGACCGCCCGTTCGGCCGCTACTTCGAGGACTTCGTCCCCGGAGACGTCTACCGGCACTGGCCGGGTAAGACCATCACCGAGGCGGATGATCACCTCTTCTGCATGATCACGATGAACCACCACCCGCTCCACACCAACGCGTGGTTCGCCGAGCACGAGTCGGTGCAGGGGAAGAACGTGGTGGTCGGCAACCTGGTTTACTCGCTCGCCCTCGGGATGAGCGTGCCCGACGTCAGCGGCGCGGCCATCGCCAACCTCGAGGTCGAGTCCCTGCTCCATCGGGCGCCGACATTCCACGGCGACACCATCTACGCCGAGACCAAGGTGATCGAGACGTCCGAGTCGAAGTCGCGTGACGACCGGGGTGTGGTGACGGTAGAGACCAAGGCCTTCAACCAGCGTGGCGAGGAGGTCTGCTTCTTCCGACGCAAGGTCATGGTGTGGAAGGAGGCGTTCGCCCCCGCGCGTCGTCGCCCCTACGGGGACGACGTCTGGGGTTGAGAACCCGACCCCTCCGGTGACGGCCCGCCCCGACGCCCGGGTGCGCGCCCTCGGGACCGCCATCGAGGCCTGGGGTTCGGGTGGCGACGGCGCCACACGACGCGACGACCTGCCATGGCGTTCCACCCGTGACCCCTGGGCCGTGCTGGTGAGCGAGACGCTGGCCCAGCAGACCCAAATTTCCAGGGTGATCCCGGCCTATCACCGGTTCCTGACATCGTTCCCGACCCCGGCGGTCTGCGCTGCCGCTCCGCTGGGCGACGTGCTCATCGCCTGGGAGGGTATGGGCTATAACCGGCGGGCCCGCAACCTCCACCGGGCTGCGGCTCTGATGGTGGCCGACCACGGCGGCTCGGTTCCCGACGACCTCGACGAGCTGCTGGCTCTGCCCGGTGTCGGTCCCTATACCGCCCGGGCCGTCCTGGCCTTCGCGTTCGAACGCGACGTCGGAGTCGTCGACACCAACGCCGGCCGGGTCTTGTCCCGTGCCGTGGGGGGTGTGTCGCTACGGCCGGCGACGGCCCAGGCACTGGTCGACGACATGGTGCCGCCCGGCCTGGCGTGGTCGTTCGGACAGGCCCTGCTCGACCTGGGAGCGACCGTGTGCACGCAGAGGACACCCGACTGCACGGTATGCCCGATCCGTCGCCGGTGCCGGTGGGCACGGGCGGGCCGCTCGCATCCCGATCCGGCCCGGGGTTCGGCCGGGGTATCGGTGGCCCGGGCACCCTTCGCCGGATCCGACCGTCAGGGGCGGGGACGTCTGGTGACGGCCCTGCGCACAGGCCCCGTTCACGGCGACAGGTTGGCGGCGGCCACCGGGTGGCCCGACGACCCGGCGCGGGCGACACGGGTCGCCGACGGTCTGGTCGCCGAGGAATTGGCACGCCGGGACGGCGAGGGGACCCTCCATCTGCCGTGAAGGTGCCTCCGTGGTTGCCCTGCGGTCGTCGTGACCGCTGACGGCGCCATGCACCGCCGGCGTACCGCCGGCGTGTCGTTGCCTGCTACCGGCTCTGGCTACGGTGGTGCAGTCGCCGGGGGCGGGCGGACTCCGGCAGCACCTGACGGCGAGCGATCGCGGAGGAGCACCATGCGACGCACAGGCAGGTGGACGGTGGCCGCGGGCACCGTGGCCGTGGGGGCGACGATGCTGGCCGGATGCGGGAGCGCATCGTCGGCACCGACCACGATCTCGGGTCGGGTCCACGATCCCGAGCGTCACCTCGGCCAGCCGGAGAGCCACCGACGGCCACCTCGACCCGCTGCTTGCCTTCCCGGCGCAGAACGACTTCCCGAAGAACGTGGCACCGTTGCTGAAGCAGATCGACAAGTAGGGGAGCGGTAGGAGTTCTGTGGTCGAGGGGTCGAGCGAGCCGCCGGAGTCGGCGGTGATCAGCCACGTCGAGGAGTACCGTCCGGGTCGCCTGGTCGAGGTGGTGCGCCTCCAGGGCACCCGGGACGCGCCGGTCGTACTCCTGTGGCACGGGAGCGGGCCCGACGAGCGGGACGCGCTGGTGCCCCTGGCCACCGCGGTGGCCGCGTACGGGACAGTCGCCTTCGTCCCCGATTGGCGCTCCGATGACCTGAAGGTCGGCGCGGACGAGCTGCTGGCGTCGATCGATTTCGCCACGACTCACGCTCTCGGTCTGGGTGGCGACCCGGGTCGGGTGGTGCTGGCCGGCTGGTCCCTCGGAGCGAGTGCGGTGGCCGACATCGCCCTGCATCCGGACGTCGCCGGCGGTTGGCACCCGTCGGCCGCCGTGGGGCTGGGCGGGGGGTACGACCGGACTCCCTTCGACAGGGGCCGCCCGAGCCGCGACCCGATGGCCGGCAGCACGGTCGTAGGGGCTGGACGTCCCGCACTGGTGGCCCACGGGACGGCGGATCACCTGATTCCGGTGGAACGGTCCGTCGTCGGCGCGGGCGGGCTCGCCGAGGCGGGGTGGCGGGTCGTGTTGCGTCAGGTCGACACTGACCACGCCGGGGTGATCGGTACCGTGTACGACCGGCAGCTGAAGCGGTGCGTTCCGTCCGACGACCCCCGGCGCCTCGCCGTCATGGGGGCGGTGGCCCGCGACATGGCCCGCATCGCTCTCGGGCCCGACGGACCGGTCAGCTAGCGGGAATCAGCCGACTCGAGTCCGTTGGCGCGTACGGTCCTGACAGCGGCCCCGGGAGGTTCGGGTCGATCCACGGCCGGAGGGTGGCCGACGGGTTCCCCGCCGCTCCGGCTAGCCTGCGTTCCCTGTGCGAATCACCTATTTCGGAGTCCGGGGCTCGTGCCCGTGCTCGTCCGACCAGCAACGTCGGTACGGGGGGAACACGTCCTGCGTCCTGGTCGAGGTGGCCGGCGAGCCACCCCTGATCCTCGACATGGGAACGGGCCTGCGCGCGCTCGGCCTCTACCTGAACGCCGAACTGGTTCCCTCGGGCAGGCCGTTACGGGGCAACTGTCTACTCACCCATCTGCACTACGACCATGTTCTGGGCACCCCGTTCTTCCCGCCGATGCGGGACCCGGGGGCGCTGCTCGAGATCTACGGGCCGTCCCAGGCCGACGAGTCGCTCCAGTTGACCATGGCCGGCATGGTCAAGCCGCCCTTCTTCCCGGTGCACATGGCCGACTTCCGGGGCGAGCTGCGGTACCACGACCTGAAGGGGAACGACGAGTTCCAGCTCGGTGCGATCTCGATCAAGGTCCGTACGGTGCCCCACATCGGCAATACCCTCGGGTTCCGCATCGAGGCCGACGGCGCGGTGGCGGTGTACCTGCCCGACCACCAGGCGCCGGTCGACCGAGCGACGGTGGCGCCCGGCGTGCTCGAGCTGTGCGATGGTGCGGACCTGCTGATCCACGACGCCCAGTACACCGAGGAGGAGTTCGTGGAGCTGTCCGACTGGGGCCACTCGACCCCTGCCTACGCCATCCAGGTGGCCACCGAGGCCGGTGTCCGGCGTCTCGACATGTTCCACCACGACCCGGCGCACACCGACCGCCAGATCGACGTCATGCTGCGGGCGGCCAGGCAAGTCGCCCAGTCCGCAGGAAAGGTCGAGGTGAACGCGGCCAAGGAGGGTGCCACCTTCGAACTGAGGAAGCGGTGACTTCCCACGGCGACAGTGGGTACCCGGTCCCGCAGTTCGACGCCGCCGGGTTCACGGACGCCATGGGCAGGTTCACGACCGGGGTGACCATCGTGGCCGGCATCGACGACGGACGGCCGGTGGGCTTCACGTGTCAGAGCTTCGTGTCGCTCTCCATCGATCCTCCGTATGTGGCCGTGGCCCCGGCCCGCACCTCGACCAGCTGGCCCCGCATCGCCCGGTCGGGCAGCTTCTGCGTGAACGTGCTGACGGACGCCCAAGAGCACCTGTGCACGGGGTTCGCCGTATCCGGCGGATCCAAGTTCGATGGTGTCGACTGGCAACCGGCGCCGGGCACGGGCTCGCCGGTCATCGGCGGCAGCCTGGCCTGGGTGGACTGCCGGGTCGAGCTGGTCCACGACGCCGGCGACCACGAGCTCATCGTCGGACGGGTACTCGACCTCGGCGTGGGCGAGGGCTCGCCCCTTCTCCGATTCCGCAGCCACTTCGCGAAGGTGGCCCACGACCGCACAGCAGATACGAGGTAGCCGACATGACCAAGATCGTCGAATCCGACGTGATCCAGGATGTGATCATCGTGGAGCCGGACGCCCACGGCGACGAGCGCGGGCGCTTCGTCGAGACGTACCGCCGCAGCTGGTTCCCCCTGGGCCGGGAGATGATCCAGGGCAACCGGTCGACGAAACAGGCTGGCGCCGTCGTCGGCCTCCACTACCACCTGCACCAGTCGGACTACTGGTACGTGTTGGCCGGCACCGCCCGGGTGGTGCTGCACGACCTTCGCCAGGGCTCGCCCACCGATGGCGCCACCCTGTCACTCGACCTGTCGGGCGACCACGACAAAGGCCTGTTCATTCCGCCGGGAGTGGCCCACGGGTTCGCCTCGCTGACCGACCTCACCCTCTGGTACCTGGTCGACGGCTACTACAACCCCGAGGACGAACTGGGTGTGGCCTGGGACGACCCGGCCATCGCCGGCGAATGGGGGGTGGCCGACCCGGTCCTGTCGGACCGGGACAAGGTCAACCCCCGGCGCGACGACATTCCGGCGGGGCGCCAGCCCTACCTCGGGCTGCGCACCTGAGCGGACCACACCTGTCGGACTGATGGAGACCAGGACCTCCTCGGGGCGGCCGGGCGGGACGTCTGGAACACTCTCCCCATGTCGACCACCTCGTTCTCCAACCAGCCCGCTACGTCGTCGTTCCCCTCGTCCCCCGGCCGGCTCGGCGAGCCGGCCACCGGTGTCCTCATCACCGGCGGGGGATCGGGCATCGGACGGTCCACCGCGCTGGCCCTCGCCGAGGTCGGGCGGCCGGTGGCCGTGTGGGACATCGACGCCGCAGGCGCGGAGGAGACCGCCGCGCGCTGTCGGGAGCTGGGGGTCGTGGCCCACGCTGCCGTGGTCGATGTGGCCGGATCGGATGCCATTGCCGAGGCGGTCGGCGAGGCGGCTGCCGCACTCGGCTCGATCGGCGGCTTCGTCCACGCCGCCGGCGTGTCCGGGGCGGCCAGCGTCGACGACATCGACGACGCCATCTGGGACGCCACCCTCAACGTCAACCTGCGAGCCGCCGCCATCATCAGCCGGCATCTCCTCCCCACATTCCGGGCGGCCGGGCCTGGTTCGGCAGCCGTACTCATCTCATCGATCGAAGGCCTGTTCGGAAGCACCATGCTCACCGCCTACTGCGCGTCCAAGGGTGGGGTCCTCGGAGTCATGCGGTCGTTGGCCCAGCGCTTCGCCATCGAGGGGTTCCGGGTCAACGCCGTCTGCCCGGGGGCGGTCGTCACCCCCATGCTCGAGCCGGCCTTCGAGTTGCCCGGATTCCGGGAGCAGCTCGAGCAGCGCACGCCCCTCCAACGGGTGGCCAACCTCGACGAGATCGCCCGCCCCATCCGGTTCCTGCTCTCCACCGAGGCCTCCTTCATCACCGGGGCACATCTCACCGTGGACGGCGGCCTGACCGCTGTCACCGCCATCTGAGCGTCTGACCTGGGATGACGGAGCGCCGATCGCAGACAGTCGGCGGGCTGCAGGGCTGGTCGCTCTACGCCGACCGACCGATTCGGAGTTGAATAGACCGGATGTGGGCCGTCGCGTTGGTCGTTGTGGTGCTCGTGGTGGTCGTCGCGGCCTTCGCCCTGGTCCGCCGACCCAGGGGTGAGGTCAGCCATTCGGTGACCAACTACAACCACGCGCTCGGCACCCTCGAGCACCTGTCGGATCGGATCGGCCCACCCACCGTGCGCCCGGTCCGGGTGATGCCCACGGCGGGTGCAGGCGGCTCGGCCGAACGGGTGGTGCCCCCGGTGCCCGTGCGGGGGACCGACGAGTTCCCCGACCCCGATGCCCCGATCGTGTTCGACGACGCCCGACCGGTCGAGCGGGGGCTCGCCGTTGGCGCCGGGCCGCTGACGCCTGTTCGGATCGACCGGTCCGACCGGTCCGCCCGAGCCCAGCGCATGGCTCTCGACTCGATGAACCGCCGGAACCGTCCGGCCACCGGCATCCTGGTGGCCATCGTCGTGGTCGTGGTGTTCGGTGTCCTCGCTGTCGTGGGCAGCCAGAAGTCGCACAATTCGGCGCACACCAACTCGACCTCGACGACGACCCACCCGTCGCGATCCGGCGGCGCCACGACGACGTCGCCGAAGACCACCCAGACCACCAGGCCCACCAGGCCCACGCCGACGACGCTCCCCAACCAGTTCGTAGCCACCACCACGTCGTCGGACGGCACGTCGGCCACGTTCACGGTGCCCCACACCACGTACCAGATCACCATCACCGGGACCGGATCGTGCTGGGTCGAGGTCGACTCGGCGACCACGGGCAAGGCCGTGTGGGTCGGTGAGCTGTCGGCCGGCACCGTCCAGAACGTCCAGGCCGCCGGATCGACCACCGTGCAGTTCGGTACGCCGACCCTGACCCTCCAGGTGGACACCATCCCCGTGGTGTTGCCCACCACCCTGCGGACGCCGTTCGTGGCCACGTTCATGCCGTCGTCGGTGGCGACACCGGGTGCCGTCCCGTCGGGCTCGACCTCGTCGTCTGCCCCGCCTACGTCGACCACCACCACGGCCGCGCCCTGACGTTCGGGTCGGCCGTGGTGGCGGCGGGCTCAGGCCGGTGCGACCTCCGGGTAGGGATGTAGCGCCGCATGGGCCAGGCCGAGGGCGTCGAGGATGAAGGCGTAGACGAACGCCTCGTCCTTCCAGGCGTCGTAGCGACCGGAGGGCCCGCCGTGCCCGGCACCCATCTCGGTCTTCAACAGGACCCGGTTCTCCGGGTTGGCCGCCCGCAGTTTGGCCACCCACTTGGCCGGCTCCCAGAAGCCGACCCTCGGGTCGGACAGCCCGGCGGTGGCCAGGATGTCGGGGTACCGGACGGGTGACCCGCCAGGACCGGTGGCCGCCACGTTGTCGTAGGGCGAGTACGACTTCATGACCCGATAGATCTCGGGGTCCTCGACTGGGTTACCCCATTCCTCCCACTCGAGCACGGTGAGGGGAAGGGTCTCGTCGAGGATGGTGGTGAGGCAGTCCACGAAGGGCACCTCGGCCACCACCGCCCGGAACAGGTCGGGGGCCAGGTTGGCCACCGCGCCCATGAGTAGTCCGCCGGCACTCCCGCCGCGGGCCGCCAGCCGGTCCGGCGAGGTCCATCCGCCGGCCACCAGGTGCCGGGCGCAGGCCACGAAGTCCGAGAAGGTGTTCGGCTTGGCCGCGAACTTGCCCTCCTCGTACCAGTGGCGACCCATCTCGCCGCCGCCCCTGACGTGGGCGATGGCGAACACGAACCCCCGGTCGAGCAGGCTCAGGCGCAGCGACGAGAACGTCGGGTCCATCGACGCCTCGTAGGACCCGTACCCGTACAGCAGGCACGGGGCACCGTCATCGCCGCCGACCGGCTCGCTGACCAGGTCGGGCCGGTAGACGAGGGATATCGGCACCGAGGTACCGTCATCGGCCGTGGCCCACTGCCGTTGTGTGAGGTAGACGGCGGGGTCGAATCCGCCGAGTACCGGCTGGCGCTTGCGGAGGGTGAGCTCGCCGGTCTCGAGGTCGAGGTCGTAGACCGAGCGGGGAGTGGCGAGCGAGGTGTAGTCGTACCGCAGGACGGTGGCGTCGTACTCGGGGTTGGCCTCGCCCCACACCGTCGAGGGTGACTCGGGCTGGACCACCGGGGTCGACGTCCCCGAAGCATGCTCGATCACCCGTATCCGGGTCCCGCCGTCCTCGCGCTCGTACACGGCCAGGTACCGGGCGAACGGGTCGACGGCGTCGAGGCGCACACCGATGCGTGCGGGGATCACCTCGGTCCAGCGGTCCCGGCCCGGCGAGTCCTCGGGGGCCTCCATCAGCCGGAAGTCCTCAGCGCTGTCGTTGGTGACGATGAGGAACCGCGGCGGGCGCCCGGTGGCGGGGTCCCCCCGGTCGTGGTCCACGCCGTACTCGACGCCCTGGCGCCGGGGTTCGATGACACTGAAATCGCCACCCGGTTCGTCGGCGTCGAGCACCTGTACCTCGGAGGTGACCTTGGAGTCGAGGCCGCACAGTACATACCGGTCGTCCTTGGTCCGACTGACCCCGAGGTAGAAGTGGTCGTCCGGCTCCTCGATGACCAGGCCATCGGTCGACGGATCGGTACCGACGCGGTGGCGCCACAGCTGGTACGGCCGCATGGCCTCGTCGACCCGCACGTAGAACACGGTGGCGTTGTCGTTGGCCCACGCCGCGCCGTAGGAGGTGTCGTGGATCGACTCGTCCGACTCCGTGCCCGTCGACAGGTCCCGGAACCGCATGGTGTACCGCTCGCCGCCGGAGTTGTCGGTCGAGTAGACGAGCCAGCGGTGGTCGGGGCTGACCGAGAAGTTGCCGAGGGAGAAGTAGTCGTGACCTTCGGCCAGTACGTTCTCGTCGAGCAGAATCTCCTCGGCATCCTCCGGGCCGTCGGCCGCCCGCCGGCAGTGGATCCCGTAGCTGCTCCCCTCGACGGTACGCCCGTAATAGAGCCACGGCCCCTTGCGGACAGGCACGGACAGGTCGGTCTCCTCGATCCGGGCGACCATCTCGGCGTAGAGGGTCTCCTGGAGCGATCCGGTCCGGGCCATCATCACCTCGGTGAAGGCGTTCTCGGCCTCCAGATGGGCGATGACCGCAGGGTCATCCTTGTCCCGCAGCCAGAACCAGTCGTCGATCCGCACATCACCGTGGGCTTCGAGGATGACGGGCCAGCGCTCGGCAACCGGGGGGACTGGGCGGTCGGAGTCGCGGTCAGCGGGAGCGGAGTCGGCGGCCATTCGCCCACAATGGCACGGCACCCGAGGGTCGGTGGGTCCGAACCGCCTGGCCAGGTACCGTTGACGGTCGTCCGACCCGGCTGGTGGTCGTGACCTGCATGTCCCCCCCACCAGGGGCAACGGTGTGACCGGGGCCTGTGAGTTGTTACTATCTGGATAGGGGTAATTACGACCCTCCCCCCACCAGGAGTGCACATGACGTCCACCGAACTCGATCTCGGAAAGTACAAGCTCGGGTGGTCCGATGCCGAGGACTACGTCTTCAAGCCCAAGAAGGGGCTGTCCGAGGCGATCGTGCGCGAGATGTCGGCCATGAAGAAGGAGCCTGACTGGATGCGGGACTTCCGGCTCCGGGCCCTCCAGCGCTTCGAGAAGCGCCCGATGGCCGAGTGGTTCGCCGTCAACATGCCCGACCTCGATTTCGACGACATCTACTACTACATCAAGCCGACATCCGGACAGGTCGAGGACTGGAACGATCTGCCGGACGCCATCAAGAACACCTACGAGAAGCTGGGCATCCCAGAGGCGGAGCGGAAGTACCTGGCCGGAGTCACCGCACAGTACGAGTCCGAGGTGGTGTTCCACCGCAACCGCGAGGACCTCGAGGCTCTGGGCATCATCTTCTGCGACATGGACACCGCGGTGCGCGAGCACCCGGACCTGGTCCGCAAGTACTTCGGGACCATCATCCCCCCGAACGACAACAAGTTCGCCGCACTCAATTCGGCGGTCTGGTCCGGAGGGTCGTTCATCTACGTCCCGCCGAACGTCATCGTGGATCAGCCACTGCAGGCCTACTTCCGGATTAACGCTGAGAACATGGGCCAGTTCGAGCGCACGCTGATCATCGCCGATGTGGGTGCCCAGGTGCACTACATCGAGGGCTGCTCGGCTCCCGTGTACACCACCGACTCCCTCCACTCGGCCGTCGTCGAGCTGGTCGCCCTCGAGGGATCCCGGATCACGTATACGACGATCCAGAACTGGTCCAACAACGTCTACAACCTGGTCACCAAGCGGGCCCGGGCCGAAGCCGAGGCCCACGTCGAGTGGATCGACGGGAACATCGGCTCACGCCTGACCATGAAGTACCCGAGCGTCTACCTGATGGGGCCGAAGTCGTCCGGTGAGGTGCTTTCGGTTGCCTACGCGGGTGCCGGCCAGCACCAGGACGCCGGGGCCAAGATGGTGCACGCCGCCCCGGAGACGACGTCGACCATCGTGTCGAAGTCCATCTCGAAGGACACCGGCATCACCACCTACCGCGGTCTCGTACATGTTGACGAGGGGGCCAAGAACGCCAAGAGCTTCGTCCGCTGCGACGCCCTCCTGCTCGACGACACCTCGGTGTCGGAAACCAAGCCGTACATGGAGGTCGGCGAGCGGGACGCCCGCATCGGCCACGAGGCCACGGTGTCCAAAGTCGGCGACGACCAGCTCTTCTACCTGATGAGCCGCGGCCTGTCGGAGACCCAGGCGATGGGCATGATCGTGAACGGCTTCATCGAACCGATCACCCGGACCCTCCCGATGGAGTACGCCGTCGAGTGGAGCCGGCTGATCGAGCTCCAGATGGAGGGCTCCATCGGCTGATGCCCGGCCCGGTGCCTGCGAGTGCCGGTGCCTGGGTCAGAATGGACGCTGACACGACGAGGGAGCCCGCCCATGCCGATGCGTGAAGAGTGCAAACATTTCCAGAGCCGGACCTACGACTCGGGCGAGGTTGCCCGCTTCTGCATACTCGATCTGGCACCCGAGGCACCGTGGAAATGCCCGGACGACTGCCCGTCCTACGCCCCCCGTCTGGCCGACGTCGGGTGGAGTCACGGTTCGCTGGTCGAGCCGGCCATCGAGCCAATGCCCGATGTACCCGGCGATGACGCCGCCGCACTGCTCGACCAGGCCGAGGGCATCATCAACGCGGTGGCACCCGACGTCCTGGCTGAGGTCCGCGAGGAGGACGCCAAGGGTGGCCGGAAGTGGTGGCGTCGCAAGCGCTGAGGCGCAGTCGGTGGCGGTGTGCCTCCGGCCGAACCGGGCCCGTCAATTCCCAGTGAACTTACCCGGCCGCTTCTCGATAAAGGCGGCCATCGCCTCCACGAGATCGTCAGAGGTCAGGAACGCGGCATTCCAGGTGGCCACGTAGTCGAGCCCATCGGCCACGGTCCTGCCCTCGCCGGCCACCAGCACGGCCTTGGTGCCCTGGACGGCAAGTGGCGAGTTGGCGGCAATCTCGGCGGCCATCGTCCGGGCGTCGGCCACCACGGCGTCGGCGTCGGAGCTCACGTGGTTGATCAGTCCGATGGCCGCGGCACGTTCGGCGGTGATGTCCTTGCCCGTGTAGGCCAGCTCAGCCACGTGTCCCTCGCCGATGATGGCCGGCAGCCGTTGCAGGCTGCCCAGGTCGGCCACGATGGCGATCCTGACCTCGCGCACCGAGAACCGGGCCTCGGTGCTGGCCAGGCGGATGTCGCAGGCCGAGATCAGGTCGACCCCCCCGCCGATGCACCATCCCTGGACAGCGGCGATGACCGGCACCGGGCACTCGGCCACCGAGGTAATCGACGCCTGCAGCCGGACAATCTCCCGCCGGGAGTGGGCCGCACGACCGGCCACCGACAGACGTGCCCCTTCCCCACCTCCCGGCCCGGCAATGTCGGGCATGGCCGTCAGGTCGAGGCCGACCGAGAAGTGGGCCCCCTTGGCCGCCAGCACCACGGCCCGTACGTCGCTGTCGGCGCCGAGGGCCGCCATGGCCACAGGCAGGTCCTCCCAGAAGTCCGGGCCCAAGGCGTTGCGCTTCTCGGGCCGGTCGAGCCACAGCGTGGCCACGTGGCCATCGACGTCGATGGTGAGGACGTCGGAGCGGAAGGAGTCGATCGTGGGAGCACCCATGGCCGGACAGCGTAGGGCGCCGACCGGGTGCCCGCCGGGCCGCCCTGGCACTACGGCCACGGACGGGGCACTGGTAGGGGCCCGGTAGTATGAGGGCCGAGGCTCGTCGACCAGGCCTCGATCCGCGAGAGGCGCCGACCCTGCCCACCTTCACCCCCGACAACGCCGCCGCCCTTCCCGGGGCTCCCTGGTTGACCCGGCGCCGCACCGCGGCCGCGGACTCCTTCGCGTCGTCGCCCCTCCCTACGGAAAAAGACGAGGTCTGGCGCTACAGCCGCATCGACAGCCTGGACCTGGAGCGCTTCCACCCCGCCGGCTCGGCCGGTCCAGGCACCGACCCGGGACCCACGCCGTCGACCCGCATCCACGCCCTGGTTGACGGGCTCGGGCCCCGCAGCGGCCTGGTCGTGACCATCGACGGTGTGCTGGCCACCCTGTCGTCCTCGGTCGGGGAGGACCTGATGTCGCTCGGCCGGGCCACCGACCATCCCGAGGGCGCTGAGCTGCTCGGCACGGTCCTGACCGACCCACACGACTTTCCCCTACTCAACGACGCCTTCGCCATCGATCCGCTGGTCATCGACGTGACGGCCGGTGCGGACGTGGCCGATCCGGTGGTGGTGGTGCACGTGGTCTCGGGCGCCCCGGGAGCGGCCGTGTTTCCGCGGACCGTCGTCCGGGTCGGGGCGGGGGCCAGCGCCGGAGTGATCGAACTCGTGATCGACGCCGATACCGGCCTGTTGGCCGACGCGCCGACCGACCTGCTCTCGGCCGTCGGGTCCCCGGTCGAGCGGCTGGTCGTGCCGGTCACCGAGCTGCGAGCCGAAGACGGCGCCACCCTCCGCTACGTGTCGATCCAGTCGCTCGGGAGCGCCACGTGGCAGATCGCCCACCAGGCCAGCACCATCGGGGCCGATGCCTCGCTGTCGAGCTACGCGGTGGCCCTCGGTGGCGGCTACGCCCGCCTCCGGACCGATTCGGCCCTGATGGGGGACTCAGGGGCCAGCAGCCTGCGGGCCGCGTTCATCGGCCGCGACGACCAGATGCTCGACTTCCGCACCCTCCAGGACCACCGGGCGCCTCGCACCACGAGCGACCTCCTGTTCATGGGCGCAGTGGCCGACACCTCCCACTCGGTCTACAGCGGCCTCATCCGGGTGCGCCGGGGCGCGGTCAAGTCGGATGCCATGCAGACCAACCACAATCTGGTGCTCGACGAAGGGGCCCATGCCGACTCGGTTCCCAACCTCGACATCGAGGAGAACGATGTGAAGTGCAGCCACGGATCCACCGTGGGCCCGGTCGACGAGGACCAGCGCTACTACCTCGAGTCCCGGGGGGTGGAGCCCGGACGGGCCGAGCAGCTGATCGTGGCCGGATTCTTCGACAGCATCGCCGACCAGGTGCCCCTGGCCGGTGCCCGCGACCTCATCGGCCGGGCCCTGGCCGAGCGATCGGGGGTGTCCCATGGGTGAGGGGACGATGACCGGGGCCGACGGCCGGACCCTGGCCCGCCTGTGCGCGGTCGACGACCTTGCCCCCGGCACGGCCCGGCGCTTCGACGTGGCCGACCTGCGGGTGGCGCTGGTCCGGACCGACGACGGGTTCCACGCGGTGGGCGACCGTTGCAGCCACGAGGACTTCTCGCTGGCCGACGGTGAAGTGTGGGGACCCGAGTGCCAGATCGAGTGCGCCAAGCACGGCTCGACCTTCGACCTCCGCACCGGTGCCCCGTGCTCGCTGCCGGCCACCAAACCTGTGCCGGTCTACGAGGTGGTCGTCGAGGACGGCGACGTCTCGGTGGTGATTCCGTGAGCACGGGCGAACTGGTCATCGAAGACCTGCGCGCCGGCATCCCCGGGCGGGAGATACTGCAGGGGCTCAGCCTCACCGTCCGCAGCGGCGAGGTCCATGCGGTCATGGGTCCCAACGGCTCGGGCAAGAGCACGCTGGCCCATGTATTGATGGGCCGCCCCGGCTACCAGGTACTCGGCGGCTCGGTCACACTCGACGGCATCGACCTCCTGGCCCTGCCCACCTGGCAGCGGGCACGGGCCGGCCTGTTCCTGGCCATGCAGCACCCGATCGAAGTGCCCGGGGTGTCGCTGGTCGAGTCGTTGACCGCGGCCCGCCAGACCGTGCCGGGCGGTGGGTCGCCGCCCGACGTGTCGGAGCGCCTCCACACCGAGGCCGCCCGCATCGGCTTCGACGAGCGATTCCTCGACCGAGCCCTCAACGTCGACCTGTCCGGTGGCGAGCGGAAGCGCAATGAGACGCTCCAGATGGGAGTGTTACGCCCCCGGTTCGCCGTGCTCGACGAGATCGACTCGGGACTCGACGTCGACGCCCTGTCCGACGTCGGCCGACGGGTGCAGGAGGCCACCACCGAATGGGGCCTCGGGGTGCTCGCCATCACCCACTTCCGCCGGCTCCTCGACGTGCTGCACCCCGACGTGGTCCACGTCCTGTCCGGCGGCCGGGTGGTGGCCACCGGCGGCAGCGAGCTGGCCGGGATCGTCGACCGGACCGGGTACGCCGCCTACACCTGAGGCTGCCGCGCGGGCACCCCTGCCCCGGCGGCGCGAGCACGGGTTGCTAGCGTCACCGCATGGCCCGCCGAGACCGCCGCCGTGGAGGCGCGCACAGTCCCAAGCGCCGGGGTGACCCGGCCCCGGCGGATCCAGCCAACTCTGACGCCCCGGACGCCGGTGCATCGGACGCGACCGGGGTCACCCCCACGACCGGGAGAGACTCCCCGGCCGCCGTCGGCGCCACGGCGGCAGCCCCCGACCTGGGCACGACCATGACCCGCAGGGAGCGACGGGAGGCCAACGCCACCGCATCGGCCACCGGAACGAAACCGAAGAGGCCGAAGAAGAAGCGGACGTGGCTCGACTGGCTGCTCCTGTCAGGCGTGGTGCTGGTGTCGGCCGCCCTGGTGGCCGTGGTTTCCGGATACTTCTACGTGCAGTACCGGTTCGGGCAGGTCACCAAGGTGACGGTCAAACACCTGCGGGTGGCGCCGGCGGGCGCCCCGTTCAATGTGCTGATGATCGGCTCAGACTCGCGTGTCGGCTTCTCCGGATCGGAGCAGAACGCCTACGGGAATACGTCGACGGCCGGGGGCCAGCGCAGCGACGTCGTCAAGATCGCCCACGTTGTGCCGGCCACCGGACAGGTCAGCATCCTCTCGATCCCCCGCGACACGGTGGTGAAGGTGGCGGGCGATACGAGCGAGATCGGCACCTACAACCGGATCAACGCCGCCTACAACACCGGACCCGACCAGCTGGTCCAGACGATCGCGGACAACTTCGGCATCTCCATCGAGCACGTGGTGCAACTCAACTTCACCGGCTTCCGGGGAGCGGTCGACGCCATAGGCGGGGTGAACCTCGATTTCCCCTACCCGGCGCGCGACACCTACACCGGGCTCAACATCACCACCGCAGGGTGCCAGCACGTGAACGGCGGCTACTCGCTGGCCGTGGCCCGCAGTCGGCACTACCAGTACTACGCCGACGGATACTGGCAGTACGACCCGACGAGCGACTTCGGACGCATCCAGCGCCAGAACGCCTTCCTGAAGGCCCTCATCAACCAGGCCGAGAAGCAGTACAACCCTCTGACGATCAACGCCTTCATCGGCTCGGTGGTCCAAGGGGTGACCATCGACTCGACGTTCACCATCTCCGAGCTGGTCTCCCTGGCCCAGCAGTTCCGGAAGTTCTCGTCCAACTCGCTCGGCACCTTGACGCTCCCGACATATTCGTCGAGCTCGTCGGAGTTCTCCTCGCTGGGTTCGGTCCTCTACGTCCAGCAGCCCCAGGCCAGCCAGGTGATCAGCCAGTTCCTCGGAGGACCGGCCCCACTGGCGCAGACACCGCCGCCCGGCCCGGACGGCGAAGTCTCGGCCACCACGACGACAACGCCTCCGACCACCTACTCGACGGGTGGGAGAACCCCGGCCACGACGGCACCGGCGGTCACCACGACGACGATCCCCATCAATTACGATCCGACCCCCTGCTGACGGGCACGGCAGAGGGGGCCGGGCGTAGCAGCCGGTCCACCGAGATACCGGGGCGGGCAGCCGATCAGGCGGGGACGCCGCTCTCGTCGAGGCCTTGGGCCAACGTGTTCCAGCTGAGCGTGGCGCACTTGATGCGGACGGGGAACTTGACCACGCCCTGCAGGGCGGCAAGCTCGCCGAGGGCGTTGATGTCGATGGCCTCGGGCTCGGACGCTTCGACCGACCCACCCCCATCGCCGTCGGACGGCAGGGTCGACTCGTGGATCGACATCATCCCCTTGAAGGTGCCGATGAGCTCGCGCACTTCGGCCAACGACTTGCCCTTGACTGCGGCAGACATGAGCGAGGCGGACGACTGACTGATGGAGCATCCGGTGCCTGCGATTTTGATGTCGGACAGCACGCCGTCCTCCAGTTCGACGGTCACCACGATCTCGTCGCCGCACAGCGGGTTGAACCCCTCGACCCGGACGGCGGGCGGAGACTCGAGTTCGCCACGGTTGCGTGGCGAACGGTAGTGGTCGAGGATGATCTCCCGATAGAGGTCTTCGAGGCCGGGCATCAGGCCGGAGTCCCTTCGTCCGTGGGGTGCAGGAGCACCCGGGCCAGAGCGTACCGGGGGCCGCTCACGCGAAGAACCGCCCGGCGGCGTCGAGGGCGTCGACCAGGGTGTCGACGTCGCGCTCGTCGTTGTAGAGCGCGAACGACGCCCGGGCGGTGGCCGTGACCCCGAGGCGCCGCATCAGCGGCTTGGCGCAGTGATGTCCAGCCCGGACGCACACCCCGTACTCGTCGAGGATCTGTGAGATGTCATGGGGATGGACGTCGCGGAACGCGAACGAGACGACGCCGCCCCTGGCATCAGCCTCGGGTGGACCGAAGATCCGGATGTCGTCACCGAACCGGTCATGGAGGGCGGCGAGCGCGTAGTCGGTCACCGAGATCTCGTGGGCCCGCACCGCGTCCATGCCGACTGCCCGCAGGTAGTCCACGGCGGCGCCCAGGCCGATGGCCTCGGTGATGGGCGGGGTGCCGGCCTCGAATCTCCAGGGGATGTCATTGGGAGTGAACCCGTCCTTGCGGACGTCGAGGATCATCTCTCCACCGCCGAGGAACGGGGGGAGCGACTCGAGCAGCTCCTCCCGGCCCCACAGCACCCCGATGCCGGTCGGTCCCAGCATCTTGTGGGCGCTGAAGGCGAGGAGATCGACGCCCAGGGCGGCCACGTCGGTGGGCAGGTGGGGGACCGACTGGCAGGCGTCGGCCACCACCACGGCCCCGGCGGCGTGGGCGGCCGCGGCCAGGTCGGCTACCGGATTCAGGGTGCCCAGGACGTTGGACATGCACGTGACGGCCAGCAGCTTGGCCCCGTCCAGCACGTGGTCGAGATCGTCGAGGACCAGGCGTCCGTCGTCGTCGATGGGCAGCCAGCGCAGCTCGATGCCCCGCTCGGCGGCCAGCATGTGCCACGGGACGATGTTGGCGTGGTGTTCCATCTCGGTAAGCACCACCACATCGCCCTTGGCGAGGTGGGTGCGACCCCAGCTGTGAGCCACAAGATTGAGTGCCTCGGTGGCGTTCTTGGTGAACGCCACCTCGCGGGCGGGGACGGGCGCACCGATGAACCGGCCCACGTTGGTGCGGGCTGCCTCGAAGCGGCGGGTGGCCTCCTCGGCGATGGCGTACACACCACGGTGGACATTGGCATGTGTGGTCTCGTCGTACTCGCGCATGGCGTCGAGCACGGCGACCGGACGCTGTGACGAAGAGGCCGAATCCAGGTAGGTGATGGGCTGGCCGTTGACCACCCGCGACAGCAGGGGGAAGTCCTTGGCCAGAGTGGCGGCGTCGAGGGGCGACTCGGCGGTGGCCACCTGGGTGCGGGGGGTCAGCTCCGCCATTCGTCGTACCCCCCGGACTCGAGGCGGGCACCCAGCTCGGGCCCGCCCTCCTCCACGATGACGCCGTCCACCAGCAGGTGGACCCGGTCGGCGTCGAGCTCGTCGAGCATCCTTTGGTAGTGGCTGATCACCAGCACCCCGAGGTCGGGCCGGGCCTCGCGCACGGTGTGGACGCCGCGGGCCACGGTACGCAGGGCATCGACGTCGAGGCCGGAGTCGGTCTCGTCCAGGATGGCCAGGTCGGGCTCGAGCATGGCCATCTGAAGGATCTCGTTCCGCTTCTTCTCCCCACCCGAGAAACCCTCGTTGAGATGGCGCTCGCCGAAGGCGGGGTCCATGCCGAGCTTGTCCATCCACTCCATCATCATCAGGCGGACCTCGAGGACCGACAGGTCCATGCCCCGCCTGGCCGAGAGGGCCTGGCGCAGGAATTGGATAACGGGAACCCCGCCGATCGATTCGGGGTCCTGGAAGGCCAGGAAGATGCCGGCCTTGCCCCGCACGTCGGTGGCCCACGAGGTGATGTCCTCGCCGTGGAACAGGATCGAGCCGGCGGTGACCTCGTAGGCGGGGTTGCCGAGGAGCACGTTGGCCAGAGTGGACTTGCCCGAGCCGTTGGGGCCCATGATGGCGTGGACCTTGCCGGACTCGACGGTCAGGTCGATGCCCCGCAGGATGGGCTGGCCCTCCACCGACGCATGGAGGCCCGCGATCTGAAGGAGGGGTTCAGTGGTCGGCGTCGTGTCGTCGGAATCGGAGATCACGCCCCGATTGTAGCCCCTCTCCGCTATTTCTCCTACGGCGATAGGTGGAATCTGACGGCCTGGTGGGCCCGGCCGACACGGGTCGCACGCTGGGGAATTATCAGACCGACGGGGCCACCCGGTACGGTACCGCCATGTCCGACCCCTGGAACTACGCCGGCCCGGTCACCCAGCTCGCGCCGGGCAGCGGGTCGGTGACCCTGGTCGACGAGTCCACCTTCGCCATCAGCGGGGGCGCCGGCGACATCGCCCCGGGGGCGGCCCAGGGCCTGTTCTTCCGGGACACCCGGATCCTCTCCCGCTTCGAGGTGCTCCTGAATGGGGTCCGGGCCGAGCCGCTTGCCGCGGTCAACGACGACCCATTTTCGGCGACGTTCGTGTCCCGGAACCTGCCCGCCCCCGGCCGGGCCGACTCGACCGTCATGGTGTTCCGCCACCGCCACGTGGGCCAGGGGATGCGCGAGGAGCTCGTGCTGCACAACTTCGGCGACGAGGCCACCGTCTGCACGGTGGACATCCTGGTGGAAGCCGACTTCGCCGACCTGTTCGCGGTGAAGGAGGGGCGGGTGGCGACCGACGGCCACCACGGGACGGTGGCCAACGACATCATCGACCGACAGTCTGCGGCGGCCACCGACCGGGTGCCGTCGCTGACGTACACCTACCGCCGGGGACCGGTGGCCCGAGGCGTGGAGATCCGGGCCGCCGACGCCGAGCGGGTGGTCCCCGGCCTGATCACCTACGAGGTGCTCGTGCCGGCCAGGGGTGAGTGGTCGACCTGCGTGGAAGTGGGCCCGGTCATCGACGGCGACGTGTACGCCCCCAAGTACCGGTGCGGCGAGCCGGTGGAGCGAGCGACGCCGAGCGAGCGCCTGGCCGAATGGCGCCGCCACGTGCCCCAGGTCGAGACCGACCACCCGGTCCTGAAGCAGGTCGTCGCCCGCAGCGCCGAGGACCTCGGGGCGCTGCGCATCTTCGATCCTGACTACCCCGAGCGGGTGGTGGTGGCGGCCGGCGCTCCATGGTTCATGACGGTCTTCGGGCGGGACTCACTGCTCACCGCATGGATGGCCCTCCTCGTCGACCCCGACCTGGCCCGCGGTGTGCTCCAGACACTGGCCCGGTTCCAGGGCACCGAGGTCGACCCGCGCCACGAGGAGGAGCCCGGTCGGATCCTCCACGAGATGCGCTTCGGCGACGCCGCGTCGCTGTCGCTCGGTGGCGGGAGCATCTACTACGGCACGGCCGACGCCACTCCGCTGTTCGTCATGTTGCTGGGCGAGATGCGTCGTTGGGGCGTGGCCCGCGAGATGGTCGACGAGCTGCTCCCCAACGCCGCCCGGGCCATCGAATGGATCGAGCACTTCGGTGACGCCGACGGTGACGGCTACGTCGAGTACCACCGGGCCACCGACCGGGGGCTGGCCAACCAGGGATGGAAGGACAGCTGGGACGGCATCCGCTACGGCGACGGTCGGGTGGCGGAGGCCCCCATCGCCCTCGCCGAGGTGCAGGCCTATACCTACGGCGCCTACCTGGCGAGCGCCCACTTCGCCTTCGAGGCGGGCGACACGGCCACCTACGACCGCTTCCGATCCAAGGCGGCCAATCTCAAGGCCAACTTCAACCGGGACTTCTGGCTCGAGGAAAAAGGATGGTTCGCCGTCGGGCTCGATGCCGACAAGAAGCCGATCGACTCGCTGACCTCCAACATCGGCCACTGCCTGTGGACCGGGATCGTCGACGAGGACAAGGCCCATCAGGTGGCCCAGGCTCTGGTCGGACCCTCGATGTTCTCCGGGTGGGGGCTGCGCACGTTGTCGAGCGACAACGGCGGGTACAACCCCATCAGCTACCACTGCGGTTCGGTATGGCCGCACGACACGGCCATCGTGGCGGCCGGCCTGGCCCGGTACGGCTACGACGGAGCGGCCCAGAAACTCATCTTCGGCCTGCTCGACGCCGCCCAGGCCCAGGGCGGGCGACTGCCCGAACTGTTCAGCGGCCTCGACCGGGGCGAGCTGACCGTGCCGGTGGGCTACCCGACCTCCTGCTCGCCCCAGGCCTGGTCCGCGGCGTCGCCCCTGCTGTGCCTGCGTACGCTCCTGCGCCTCGATCCCTGGATCCCCTACGGCAAGACGTGGCTGTCGCCCAACCTGCCCGAAGGAATCGGCTACCTGAAGGTGGAGGGGATCCCGCTGGCCGGGTCCCGGGTCACCATCGAAGTGGGGGACCAGGTGACCGGTGGGGTGTCGATCAGCGGGCTGCCGCCCGAGATCGAGGTCATCCGCGAGCCCCGCCGGCCGTCGACCGCCGTCTGATCCGGTCGCATGTCCGGGAGGCTAGGGGCGGGGGGCGGGGCCGGGTTCACCAGCCCCGGGCGACCCACTCATCGAGGTGGGGGGACTCGGTCCCGATGGTCGTGCCGGCGCCGTGGCCCGGTAGGACCAGGGTGTCGGCGTCGAAGGTCCCGAACAGCCGTCCGTCGATGGACCGGATGATGGTGGCGAAGTCGGCGTTCTCGAACGAGGTGTTGCCAGGCCCCCCCGGGAAGAGGGTGTCCCCGGTGAACAGCAACGGTGTCCCCTCGACGGCGAAGCACATCGACCCCGGGGTGTGGCCCGGGGTGGCGATGGTGGCGACCCGGAGGCGCCCGACCCGGACCAACGACTCGTCCTCCAGGATCTGGTCGTAGGAGGGGAGCATGCCGGCGTCGGCCTGGGTGACGGCCACGTCGATACCGGCGTTGCGCACGGCCTCGACGGCTTGGATGTGGTCCCAGTGGCCGTGAGTCTCGACCACCTGGCGCACGTTGAGGTCACGGCACAGCTCGAGGAGCAGGTCGTGCTCGTTGGCGGCGTCGATCAGCAGCGAGTCGCCCGTCTCCCGGCATCGCACGATGTAGACGTTGTTGTCGACGGGTCCGACCACCACCCGGTGCACCTCGACAGCGGTGTCCTGGTAGTCGATGACGGTGTCGGCCATGGGTGCCACCTCCTGGGTGGGAGCGTAGCGGTGGCCGGGCCGGTGGCGGAGCGTGGGGCGGCCCCCCTGTTGGTCACCGCAGGCGGGGTTCTGGTAGACAAACAGGGCACGTTGCCCCCTTCGGGCACCACCACACGAGGTCCCCGATGGGGCCCCACGGGATGGAGATCAGGATGAATTTCGCCTTCAGCGAGGAGCAGGACGAGCTCCGCAAGTCGGTGCGTCGCTTCCTCGACGACAAATCCCCCGAGACCGAGGTCCGCCGCCTCATGGAGACTACCGAGGGATACGACCCCGAGGTCTGGACCCAGATGGCCGAGCAGCTCGGGCTGCAGTCGCTGATCATTCCCGAGGAGTTCGGCGGCAGCGGCTTCACCTATGTCGAGCTGATCGTGGTGCTCGAGGAGATGGGTGCCGCACTGCTGTGCTCGCCGTTCTTCGCCACCGTGGCTCTGGCCGCCAACGCCCTGCTCACCTCGGGCGACACCAAGGCGCAGGAGTATCTGCTGCCGGGAATCGCCTCCGGCGAGACCATCGCCACCCTGGCCTTCACCGAAGACTCCGGCCGGTGGGACGCCGAAGGCATCGCCCTGGCGGCCAGTCCGGCGCCTGACGGCTGGGCTCTCAACGGACACAAGTCCTTCGTGGTCGACGGCCACACCGCCGACGTGATCCTGGTCGTGGGCCGGACCGACGCCGGCTTGTCGCTGTTCGGCGTCAAGAGCGACGCCGTCGGCCTCACCCGCACCCCGCTGGCCACCATGGACCAGACCCGCAAGCAGGCCCGGCTCGAGTTCGCCGACACCCCGGCATGGCTGATCGGGACCGACGGCGGTGCGGAGGCCGGCCTGTCCAAGACTCTGGACCTCGCGGCCGTGGCCCTGGCCGCCGAGCAGGTGGGCGGCGCCCAGCGTTGCCTTGAGAGCTCGGTCGAGTACGCCAAGACCCGCATCCAATTCGGACGCCCGATCGGCAGCTTCCAGGCCATCAAGCACAAGTGTGCCGACATGCTGCTCGAGGTCGAGTCGGCCAAATCGGCCGCCTACTACGCCGGATGGGCCGCAGCCGAGGACTCTGACGAGCTCCCGGTCGTAGCCAGCCTGGCCAAGTCCTACTGCTCCGAGGCGTACTTCCACGCCGCCGCCGAGACGATCCAGATCCATGGTGGGATCGGCTTCACGTGGGAGCACCCGGCCCACCTCTACTTCAAGCGGGCCAAGTCGTCCGAGCTGATGCTGGGCGACCCGTCATACCACCGGGAGCTCCTGGCCCAGCGCATCGGCATCTGACCGGCGCGTCGGCCCCGCGGTCCTTGAGTACCGTGGTGCCCACACGGGGCCGCACCGGTGACCTACCCATCCCCGGACCGGCCCAACCTCCCTCCCGGAAGTGAGAGACATGCGGAAGTACATGGCGTTCGTCCTGCTGGGCATCCTGACTGTGGCGGGTGTCGGCTTCGCCGCCCTCGGCGTGGTCCAGTCGAAGAGCGCGACCGATCTCGGCCAGGCCGTGTCCAACACCCTGAAGGCCCCCAACTACTCCGAGTACCTGGTGCAGAAGACGACGCAGGGCAACCAGACGGCCAATTTGGTCTTCCAGGCCCCTGACCGCCTGAGCGCCACCCTGCTCGCCTCGGGGCACAAGACCTACCTGTTCATCATCGGCACCACCGAGTACATCGCGGTGACCACCAAGGCCTCGGCGCCCATGCCCACCAAGTTCTACACACAGAAGACGACCGGGGCGGTGTCCGTGGACCCGGCCCAGCAGTACCTGCACTTCTACAAGGAGGGGCCCTCCACCCGGAACGGGTCGGTCACCACGGTCACCCTCACCCAGGGGGGCCAGAAGGAGACGCTGACCTACACCGTGTCCGGCAACTACGTGTCCAACTTCCATGCGGCCACCCCGGACGGCACCATCAACCTCGCCATCTCCGAAGTCGGCACCTCACCGCCGGTGGCCCTGCCCAAGGGCTACACCATCACCACCACCGTCCCCCAGGCCTGAGGAATCCGCCGGGCCTCAGGTGAGCTTCCCGACCACAGTCCCCAACGATCAGTCGGGCCGGTCGTCCAGGAGTTCGTCGATCCGACGCCGCAGTCGGCGGGAAGCGCCCTCGGGATCGTCGGCGCCCACCAGCCACCGGACGACGACGAAGTGCCGGGCACCGATGGCGGCCAGGCCGCCCACGGTGTCCGGGTCCACCCCACCGGTCACCCACACCGGCCACGCCGACTCCCGCACGGCCCGGGCCACGTACTCGGGCCCGGTCCCGGGACGTCCGGGCTTGGTGGGAGTGGCCACCACCGGGCCCGCCGAGAGATAGTCGACCGGCGCCGGCGCCGTCGTCGATCCGGCTCCCGTGGCGGCGGCCAGCTCCTCGGGAGTGTGGGTCGACAACCCAAGGATGGCCTCGTCGCCGACTATCGACCGGGCCTCTGCGGCCGACATGTCGTCTTGCCCCACGTGGACGCCGTCGGCTCCCATCGCGGCAGCCAGGTCGGGACGGTCGTTGAGCACGAACGGAACGCCCTGGGCGGCGCAGGCCCGTCGGGCGAGGGTGGCCCGGGCTACGAGTGCGGAGTCGTCGAGGTGCTTTTCCCGGAGCTGCACGACGTCGACGCCGCCGTCGATGCACCGTCCGACGAATGCCTCGAGGTCGGGCCGGTCCGGTGTGCAGAGGTAGAGGCGGCGGTTGCCGAGGCCCCACCGTTGCCCGGCCGGGGTGGGCGCGCCAGCCGCGGTCACCCCGCGTTGGGGAGTTTGGCCCGGGCCTCAGCCTTCATCTGCTGCTTGAACTGTCGGACTTTGGCCAGTGCCTCGGGGGAGTCGATGTCGGCCACCGACCGGTGCGAGCCCGACTCGCCGTATGCGCCGGCGGCCTTCTCCCAGCCCGGGGGTCGGACGCCGAACTGTTTGCCGAGGAGGGCCACGAAGATGCGGGCCTTCTGGTCGCCGAATCCAGGGAGGGCCTTGACGTTGGCCAGGAGCTGCCTACCGTCCTCGGCCGAGGTCCAAATGGCCGACGCGTCGCCGCCATAGGTCCCGACCACCGCCCCGCAGACCTCCTGGACCCGACCGGCCATCGACCGGGGAAAGCGGTGAAGCGCAGGTTTGGCCGAGAAGATCGCCACCAGATCGTCGGGGGCCATAGCGGCAATGGCGGCGGGGTCGAGCGTGCCGCCCAGGCGCACCTTGAGGTCGAAGGGCGCCTTGAAGGCCCGCTCCATCGGGATCTGCTGGTCGAGGACCATGCCGATCAGGAGGGCCAGGGGTTCGGACGACAGGAGTGCGTCCGCATCGGTGTCACCGGTGAGCCACAGCACGCCATCAGGCTAGTCGGGAGCGACGGGGGGCTCCTCGAAGCCGGGCAGCACCTGAGCGTTCGGAAGGCCTTACGACCTCGCCGGCTCAGTCCGACCAGGGGTCGGAGCAGTCGGCGTCGATGTCGTAGCGGGCGAGGGCTGCAGTCACCGTGCTGGCAGGAACGGTGCCGTCGCCAGAGAGTCCCTCCAAGGCGGCGACGACCACGTGAGCTGCGTCGATTTCGAAGAACCGGCGCAGCACCTCCCGGGTGTCGGATCGGCCGAAGCCGTCGGTGCCGAGCGACGTGAACCGGTGGGGCATCCATCTCGCCACCTGGTCGGGAACGGCCCGCATGAAGTCGGTGACGGCCACGATGGGCCCGCGTGACCCGGCCAGCGAGGCGGTGACGAGCGGTACCCGATGCTCGGCGTCGGGATGGAGTCGGTTGTGGCGCTCGGCCGAGAGAGCGTTCTCGCGGAGAGACTTGTAGGAGGTGACCGACCAGGCCTCGGCCCCGATGCCCCAGTCCTCGGCCAGCAGCCGGCGGGCTTCCATGACCGCCTTCCAGGCCGTCCCCGAAAACAGCAGCGTGGTCCGCGGTGCCGACTTCGGCATCTCGTCCGGGGCCCCGACGAAGCGGTACATTCCTTCGACGGTGCCCGACCGGACCCGCTCGGCCTCGGTGAGGTCCGCCGGCAGTGCCGGCATGACGTAGTTCTCGTTGTAGAGGGTGAGGTACCAGAAGCGGTCCTCGGCTACGGGCCCGGTCATCCGCCGGATCCCGTCCTCCATGATCGTCGCCACTTCGTAGGCGAACGCCGGGTCGTATGCCGCCACCGACGGATAGGCCGATGCCAGGAGGAGCGAGTGGCCGTCCTGATGCTGGAGTCCCTCGCCGTTCAAGGTGGTGCGCCCTGCGGTGCAACCGAGGAGGAAGCCCCGGCCCCGGCTGTCCCCTAGGGCCCACAGCAGGTCCCCGACCCGCTGGAAGCCGAACATCGAATAGAAGAGGTAGCAGGGGATGAGCGACTCGCCCCATGTGGCGTAGGAGGTGGCGGCGGCGGTGAAGGTGGCGGACGCACCCGCCTCGGTGATCCCCTCCTCGAGGATCTGCCCGGTGTCGCTCTCCGCGTAGTGGAGGGCCAACCCGGCGTCGACCGGGGTGTACCGCTGGCCGTCCGGGGCGTAGATCTGGACTTCGCTGATCAGCGACTCGAGGCCGAAGGTCCGGGCCTCGTCGGACACGATGGGTACGATGCGCCGACCGATGCCGGGGTCGCGGGTGAGCGACCGCAGCAGCCGGGCGAACGCCATGGTGGTCGACACCTCCTGGCGACCGGAGCCCCCGAGTAGGTCGGCGAACGTATCGGGTGAGGGCGCCGGCAACGGCTGGGCACGCAGCATGCGACTCGGGAGGGGCCCGCCGAGGAGCCGGCGTCGCTCGGCCAGGTACTTGCCCGCTTCCGAGTCGGGTGATGGCCGGTAGTACGGGGGGAGGTCCTCGTCGAGGTCGGCCTCGGCGATCTCCTCGTGGAGGAAGAGCCGGTCGCGCAGGGCCCGCAACTGGTCCTTGGTCATCTTCTTGATCTGGTGGGTGGCGTTGCGGGCCTCGATTTCGGGCCCGAGCGTCCACCCCTTGATGGTCTTGGCCAGGATGGCCGTGGGTGCCCCGGCGTGCTCGGTGGCCGCCCGGTAGGCGGCATACAGCTTCCGGTAGTCGTGGCCGCCGCGGGGGAGGCTCTGCAGGTCGGCATCGCTCAGGTGCTCGACGAGCGCGGCCAATCGGGGGTCGGGACCGAAGAAGTGCTCCCGGATGTACGCCCCCGACTCGGTGGCGTACTTCTGGAACTCGCCGTCGACGGTCTCGTTCATCTTGGCCAGGAGCACACCGTCGACGTCCCTGGCCAGCAGCTCGTCCCACGTGCGGCCCCAGATCACTTTGATCACGTTCCACCCCGCTCCCCGCAGGGTGGCCTCGAACTCCTGGATCACCTTGCCGTTGCCGCGCACCGGGCCGTCGAGCCGCTGGAGATTGCAGTTGACCACCATGGTGAGGTTGTCCAGGTGCTCCCGACCAGCCATGCCGAGGAGGGCGATGGTCTCGGGCTCGTCGAATTCGCCGTCGCCGACAAAGGCCCAGACCCGGCTGTGCGACGTGTCGACCAACCCGCGGGCGGCGAGGTAGCGGGCCAGGTGGGCCTGGGCGATGGCATTGATCGGCCCGAGCCCCATCGAGACCGTCGGGTACTCCCAGAATTCGGGCATCAGGCGGGGATGGGGATAGGACGAGAGCCCGTCGCCCCCCCCCTCGAACCGGAAGTTGTCGAGTTCGTGCTCGTCGAACCGGCCCTCGACGAATGCCCGGGCGTAGATGCCGGGGGAGGCGTGGCCCTGGAAGTAGACCTGGTCGCCCGGACCCCCGTCGTCCTTGCCCCGGAAGAAGTGGTTGAAGCCCACCTCGTACAAGGCGGCGGAGCTGGCGTAGGTGGCCAGGTGCCCGCCTACCGCTTCGGAGCGGATGTTGGACCGGACCACCATGACCGCGGCGTTCCAGCGGATGAACGCCCGGATCCGGCGCTCCAGGTACTCGTCACCCGGGAAGTCGGGCTCGGCATCGGAGGGGATCGAATTGACGTACGGCGTGGACACGGTCACCGGGAAGTCGACCTGGGACCGCCTGGCCCGCTCGAGCACCCGCATCAGGAGGTAGCGGGCCCGGTTGCGACCGTGTACTCGGACCACGTCGTCGAACGCAGCCAGCCATTCCTCGGTCTCTTCGGGATCGAGGTCGGGAAGCTGGTGGGCGACGCCGTCGAACAACATGATGGCCATCGTCCCATGTCCAGGGACCGGCACACCATGCGGCCCGGCTGAACGGTCCACGTCGTGCGCACCGGGGCGGTGGCCGAGCGGGCATGCTGGGGCGGTGGATGCACCTCACCCGCACGCCGACGGGTCCCCGATCATCGTCTACACCGACGGTTCGTGCCTCGGGAACCCCGGGCCCGGTGGTTGGGGCTGGGCGGTCGACGGTGGGACCTCCGATTCTGGTGGCGAACCCCACACCACGAATCAGCGCATGGAGGTCCTGGCGGTCATACGGGCCCTCGAGACCCTGCCCGGCCCGGTCCATGTGGTGAGCGACTCCACCTATGTCGTCAACTGCTTCCGCCAGCGGTGGCACGCGGGGTGGATGCGGCGGGGATGGAAGAACTCCCAAGGGAAGCCGGTGGCCAACCGTGACCTGTGGGAGACCCTGTTCGCCCTGGCCCTCGACCCGGGCCGCGCTATCACCTTCGAATGGGTGAAGGGTCACTCGGGCGACCGGATGAACGACGTGGTCGACGCCCTGGCCACCGCGGCGGCGGCCCGTCAGGACCCCTCGGGGCCCCCGCCGGACCCCGGTTTGGGCCAGGGGCAGCTGCTCCCGTAATCTGACGCCATGGAGATCAACGGAAGTTCAGCAATCATCACCGGTGGGGCCTCGGGCCTCGGTGAGGCCACGGCCCGAAAGCTCGCCTCAGAGGGCGTGCGGGTCACCGTGTTCGACCGCAACGAGGAGGGGGCCAAGCAGGTCGTCGCCGAGATCGGCGGAACGGCCAACTACGTGGCCGGCGACGTCACCGATCCCGATGACTGCCAGAAGGCGGTGGATCAGGCGGCCGACGGCGGCAACCTGCGGATCGCCGTCAACTGCGCCGGCACCGGCTGGGTGGGTCGGGTCATCAACCGGGACGGTTCGCCCCACGATCTGGCACCGTTCAAGTTCATCCAGGACCTCAATGTCATCGGCACCTTCAACGTCATGACCAAGGCCGCCTCCGCCATCGCCCAGGTGGAACCGCAGGCAAACGGCGAGCGCGGTGTGATCGTGAACACCGCCTCCGTCGCCGCCATCGACGGACAGATCGGCCAGCTCGCCTACTCGGCCTCCAAGGGCGCCGTGGTCGGCATGACCCTGCCCGCCGCCCGCGACCTTGCCGTCGTCGGCATCCGCGTTATGGCCATCGCCCCCGGCCTGTTCGATACGCCGCTGCTGGCCATGCTGCCCGACGAGGCCCGCGGCGCCCTGGCCAAGTCGGTCAACTTCCCGAAGCGTCTCGGCAACCCGGCCGAGTACGGCGACCTGGTCGCCCACATCGCCACCAACAGTTATCTCAACGCCGAGGTGATCCGCCTCGACGGTGGCATCCGGATGCCGCCCAAGTAGCACTGGTGCAGCTCGCCTAACCACGGTGGGCGTCGGGGGGGGGTGAGGGTAGTGTCACGGGAGTACCCATGTCCGCGACCGCCCCCGCCCCCGCCGTCGGAGACCGCCCGGCCGCTCCTGGCGGGCCGGGACCGGTCATCCGGACCGAGGGACTGACCAAGGTCTATCCCGGCTCGGCCTTCACCGCCGTGGACGGGCTCGATCTCGAGGTCGCCGAAGGTGAGATTTTCGGTCTTCTCGGTCCGAACGGCGCCGGCAAGACCACGACAGCGGGAATGTTGACGACGCGGGTGGTCCCGACGTCCGGCCGCGCCTTCGTCGCCGGCATCGATGTGGTCCGCCAGCCGGCAACGGCCAAACAGATCCTCGGGATCGTGAGCCAGCAGAACACCTTGGACCGCCAGCTGACGGTCTGGGAGAACCTCTACTTCCACGGCCGTCTGTTCGGCATACCGTCCAGGGAGTCACGGCGCGAGGCCAACCGGCTGCTCGAGCAGTTCCAAATCCAGCAGTGGGCTTCCGCGTCGGTCTACGCGCTCTCGGGCGGCATGGCCCAGCGCCTGATGGTGGCCCGGGCCATCTTCCACCGTCCCGCGGTCCTGTTCCTCGACGAGCCGACCGCCGGACTCGACCCCCAGGGCCGCCTCGCTCTGTGGGAGATCCTGCGGGAGCTCAACATCGAGGGCCAAACCATCCTGCTTACGACCCACTACATGGAGGAGGCGGACCAGTTGTGCGGGCGGGTGGCCATCATGGACGGCGGCAAGTTGCTCGCCCTGGACACCCCGGCCGCTCTCAAGTGCCAGGTCGACGCGGACACCATCGTCACCGTGACGGCGACCGGAGACCGTGACGTGTTGGCCCGGGAGCTGACCAATCGGATACCGGGAATCACCGGCACCCGGCCGATTGAGGGTGGGGTCGAACTCCATGTGAAGGGGACGGACCGACTGCTTCCGGCCGTGGTGTCCGGCGCCGAGGACGCCGGCTTCCCCGTCCTCGACATCTCGGTGGCCGAACCCACACTGGAGACCGTGTTCATCAGCCTCACCGGCAACGAGCTCCGAGACTGATGACCGTCCTCGACGCAACCGCACCCGGACCCGGACACGCCGTGCACCTCCGGCCCGGTCATTCCGACTTCGCCGCCGGTCGCGCCGCTCTATGGGCGCTGATGCTGCGGGACCTCGTCGTCTTGCGCAAGCATCTGTTCGAGTTCGTGGCCCGGACCCTCATCCAGCCGTTCCTGCTGTGCTTCGTCTTCCTCTATGTATTTCCCAAGATCGGTCAGGGCATCGGTGGTGCCGACGCCGCAGCCCAATCGGCGTTCGCCACGGTTCTCGTGCCCGGGGTGGTGGGCATCTCCATCCTCTTCCAGGGCGTCCAGTCGGTGGCGCTGACCATGTCCCAGGAGTTCGGCTACACGCGTGAGATCGAGGACCGGGTCCAGGCGCCCTGCCCCATCTGGCTGGTGGCCATGGCCAAGGTGCTGTCGGGTGCCGTTCAGGGGCTCATTTCGGCTGCTCTGGTGCTCCCCATCGCCTCCGTCGTCCACGCCAAGGGGGTGGAGGCCCACTTGTCGCTCCACTGGCCGGTGATCGTGACCGTGGTGCCGCTGGCGTGTGTGACCATGGCGGCGCTCGGCCTGCTCCTCGGCACGAGTTTCGAGCCCCGCAACATCGGCCTGATGTTCGGGTTCATCATCCTGCCCGTGACGTTCCTCGGCGGCACCTACTACGCCTTCACACGGCTGGCGCCGGTGGCGGTGGGCGGTTGGCACTGGCTGCAGACCCTAGTGCTCATCAACCCGTTGATCTACATCAATGAGGGGATGCGGGCCGCTTTTACCGACGCGCCCCACATGCCGCTGTACGTCATCTACCCGGTACTGGTCGCCTTCCTGGCGCTCTTCCTCGGGCTCGGGCTGCGAAACTTCCGTCGGCGGGTCCTCTCCTGACCGGGCCGTCCGGAACCGACGAGGGCTACCTCCTCGACAACCGCCAGATCGAGGCCGGCATCCGACTGACGGCCATCAGCGAGCTGTTCGACCCTGCCACCTTCCGGGTCCTGGAGTCCACCGGTGTGGGACCGGGATGGCGCTGCTGGGAGGTCGGCGCCGGGGGGCCGACGGTGGCCGCGTGGCTGGCCGAACGGACAGGACCACAGGGCTCGGTCCTGGCCACCGACATCGACGTGTCCTGGATCGGCGACCCGGGACCGGCCGGGGTCACGGTGCAACGCCACGACGTGGTGGCCGACCCGCTCCCGACAGGCCCGTTCGACTTGATCCATGCCCGCCTGGTCCTCGTGCACCTGCCGGAGCGGGCGACGGTGGCCGCCTCCCTGGCCGCCTTGCTGCGTCCGGGAGGGTGGCTCGTCGTCGAAGATGCCGACCCGGCTCTCCAGCCACTGGCCTGCATCGACGAGTACGGACCGAACCAGGAGCTGGCCAACCGGGTCCGCAGGGGCTTCCGCTCGCTGCTCGCCGGGCGGGGCGCCGACCTGTCCTTCGGACGCACCCTTCCCCGGTTGTTCCGGGACCTCGGGTTGGTCGAGATCGAGGCGGAGGCGCACTTCCCGGTGACGTCGCCGGCCAGTTCGGTCTTGGAGCGGGCCACCGTCGAGCAGACCCGGGCCGGTCTGATGGCCGACGGCGGGGCGACCGAGGAGGAGCTCGACCGCCACCTCGCCAACTTGACCGCCGGTCGCCTGGACGTGGCCACCGCGCCGATGGTGGCGACGTGGGGTCGCCGGCCGGTCGGGGGCACGTCCGACTGACGTCCGTCGGGGTCGCGACCGGTAGTCTTGGGATCGCGTGTCGACGAGGTGTCACGGTCATCGAGGCCGGTGGATTCCCGTCGGCACGGACGACGACGACATCCCGATGGAGGTGGTTCCTACGGAACCCGAGGTGGCAACGGAACAGACCGCAACGGGGGGGACCGGTACGACAGCGGGGACACAGCACTTCGATGTGGTGATCGTCGGAGGAGGGCCGGGCGGATACGCCGCCGCCCTCTACGGCGCGGCTGCCGGGCTGTCGATCGGGCTGGTGGAGTTGGACAAGGTGGGAGGTACGTGCCTGCACCGGGGGTGTGTCCCGGCCAAGGAGTTCCTGGAGACAGCGGCCGTCTACCGCACGGTGAGTTCGGCCGCCGACTTCGGCATCGAGTCCGGACCTGACCAGAAGGAGCCCACGGTCAACTTCTCGATCAGCCAGGAGCGCAAGCAACAGGTCGTGACCCAGCTGTTCGCCGGTCTCGCCGGTCTACTCAAGGGCCGAGGAGTGACGGTGTTCAACGGCAGCGGCACGCTGCTCGGCGACCACTGTGTCCGGATCGCGGGTAACGACGGGACGACGGTGGAGGTGACCGGCACAGACGTGGTGCTCGCCGCCGGCTCCGTGCCCCGCACCATCCCGGGCTTCGACATCGACGGAACCGTCGTCCTGACCTCCGACGAGGTGCTGGCCCTCGACCGCCTTCCCGAGTCGGTGGCCGTGATCGGAGGGGGGGCCATCGGGTGCGAGTTCGCGTCAATGTTCTCCGACCTCGGGACCTCGGTGACGGTGTTCGAGGCGCTCCCGACCATCCTCAACGAGTGCGATGACGACGTGGTGCGGACGGTCGCCCGGTCGTTCAAGAAGCGGGGCATCGACGTCAAGGCCGGGGTGTCCTTGAAGGGACACACCCCCGATGCGTCGGGACAGAGCACGGTCGTGACGTTCGGCGAGGGCGAGCAGCTGGCCGTCGAGGCCGTGGTGGTCTCGGTCGGCCGCCGACCCCGGACCGAGGGCCTGGTCACCGACGAAGCCGGGGTCACCATCGACGACCGGGGATTCGTGGTCGCCGACCCGTACATGAGGACCAGCGCGGAGGGCGTGTGGGCAGTGGGCGACGTGGTCGCCGGCACCCCGCAGCTGGCCCACGTGGCCTTTGCCGAGGCCATCGTGATCATCAAGTCGATCCTGGGCGAGCCGGTGGCACCGGTCGACTACACCCGGGTGCCATGGGCCATCTACTGCCATCCCGAGGTCGCCTTTGCCGGCATGACAGAGGAAGCGGCGACGAAAGCCGGAATCGATGCCGTGGTGAAGAAGGATCCTTTCGGGGGGAACAGCCGGGCCCGGATCATCGGCGAGACCGAAGGCATGGTGAAGCTGGTGGCCGAAAAACGACCCGACGGCACCACCGGGCGAATTCTCGGGGTCCATATGGTCGGTCCGTGGGTGACCGAGCAGCTCGGCGCCGGCTACCTGGCCGTCAACTGGGAGGCCACGGCCGACGAAGTGGCGCAGTTCCTCCAACCGCACCCGTCCCTGTCCGAAACGTTCGGCGAGACGGTGCTCGCCTTGACCGGAAGGGGGCTCCATCTTGCCTGACGTGACCATGCCTCAGCTCGGAGAGACGGTGACCGAGGGAACCATCACCAAGTGGTTCAAGGCCGTCGGCGACACCGTCGCCCGCGATGAGCCGCTGTTCGAGGTGTCCACCGACAAGGTCGACTCCGAGGTGCCTTCACCGGCCGCCGGTGTCCTCACCGCCATCCTGGTCGAGGAGGGGGACACGGTCGACGTGGGCGTCGCGCTGGCGGTCATCGATGGCGACGCTGGCACCGGTTCGGGTGCACCGGCGCCGGAGGTCGCGGCAGTTGCTCCGGCGGCCGCACCTGCTCCGACCACCTCGACCGCCCCGGCACCTGTACCTGCACCGGTCGCCGCACGGGCACCAGTGCCGGCATCTGCACCTACACGTTCGGCGACGCCGGTGACACCTGTGTCGCCGGCGCTGTCGTCGCTGCCCGACGAGCCGGTGCCGCCCTCAGCCGTCCCGCCCGCTCCGATACCGTCACCGGCGGCCGTGGCACCGACCGGGTCCAGGCTCCCGTCAACCCCGGCGGCCGCGGACCAGGCCCGGTTGCTCTCGCCGGTGGTGCGCAAGCTCCTCGCCGAGCACGACCTCGACCCGTCGACCATCCGGGGCACCGGTCTGGAGGGCCGCATCACCCGGGCGGATGTCGAGGCTGTCATCGAGGGCGGCACGCCGCCGGCAGCTGTGCCGAGCATCGCCGCCCAGCGACCGGCGCCCATAGCTCCGTCGTCCGCACCGCCACCCCCGCCGGCACCGACCGCTCCCGCCGTGCCCACGACCGACGGGGTCCGTCCCGGCGCCCGGGACGAGGTCGTTCCATTCACGAACATCCGCCGCCGGACCGCGGAGCACATGATCCGATCCAAGGCCACTTCGGCCCATACCCTGATGGTCCGGGAGATCGACTACGAGAAGGTCGAACAGGTTCGACGGGCACACGGCGATCGCTTCCGGGAGGACGAAGGGTTCGGACTGACGTACCTCCCATTCGTGGCCCGAGCCACGGTCGAGGCACTGGCTGAGTACCCGCACCTCAACGCCTCGGTGGGTAACGACACGCTGGTGGTTCATCACGACCTCAACCTGGGCATCGCCGTCGACCTCGACAACGAAGGACTGATCGTCCCCGTGGTCCACAATGCCGAGGAACTGAACCTGCGGGGGATGGCCCGTCGGATCCGCGACGTGGCCGACCGGGCCCGCACCAAGCGCCTCAGTCTCGACGACATCAGCGGCGGGACGTTCTCGATCACCAATGCCGGGCCGTTCGGGACACTCATCACCGGAGCAATCATCAACCAACCGCAGGTGGCCATCCTCTCCACCGACGGGGTATCCCGGAAGCCGGTGGTGGTGGAGCTTCCCGACGGGACAGAGTCGATCGGGATCCATTCGGTGGGCCTGGTGGCCATGAACTTCGACCACCGTGCCGTCGACGGCGCCTACGTCGCCCGGTTCCTGGCCCGGTTGGCGGCCATCCTCGACGACCGCGACTGGGTCGGCGAGCTGTAGTCCGTCGTGACGTCGACTACACGCCGGTTCCCGCGACGGTTCGCGTCATGAGGGCGCGGTGGCTCGGGCGCGTCCCCTATGCCGAGGCGTGGGACCTGCAACGTGCGTTGGCGGCGCGCTCCGAGGAGGATTACCTCCTGCTGGTCGAGCACGGACCGGTCTACACGCTGGGTTCGCACGCCGACCGGGCCCACGTCCTGGTCGATCCGGAGAGCGTCGGCGCGGAGCTCTTCCAGGTCGACCGCGGTGGCGACGTCACCTTCCACGGTCCCGGGCAGCTCGTCGGCTACCCGGTCTGCACCGTCGGAACTGGCCCCCACCGCGGTCCGGAGCACGTCCGCCAGGTGGAACAGGTGGTGATCGACGCGCTGGTAGTGCTCGGGATACCGGCCGACCGCGTGGGCCGCATGCCCGCTTACCCCGGCGTGTGGATCGACCCGAACTCGCCAGGGACCGGTCCCGACGGGCCGAGAAAGGTCGCCGCCATCGGCGTCCGTACGGCCCGGGGGCGGACCACCCACGGCTTCGGACTCAATGTCTCCACCGACCTCTCCTGGTTCGACCACATCGTGCCTTGCGGGATCACCGACCACCCGATGACCTCGCTGGCCGCCGAGGGGATCGTCGTCACCATGGCCGACGCGGTGGACGCCGTCCTCGTTGCCGCTCGTGGTGTCTGGGGGCCGATCGACGACGTAGCTGCCGTGACCGACGGGGCCCGGGACGGAACCTCGACAGGCCTCGGGTCGGGGTGGTCAGGGGGTAGGTCCCGGTCGGGAAGCTCCGGGTCGCACGGCACGCCGGTCACGTTGGTCGGCACCGGAGGCACGGCCCTCGAGCGGCGGATGGCCCGCTCCGGCGTCGACCCGGCGGCCGGCGTTGCCCTGTCCGCACGCAAGCCCGAGTGGCTGCGGGTGAAGGCGACCATGGCCGACGCGTATCTCGGACTCCAGCACGACTTCCGCGATCTCGGCCTGGTCACCGTGTGCGAGGAGGCCGGCTGCCCGAACATCTACGAATGCTGGTCCGACGGGACGGCCACCTTCATGATCAACGGATCCCGGTGCACCCGGGCGTGCGGATTCTGCCAGGTCGACACCCGCCACCCGCTTCCGGTCGACGCCGACGAACCGGCACGGGTGGCCGAGGCCGTGGCCCGGATGGACCTGGCCCATGCCGTGATCACCTGTGTCGCCCGGGACGACCTGGCCGACGGCGGCGCTGGCGCCTTTGCTGAGACCATCGCACGCGTGCGGGAGGCGAGCCCGGGCACGGCCGTCGAGGTCCTGATCTCGGACTGCAAGGGCGACCGCGCCTCGCTCGAGACGATCCTCGACGCTCGGCCGGACGTCCTCAACCACAACATCGAGACGGTGGCCCGGCTGCAGCGGGCGGTGCGCCCGTCGGCCGGCTACGCCCGCAGCCTCACCGTGCTGGCCCGGGCGGCCGCCGCCGGACTCACCACCAAGTCAGGAATCATCCTCGGTATGGGGGAAGAGTACGACGAGGTGCGCTCGACGCTGATCGACCTGCGCGCCGTCGGGGTCGACATCGTGACCCTTGGCCAGTACCTGCGACCGAGCGCCACCCACCTTCCCGTGGCCCGGTGGTGGACGCCGACCGAATTCGAATCGTTGCGGGAGGAGGGCATGGCCCTCGGGTTCGCCCACGTCGAGGCCTCGCCGCTGACCCGTTCGAGCTACCACGCCCGCCAGGCGGCCGACGCCTCGACCGGCTCTTCGGCCCCGGCGCCCGTGACCGTCACGATGACGGCCCGGTGATCAGGTGGTGAACGAGTTGACCCCGACGGCCCTCGACGCCCGCCGCACCCGGCTCGCCCGAGTGCGCGACCGCATGGGGGAACTGGGCGTCGACGTGCTGCTGCTCTCCCACGGGGCCGACCTGCCGTGGCTGACCGGATACCGTGCGATGCCGCTGGAACGGCTGACCCTCCTGGTCCTCCCACTAGTCGGTGACCCGGTGCTGGTGGTGCCCGGGCTGGAGGCACCGCGGGTGTCCGACGGTGGCGACCTGTTCAGCGTGCGGCCCTGGTCGGACGCCGAGGACCCGATGGACCTGGTGGTAGATCTCGTCCGCTCGTCGGCGGCGGGCCGCTTCGCCGTCTCGGACCGGGCCTGGGCCACCACCGTGCTGGCGCTGCAGGCCTGCCTGCCCGATGCCACCTGGCTGGGGGCCTCTGGTGTCACCTCGCCGATTCGGGCCGTCAAGGACGACGCCGAATTGGCCGCGCTTCGGGCCGCCGGGGCGGCCGCCGACCGGGTGGCCACCGTGCTGCAGGCGGGCGGGATCCCGCTGGTCGGGCGGACTGAGGCGGCGGTCTCGGCCGACCTCGGGTCGATGCTGGTGGACGAGGGCCACAGCGCGGTCAATTTCGCCATCGTCGGGAGCGGCCCCAACGCCGCGAGCCCCCACCACGAGCCTGGCGGCCGGGTGATCGGGCGCGACGAGACCGTGGTGTGTGATTTCGGCGGCACCCTGTCGCTCGACGGCGACATCGGCTACTGCTCGGACATCACCCGCACGGTGGTGACCGGCACCCCGTCGGGCGAGGTGCGGGAGTGTTACGACGTCCTGTTCGCCGCTCAGCAGTCGGCGGTGGCGGCGGCCCGGGCGGGCGTGACCGCGGCATCGGTGGACGCGGTGGCGCGGGACGTCATCGAGTCTGCCGGTTATGGCCAGTTCTTCGTCCACCGCACGGGTCACGGCATCGGTATCGAGGAACACGAGGACCCCTACCTGGTAGTCGGGAACGAGGAGGTGCTGGTGCCGGGCCACGCCTTCTCGGTGGAGCCCGGCATCTACCGGTCCGGCCGGTTCGGCATGCGGCTGGAGGACATCGTCGTGATCGGGTCCGACGGTAGGCCGGAGCCGCTTAACACCGTGGACCACGATCTCGTGGTCGTAGACGGCTGAGGGGGCCGGACATGGATCTCGGGATCGAGGGAAAGGTGGCACTCGTGACGGCCGGATCCAAAGGCCTCGGGAGGGCCACGGCCCTGGCGCTTGCCGGCGAAGGTGTGCGGGTCATGATCTCGGGGCGGAACACCTCGACCCTGGCCGCGGCCAAGAGGACCGCGGCCGCAGCGGGCGTCGACGTGGAGGTGTGCGCCGGCGACGTTACCGACCCCGACGAGCCGGCCCGACTGGTGGCCGCCACCGTCGAGCGGTTCGGCGGCCTGGACATCCTGGTGGCCAACGCCGGCGGACCGCCCCCCGGTCGGGCCCTCGACCTGACCGACGAGGCCATCGATGCCGCACTCAACGCCAATCTGACGACATCGATCCGGCTGGTGCGTGAGGCTGTGCCTCACATGCGCACCGCCGGGTGGGGCCGGATCTGCTGCATCACCTCATACACGGTCAAGCAGCCGGCACCGGCGCTGGCCCTATCGAACACCGCTCGGACGGGCCTCTGGGCGTGGATCAAGACGGCCGCTCAGGATGTGGCCGCCGAGTCGAGCGGGATCACCCTCAACATGCTGGCCCCAGGGCCGCACGCCACCGACCGGATGAAGGAGCTGGGCGGCGCAGGGGTAATGGGCGATCCGGCCGACTTCGGGGCGGTTGCCACCTTCCTGTGCTCGGCCCAGTCCGCCTTCGTCAACGGAAGCGCTCTGGTGGTTGACGGCGGTGCCATCCTGGCGCTGTAGGACCTTGCTCCGACATTTGGTGAGTCGGTGAGTCGGTGAGTGGGCCCCGATGCCGTCAACTGGTGCCGGGCACAGGTGGCAACGGGGGGAGCATCGGCAGGCCGAGCGGATCCGCTTCCGTCGGCCGGCCAGAGGGGACGGCCGCCGGTTCCGGCGCAGACGACCGTAGCGGTGGCGGATTACTCGTGCTGGTCGACGGCGCAATCAGCCGCGGGGTACTCCGGGGCGGCGCCGTCGGTGCGGCCTGGGCCGACCGGGCGTGCTTCGGCCGGAATGTGGACTCATGCTGATTGGCCGTGAAGGAAGGCGCCACCGGGGTATGGGCACTGTCCTTGGGTGCGGTAACGGGACGCATTGCCGGTGTGGGCGACCCAGTGTCGTGCGCGAAGTGGGAGGCGTTCGAGTCGAACTGGGCCGCGCCCCTGGCTCTACGTCGCTTGAAGGCGAGATTCCGGACGAAGTGCACAAGCAGGAGAATCGCCGAGATGACCACAATGGCAACGACGAGGTCGGCCTCGGTACGCGCCGTCCCGGTGAGTATCCCGATCGATCCACCGTGCACCAGAGAAACTGTCTTCACATTTGACAATTTTACCGTGGATGGTGTTCCGACTCAGCTGCGTTTCGGGTGCGGTACGGGTGCATCCTGTGCCTGTCCGGTCTGTCACGGCCACTGCGACGGTCGCCGGCCGCCTTTCGCCAGCCGCCAAGTGTCAAGTGTCAAGTGTCAAGTGTCAAGTGTCGGAGGTCAGGGGTCAGGCGACGAAGTACTTGGCCTGCGGATGGTGGCAGATGATCGCAGTCGTCGATTGCTCGGGGTGGAGCTGGAACCCCTCGCTCACCTCGATCCCGATGCGGTCAGCCCCGAGGAGGTCGACGACCTTGGCGTTGTCCTCGAGGTTGGGGCAGGCCGGATAGCCCCACGAGTAGCGACCGCCCCTGTACTTCTGACGGAACAGACCGGTGAGCGTGGGGCCGTCCTCGTCGGCGAAGCCGAGCTCCTCGCGGATCCGGCGGTGCCAGAACTCGGCCAGTGCTTCGGCCATCTCGACTCCCAGACCGTGGAGATAGAGGTAGTTCTGATACTGGTCTTCTGCCCGCAGTCGGCCCGCCTCCTCGGACACCCGTTCCCCCATGGTCACCACCTGGAAGCTGGCCCAGTCGGGCTCACCCGACTCGATCGAGCGGAAGAAGTCGCTGATGCACAGCCACGGTGACTCGGTCTGCCTGGGGAAGCTGTAGCGCATCAGCTCATTGGTGCGGCTCTCGTCCTGGAAGAGCACCAGATCGTCACCGTCCGCGTTGGCGGCGAAGTGGCCCCATGCCACCTGGGGCACCAGGAACTGACCGGCCTTGGCCGTGGACAGCTGATCGCGCAGCAGGCTCCGCACCCGCTCCTTGAACGAGGCGTCGTCCTCACCGCCCACGGGTTTGAAACCCCACTGGTTCCGGAACAGGGCTGTCTCGTTGAGGAAGGTGGCGATCTCGTTGATGGCCATCCCCTTGGCCACCCTGCTCCCCAGGAAGGGCGGCTTGAATGTCGGGTTGTCGGCGACCACCTCCGGCGACCGGGCCGGCAACAGCTCGCCCCGGGCACGCGCCTCTTCGGCCGCCTGCTTGCGCAGCTCGCTCTTGCGGGGCCCGAGGTCGCGGCCACCGATGGCCGTGCCGAACTCGGGATCGTCCTCGCCGGTCTTGCGCATCTCGACCAGGCGGTCCATGGTGCGCAGACCTTCGAAGGCGTCCTTGCCGTAGAACAGGCGGCCGTCGTAGACCTTTCGCAGGTCGCGCTCGACGTAGGTCCGGGTGAGGGCGGCGCCGCCCAAGATGACCGGGATATGGGAGAGGCCCCGCCGGTTGAGCTCCTCCAGATTCTCGCGCATGATCAGGGTGGACTTGACCAGCAGCCCGGACATGCCGATGGCGTCGGCCCCGAACTCCTCGACGGCGCCCACCATGTCGGTGATGCCGATCTTGATGCCGAGGTTGCGGACCGTGTAGCCGTTGTTGGTGAGGATGATGTCGACCAGGTTCTTGCCGATGTCGTGGACGTCGCCCTTGACCGTGGCCAGGACCATCGTCCCCTTGCCGCCCTGGTCAGCCTTCTCCATAAAGGGCTCGAGGTAGGCGACCGCGGTCTTCATGGTCTCGGCCGAACCCAGTACGAACGGGAGCTGCATCTCGCCCGAGGCGAACCGCTCGCCGACCGTCTTCATGCCGGCCAGGAGGAACTCGTTGATGATCACGAGCGGGGTCAGGCCCTGGGCCATGGCCGCGTCGAGGTCGGCCTCGATGCCGTTGCGGTCGCCGTCGATGATGCGGTGCTCGAGCCGGCGCTCGACGGTCCAGCCCGTCCGGTCCTCAGTGGCCGCCATCGAGGAGGCCGAGACGCCCTCGAAGATGGTGAGCAACTCGGACAGCGGGTCGTAGCCCTCCGTGCGCCGGTCGTAGATGAGGTCGAGGCAGACCTCCTTGGCCCGGTCATCGATCTTGGCCAGAGGCAGGATCTTCGAAGCGTGCACGATGGCCGCATCGAGGCCGGCCTCCACACATTCGTGGAGGAAGACCGAGTTGAGGACCTGCCGCGCCGCCGGGTTGAGGCCGAACGACACATTGGAGAGCCCGAGCACCGTGTAGACGCCGGGCAGCTCGGCCTTGATCCGGCGGATGCCTTCGATGGTCTCGATGCCGTCCTGACGACTCTCCTCCATGCCGGTCGAAAGGGGGAGGGCGAGGGCGTCGAACATCAGGTCCTGAGGGTGCAGTCCGTAGCGCTCGACGGCGATGTCGTGGATGGCCGTGGCTGCCCGCACCTTCCAGTCGGCCGTGCGAGCCTGACCCTCCTCGTCGATGCAGGTGCAGACGACCGCCGCCCCGAACTCCTTGGCCAGTGTCAGGAACGAGTCGAGCCGGGTACCTTCGGCATCGCCCTCTTCCAGGTTGACCGAGTTGATGATCGCCCGACCGCCGATCCACGACAGGGCCGTCTCGATGACGGGGGCCTCGGTGGAGTCGACCATCAGGGGGGCGGTGGATTGGGTGGCGAACCGTGAGGCGACCGCCTCCATGTCGGCCACGCCGTCGGCGCCGGTGTAGTCGACGCACACGTCGATGACGTGCGAGCCCTCCTTCACCTGTTCCTTGGCCATGGCCACGCACGTGTCCCAATCTGCCTCCAGCATGGCCTCGCGGAACTTCTTCGACCCGTTGGCGTTGGTGCGCTCGCCCACCACCAGGAACGAACTGTCCTGGGTGAACGGGACGTGGGTGTAGATGGAGGCGGCGCCCTCTTCGGGTTCGGTGGTGCGGACGGCGGGCGTCAGGTCGGCGCAGGCGTCGACCACGGCTTTCAGGTAGTCCGGCGTGGTGCCACAACAGCCGCCGATGACCGAAACACCCAGCTCTGAGACGAACTGGCGGTGGTACTCGGCCAACTGGTGCGCCTCGAGGTCGTAGTGCATCTTGCCGTCGACGACCGACGGGAGACCGGCATTGGGCAGGCATGACACCGGGGTGGCGGCATGTCCAGTCAGGTGGCGCAGCGGCTCGAACATCTCCGAGGGCCCGGTGGCGCAGTTGAGCCCGATCACGTCGATGTCCATGGCCTGGAGGGCGACCAGCGCCGCCCCGACCTCGGTGCCGGGCAGCATGGTCCCGGTCAGTTCGATGGTCACCTGGCACTGGACAGGTAGGCGGACGCCGGCCCGCTTCATGGCCCGCCGGGCTCCGTTGATAGCCGCCTTTGCCTGCAGGAGGTCGAAGACCGTCTCGATGATGATGAGATCGGCTCCGCCCTCGATGAGCGCGTCGGACTGTTCCTCGTAGGCGGCGCGCAGGTCGGCGTACCTGATCTGGCCGAGGGTGGGGAACTTGGTGCCCGGACCGATGCTGCCGGCCACCCATCGGGGCTTGTCCGGGGTCGAGTAGTCGTCGGCGGCCTTGCGGGCAATGGCCACGGCCGCCAGGTTCAACTCGCGCACACGGTCGCTCAGGCCGTACTCGGCCAGGACGGGGGCGAAGGCCCCGAAGGTATCGGTCTCGACGACGTCGCAGCCGACTTCGAAGAACGAACGGTGGACCTTGTCGACGGCATCGGGACGGGTCACCACCAGCAGCTCGTTGCAGCCCTCGAGGTCAGGGCCGCCGAAGTCGTCGGCGGTGAGCTCCTGCACCTGGAGGTTGGTCCCCATGGCGCCGTCGAAGATGACGACGCGCTCCCGGGCGGCCTTGAGGTAGCTCGATTCGGTGCGTTGGGCGGCCATAGCCCACCAACGATAGTGGGGTACGGGCCCGGAGCGGCCCGTCGAGCGTTTGGAGCGGGTCGGGAGGCCTCCGGGGCGCTCCGGAGGCGGCGATCACGCGGCCGCAGTTACGGAGGACGGGCTGTGGTTCCACGCTGGTCGTTTAGCATCATTGCGGTGAGGACAGCGTGCTGAAGATCTATACCCGGACGGGCGACGACGGGACGACCGGGCTCCTCTACGGGGGCCGGGTGGCCAAGGACTCGCCCATGATGCAGGTCACCGGCACGGTGGACGAGGCCCAGGCTGCCATGGGCCTGGCTCGGGCCGAGGCGGCACCCGGGAGCGAGCTCGACGAACTCCTCACCCGCCTCGAGCGGGAGCTCTACGTGCTGATGGCCGAGGCCACCACCGACCCCTCGCACCGATCGAAGCTGGTGGCCGGTACGACGCTGGTGACCGAAGAGATGGTGGTTGCCCTCGAGGTGCAGATCGACGACCTGATCTCCCGGGTGTCGATGCCGACGGAGTTCGTGGTTCCGGGGGCGAACCGGGCGTCGGCCGCCCTCGACCTGGCCCGGACCATCGTCCGCCGTGCCGAGCGCCTGCTGGTGTCCTCGCCCATCGAGGACTCTCTGGTCGGCCGCTACCTGAACCGTCTGTCCGACCTGCTGTGGGCGCTGGCCCGCTGGGCCGAGGGCGACGAGCACCTGCTGGCCCGGGGTGATCCCCGGCGCCGGCGCAGCGCCGACCCCGACTGACCTCCCTCCCGTACTCACCTCTACCCCCTGGAGCTCCGACGTGATCAACGTGACCGCCCTGTCCGGCACCGCACTGCCCGACGACCTGGCCGCCGTGGGCGTACCCGTGCACAGCACCACCGACGGCCCGGTGGTGGCCGTCGATCCTGCGGCACTCGACGGTGTGGCCCTGCCGACGTCGCTCGACGCCGTCTGGTGCGAACAGCAGGGGTTCTCGGGAAAGGTGGCCCAGACGCTGGTCGTGCGGTCGCTCGACGGCGGTCCGACGGTCGTGCTGGTCGGCCTGGGATCGGCCGACAAGCTGGCCGGTGACGCCGGCACCGAGTCACTGCGGCGGGCGGCGGCCTCCTTCGTGCGGTCGGCCGGCAAGGGCGGTACCGCCGTACTCGTACTGCCCGCGGTGTCCGGTGTCGACACTGCCGCGACAGCTGCTGCGGCAGCCGAGGGCGGGGCGCTCGCCAGCTACAGCTATGACGACTTCCGCAGCGCGGATCCGTCGACCGGGTTGGTCGGCCTGGTCCTGGCCGGCGGTGATGGCGATGCCGATGCGGTGGCCGATGGTGCGGCCCGGGGCCGTCGGGTGGCCCGGTCGGTGGGACTGGCCCGGGATCTGGTGAACGAGCCGCCGAGCTCCCTGACCCCGGAGCGGTTCGCCGAGGTGGTCGCCGACCGCTTCGAGGGGGTCGAGGGCCTCGAGGTCGAAGTGTGGGATGAGGAGCGGATCGCGGCCGAGCGGCTGGGTGGTGTGTTGGGCGTGGCTGCCGGGTCAGTGCGCCCGCCCCGTCTGGTCAAGGTGACCTATACCCCGTCCGACCCCTACGACTTCGACGGCCGCCAGCCCCACCTGGCCCTGGTGGGCAAAGGGATCACCTTCGATTCCGGCGGGCTGTCGCTCAAGCCTCCGACCGGCATGGAGACCATGAAGACCGACATGGGTGGGGCCGCCGCCGTGTTGGCCGCGGTCGACGCCATCGCCGCGCTGGGCGGCCGGATCCCCATCACGGCCTGGGCCCCGATGACCGAGAACATGCCGAGCGGTTCGGCCACCAAGCCCGGCGACGTGCTGACCACCCGGAGCGGCAAGACGATCGAGGTCCTCAACACCGACGCCGAAGGACGGCTCATCCTGTCCGACGGGCTGACCTTGGCGGTCGAGGAGGGTCCGGACGCCGTCATCGACCTGGCGACCCTGACTGGTGCCGCCGTCGTGGCCCTAGGCAAGGAGATCGCCGCGCTGCTGGGCAACGACGAGGAGCTGCGCGACGCCGTGCAGGCGGCGGGCACGACAGCCGGCGAGCCGTCGTGGCCACTGCCACTGCCCGAGGACTACGCGGGCCACATCGAGTCCGAGGTGGCCGACATGAAGAATATGGGTCGTCCGGGCCAGGCGGGCTCCATCAGCGCCGCCCTGTTGCTCCAGGAGTTCGTGGGCGAGGTGCCGTGGGCCCACCTCGACATCGCCGGACCGTCGCGCACCGACGACAACCGCTGGTACAACACCAAGGGCGGCAGCGGCTTCGGGGTGCGGACCCTGGTGGCGCTCGGGACCTCCGAGGAGTTCGCCCGCTGGCTTGCCACCCGTCCCAAGGACTGAATTCTCGGCGGGGCGGTCGGCCCGCTGCTGAGGGGACGGTTGCTGTGAAGTTGGGTGCTGTGGAGAGAGGTGCAGCGGAGCCGGGTGCAGCAGGGACGCGTGGCGCGGAGCCGGGTGACGGCGGCCACGCTGCACTACCGTCTGGCTCGTGAAGATCGCAGTCCTCGGGGGAGGGTCGTGGGGCACGACGGTGGCGTCGCTCGTGGCGCACCACCACGACACGGTGCTGTGGGCCCGCAATCCCGACGTCGCCCGGTCGGTCGACGAGGACCACGAGAACCCCGAGTACGTGCCCGGGTTCACCCTCGACCCGGCGCTTTCGGCCACGTCGGACCTCGAAAGGGCCGTGTGCGGCGCTGACTTCGTCATCATGGGTGTACCGACGTCAGGCTTCCGCCGGGTGTTGGAGGACGCGTCTCCATACATGCGACCGTGGATCCCGGTGGTAAGTCTGTCGAAGGGTCTCGAGCGCGGCTCGCACCTGCGGATGACCGAGGTGATCAAGCAGGTGGTGCCCGGGCATCCGGTCGCCGCCCTCACCGGTCCCAATATCGCTTCGGAGATCCTGTCCGGCAAGGCGGCCGCCGCGGTGATCGCCACCGAGGATCTCGAAGTGGCCAGCGCCATCCAGGCCGTGTTCACCCGGGGCGTCTTCCGGGTCTACATCAACGACGACGTGATCGGCTGCGAGCTGGGCGGCGCGCTGAAGAACGTGATCGCCATCGCCGCCGGCATCGGCGAAGGCCTGGGAGTCGGCGACAACACCCGGGCTGCCGTCATGTCCCGCGGACTGGCCGAGCTCATCCGTCTGGGCGAGTGCCTGGGCGCCAAGCCCGCCACCTTCGCCGGTCTGGCCGGTATGGGCGACCTCATCGCCACCTGCGTCAGCCCCCACAGCCGCAACCGCCGGGTGGGCGAGCAACTCGGCAAAGGCCGCAAGCTCGAGGATATTCTCGACGAGATGCACATGGTGGCCGAGGGCGTGAACACCGCCCGGGTGGCCCTCGAGCTGGCCGAGACGCACGGCCTCGACCTGCCGATCTGCCGAATGATCGACAAGGTCGTCCGGGGCGAAATCGAGCCGATCGACTCCTACTGGGGGCTCACCCCCGCTGGCCACGAAGCCGAGCCCGGCTAGTCGAGGCCGCCGGACGGGATGTCCTCCTGGGGCGGACTAGCTGAGGACGACGCTTCGGCGGCGGCGTGGAAAGCGACAGCTGGGTGGAACTGCCAGCCGGCCAGCCGCTGCTCGATGGAGGCCCGGTCGTGCCCGGCCTCGGCCAGGCCGGATGCCAGCCGGGAGGCGCGTCGCCGCATCTGCTCGGGCTCGGGCAGGCGCTGCTCGGCCATCCACCGTCGGTGGCTTCGCTGCATCGTCTCGGGCAGTCGGCTCAGGTGCCGGAGCGGCAGTGGCGGAATGTGCTGTCGCACGGCCAGCTCGCCAGAGCCCTGGGGCCGGGCCAGTTCGAAAGTGATGAGGCGGGCCAGTGCCCGGCGGAACGGCGAGTTCTTGCCCATCTTGTCGCCGAGCCCGAGAGCCCGGGCCGTCTCGGGCAGGTGAAGGTCGAACCCGTCACCGTGGACCTCAAGGCCGTAGGTGAGGCGACGCAGCAGCCAGGTGGTGCTCGGTCCGATGATGCCCAACCAGTAGAGCTCGACGTACCGGCTGCACGGGTGCATACCGTGGGGATCGGCCACCGGGTCGAGCCACGGGACGATGTGGAGGGAGGGGCCGTCGGAGGCGGGGGGCTCGTCCGGTCGGGTCGCGTCGTGCTGGCTGCTCACCGGCCGGAGCGGGCGGGGAGGCGGGGGGATGACGGTGGGCATGGACAAGGGAAGCTCCAGTGGTCGGGACCGGTTCCACCCGGAGGGGCGGCCCAGGTCGAGCGGGTCCGAGGAGCGTGCCGGGTCGTGCTTGCCGGTCACCTAGCTGGAGTGCTTGCCGGGCCGCTTCAGGATCGGCGGAGACGGGTCTGGGCGGCGGATCAGTCGAGGCGGATCAGACGAGGCGGATCAGACGAGGCGGGTCGCGGTCTGCTGCCGTCGGCCTTCGACGGGTATCCCGTGAATGAGTACTCGACCTGGTCGACGGACAGGGTTGCAGCCCGATCCTGTACCCCTAGCGAGCGTCGGGTGGCTGCCAGCGGGCCACCGAGTAGGCCAACATGAGCGGCACGTCGATGGCGAAGAGGATCAACATGGCGGTGAACAGCGTGAGCACACGGGCCGGCGTGCTGTCGTAGATGAATACGTACTCGAGGATCCCGGCGATCACGGCGTAGGCGAGTAGCGCCCACCCGAACACCCGGAAGAAGACCGGCCGGGCGAACTCTTTGACCCGAAGCACCAGCGTGGCATTGACGATCAGGAGCAGGACGGCCACTCCGGCGAGGATGGTCGGGACGATCAGCTTTGCCGGTCGGCCGTACTGGGAGGCCACGAAGACGCCGCCGGCCACGACGAGGATGAGCGTCGCGACGGCGATGGGCATGACCGGCGGGAAGTCGGCCTGGCGGAGGTCCTCGGCATCGGGCTCGCCGAACCCGGGTGGCATCACCTCGGCGGTCGCACTCATCGGCTGGCCAGGAAGGTCATGATGATGATGGTGGCGATCTGCATGATGCCGGTGATGCCGGCGGTGTAGATGAACACCTTCATCAGCCGCTGGATCCGGGCACCGTTGGGATGGGGCTTCTTGAGCTCGAAGAGCACGGCGAGGTTGGCCGGCTCGAGCAGGCCGAGGGCGATGACGGCCATGACGCCGACGATGACCATCGAGGCCACCAGCCATCCGTGGTGCGGGTAGGAGACATCGAGATTGCCCACGTGGCGGGCGAGCTGGAATCCGGCGCCCAGGGTCATGGCCACCAGCGTCGGCATGATCAGCAGCATCCTCGGCATGAATTTGGTGGTGAACTCGATCCGGGCGGGGATGGACAGGCTCCCCATGATCGGGCCGAGCACCAGGCCGAGGAAGAGGTCCAGACTCGTCCAGAGTCCCCCGCCGGCCACGTGAAAGAAGGTCAGGGCCCACAGGTTGTTGGATGAGATGGCGACGATCAGTCCGATCAGCAGCACTGCCACAACGGGCAGGGCCCGGACCGGGACGATGTTGAAGTTCGGCACGGGCGGCGGCCCGTGGCCACCGCCTCCCGGGGGCGGGGTGGCACCCGGCTCGGCGGACTGGACTGTGCCCGCAGCCGTTTCGGGTGGGGCGGTGTCGAGTCCCGGATCGATCGCGATGTCGGTCACGCAGTTCTCCTTTCCCTTGGCCTGCGGGCCGACCGCCGGACGGGGCCCCGCAGGCTGTTGCCATGCACCGGAAACGGACCACGTCGCCGATGAGTCATCGTACGCCCCGGACCGTCATTGTGCCGTACCTCCCGTCAGCTACCAGTCGCCACGGTGAACGGCGTCGTCGACGGAACGCTTCGGCCGGGCAGCGGACGTGGACGGAGGGTCGGGGAGGGCCGGATGGCCGAGGAGCACCGCCCCGAGCCAACGCATCCGGTCGGGCACGCCGAGCACGTGCTTGACCGCGCCTTCGCCGCGGAAGTTGCCGAGAAATGCGCTCCCGATGTCGCGGTCGGCCGCACCGAGCAGGAGGGTCATGACGGCGAACGACGCGTCCACGTGCCAGTAGGGGACGACCCACTCGACCTCGCCCCCGTCGGCCCCTGACTTGTCCGGCTCGGCGTAGCGCTCGGCGTAGGCGTCGGGATCGGAGAAGGCGAGCACGACGACCGGCGCCCGGGACAACCCCTCGTACCTCCGTGATCGGGACCGCCAGTCGGCGTCGGTGGTCGCCTGCCAGTAGCGGTCGGTCTGGGCGGTGCCCTCCAGCACCACGAACTCACGGCCTTGGGTGTTTCCGGCCGAGGGTGCGGCCAGCGCGTCGGCCAGCAGCCCGTCCACCACGGAGCGGTCCAGAGCGGCCTCCTGAAAATTCCGGGTCATACGGCGCCGCCGGACGGCCTCGGTGAACTCCATTGCCGGCACGCTACTCACCACCGTCAGGGGCTGAGTCGAGGCTGGGTGGGGACCGGTTGTCGAGCACCGGCCCCATCGCTACGGTGCGGGCATGAGCGAGCCACCCCTTCTGTCCCGTCGAACCCTGCTGGGTGGAGCGCTGGCCGGTGCGGCAGCTGTCGGCCTCGGCGCCTGCTCGTCGCCGTCGACGTCGCCGGCCACCACCACGACGCTGCAGGCCCGCCCGACCCGCAAGCTCGTCCCCGGCGACCTGCCCAATCCGTCGGCCGCCGTCGGCACGGACCAGCTCCCCCAGATCAAGAACATCGTAATTGTGATGATGGAGAACCACAGCTACGACAACGTGCTCGGAATGCAGCGGGGCCGGGGTGACGGCTTCATCCTCGACAAGGCCGGGAAGCCGACGGCGACCAACCCGTGGACAGCCGCTGCCACGATCCAGCCTCCCGGGTCGATGGATTCGGTGCTGCGTGCCTTCCCCATGCCGAACCCGTGTCAGCCACACAGCTTCCCGTTCAACACGTGGGACGCGTTCTGGACCTCCTACGCCGGGGGCCGCATGAACAGGTTCGCCGACAGCCAGAGCGGTCCGGTGTCGATGGGGTACATCACACCCGAGACCCTGCCGTTCGTGAATTCGTTGGCCGCCACATTTCCGGTGTGCGACCGCTACTTCTGCTCGGTCGGCGCCCAGACGTATCCGAACCGACGCTTCCTCATGGCCGGCACGTCGCTCGGGCTGATCACCGACACCTTTCCCGCGGAGCCTCCTCCCAACGGCACCATCTTCCAGTCCCTCAGCGCCCACGGCATCACGTGGAAGAACTACTACTCCACGCTGCCGTCGAGCCTGATCTGGTCGTACCAGGCCTCGTTGCCCGGCTTCTCCTCCCACCTCACCAAGACGGACCAGTTCTACGCAGACGCGGCGGCCGGCATGCTCCCGTCGGTCAGCCTCGTCGACCCCGATTTCGACATGTCGTCCCAGGAGGATCCCCAGGACGTCCAGTACGGCGACCAGTTCCTGTCCCAGGTGGTCGACGCCGTCATGCACTCGCCGCAGTGGCCCCACACCCTGCTGGTGTGGACCTATGACGAATCAGGCGGCTACTACGACCATGTGGTCCCGCCGTCGGCGCCCGTACCCGACTCGGTGCCGCCGGCCCTCGCCCCGGGGGACGCGCCGGGGTCGTTCGACCGCTACGGGTTCCGGGTGCCGTCCGGCATCGTGTCGCCGTACGCCAAGAAGGACTACGTGTCCCACGTGGTCCATGACCACACGTCCATCCTGAAGCTGATCGAGACCAAGTGGAACCTGCCCGTCCTTACTGACCGCGACGCCGCTGCCGACGACTTGCTCGACAGCGTGGATCTGCAGGCCTCGCCGGCCTTCCTGACGCCGCCCAAGCTGGCCGCCGCCGTCGACCCCGGCCTGGCGGCCGGGTGCCTGGCGACCGGTCCGGGGACCATTCCACCGCCCGCGTACGTCACGACGGCGTAGACCCCGTCCGAAGCGGGATCGACGGAGGAATCGGGAGCGGGATCGACGGAGGAATCGGGGAGGATCAGGGGAGGGAATGTTGACCTCCCTGGTAGCGTTTACACCCACGTAGAGCCGTGCACGGGGTGGATCGGCGCCGGTATCCCGGCCGCCACCCCGCCGATACGTCAGGAAGCGAGACAGCCGTGCCCACGTTCAGAGAGATGCTCGCCGCCGCAAAGGCCAACATCCGCGAGATCAGCACCGAGGAGGCCGAGGCCGAGATCGCCCGGCCCGGGACGGTCATCCTCGATGTCCGCGAGCCCGACGAGTACGAACAGGGGGCGCTGTCGGGCTCGGTCCACCTGCCCCGGGGCAACCTGGAGTCCTCGATCGAGGGCCGCATCAGCGACAAGTCGGCCCACGTGCTGGTCATGTGCGCCGGCGGCGTGCGGTCGGCCTTCGCCGCCGACACCATGCAACAGCTCGGCTACACCGACGTCGCCTCCATCATAGGTGGCTTCAACCGATGGAAGGACGAGGGCCGGGACTGGTCGGCCCCCCGCACACTCAGCCCCGAGCAGCGCAACCGCTACCAGCGCCATCTCCTCCTTCCCGAAGTCGGCGAAACGGGCCAGCTGAAGCTCCTCGACTCGAAGGTCCTGCTGTTGGGCGCCGGCGGCCTCGGCTCGCCCGCCGCCCTCTACCTGGCCGCCGCCGGAGTGGGGACGCTCGGCATCATCGACATGGACGTGGTCGATGCCTCCAACCTCCAGCGCCAGATCCTCCACAACACCGACCGGATCGGCGAGCGCAAGGTCGACTCGGCCAAGAAGACGCTGACCCTCATCAACCCCGACGTCAACGTGGTCACCTACGACGTGCGCCTCGGGGCCGACAACATCCTCGACATCATCGACGGGTACGACGTGATTGTGGACGGTACCGACAACTTCCCGACCCGGTACCTGGTGAACGACGCGTCGTTGCTGAAGCGGATCCCTGTGATCCACGGCTCGATCTTCCGGTTCGAGGGCCAGGCCACGGTGTTCAATCCCTACGAAGGCCCCTGCTACCGGTGCCTCCTGCCCGAGCCGCCTCCGGCCGAGCTCGCCCCCAGCTGTTCCGAGGCCGGAGTGCTCGGTGTGCTGCCCGGCATCGTCGGATCGCTCCAAGCCGTCGAAGCCATCAAGGTCCTTCTCGGGATCGGCGACACCCTCCAGGGCCGGCTCCTGGCCTACGACGCCCTCGAGCAGAGCTTCCGGACCTTCAAGGTCCGTCGGGATCCGGCCTGCCCGGCCTGCGGCCCCGACGCCGGGGAGATCGTCATCGCCGAGTACGACGACCTGTGCATGCCCCACGTCATCGAGGCGCCCGTCGGCTGAGTGCCGAGGGACCGGGGCGGCTCATGGGAGAGGACCTGCTGGCCAGTCGGCTGGCCCAGGCGTGCACGCTCCGGGGATCAACCACCCTCCGCAGCGGCAGCGTCTCCGACCGGTACTTCGACAAGTACCTCTTCGCCCCTGACCCGGTCCTCCTGTCCGAGGTGGCCGACCGGCTGGTACCTCTGATCCCACGCGGAACCGAGGTGCTCGCCGGTCTCGAGCTCGGAGGGGTTCCGGTTGCCACGGCACTGTCGCTGGCATCCGGTATCCCGGCGGCCTTCGTCCGCAAGGAAGCGAAGGGATGCGGAACAGCGAAGCTGGCCGAGGGTGCACCCGTCGAGGGGCGACGGGTGGTGATCGTCGAAGATGTCGTCACCACCGGTGGCCAGGTGGCGCTGTCCGCCCGGGAGCTGGCCGTTCGGGGTGCCCAGGTGAACACGGCACTGTGCGTCCTCGACCGGAGCGACGGGCACCACGAGCCACTGCAGGAGATGGGGATCACCTTAATCTCGCTGTTCACCGAAACGGACGTGGGCTGGTGACCTCTTCGAAGATGCCGGGATAGGGCTTCCACGAACCGACGACGACCGAGACGCAGACGGCGACGACGTCGACGTCGACGTCGTCGTCCAATCCGGTCACCTCCACCTTGCGCTCTTGGAACCGGGGCCCGTTGGTGACGACGGCCACCTTCCGGCCGACCGACCGGAGCCTGCGTAGCGCGGCGCGGGATCTGTCGGGGAAGGTGCAGGCGGCCGGGTAGTCGTAGCCATAGCGCTCGACGAGCTCGTCCATCGATGCCGCCAGGCCGAATGTGGCCCGCACATCGGCGAACAGTTCGAGGCGCGGCGTCATGCCGTCCTCATCGGCGGACACGAGGTAGGCGGGGGACTCCTCGGGAAGTCCGTGGAAATCTGCGAAGCCCCGGGCCCAGCGGGCAAGAGCGTCCCCCCGGTCGAGGAGCGTGTTGTCGAGGTCGAACAGGGCGATCGACAGGATCGAGTTCTACCCGCCGACCGGCCGGAGTGCTTCGAGGGGGTGCGTTTTCTCGGCTGGTCAGGATGACCGTAACCTGTGCGTCATGGCATCTGAGACCGCAGCAGGATCACCGAAGCACGAGCGGGTCACCGATTCGGGGATCACGATCAAGCAGGTCTACGGGCCCGACGACCTGAGCGGCTGGGACCCTGATTCGGAGCTCGGCACCCCCGGCAGCTATCCCTACACGCGGGGCATCCGCCCCGACATGTACCGGGGCCGGCTGTGGACCATGCGCCAGTACGCCGGCTTCGGGACGGCTGAGGCCACCAACCAGCGGTTCAAGTTCCTGCTCGATGCCGGCCAGACCGGCCTGTCGTGCGCCTTCGACCTGCCCACCCAGATGGGCTACGACTCCGACCATCCCCGCTCCGAGGGCGAGGTCGGCAAGGTGGGCGTGGCCATCGACAGCCTGGAGGACATGCGGGCGCTGCTAAGCGGCCTACCCCTCGACAAGGTAACGACGTCGATGACCATCAACGCCACGGCGGCCATTCTCCTCCTCTTCTACCAACTGGTTGCCGAGGAGGACGGCGTGGACCCGAAGTTGCTCGGTGGGACCATCCAAAACGACATCCTGAAGGAGTACGTGGCCCGGGGCACGTACATCTACCCTCCCCGCCAGTCGATGCGCCTGGTGACCGATACGTTCTCCTACTGCGCCGAGCACCTGCCGGCGTGGAACACCATCTCCATCTCCGGCTATCACATCCGCGAGGCCGGCTCCACGGCGGTCCAGGAGATCGCCTTCACCTTGGCCAACGGGATCGCCTACGTGGAGGCGGCGCTGGCCGCCGGCCTCAAGGTCGACGAGTTCGCCCCCCGCCTGAGCTTCTTCTGGAATGCGCACAACAACCTGTTCGAGGAGGTGGCCAAGTACCGTGCCGCCCGCCGGATGTGGGCGAAGATCATGACCGAGCGGTTCGAGGCGAAGGACGAGAAGTCCTTGCTGCTGCGGTTCCACACCCAGACCGGGGGGTCGACACTGACGGCCCAGCAGCCGCAGAACAACATCGTCCGGGTGACCGTCCAAGCCATGGCCGCCGCCCTGGGCGGCACCCAGAGCCTCCACACCAACGGGTTCGACGAGGCGCTCGGCCTACCGACCGAAGCGGCCGCCAGGATCGCCCTGCGTACCCAGCAGATCGTGGGCTACGAGTCGGGCATTGCCGACACGGTCGACCCACTGGCCGGGTCCTGGTTCGTCGAGTCGCTCACCGATGAAGTCGAGCAGGCCGCCTGGGACTACCTGGAGCGGATCGACGGCCTGGGCGGCGCCGTCGACGCCATCGAGGCCCAGTACATGCAGCAGGAGATCGAGCAGGCCGCCTACGCCTACGCCAAGGCCATCGACAGCGGCGACAAGGTCGTCGTCGGGGTCAACAAGTTCGTGGACGAGCACGGCACCCCGACCGAGGTGTTCCCCATCGACGCCGAACTCCAGCGGTCCCAGGTGGCCCGGGTGGGCCGGGTCCGGGCCGAGCGCGACCAGGCGGCGGTCGACGCCGCGCTGGTCGACGTCGAGGCCGCCGCCCGTGGCACCCAGAACCTCCTGATCCCGATGAAGGTGGCACTGTCCCGGATGGCGACGCTCGGCGAGGTGTCCGACGTCCTGCGGGGCGTGTTCGGGGAGTTCCACCCGAACGGCTGAGTGACTTCCGGCTGCGGTTGCCGTGTTGGCGCAGGCCGGCGCAGTGGTCAGGACAGCTTGGTGATCTGGATGGCGCGGATCACCAGGTGGCCGGATGGCCCCACGGTCCCCTGCACCGACAGTGTGCTGCTGGTAGGGATGCGGACGGTCACCGTGCCGATGCCGGCGGTCGTCCCGGCGGGCACCGGCACGGTCCCGATCACCACCGGACCGGCCACCGCTCCGGTGCGGTCAGCTGGTAGTTGGATCAACGATCCCTGGTGGGGGAGTGCGGTGGCGGTGACCTCGACGGCCGTCGGGGACGCGTTACCCGACGACGAATAGCTGAGGCCGACCCGGAAGATGCCTGCACCGACATCTCGGACGGTGACGGGAGGTATGGCCATCGGGACCGACCCTCCGGTGGTGACGATCCCGGAAGGCGGAAGGGCCGCACGGTACGAACCGAAGGGGAGCGTCTGGCGGGGCCCCGCCAGGGATACGACGAAGATGACCGCCCCGAGCACGGCGATCGCCACCGCGGTGCGGCGTGTCCGAACCCGCGGCCCCCGGCCCAGCGCCCACACGGCGAAGGCGACCAGGAGGAGGACGAGCACCTCGGCTCCAGTCTGGTACCAGGTGGTCAACTCGGAGAGCGACTTGCCGAAGCCGTAGAACGTGGGCAGCAGCTGGTCGAGTGGGCCCCACCATCCCGGGTACAGCGTCGGGTCCCATGCCGTGAACGGGTCGATGGTGGCATTGAAGTAGGCGTGGTCGCCGAGGAACATCGGGAACGACTGGGACAGCCATAGAGCGCCCACACCGGCGCCGAATGCGGCCAGCCGTCTCGGAGTCACCTCCAGTCGGCGCAGTGCGAAGGGAATGAACGCCAGGAGCAGCGGCACCGCGCTCCACTGGTAGCGCCCGGCAAAGGACAGGTTGCCCAGGGCGTTGGCCACCGTTTGGCCGTTGGGCGCGGTCGGGTCGGGGACCACGGTGGTGTAGGTCCCGTTGATCACCAGGAACATCGCCGCGGACAGGAGGATCCCGATCGTGGCAACTGCGACCTTCCGGACAGCAAACGCTGCGCCGACGAGGCCGACGACCAGGATGGGAAGCTGCACGAACATGCCCTGATGGCGGTCGAACGCCAACGCCAGGATGGAGGCGATGCCGTTGCTCCCGTGATCCGGGGGAGCCTGGGGGAGGCCCAACAGGTGGCCGATGTAGTAGGTGTTGTACAGCGCCCTCGACGCCAGCAGCAGGCCGATGCAGGCACCGGTCAGCACCACCTTCTTGATTGGCAACCGGCGGCGTGCGGCGACGACGGCAAAGGCGACGATGCCGATGACCACCGGGACGCCGTTCTTGAGGTTGAGCCACGGTGCGAATCCGAGCCCGACGGCGATGGCCGTCATGGAGAACCGGCCGAGTGTCCCATCCCGTTCGGCCAGGCCGATCTCGACGAAGGCCACGGCCAGGAACAGCCCGCTGACGAGGTCGGGATACAGCTGGGTCGAGGCCAGCCACAGTGCGGGGCCGGCCATGGTGACGGCGAACACCCACCGGCCGGCGGTGCCCAATCCGGCCAGACGGGACGCCCGCTGGTGGAGGACGACGAATCCGATGGCCAGCAGCAGGTCGAAGCCGAGCAGGGCCCCCCCGGTACCGTCGACAGCGAAGAACGGGGCGATCAGCATGGGCAGCCCGATGTCGTGGACGCTGAGCGGCCCGTGGGGGCCGACGAACGTGTTGGTCGCCGCCAGAGTCAGCTGCGGGCCGATGTCGATGTAGTGGGTGTGGCTGACCCGCTGGTACGCCCACAGGACGTGCGGATCCAGGTGGGTAAGTGACATGGCGATCACCAGGTAGTGGGGCTCGTCCCCGGTGAGGGTGATGCCCTGACCCTGCACGAAGCACCAGACGGCGTACTCCAGGGCGGTGACGACGAGCACGGCCACTATCAGGGTCGACGGCCGGAGGCCGGACCGGTCTTCAGCTTGGGACGCCACGGTGGACCTGTGCCTCACGGGGTCACTGTCTAGCGTGTCCGCGGCATGGACGGCCGTCCTGAGCCGGTGGAGCCGATGGATCGAGTAGTCGGTCGTGAGGCCGGTTGGCCCCACTGGTCTGCTCAGCCTGTCCGTCCGGCCAGGAGACGCTCGCGCAGCGGGCCGGGGGCGGCCGCGTCGATCGCTGTCCAGGCCATCGACAGGGCACCGTCGCGGACGGCGGAGTCGGCCGACGGAGTGATGCATGCGGCGGCGAATTCGGGTTGGTGGTTGACCGCACCGTGGGACTCGATGGCCAACAGCGGATGGATGGTCGGCACGGCCAGCGAGACGTTGGCCATGTCGGTCGACAGGGTCGGTCTGGTCGCGCCCAGGTCGTCGAGGTCGAAGCTCCGGCCGAGGGCCTCGGCATTGGCCCGATAGCGGGCGAGGAGGTCCTGGTCGCTCTCCATATGGGAGTAGTCGGGGGCGAGCGGGGTGAAGGCCACCTCGGCCCCGGTGGCCCCGGCCCCGGCCTCGAAGCAGGCGTGCACTCTCGGTATCAGCTGTTCGAGACCCTGGAGGGTCAGGGACCGGACCATGAACCGGCCGGTCACCCGGGCCGGGATGATGTTGGCCGCCTCGCCACCGTGGGTGACCACGCCGTGGAGCTGGTCGCCGGGCGGAAGCTGCTGGCGCAGCAGTCCGAGGGCGACCTGGGCCACGACCATGGCGTCGGCCGCGTTGATCCCCTTCCACGGTGCCGCCGAGGCGTGGGCCGTGCGGCCGGTGAAGTCGACATCGAAGTGATGGACGGCCAAGCAGGTGGCCTCCAGCCGCTCGGTCGCCCACGGGTGGACCATCATCGCCGCATGGACGTCGTCGAAGGCTCCGGCGTCGAGCATGAGCACCTTGCCACCGCCGCCCTCCTCGGCCGGCGTGCCGAGGACCCGGACGGTGACGCCCAGCTCGTCGGCGAGCGGGAGCAGGCCGAGGCCGGCGCCGACCGCCGTTGCCGCGATGATGTTGTGGCCGCAGGCGTGGCCCACGTCGGGGAGGGCGTCGTACTCGGCGCAGATGGCCAGTACCAGCGGCCCGTTGCCCGCCTCGGCCACGAACGCGGTGGGCAGGCCGGCCGTCCCGGTGGTGACCCGGAAGCCGCCTCGCTCGAGGGCCTCGGCGGTCACGGCGGCCGATCGGGTCTCGTCGAAGGACAGCTCCGGATGGGCGTGAATGTCATGGCTGAGCGCCACCAGGTCACCGAGGTGCGCCCCGATGGCCGCCCGGGCACCGTCCTTTGCCGAAGTGGTCCCGTCGTCGACCTGTGTCATGTCGGCTCCTCTGGTCGTGCGTCGGGTGGTGGCGGCGTCGGGTGGTGGTGGCGCCGGGTGGTGGCGCTACTCGATGACGGCGATCACGTCGCCGGGTCCGACGGACTCGCCCGGGGCCACCCGGACCTCCTTGACGATCCCGGCCTTTTCGGCGTTGACGTTGTTCTCCATCTTCATCGCCTCGAGCACGCAGACCGTCTGGCCGATCTCGACTGTGTCGCCTTCGGAAACCAGCACTTTGACGATGGTCCCCTGCATGGGGACGGCCACCGTGCCCGACCCTGCACCGGCTGCGGTGGCCTTCGGGCGCTTGGGCCCGGCGCCCTTGGTGGCCGCGCCACCGGCCTGGACGGCGATGGCGTCACCCAGATCGGGCACCCACAGCTTCACCTGGTAGCGCCGACCGTCGACCTCGGCGGTCACGTCGCGGAGCACCCGCGCTATGGCCTCCTCGCCCTCGGCGGGCGCTGGGGCGGCCGGTGTGGTGTCGGCGGTGACCGTCGACAGGTCGAGGGTCTGCTCGACCCAGTTAGTCGAGTGCTCTCCCGCCACGAAGTCCGGGTGACTGAGGATGGCGACGTCGGCCGGGAGCGTGGTGGCCACGCCCTCGACGACGGTCTCCTCGATGGCCCGGAGCATGCGCCGTCGGGCCGCCTCGCGGTCATGGCCCCAGACCACGAGCTTGGCCACGAGGTTGTCGTAGAACTGGCTGACGGTGTCGCCCGACTCGTAGCCGGCGTCGAGGCGGACGCCGGGACCACCGGGGACGACCATCCGGGTGATGGTGCCGGGCGAGGGGGTGAAGGCACCGCCGGCCGGATTTTCGGCGTTGATGCGGACCTCGATGGCGTGACCGTTGCGCTGCACGTCGTCCTGGGTGAAGCCGAGGGGCTCGCCCGAGGCCACCCGGAGCTGCCACTCGACCAGGTCGAGGCCGGTCACCAGCTCGGTCACCGGATGCTCCACCTGGAGCCGGGTGTTCATCTCCAAGAAGAAGAACTCGCCATCCTGGTAGAGGAACTCGACGGTACCGGCGTTGACGTAACCGCACGCCTCGGCCACTTTGACCGAGGCCTCGCCCATGGCGACCCGGACGTCGTCGGGGAAGTTCGGCGCCGGGCTCTCCTCGACCAGCTTCTGGTGACGTCGCTGGGCCGAGCAGTCCCGCTCGCCGAGCCACAGGGTGTTGCCGTGGGTGTCGGCGATGATCTGCATCTCGACGTGGCGGGGCCAGGCCAGGTAGCGCTCCACGTAGCACTCGTCCCGGCCGAAGTAGCTGAGCGACTCACGCATGGCCGACTCGAGCGCTTCGGCGGCGTCGTCGGGACCGGTCACGACCTTCATGCCGCGCCCGCCGCCGCCGAAGGCCGCCTTGATGGCAACCGGCCAGCCGAACTCCTCGCCGAAGGACACGACTTCGTCAGAGGTCGTCAGCACGTCGGTGCGCCCGGGCACGCCGGACACGCCTACCTTCTCGGCGGCGTGGCGGGCGCTGATCTTGTCGCCCATGACTTCGATGGCCTCGGGCGGCGGGCCGATGAAGGTCACGCCGCGCTCGGTGATGGCCCGGGCGAAATCGGTGTTCTCGGAAAAGAAGCCATAGCCGGGATGCACGGCGTCGGCCCCGCTGCGCTCGATCACGTCGAGGATCGCCTCGGTGTTGAGGTACGACTCTGCGGCCGTCTGGCCCCCGAGGGCATAGGCCTCGTCGGCCATGCGCACGTGGAGGGCGTCGCGGTCGAGTTCGGAGTAGACGGCCACGGTGGCCACACCCAGCTCCCTGCACGTCCGGATGACCCGGACGGCGATCTCTCCCCGGTTGGCGATGAGGACCTTCTTGAGCACGCTGCGCCTTTCGAAATCGGAGGTGGCGAGGTCCCGACCCCGCCGAGGCCGGCCGGGTGGGCCTTCGCCCCACGGTGGGGCATCCCCACTCTGTCATGCCCACGACGGGCTTCCTGGCACGGAACGCCCGTACCGGGCCCACAGACTGACACGGGCCATAGGGTGTGTGCCATGCCGGAGACCAGGTTCGCCGACATCCGACGATTCGACTCGATCGACTCGACCAACCGCTACCTGCTCGACGAGGCCCGGGCCGGAGCACCCGAGGGTGTCGTGGCCGTAGCCGACCACCAGACGGCCGGCCGGGGACGGCTTGGCCGTTCGTGGGAGGCGCCGGCGGGGGCCAACCTGTTGATGTCGGTCTTGCTGCGACCGGACATCGGACCGGGCGACCGCCATCTGGCCACTACGGCGGTGGCTCTGGCCGCGGTGGACGCCATCGGATCACTGGAACTTCCGGGCGGGCCGGTCGCGCCAGGTGTGTCGATCAAATGGCCGAACGACCTGGTGGACCCGGCCGGGAGGAAGCTGGCGGGCGTGCTGGCCGAGTCCGACCTCACCCCGAACACTTCGGCCAAGGGTGCATCGGCCCCTGGTGCTTCGGCCAACGAGCAGCCGGCTCCGGTGGTGGTCGGGATCGGCATCAACGTCAACTGGCCGGCCGACGAAGCCGAGCTTCCACCTGAGCTGCGGGGCCTGGCTGTCTCGCTCCGCCAGCTGGTCGGTGCACCGGTCGACCGGGAGGCGCTGCTCGAGGCGGTCCTGTCCTGCCTCGAGATCCGGGTGGACGACCTCGGATCGGAGGACGGCCGCGGTCGCCTGGCCGGCGACCTGCTCGCCGCATGTTCGACGGTGGGAACACGGGTCCGGGTGGACCTGCCCGACGGGTCGTTCGAAGGGACCGCCGCGGGGATCAGCCCTGAGGGCCACCTCGTGGTGGCGACCGTCGGGGCCACCCGGACCGTGGTGGCCGGAGACGTCGTGCACGTGCGCCCGGGGTCCTGACCAGGTAGGACTCTGGTCGGGACGGCAACCGGAGGGTGCTCTCGGGCGTCAGTGTGGGTGGACGGACGACGGCTACGCTGGTCCGCTATGCGACTCCTCATTACCGGCGGCGCCGGGTTCATCGGCTCGAACTTCGTCCGCTACTGGGTCGACCGGCACCCTGAGGATGTCGTGGTGGCCTACGACATCCTCACCTATGCCGGCAACCGGCCCAACCTGGCCGACGTCGAGGACCGGATCGCCTTCGTACAGGGGGACATCGGCGACCTCGAGGCCGTGTCGGCCACGTTGGCCGAGCACGACATCGACGTCATCGTGAACTTCGCCGCCGAGTCCCACAACAGCTTGGCCGTCCTGGACCCGACCCGGTTCTTCCAGACCAACGTCATGGGAACCCAGATCCTGGCCGAGGCGGCCCGCCGCCATGGTGTCGGTCGGTTCCACCACATCTCCACCTGCGAGGTCTACGGCGACCTACCGCTCGACTCGGACGAGGTCTTCACCGAGTCCACGCCGTACCGTCCCCGGACCCCTTACAACGCGTCGAAGGCCGGCGGCGACCATGCGGTGCGGGCCTACCACGAGACCTATGGTCTCCCGGCGACCATCACCAACTGCTGCAACAACTACGGGCCCTACCAGTTTCCTGAGAAGGTGATCCCCCTGTTCACCGCCCGCGCCCTCGACGACCAACCACTTCCGCTGTACAAGTCGACCCAGAACAAGCGGGAGTGGTTGCACGTCGACGACCACTGCCGGGCCATCGAGCTCGTCCTGCAGCACGGCGTGGTGGGGGAGACCTACAACGTGGGCAGCGGGGTGGAGGCCTCCATCGAGGAGATTGCCGACGCGGTCCTCGCCTCCACCGGCAAGCCCCAGTCGCTCAAGGAGATCGTCCCCGACCGTCCGAGCCACGACCGCCGGTACCTCCTCGACTCGACCAAGATCCGCAAGGAGTTGGGCTGGGAGCCGACGGTCCCCTTCGAACAGGGCTTGGCCGAAACGGTCGCCTGGTACGCCGACCACCGCAGCTGGTGGGAGCCGCTGCGTGACCGGGCCCCGGTGGTGGAGGGTGACTGGAACGGACATGCCGCCGGCGCACCCGCCCGGTGAGTACGCCACTGCGGGTGCTCGTCACCGGCGGGAACGGTCAGCTCGGACGTGACCTCCGCGAGGTGCTGGCCGGATCGGTCCCGGACGGCGGCTTGCCGCCATCGGAGCTGGCGGGTACGCCGTTCGAGGCGGTGACGCCCGGCACCTACGAGGTCCTGTCGACCGACATCGACACCCTCGACCTGGTCGACCGGACGGCCGTGCGGGATGCGGTCGAGGGGTTCCGCCCCGACCTTGTCCTCCACGGCGGGGCCTTCACCGCGGTGGATGCCTGCGAGTCGGACCCCGACACTGCGTTCGCTGTCAACGCCATGGGTACCCGCCACATGGCCGAAGCCGCCGCCGCCGTCGGGGCCCACATCGTCTATGTCTCCACCGACTATGTGTTCGACGGCTCGTCGGAGGTCCCCTACGTCGAGTGGGATCCACCGGCTCCCCGGTCGGTCTACGGCCGCAGCAAGCTCGGCGGCGAGCAGGAGATCCGCAACATCTCGGGCGGGTCGGGGACCATCGTCCGGACCGCTTGGGTCAGCGGCGCCCACGGTGCCAACATGGTCAAAACGGCCCTGCGGCTGGCCGCCTCCAGCCCCGACGGCGTGCTCCGGTTCGTCGACGACCAACACGGTTGCCCGACCTTCACCGCCGACCTGGCCCGGGCAATCGTCCGTCTGGGCACCGACCGGCGTCCGGGCACCTTCCACCTCACCAACCAGGGGGAGACCACCTGGTTCGGCTTCGTGAAGCAGGTCCTGGCGGTGGCCGGTCATGACACCCTGCGAGTGGAGCCGATCACCTCCGACGATCTCGACTCCGCGGCCTATCCTGCTCCCCGGCCGGCCAACTCCCGCCTGGACAACGCCGCACTGCGCCTCTCGGGGCTGCCGGCCATGCCCCGGTGGGAGGATGCACTGGCCCGTCTGATGGCCGCGCTGCCTGACCCGGAGTGATTCGTAGTCATCCGAGGCTCGTGTACGTCGTGGTCCGAGGCTCGTCCAAGGTTGATCCGGGCCTGGCGGGGGAACCATCGATCCGAATGTTGGTGCCAGGCCTTTCGCATGGGGTGCCGGATGTTGCAGGATTGCAGGGAAGGATCCGAAGCACCTGTAGGGGGGCCCGGGCGAATAACTCAGGCGGCGCCCCGTTCGGGTCGATGATGTTGACGATGCAGTCGATCGCGTCCGTGGGGCGTCCGACGACCAGATGATGGGACGTGAACAGCAATGTCGCTGAGCTCGACGCTCTTCGCACATGGTGGTGAGGACGACGGACCCGAGGAGTCCCGGCACGGTCTCGCGCACGGCGAGTCCGCTTTCGGAAGACCGCCAACGGGGGCGATCCACACGGTGGCCGTCATCGGGGTCGGATATGTCGGGCTGCCGACGGCGGCCACGCTGGCCCACCTGGGCCACCGGGTCACCTGTGGCGACGCCGACCCGGCCAAGGTCGCCATGCTCCAGCGGGGCGACGTGCCGATCGTCGAGGAGCACCTCGAGGACCTGGTCCGTGAAGGCCAGGCCGCCGGCAACCTGACGTTCGTCCAGGGTGCGACCGCCGCCGTCCAGGGCGCCGAGTTCGTCTTCTTGTGCGTGCCGACCCCCCAGGGCGATGACGGTTCCGCCGATCTCTCATTCGTCGAATCAGTGGCGGCCGAGATCAGCCCCCATCTGGCCCCGGGCACCGTAATCGTCAACAAATCCACGGTGCCGGTTGGCTCGACCCTGGTGGTGGAGCGGGTGCTGGGCCGCACGGATGTCCAAGTCGTGTCGAACCCCGAATTCCTGCGCGAGGGCACCGCGGTGCCGGACAGCCTGCATCCCGAACGGATCGTGGTGGGAGCCGACGACCAGTCCGCCGCTGCCCGGGTGGGCGAGCTGTTCGCCGGGACCCAGGCACCGCTGCTCATTACCGACGCGGCCACGGCTGAGACGATCAAGTACGCCTCCAACGCCTTCCTGGCCACCAAGCTCAGCTTCGTCAACGCCGTGGCCGGCCTGTGCGAGGCGGTCGGCGCCGACGTCCGGGACGTCATCCTCGGCCTCGGCTACGACAAGCGCATCGGCTTCGAGTATCTCAAGCCGGGCCCGGGCTGGGGTGGCAGCTGTCTCCCCAAGGACACCCGTGCCCTGGTCCACATCGCCGAACAGGCCGGCTACGACTTCTCCTTCCTGAAAGGCGCCATCGCCACCAACGACGAGCAGTTCAAGCGGGTCGTGGCCAAGGTCCACGCCGCCGTGGCCCCGTCGTTGCGCGACGCCGGCGAGAGCCGCTCTGGAGGTGGGTCCCGGGGTGGGGGCGGAAACGGGGACGGGGACGGCGGCTCGGACAGGGGCTCGGACGGGAACCCGGACTCCGGCGCAGGTGCGTTCGGCGGAGCGGTGGTGGCCGTATGGGGTCTCACCTTCAAGGCGGGCACCGACGACCTCCGGAACTCGCCGGCAATGGAGATCGCCCTCAGGTTGGCCGATGGCGGTGCCGAAGTGCGGGCCTACGACCCGACAGTGGTCGTGCCCGAGGGTGCCGGCTCCGTGAACGTCCCCGGGTTCGCCGTACCCGACGGTCCGGGGTCCCTGCTGGCCTACCCGGACGCCTACACCGCGTGCCAGGGCGCCTCGGCTGTGGTCGTCCTCACCGAGTGGGACGAGTTCCGGTGGCTCGACTTCGCCAAGGTCCGTGACGCATTGGCCGCCCCCGTGTTCGTCGACGCCCGCAACCTCCTCGATCCGGCCCAGGTGCGCCGACTCGGCTTCTCCTACGTCGGGATCGGCCGGCGATGAGCGGACGCGTCGTCGTCCTCGGCGGCTCGGGATTCCTCGGCTCCCACCTCTGCGATCACCTCCTGGCCCGGGGCGACGAGGTGGTCTGCGTCGACGACTTCTCGACGGGACGGCGGGCCAATGTGGTCCATCTGGCCGACCACGAACGCTTCACCCTCGTCGAGGCCGACATCGTGACCGGGATTCCGGTGGACGGATCGGTGTCCGGCGTCTTCAACCTGGCCAGCCCGGCGTCTCCCCCGGACTACCTGGCCCTGCCCCTCGAGACATTGGCCGTGGGAAGCGAGGGCACCCGTTACGGCCTCGAGTTGGCTGCTCGCCACGGTGCACGTTTCCTCATGGCGTCGACCAGCGAGGTCTACGGCGACCCCGATGTCCACCCCCAAGCCGAGTCCTACTGGGGCAACGTCAACCCGATCGGGCCTCGCAGCGTCTACGACGAGGCCAAGCGCTTCAGTGAGGCCCTGACCATGGCCCACCGTCGTGTCCTCGGCACCGATGTGGCCATCGTCCGCATCTTCAACACCTACGGCCCCCGGTTGCGCCCCGACGACGGTCGAGTGGTCTCCAACTTCCTGCTCCAGGCCATGAAGGGCGAGCCGCTGACGGTCTACGGCGACGGCAGTCAAACCCGGAGCCTCTGCTACGTCGCCGATGAGGTCCGCGGTCTGCTCGCCCTGTTCGACTCGGAGCTCACCGGTCCGGTCAACATCGGCAACCCGGACGAGTACACGGTCATCCAGTTGGCCCTGACGATCATCGAGCTGCTGCGGTCGTCCTCGTCCATCGAGCACCATCCGCTCCCCACCGACGACCCGACCCGACGCCGCCCAGACATCTCCGTGGCCCGGACCGAGCTGGGGTGGGAGCCCACCACCAGCCTCGAGGATGGCCTGGCCCGGACCGCCGCATACCTGGCCGAGGATGCCGGCATCACCGACCAGTCGCCTTCCGCCTGATCCTGGTCAGCACAGGCACGGGTCCTGTGGCGGGACCGCGTGCGGGTCCGGTGGCGGCGCCAGCGTGCATGGAGCGGCGCATTACGGGACATGGCGTCTCCGGGAGTGCGTTGAGTGATCTGTCGTCTGCCCAGAACGGCGTGGTAGAGAATGGGCGCACCCCGACCCCCGGGGACGAGCGAGGAGCGCCGGTGCATGTCTGACGCCGAACGGAACGACACCGGCGGTGCGAACCCCGCCGCGGCGGATGACGACGAGCCCCCGACCTTCGAGCTGCTGTCGGTGATCGTGCCCGTCTACAACGAGCGGGTGACGGTGGCCGAAGTCATCCGGCGGATACGCGCCGTCGACGTGCCGGTGGCCATCGAGGTGATCGTGGTCAACGACGGCTCCTCGGACGGCACCGACAAGGTCCTGACCGCGCTGGCCGACTCCACTGTCCGTGTGCTGACCCACCCGGTCAACAAGGGCAAGGGGGCCGCCATCCGCACCGGGATGGCCGCTGCCCGTGGCGACCTACTGCTCGTCCAGGATGCCGACCTCGAATACGACCCCGCGGACTGGCCGCGCCTGCTCGAGCCCGTTCTGCGGGGGAAGGCCCAGGTCGTCTACGGGAGCCGGTTCACGGGGGAGCGGAAGAACATGCTCCCGCTCCACTGGATCGGAAACCGGTTCCTGTCCCTGGTCACCAACGTCCTCTACTCGTCGACCATGTCTGACATGGAGACCTGCTACAAGCTCTTCGACCGACGGGTGCTCGAAGGCATTACCATCCAGTCGGATAAGTTCGATTTCGAGCCCGAGATCACCGCCAAGGTACTGCGCCGGGGCTACCGGATCTACGAGGTGCCGATCTCCTATGCCGGTCGGGAGCTCAGTGAGGGCAAGAAGATCACCTGGCGCGACGGCATCGGCGCGCTCCGCGCCCTCATCAAGTACCGGTTCACACGGATCGAGCCGTGACCGGCGGCGCCGGGGGGCGCACCGCCGCAGTGGTCGTCAACTACGAGTCGGGCCCCGCTCTGGCCCGCTGCGTCGCCGACCTGTCCGCCTGCGGACTGGCCGGAGTGGTCGTGGTCGACAACGGATCGACCGACGGGTCGCTGGACCTGGCCCGCCGTGCTGCCCCGTCGGTCGACGTGGTGGTCCCGGGGGCGAACCTCGGGTACGGAGCTGCGGCCAACCGGGGGGTGGCCGCCACCACCTCGGAACTGGTGCTCGTGTGCAATCCGGATCTCGAGATTCCGGTGGGTGCCGTCAAGGCCCTGGTCGCCGCCCTGGACGCCGATCCGGGTTGCGCCCTGGTCGGTCCCCTGATCCGTACCCCTGAGGGCGGTCGGTACCCGTCGGCCCGACAATTTCCGTCGATGATCGACGCCGCCGGCCACGCGCTGCTCGGGATCTTCGCTCCCGACAACCGGTTCACCCGGAACTACCAGCGCACCGATCTCGACGCCGCGGGGGAGTCGACGCTGGCCGTCGACTGGGTGTCCGGGGCGTGCTTCCTCGTCCGGAGGGAGGCCTTCGAGGAGGTCGGCGGCTTCGACGAGTCGTACTTCATGTACGCCGAGGAGGTCGACCTGTGCTGGAGGCTGGCCCGGTCCGGCCGGCGGGTGGCCTACGCCCCATCGGCCGAGGTCACCCACCTCCAGGGCCGCTCCACCGACCGCCACCCCTACCGGATGATCCTGGAACACCACCGCTCCCTCCTCCGGTTCGCCTCACGGTCGTCGGAGGGCTGGCGGCGGGCCCTGCTTCCCCTGGTGGCCGTGGGCCTGGCCGTACGCTGTGGCCTGGCCTTCCTGGCCCGATTCCTCCAGCGCTGATCCCAGGCCGCTCCTGGGCCCGGGCCGGGTGTCCGACGAGGTCGTAGACGGAGTTGGGCCTGGGGGTGGGTGACGGTGTGTGAACGGTGTGTGACGGTGGGCGAACAGTGGCTGACAGCCCCGGTCGGGGACCCCGGGCTGCGACCGGGACCACCGTACGGACGTTGTAGGGTGTCGGTCGGTCATGGCGAACAACTCGACGGGCAAGTGGGTGCAGCGCGCCGCCACCACGGGTGGTGGACGGACCTATCGCGGGCAGATGCCTGTCAACTGGTATGCCACCCTGGCCCTGATCTGCGTGGTCGGCCTGTTCCTGATCGGCATCAGCCGCTATCAGCTGACCCACCACTCGAACTCGTCGGCGGGTCCGCCGACCACTACGCAGACCTGGTACTCCGGGCTCGGGATCAACGTCTGCGGCACGTTCGAGCCGAACCTCCCGGCAAGCACCAACAAATCCAAGACGGGTCTGGTAGCGGATGGCAACGGCGTGATCACCATCGCGCCAAAGAACACCTCGGAGTCAGGCAGCAACGCCACGCTCGGCAAGTTCGTCTCGAACTACAAGGGTCTCGAGCTGACTAACTCCACCCTCCAGTACCCGGGCAAGCCGGCCTATACCAACGGTCACGTCTGCCCGAAGGGCACTCCCGACGCCGGCAAGCCGGGCGTCGTGATCGTCTACAGCTGGCCGAGCTTCACCGCCAAACAGGGCGCAGAGACCCCAGGTGACCCGCAGAAGCTCCCCTTCCAGAACGGTCAGCTGATCACCATGGCCTTCGTGCCGGCCAACGTGACAATCCCCAAGCCTCCGGCCACGGTGATCACCAATCTGATCACCGCCGACCAGTCAGGCCCCACGACGCCGACGACCGCACCGACGTCCACGCCTACGTCCACGCCGACCACCAGCGCGCCGCCGACCTCGACCACACCCACCTCCGCGTCGACTACGCCCACCACCACGAAGCCGTGAGGGCCGTCGTCCTCGTGGGCGGCGAGGGAACCCGTCTCCGACCTCTGACTCTCACCGCCCCCAAGCAGATGCTCCCGATCGTGGAGCAGTCGATGATCGAGCGGGTGCTCGGCCATTTGGCCTCCCACGGGATCGACGAGGCGGTGCTGTCCCTCGGCTACCGGCCTGACGCTTTTTCCGACGCCTATCCGGACGGGATGATCGCCGGAGTCCGCTCCACCTACGCCGTGGAGCCGAGCCCGCTCGACACGGCGGGTGCCATCCGATTCGCCGCGGCGTTCGCCGGCATCGACGACACGTTCGTGGTGCTGAACGGCGACGTGCTCACCGACTTCGACATCAGCGACCTCATCGCAGTGCATCGTGAACGGGGCGCCGAGGGGACCATCGGACTCACTCCGGTCGACGACCCGAGCAGCTTCGGCGTCGTCCCAACCGACGCGCAGGGTAAAGTCACCGCCTTCATCGAGAAGCCCCCACGTGACGAGGCCCCCACCAACCTGATCAATGCCGGGATCTACGTGTTCGAGCCGTCGGTCCTCGGCCGAATCGCTCCCGATGTGCGCGTGTCGATCGAGCGCGAGACGTTCCCGGCGATGGTGGTCGATGGGACCCTGTACGCCAAGGGTTCGGACGCTTACTGGCTCGACACCGGCACGCCGGATGCCTACCTGCGGGCCCATCGTGACCTGATCAGCGGACGGCGATCGGGACCTCCTTCGCCGGACGCCGTCGCCGATCCGGAGCTCGGACCCGGAGTGTGGACGATCGGCGACGTGGACGTCGTTTCGGGCACGGTGGCCCGATCGCTCGTCGGCCGCGGCGCGTCGGTTGCCACCAGCGCCACGGTCAGCGACTCGGTGGTGGGTGCCGGCTCGGTGATCGAGGACGGCGCCACGGTCACCGATTCCGTACTCCTCCCGGGTTCCCGCATCGCCGCCAAGGCGACGGTCGAAGGCTCCATCGTGGGTCCGGGGGCCACCATCGGACAGAGGTGCACGGTGTCGGGAGTCTCGGTGATCGGGGCGGGTGCGGTGATCGCTTCGGGGACCACGTTGGACGGCGGACGCTACCCGTCCGGGAGCTGACGGTGCGGGCGCTTGTCACCGGGGGCGCGGGGTTCATCGGGTCGACGCTGGTCGATCGGCTTCTGGCCGAAGGCCATTCGGTCGACGTCATCGACGACCTGTCGACGGGCTCGCTGACCAACCTGGGTACCGCCCGGGCCACCGCGGACAACGAACTCACCTTCCACCGGCTCGACATTCGCTCTCCCGAGGTCGTTGACCTGATCTCCCGGCGCTCGCCCGAGGTCATCTTCCACCTTGCCGCCCAGGCCGACGTGCGGGTGTCGGTCGCCGACCCCGTGTTCGACGCCGACGTGAACCTCCTCGGCACCCTGCGGATCCTGGAAGGTGCCCGTGCCGCCGGAGCATCCAGGGTGGTGTTCGCGGCGAGCGGTGGCACGCTCTACGGCGAGCCGGATGTGTCCGAACTCCCGCTCAAGGAATCGCTGCCTCAACACCCACTGTCGCCCTACGGGGTGTCGAAGAAGGCGGCGCTCGACTACCTGATCGCCTACCGGGAGCTGCACTCGCTCGAGTTCGCCGCTTTGGCCCTGGCCAACGTCTACGGGCCCCGCCAGGACCCGCATGGTGAGGCCGGGGTGGTGGCGATCTTTGCGGAGCGACTGCTGCGCGGCCAGTCGGTGACAGTCTTCGGCGACGGCGAGCAGACCCGGGACTTCGTGTACGTCGACGATGTCGTCGACGGCTTCGTCCGGGCAGCCACCAAGGGGGGCGGCCTGGTGTGCAACATCGGGACGGGCCGAGAGACCTCGGTCAACGCACTGTTCCACGAGATGGCCCGCCAGGCCGGCGTAGAGGTGGAGCCCGAATTCAGACCGTTGCGTGCCGGCGAGTTGGCACGGAACTGCCTCGACCCGACTCGGGCGGGTATCCAGCTCGGATGGAGCTCGTGGACCGAGTTGGGCGAGGGCACTGCGGCGACGATCGCCTTTGTCCGCGCACGACTCGAAGAAGCCGGCGAGCTCTAGACCCGCCTCACTTCCGCGGGGTGGCCTCCGGTGGCCGGTCTCGATCCCGGTTTCGCCGGGCCTGGGCGGTGTCGAACCCGAGATCGGGTTCCTGGCCAAATGGTGGCTGGGGCGTGAAGCTCCACTGGGGGTCCTCGTCGGTG